>Ga0073934_10005175_pt1 | contig 20573 bp, 15 predicted proteins | sample LarsenN4metaG_FD_76834 | JGI IMG/M metagenome (GOLD analysis project Ga0073934, IMG submission 76834) | Hot spring sediment bacterial and archeal communities from British Columbia, Canada, to study Microbial Dark Matter (Phase II) - Larsen... ... | reverse complement strand
CTCGAAACGGCCGTGCAGCGCTGGATGAGGCCGCTTTCCCGATTTCTCCACGTGGAATCGGCGAGCGGCGTTCTCCTTCTGGCGGTTGCCGGCGTGGCACTGGGGCTTGCGAACTCGAAATGGTCGGCCCCGTTTGCCAATTTCTGGCAGACGAATATTGGCGTGACGATCGGCGCGTGGGGACTGCACAAGCCGCTCGTGCTTTGGGTCAACGACGGCATGATGACGTTGTTTTTCTTTGTCGTCGGGCTGGAGATCAAACGCGAAATCGTGGCCGGTGAATTGCGCGATTGGAAGAAAGCGTCGCTTCCGGTTTTGGCCGCGCTGGGCGGCATGATCGTACCGGCCGCCATTTACTTGATGTTGCGCGCCGGGGGCGACGGCCAACGGGGCTGGGGCATCCCCATGGCGACCGACATCGCATTCGTTGTCGGATTCCTTGCCTTGTTCGGTCGGCGTGTCCCCGTCGGACTGAAGATCACGCTGTTGTCGCTGGCGATTGCCGATGACATCGGCGCCATTCTGGTGATCGCCGTTTTCTACTCGAGCAAGATCTCGCTGCTGGCGTTGGCCGCTGCAGCCGCGGGCTTTCTCTGCATCTTTGTGCTGCGTCGATTGGGAGTTCGCGCCGTTGCCGTGTATGCCGTCGTCGGAGCGGCCATTTGGCTGGCGTTCTTAAAATCCGGCATCCATCCAACGATTGCCGGCGTGCTTTTGGGACTGCTGACACCGGCGACCGCGTGGATCAGCGATGCGTCATTCCTGAATGTGACCGATCACTTGCTGCATGACTTGCGGAATTCTCGTGTGTCGGAAAGGGACGCCGTTCCCGTCGAGACCGTCGAGCATTTGGAAAAAGCGGTGCGTGAAAGCATCTCGCCACTGGAGCGGCTGGAGTCTGCGCTCCATCCCTGGGTTGCTTTTCTGGTCATGCCGGTCTTTGCGTTGGCGAACGCCGGTGTGAGCATCAACATGGCGTCCGTCCAGCATCCCGTGGCGCTCGCCGTGGCCCTCGGTCTCATTCTGGGCAAGCCCGTGGGCATCCTTCTATTCAGTTGGCTGGCAGTTCGGTTTCGCCTGGCGCGGCTGCCCGGCGGAGTGAATTGGAAAGTCATGCTGGGAGCCGGTTGCCTTGCCGGCATCGGCTTTACGATGTCGCTATTCGTTGCGGGACTGGCGCTGGAGGCACAGCAACTCGATGCGGGCAAGTTCGGCACGCTCGCGGGTTCGGCAATCAGCGCCGTTCTCGGCTCTCTACTACTGTTCATCTTTTTGCCAAAGCGCGCCGCATCGGTCGCGGCGCCGTCCGATCCGTCGCAACCACCCCGCCATGAATCACTGGAGGTGTCTCATGTGGACTAGAGAATCGCTTTACGAACTCGTTTCGAAGCGACTGGAAGGGCATCGGCTGATCGTCGTCGCCAACCGTGAGCCGTACATCCATCGGCACAATGGCGATCGCATCGAGTGCATCTTTCCGGCCAGCGGAATGGCCACGGCGCTGGACCCGGTCATGCGCGCCTGCGGCGGCGTCTGGATCGCACACGGCAGCGGCAACGCCGACCGCGAAACTGTCGATGGCAATGATCACGTGCGCGTTCCGCCGGACGAGCAGCGCTATACGCTGCGGCGCGTCTGGTTGGACAAGGACCTTGAAAATGGTTACTACTACGGCCTGGCGAACCAGGCGCTGTGGCCGCTGTGCCACATCGCATTTACGCGGCCCGTCTTTGACGCGCGTCACTGGGAATGTTACCGGCAAGTCAATCAGCGTTTCGCCGACGCGGTCCTCGAGGAAGTCAACGACGAGCCGACGTTCGTGTTCGTGCAGGACTACCATTTGGCGTTACTGCCGCGCTTGCTCAAGAAAGCCAATCCGAATCTGATCGTCGCCCAGTTCTGGCACATTCCGTGGCCAAACCGCGAGACGTTTCGCGCCTTCCCGTGGAAGGAGGAGCTGCTCGACGGGCTGCTGGGAAACGACCTGCTCGGCTTTCACCTGCGCTATCACTGTCAAAACTTCCTCGACACGGTCGATCGCGCGATCGAGGCGCGCGTCGATCAGGAACGGTCCGAGATCACATGCGGCGGGAAGGTCACCGTCGTGCGGCCGTTTCCGATCAGCATCGACTTCGACGAACATGGACGAATGGCCCACAGCGACTCCGTGGAAGACCAGATGACGACGTGGCAGTCGCTGTTGTCGCTGAACGGCCACACCCTCGGCATCGGCATCGACCGGCTCGACTATACCAAGGGCATTCCGGATCGTCTTCGCGCGCTCGACCGGCTTTTGGCCAAGTATCCTGACTACCGCGGTAAATTGATCTTCGCGCAAGTGGGCGTACCCAGCCGATCCGACATTGCGGAATACCGGATGCTCGAGGAGGAATTGGACGCTCTCGTAAAGGAGATTAACGCGCGCTGGAGCCAGAACGGCTGGGAGCCGGTCTTCTTTTTGAAAGACCACTTTAATCAGTCCGAACTGACCGCGTTGCATCGGCTCGCCGATTTCTGCATCGTCAGCTCGCTGCACGACGGCATGAACCTCGTCGCCAAGGAATTTGTCGCGAGCCGCGTGGACGACGGCGGCGTCCTGATTCTCAGTCAGTTTACCGGCGCGGCGCGCGAACTGACGGACGCGATTTTGATCAACCCATTCGCCGTCGATGATATGGCCGATGCGATTCATCGAGCGCTGCAGATGCCGCCGGCCGAACGACAAAAACGCATGAAGAAGATGCGAGAAGTGGTGGCAGCCAATACCATCTATCGCTGGGCGGGCAAAATCATCTCCGCCCTGCTGCGATTCGAATTCCCGGAACCGGCGTTGAGCAGCAGCGCCGGTGAAGCCAGCGAGGAAATGATTTGATGCCCGCCCCGCGCCGTCGATGAGAGAACTACGTGACGCCGGATAAACCGATTGCCGACGACATTCTTCGATTCATCGATGCGAATGTGGACTCGATCGAGCAGTTGGAGATTTTGCGCGTTCTGGGAGAAGACGACGCGAAGCGATGGCACGTCGCCGATCTGGCGAAAGCGAGCCAGGTCAACCCGTCGGCGATCCATGCGCATTTGTCCGCGCTCGAACATCGCGGACTGATCCGAACCGAAAGCGTTGAAAACCAGGTCGTTTGCCAGATAAGCCCGCGAAACCAATCGATTGCCGAAATGCTCGCCCGGTTGCTGCAAGCCTACAAGGAGCACCCGGTGACGATGATTCGCATCGTTTATGACCGTGCCGACGACCGTTTGAAGGCCTTCGCAGAAGCGTTCCGGCTTCGGAAGGAGAACTGACATGGAATCGGTAGCCTATGTTCTCTGTGGCATCACCGCCCTTGCATGTGCCGTTTTGCTCTTGCGCGGCTATCGCCGCAAAAAATTCCGACTGCTGTTGTGGTGCAGCTTGTTCTTTTTTGCGGTGACTTTGGAAAACATGATTCTTTTCGTCGATCTGGTGCTGATACCGCAGGTGGATCTCTCGTTGTACCGAAAGCTGGTCGCCCTCGCGGGATTGTTGGTGCTGCTCTATGGTCTGATTTGGGAAACGAAGTGACTCGAGATAAGGAGTGCGAGATGAACGAACTCCTGACCGGCGCCATCGCCATGGGTTTTGCCATTGCCGCCGTTTTCTTTCTCCGGTTTTGGCGAGAAACAAACGACCGGCTTTTCCTGTTGTTTGCGCTGAGCTTTGTCATCCTGTCGTTGAACCGCGTCGCGCTCGGAATCGCCCAACAGCAGCAAACGCGCGGAGATTACTTCTACTGGATCCGGCTCATCGCATTTGGCATCATCCTCTTGGCGATTTTGGACAAGAATCGTTCGCGATCGACCGATGCCGATTCCGGCGTCCGGCGCGTTGGCTGACGTAGGGTCGTGTATCAGTTCGGTAGCCGCGTCGCTCCGCGACGCGCGTTGCGGAGCAACGCGACTACTTGAAACTGATGCACTACCTGACGAATCTCGGAGTTGACTTCAAGGGATCGTTAGGAAATAATGTGTGCGATGATTCGACGGCTGCTGGCGTGCTGGCTTGCTCTCCTCGTTGGCCTGGGGCCATGGGTGTGCTGCTGTTTTGCCATGCAGCTGGGCGCCTCGGTCAGGCCGGTTGAATTCCGCCATCAGTGCTCCGCCAACGATTGCTGCTGTTCCAAGCATTCCCAGGCGCCGGCGAACCGCCACGACGAAAAGCCGCAACCCGCCAAGAAACCTTGCACCGACTGCAGCCAGTGCCGGCCGCCGGCGGTTGTCGAGCAATCGACAAGCCCTCTCGATTTCGATCATTCAGTCGGATGGTTGACGCCGATCGTCTCCGCCTCCGACATGCTCGCTGTGGTTTCGTTGAGAAGCGGCGAATTGCGGCGCGATTCGATCTTTCCCTTTTTGACTGTCCGCGACTACTTACATCAGTGCCACTTCCTGCGCTGTTGACTCCCTGCGGAAAACGTTGATTTTTCCAAACCTGCTCATCGGTGAGCAGGGGAGATTTTGCATCTTCACTCAGGGAGTTTTTCCATGAAGTTCGGACAGATTCTGTTGGTTCTGATGCTTTCGTTGGCGGTGCTGGCCAGTTTGACCGCGGGGGTTTGGGCGTTCAGCCATTCCTCGACGCCGGCTGCGAAAGCCTCGTGTTGCCCGGGCGACTGCTGTTACCCAGGGTCGCCGTGCTGCACGGGCGCGTGCTGTGAACCGGGTGCTGCCTGCTGCGAAGCCGGTGCGCCGTGCTGCACCGCAAGTTGCTGTGCTGCCGGTGCGCCGTGCTGCGAAGCCGGTGCGCCGTGCTGCGAAGCCGGTGCTGCGTGCTGCGCCAAGTAGTGGATTGAGGCAAATCGCCTCTTTACGCGCCGGGTGGTGAACGGATTCGTCACCACCCGGCTGCGTTTCCTTCCTGGCCGTTGGCAAATTATGGCCAATCCTGTCTAAACTCTGACCAAAGGTTCCGCACCACCACGTCGAAAAAAGGCCGAATGACTCCGGCATCTTCTTTGCTCTGCTGGCTTCGTGATAAAATGTGTCATGTGAACTTACTTGCAAATGCGAGGTTGCCCATGCGTCACTTCGGCTGGTCGATGACGGCGATCCTGTTCAGCCTGATCACGGGCCCCTTGTTCGCTCAGCCTACGAAAGCCGGCCCATCGCCGCAGGATTGGCAATCCACCGTCGATAAGGGGCTCGGCTTCTTGAAGAAATCGCAGGATGAAGACGGCTCATGGAGCAAAAAAATGAGCCCGGGCATCACCGGCGTGGTGCTCACCGGCATCCTGGAAACCGACCGGCTCGGCGCCGACGACGAAACCGTCATCAAGGCGTTGAAATACATCGAGAGTTTGATCAATCCGAAGGCTGGTCATATCGCCGGCAATGATCCCAAAGTGCAGCTGCAGAACTACGTCACCTGTGTCAATCTCATGGCGCTCAAGGCCGCCAAGTCGGACAAGTACAAGGCGGTGATCGGCGATGCGGCGAAATTCCTCAAGCAACTGCAATGGGATGAAGGCGAAGGCAAAACCCGCGCCGACGACTTTTTCGGCGGTGCCGGGTACGACAGCAAGTCGCGGCCTGACCTTTCGAACACGCAGTTCTTCCTCGACGCATTGAAAGCCGCCGGCGTTCCCCCGGATGATCCGGCGTACCAGAAGGCGCTGATTTTCGTCAGCCGTTGCCAGAACTTGAAGAGCGAAGCGAACGATCAGCCCTGGGCCGGCAAGATCAACGACGGCAGCTTTATCTACTCGGCTGCCGGCGGCGGCCAAACCAAAGCCGACAATCCCAAGGGCGACCTGCTCGGCTACGGCAGCATGACCTACGCCGGCATCAAGAGCATGATCTATTGCGGCGTATCCAAGGACGACCCGCGCATGAAAAAAGCGTGGGAGTGGATCAAGGCGAACTACACCGTCGATGCCAACCCGGGGATGCCGAAGGAACTCGCGAACCGGGGTCTGTATTATTACTACCACACCATGGCCAAGTGTCTGGATGTCATGGGCATGGACTTCATCGAAGATTCCAAGGGCGTCCAGCACGATTGGCGGGCGGAGATCACGGCCGCCCTCGCCAAGCGCCAACGCCCCGACGGCAGCTGGGTCAACGAACACGACCGCTGGATGGAAGGCGACCCCAACCTGGTGACCGGCTATGCCTTGATGGCCCTGGCGCACTGCAAGCCGAAAAAATAACATTCGCGAGGCATCGCGAGCGCTTCGTCAGCGCTGTAGTTCGCGCTCGACGCGCTCGGCGAGTTCGCGCACGGTCCATTCTCGGCCGCCGGCAGTCATCGGCGCATCGTCTTCGATCCACTTGCGGACTTTCTTTTCGGCGGCAATCGCGGCACTGTGGCTTTGTCCGCCGAAATGCTTGCCGATCTCGCCGAAACTGGCCGACGTCAGCTTGCGGCTCAGATAGATCGCCAACATGCGTGCATGGCTGACCGCCCAGACGCGCTGCCGGGTCTGCAATGTTCCGGCCGGAATCTGCAGTACGGTGCAAACGGCTCGGTCCACATCGGCAAGGCGCACCGAGCGCACGGCGTGCCGCAACAGGTCGCCCAGCGCCTCGCGCGCCATCGGCAAATCGACCGGACGATTCGCAACGCGGCTAAAGTGGCGAAGGCTGTGCAGCGCGCCTTCCAGTTCACGAACGTTGCCGCGCAGGTTCTCGGCGACAAACTTGAGGACATCATCCGGAATCGGCGGCAGGACGATCGCGGACTCGGCCGCCAATGGACGCGCGGGATGCAGCTTGCTGCGCAGCATCGAAAGCCGCGTCTCGGTATCGGGCGGCATCAGGCCCCAGATGGCGCCGCCCAGCAACCGGTCCACCAGTTCGGGCGAAAAATCGTCGTTGAGCCGCGGGTGGCAGTCGCAGGTCATGACGACTTGCTTTCCGGCCTCGATCAGGGCGTCGAAGGTGTGCAGAAACTCGATTTGCGTCGCCCGCTTGCGCGCCAGAAAATCGACATCGTCGATCAGAAACGCGTCGCAATTGCGGAAATGCTTGCGAAACGAACCTTGTTTTCCAAAGCGGCACGCGGCCACGAAGCGGTTCGTGAAATCTTCCGCGGTGATGAAGAGCACACGCATGTCGGGCCAGCGGCGTCGCAACCCCACGTAGACGCCTTCGAGCAGATGCGTTTTTCCCGTTCCGACCGGGCCGTGGATCACCAACGGGTTCGGACCCTGGCCGGGGGTTTCGACGGCGCTCTGCGCCGATGCATGCGCCACGCGGTTCGACGGTCCAACGACAAAGTCGCTCAGCCGCCGCCAGCGTCGCCGAACCGCCGCCTCCGTTTGCGTCGCGTTTCGCTCGGCGACCTCGTCGAAGAGCGTGCGTTGCTTGGGCGCCGGTTCCGACCTGGGCGGCTTCGGCGCCAGAACGCCTTGCTTCGCCTGCTCGGCGATCAATTGCTGCCGCGCTCGCCCGGCGCGGAACAGGACGGGGTCGATGCGAAAGCGCACGGCCAGCGGCTGGCCCATGGCCTCGCGTGCTGCCGCTTCCACGTCGGCCTGAAATTGCGATTGCAGCCATTCCTGCACGTGCAGGTTGGGCACGCCGACGATGAACTGATCGTCGCTAATCGTAAAAATCGTGCGATTCTGGAACCAGATTCGATATCGTTCCGGATTGATCCGGGCGATCAGCGCCTTGGTAAAAGCGGCCAGTTCATTTGCATTCGAGTGCGGAATCCGGTCGAGTTCTTGACAATCCGTTTTCAATGCGAGTTCCCTCTTGCGCGCGGTCCTTCCCGGACGCGAGCCATGTCGCAAGAGAGGCGCAAAAGGCCGCGCGGCTGGGAGGACGCGCGGGAGCATCAACAACTCGGAGAAGGTCAGATGTTATTCTCGCCCGTTCGAAAAAGCCATACAGTTTCGGAAAAATCGCGCGAACTCGTGCATGTTGGTTGCATCAGCTGCAGCATCGAACGGCGCGCGGTCGCCGTCGATCGAACGAAGGCCTCTCTGCTACTGTTTATTCCAGCAGAAGATACACCGCGCGGCGATCATACTCCTGAAATCCGGCTGCTCGATACAGCTGCAGCGCAGGAATATTTCGTTCATCGACGCTCAGGATCAGCTCGTGGGCGCCGGCCGCCTTGGCTTCGAACAACCCCTTGCGCACCAGCTCGCGGCCCCAGCCTTTGCGCCGCGCCTCCGGCGCGACGCCGACGTAGGAAATCTCCCACGCATCCGCTTCGACTTCGCTCAAGATCAGCACGCCGATCGCGCCCCGCCAGTTGGCCGCCAGAAACCACCGTTGCGGGTCGTAGCCGCTCACCTGCAAACCGGCCAGGATGTCGTCGATGGATCGCCGGCCGTTGAGCTCCGGAAAATCGAGCGTTTGCTCATAGCTGCGCATCAGGATGCGATGGAACACCTCGCGCGAAGCGTGGCGATAATCGACAAACGTCAGCTGCTCCGGTGCACAGAGCTGATCGGGCCCCAGCTCGAGGTCGTGCCGAAGGTACATCAGGCGTGTCGGCTGCGAAAACCCGCCGCGAACGAACGGCGCCGCGAGACGCTCTTCCTCAGGAACCATGACCGATTGAATCACCTTCGCGCCGCGGTCGCGAAGCATGGAGATGCCCACGGCCGTCAATTGATCGGCAATTCGCTCGCCGTCGGTGGCGGAGTCGCGCACCTGCGGCGGCCAAAGAAGGCCGGTTCGGCCCACGAGCGCCTGCAGCAAAATGGCGCCGCAGATGGCGCCTGTTTGCACCGCGACCAGCAGCGAGGGCTGTTCCGGCCCCGACATGTGCAGCAAGCCGGCGGTCTTGCGAACGCGCGTCAACGCTTCATCGGGCGGCGCGTACTGAAACAGGCACTGCAATGCCTCGATCGTCTCGTTGCCCGCTGCTGGTCGAATCTCCGGCATGCCCGCATTCTAGCCGGAACGGCCGGTTTGTAGTCCCCGCCCGGCGACGGAACGAGAAAGCATTTTGATTCCGCGTGCCTTGCACCAAGCCAACCGGGAAACCGATAACTGAGAACCGAGAATCGAGAATTGCAACCGTTTTCGGTTGTTCATTCTCGGTTCTCGGTTGCCCGGTTGTTTTTGCGTGCTTTCCAGCGGGATTACACGCAATCTGCGGTTTAGCGGCGCTCGACTCCTTCCAGGTTGACCTTCTTCAAGTTGCGTTCGGGCCGCCAGGGGAACGGCGTCACGACATCGACCGGCTTCGTCGAGATTTTCTCGCCGAGAATGTTCTCGAAGATCGTGCCGTAAATGGTTTCGATCTTCTGCATGCAATGTGCGGCCATGACCTGCTCGACGCGGCCCTGGTTGCCGATGTTCCAGCGCCGGCCGCCCTTGTCCGTGCAGTACGCCGGCATGCCGGGCGTGTTGGCCATCTTGGCGGCATTCGCTTGCCGCATGTTCAATTCCCTCTCCTGCAGGCGAACGTCCGGCCCGTCGATCGGCGGCGGCGGCAGCTTCGGCGCCAGCGGCTGGCCCGACGGATCGCGGAATTGCAGCGCGTCGTTCTCGCTCGGCGGCGTCCAGTCGTAGGTCACTGGCTCGACCGCCAAACCGGTTTCATCGAGCAACTTCTTGGCGTGGGCCTTGCGGAAGTGCGCCTTGAACTTGGCGCCGTCGCTACCCGCTTCTTTCATGGCCAGCTTCGTCTGTTCGACGACCCACTTGGCCTCGCGCAGGAATGTGCCCGAGTCCACGGGCCCCGCGATGCAGTGCAACACGCGGCCATCGGGCGCACAGAAGTACGAGGCGACGTTGCCGCCCTGTTTCTGATTGCCGACGATCTTGAACGTGGCGACCTTTTGAAACGACGAAACAAAATACTCGTTGACGAATTGACCCACTTTCGGATCCGCAAGGGCGTTCACACGGAGCGCCTCGGCGTTGTTTCAGGTAAAGCGCGGGTCTTCGAAGTGCCCCGACACATGCAGCACGAAGACCAGCTTTTGCTCCTTTTTCGCCAACGCGGCCGCTTCCTTCGGCGTATCGACGAATTCGATCGACGTGCCGCACGAGCCTTCGGCCCGCGCCAGCCCCGCCGCCACCAAAGCGGCGCCCAACGCCGCCATGAAACTTCGACGCAACATAACATTCCTCCACGGGGAAAGTCTGGTTTGTATCCCGCTCCGCAGTCCGCATCATTGGCTCGGATCACTCATCCGGCCCATGAACATGATCGCTCCGGTTTTCACTTCGCGAATCAGGAAGAGGAACGGGTGATCGGCACGAAACACCAGTTCCACCGGCACGGCCTTCGCCTCGACGACCACCGCGGTGGCCGCGGCCGCTTCGGTGCCTTCCTCATTGACGTCCACGAACGCCTTGTGGATCACCTTGGAGATCCGCAGGTCGCCGGGGTTGCCCGCCATGCCGCTCAGGTCCGCTTTGCCGCTGAACGCCTCCTGCATTCCCAGCGACTGCAGCGCCCGGCTCAGTTCGAACTCGGCAGTAAACGTGAACTTCGGCAACGTCACCGTCAGATCGCGCGCCGGCTGGAGCTTGCCGGTCCATTCGTTGAGCCGTTCCATCGATAGCTTGCTTTCGACTTCGGCCAGCCCGGTGCGCTTGCGCGGCAATAGCACGACCATCGATAGCTCTTTGCCGGCATACGGCATCTCGACCGCCTGCAGCAGCTCGTTTTGCATGTAGTTGAACTTGCCTTTTTGCGTCATCAGCTTGGCGTTGACCTGCTTCAAGTCGTTGATGAAAAATGCGCCGTCGGCGGTGCGTTTCTTGTCGAACTGCAGCACCCAGTTGCCTTTGAAATAGATCGCGTTGGTCAGCACCATGCGCGTCAAGGCGTTCAGGAGGCCGGGCTTGATGAGATCCTTGATCTTGTCCTTCGTCTGCTGTTCGACCCATTCGTTGATGGTTTTTCGCGCCTGTTCGGTGGCGCCGGAGAAATTCACTTCGCGCAAGCCCGACTGATAGTGGGTGGCGGTGGTTTCGATGAACGGTTTGCGCCACTCCATGCCGGCCTGGCCCCAGAGCGCGTTGGCGATGTGCAACTGATACGGCCGCTTGGCGCCGGCGTCGGTGTAGGCCCGCAAGCGCTGGCCGTAGGCCGGGTGCAGGCGTTCGTGCGGCAGCGTAAAGCGCAGCGTCTTGGCCATTTCCTCGGCCGTGTTGCCGCGAGCGCCGACATAGGTCATCGCCAGCGCGGAGGAGATGCTGTACGGCGACAGGAACAAGTTGCCCTCGGTTCCCTTGAGTTGCCCGTACAGATCGAGCGCGAAGCGCGTGTCGCCGCGCACGGTTTCCTCGCCGTCGTCCGGTTCGTTCGACCAGCCGCGAAGCGCGACTGCCGCCAACCCACCCAAAGCCGCCAACGCCTGACGCCGATTCATGATGACAAACCCTCCTGTGTGATATGCTCTGCTTTTCCGACGAGAAACACAAGTGCAGCGTTTGTAACTAGGGTGTTACAAATTCGGACGAACGCGGCGGTGGGAGCGCTCGCTCACGCTCGCGGCTAAACGTTCGGGGCTAAACGCGTGGGGCGAAACGCAAAACGGGTGCAACTCGTCGTATTTCCTTGCCGGGAATCGAATTCGGCATCTTGTCACCGGCGGTGCAAACGGGCAGAATGGATGCTACGGCTTTTTCGCAGACAAACTCCGATCCGGAAGATCCACCGTGCAAGTCAACGTCCAATGCCCAAGCTGCAGCAATCAGTACCAGCTTAGCCGCGAGATGATTGGCCAGAAAATCCGCTGCCCGTCATGCCGGCAAGTGTTCCAGGTGCAGGAGGCGCCGGTAGAAAAGCCGCGGCCGCAAAAGCCCAAGCCGCAGCCGCAGGCGCAACCGGTGCGCGACCGGCGGGCGCCGACGTTCGAGGGCGACGCCCCGGCGCCAAAGAAAGCCGCAGCGCCGGTCGAAAGCGGACCACGCGAGGCCGACTGGTCCTCCATGCCGCCGCCGGTGCGGCGCCGCGAACCGGAACCCGAAGCGGCTCCGGCCAGCGATCAGATGTCGCCCGACGAAGTGCTGGCGTGGATGCAAGCGGCTCCGACGCCGGCGGACGTTTCCCTCAACGGCGCCGATGAATACACGCTGCCGGCCGATGGCGCCGTCAGCGATTTGGAGGCGGCCGATACCGGGTCCGAAGCCGCTACGTCGGAGACCGACTATGCGCACCTCTATGCCCAACCGAAACGGCGCTGGATGCGCTGGGCGATCGTCGGCATGTTCGTGGTCCTGATTCTCGGCGGCATTGGCTTCATGGTTTACCAGCAGCGGCAGTTTGCCGCACGCGAAGGCAAGCTGGCCGAAGAGGCCAAGCTCGCTTTTGCGGAGAATCGCTTCAGCAAGGCACAGAAGGATTACGACGAACTTTACAAGAAGTTCGAAAAGAGCCCGGACCGCGGCAAGTACAAGTTCATGTCCGATTTCTCCGCCGCGCTCGAAAACGTTCACAACGGCTCCGAGGCGCCGGCCGAACGACGCTTGAAACTCCAGAAGTTCGAAGCCGACGCAGTTTTCGACGATTTCAAGAAACCGTTGTGGGATGAGCACCCGGTCCCCGTCTGGCAGGGTTACCTGAAGTTGCTCAATGAGCAGGTCAGCCTCGCACAAAAGGCAATGGACGGGCACGACTACGACGGCGCGGAGCTGGCCGTCGCCGAATCGCAAAAGATGGCGGATCACATCGAGTCGAAGGGGACGTCCGACGTCAAGGGGCAGATGGCCGCGGTGAACGAAAAGCTGCAGACGTTCCGAACGACCATTGCCGAAGACCGGGCTTACACGACCTTTCTGGCGAAGATGAAGGATGCGTTCAAGAACATCACGCCGATCGTCGTGGCGGAGTACGAGGGCCTGGCCAAAAAGAATCGGTATCAAAACCGACCCGAAGTCGTAACGGAAATCCTGCGGGTCAAGGAAGAACTGAAAAAGCGGATCGTTTTCAAACTCGACGAGAAACCGAGACAAACGCCGCCGAAGAACGACATGCCGCTCTTCGTCGTCGGGGCGGCTCGCAGCGGGGCGGCGAACCCGGCCGAGCGCGTCGTGTTCGCGATTGCCCGCGGCGTGCTCTACGCCCTTTCGGAAACGAGCGGACAGATCGTCTGGGCGACGCGGGTCGGCATCGATGTGTCGAACCTGCCCGTGCGAATCCCGAAAGGACCCAACGCTCCGGAACTCGTCCTCGTTCCGACGGCTGACGGCAAGGGCCTGGTCGCACGCGAGGTGTTGACCGGCAAGGCGCAATGGATGCAGACATTCGAAGCGCCGCTGCGCGGCCAACCGATCCTGGTCGAACGGCGCGTCTGGGTGACGCTGACCGGCGACGAGGGCCGAGTCGCCCTGATCGAGACGTTCGACGGCAGCCGAGTCGGTTACTTGCCGCTTGGCCAGAAGCTGGCGGGCGGCGGCGCCTGGCAGATGGGCACGAGCCGCATCTTTGTGCCGGCCGAAAGCCAGACCGTGTTCGTCATCGACACGAATCCGAAGCCGGACGCCAGCGGCAAAGTCGATCCAGCGGCGCTGGAAGCGGTGCTGCAGACCGGCCACGGCGCCGGCACATTGCGCGGCGAGCCCGTTGTGGTCGGCGCCGCCGACGCGGCGTCGGGCCAGAGCGGCCCCAGCTTTCTGATCATGGCGCAGTCCGATGGACTCGAGGGCATGAAATTGCGGGCGTTCGAATTGGCGTTGCCCCGGCCGGAAATCGGCACGCCGGTCGAGATTCGCATCAACGGCTGGTCGTGGTTCACGCCGACGTGCGATCAGGAAAAGCTCTCCGTCGCGACCGACAGCGGCGTATTTGCGGTCTTCGGCGTCGCGCAAAAAGGCGGCGAAGACAAGGCGTTGTTCCCGCTCGTTTCCACCGAAGCGCCCAAGAACGCGGCACGGCGAGCGGGCCGCAGCCAGGTCGTTTATGCGGACGATCGCACTTTTTGGTACCTGACCAACGGCGAACTACACATGAACCGCCTGGGCTATGACCGCAAAGAGGGACAGCGGCTCGCGCCCGGCTGGAAGCAGTCGCTGCGGCTGGGCACGCCGCTGCACGCCGGCCAGATCAGCCCGGACCGCGACGTGCTGTACGTCGTCACGCAAACCAGTTCGCCGCCGGGGTGCTTCGCCACGGCAGTCGAGTCGCAGACCGGCGCCGTCCGCTGGCAACGCGCCCTGGGCGTTAGCTTGCAGGGCGAGGCGATCCGGCTCGGCAAACATGTGTACCAGATGGATCAGGGCGGCGGCCTGTATCAGATCGACGCGGCCCAAGTAAAGCTCGGCCCCAATGATGAATGGGCGGCCGGCGGCACGGTTTTGTCGCCGCCCCGGATCGACCTCGTCGGCGAGCCGAGATTCTTGACCGCTCCCGATGGACAATCGGCCCTGGCGCTGTTGACCGTTCGCGACAAGGGCGCCAACGAGCTTTTGGTGCGGCAGATTCTGCCCGACCAGCCGTTGAAGGAGTTTCCCGCCATCGCCATCGGCCAGGATATGCTGGCGGGACCGCCGGCCCTGGTCGGCACGACGCTTTACCTGCCGCTCAGCAGCGGCAAGCTTTCCCGCTTGGCCATCGGCACGAACAACCTGGCCGGCGGCCCGGATTGGAAAACCGCAACGCTCGGCGAAAACGCGCAAGGCTACGTGCTGCCATTGGCCGGCGACGAGCTCCTGGTCAGCAACGGCGTTCGCGGATTATCGGTGTTCTCCTGGCCGGCCAGCGGCTTCCAATTCAAACGGCAGGCGACGCTCAATAATTCCATCGCGTCGGCGCCGATCGCGCTGCCCGCCGCCAGCGGCACGCCGCGGGTCGTCGTTGCCGATACGGGCGGGCAGGTACAGCTTCTCGACGGCGACAATTTATCGCCGATTCTGACCTGGAACGTGCGCCAGATGCAACTCGGCACGGAAGTCACCGGCGGGCCTTATCTTTTGGGGTCCGGGCCGAGCGCTCGCGTCCTGGTCGTGGTGGACCGCACGCACGTGGTCTGCCTTGCCGCCGATTCGCGGCTTCCGATTTGGAAGTACCGGGTGAAGGGCGACGGGTTGGCCGGGTCGCCTCGCGTCGTCGGCGACGCGCTGAGTCTGTCGGACGTGCCGGGCAAATTCGAGTCGCTCGATCCCGCTACCGGGCAACCGCTCGGCGGCAGCTTCCCGGTGCTGGGCGCCTTGCCCGCAGCGCCCTCCGCAGCGCCGGTCGATGCAGGCGACGGCCGGCTGTTCGCTCCGCTTTCCGACGGCACGCTCCTGGTTCTGCCGCGTGAAACGCTGGCGCCGAAGAAAAACTAGGGACGAGGCATGGCAGGACTTGGATTTCAGGAGATTCTGATCATACTCGGCGTGATCGGAATTCCATTCCTGATCATCGCCGTGTACTTGTTGGTGCGGATGAACAAGCCCGGCGACGGCCCGGGCGGCTAATCTTCGGTGTTGATCTGCATTGGTAGCGGAATTCGCCAGAATTCCGGTCCGGAACTCTTGCGAGTTCCGCTACACGAAAGTTCTGCTGCACGAAATTACTATTCTTCGGTGTTGATCTGTCCTTTGAGAATGCGTTGCGTCGTTTCCCAACCGGCTTCGATGAACTGATAGTAGCCTTGAACGTCCATCAATCCCTCGCCGTCCCCGGTCATTTCGAAAAGCCAGCCGGGACCGTAGCTGTCCACATTGATGGCGGAGGGGTCTTTCAACAGATCCTGATTGAACGCGGTGATGGTTCCCGCAATCGGCGCGAACAAATCGGATACGGCCTTGGAAGTTTCGATGTTGCCGATTTGTTGTTTGAGTTGCACGGCCGTGCCGGCATCGACGCACCAATCGAGAAAGTAGACATCCTGCATCAGGCGCACGGCATACGCGGTGAAGCCGAACCGCCAGCGGCCGTCCTGTTCTCTCGCCCACATGTGATTGCGAGCGTAGCGCAGGTCGGCGGGCAGGTTCGCCGGGAACTTGCCCATCATGAAGGTCAGGTCGTCGGCCATGGCAGCGTTAGGTATACCGAGTCGTGCGGTACTGCGGGTCGAAAAATGCCGGCAAATGGCGATCGATTTGCAGCAAGCCGGCGCGCGTCAGTTCGATGACATGCTCGCTTTCGCGCACGAAGCCGGATTGCTCCAGATGGCGAAAGGCGTCCTGGAATTCGGAGTACACGTCCACACCGAACTTCTGCAGGAAATAATCCTCGTCGAGGCTTCCGGTCTTTAGTTGCAGGATCATTTCGCGAATCAGCCGGTCGCGCGGCGTGGTCGGGAAAGCGCGATGCAGCGGCAACTCGTCTTTTTGCAGCATGCCGATGTAATCGTCCCACTGATCGACGTTCTGTATGTGCACGCCGTTGAGATGGCCGAACGACGCGACGCCGGTGCCGAACATGTCGGCGCCGTGCCAGAGGGCATCGCGGTAGACGAATTGCGTTTTCCGTTTGTCGCGCACCAGGGTGTAGGCGCTGGACTGGTCATAGCCATGTTCGGCCAAATGCGTAAAGGCATAATCGACCCAGGCGCGCTTGGTCGGCCAGTCGGCAATGGCCAGGCCCGGCTCATCCTGGCCGATCACGGTGAGTTCCTTCATCTGTTTCGAAAACACCGTGTTATAGGGCAACTCCATCTGGTAGATCGTGACGCTCTCCGGCGCCAGCGCGATCGTCTTGCGCACGCAATCGCGCCAGTTGTCCCACGTTTCGCCGACCATGCCGGCAATCAGGTCGATATTGATCTGGTCAAAACCCACCTCGCGCGCCCAGCCGTAGGCGCGGTAAACTTCTTCCTCCAGATGCGCTCGGCCGTTGTATTCGAGGATCCGGGGATCGAAGTTCTCGATGCCGAGACTGAGCCGCGTCACGCCCATTTCCTTGAGCGTCTCGAGCTTGTGTTTCTGCAGCGTGCCCGGTTCGCATTCGAAGGTGACTTCGGCGGCGTCTCGCCACGGCATGATCGCCCGCAAGCGGCCCATCAGGTCGCGCAACTGCGACGCGCTCAGATACGACGGCGTGCCGCCGCCGAAATAAACGTAGTGCAACGGCCGGCCGCCCACGACTGGCAACCGGCTGCACAGTTCGACTTCCTTGACCAGCGCGTCGGTGTAGACTTCGACGTCGCGGGCGTTCTTGTCGGTATAGACGCGGAAGTAGCAGAACTTGCAGCGCTTGCGGCAAAACGGAATGTGCAGGTACAGACCGAGCGGCGTACCCGGCTGCGGCGCGGAGTTCAGCGCGTTCCGAGCCGATTCGAGATGGACCGGTTTCCAAAACGAGAACGGCGGATAATTCGCGACAAAGTAATTGCCGAGCCCGGTTTTTTCCTGCGTCGTGTCGGTCATGCGAAAAACACCTGCAGTATCGCCTCGATGGTTATTGTACGGCGATGCGCAGCACGCTGGCGAGAGCGCATGGGGATGATGCTTATTTTCCGACGATGAACGTCTTGATCGCCCAGTAGGCGAGATAGCCGAGGCCGCTCAAAATCGCCAGCCCGAGCAAGGGCGCGATCCAGGCGCCGAAGCGGCGGAATTGAATGGTGTTTTCCTGCTTTTCCTGATATTCGGCATCCTGCTTGAGAATTTCCACCATCTTGTGCTTGTACCGCGTCGCCTTCATGTCCAACATCATCTTCTGCGCCTGCGCTCGCAACGTCGGCTCGAATTCGCGGTAGGAGGCCAGCGGCTGGAATTCGCCTTTGGGCGACCGGCTGGCTTGTGCTTTCAGATCGAAATTCGGCGCCTGGATAAAGTCGAGCACCTGCTTGCGGTTCAACTTGCGAATGCCGTCGAAATTCAGGGCGCGCACGTACCACCATTCCTGCGCCTCGAGCGGAGGCTTGACGGGCGCCGGCCGCACCGGCGCAGGGGTCTTCTCGGCATGGGTCGGACGCTTTTGCACCGGAGGCGCCGCGCTCTCCGCGTCGCTGATAAAGCTCAACGTCGGATTGGCCAATCCGAGGCTTTGCAGGTCGTCAATCAATTCGGCGCAGGTCTGATGCCGATCCTTGGGGTTCTTTTCCAGCATGCGGTCGATGAGGATGTCGAGCCGGCGCGGCACGTCCTCGTTGAAGCGGCGTGCCGGCGGGTATTTGTTCTTCTCCTTCGCCTCGAACAGCTCGATGTAGCTTTCCCCCTGGTGCGGAGGCCTGCCGGTGAGGCAGCGATAGAGCATGCAGCCGAGGGAATAAATGTCGGTTCGACCATCGACGTTTTTCGCGTCGCGCATCTGCTCCATCGACATGTAAATAGGCGTGCCGACGCCGGTGCCGGAGCGCGTGAGGGTGACGTCTTCCGCCGCGGTCTTGACGAGACCGAGGTCGGCGACCTTGACCACCCCTTTTGCGGTAATCATGATGTTGCCGGGCTTGATGTCGCGATGGATCAAGCCGTGTTCGTGGGCGTGCTGCAGGCCGGAGGCGGCGGCGATAATGACGTGCAGCGCGTCGCCGACGGACAGTTTGCCCAGCCGCTCGATCCAGTTTTCGAGGCTGCCGGCCGAGGCAAGTTCGATGGCCAGGTAATGAAAGCCGTGTGCTTCGCCGACGGCAAAGCAGCGCAGAATATGCGGATGGTCCAGGCTGGCCATCACGCGGGCTTCCCGTTGAAAGCGCTCGAGGAATTTCGGATCTTTGGCGAGGTGGCTGGCCAGCACCTTGATGGCCACTTCGCGGTCGAGTCCGACTTGTTGCGCTTGGTACACCGTCCCCATGCCGCCTTCCCCCAGTTTTTTGACCAGGAGAAAGTCGCCAAGCATGGTCACGCGCTCTTTGGCTTTCGTTTCTTCGACCGTGGTGTGATCGGTGTTTTCGACGTTAATGTCCGAACGCGAGATGCTCTTTTGATCCACGCCCGGAAGACGGTCGACGGCGGTGATGTTCAGCTCGATATTCTCTTCGCGCGGCGGCAAAGCGGCATCGGCGCCGGATTCCGGGGCGCGCGAAGCCGCATCGGACGGGGAAGCAGGCCCGCTGCTCTTCTTTTCCACGAACATCTCCGCCGAACTCCAGACGCGGGGCCAATCCCGAGGGAGCAGGACCGGCCACGTTTTGGCGTGCTTTTGACTTCCATCTATTTTTTTGGAGTCGATGCAATTATCCGATGTTTTTCGACTTCGTGCAAGCGGTGCGACGCGTTTGCCGGTCTGCTGCCGACCATTTCTCACGTAGACAACCGAATTTCAGCTGCCGGCGGAAGTCCTATGGATGTCGTTTCTTGCAACAAACGTTCACCATTATTGCGATTTGTCGGTATTTTTCTTGACTGTTCGACACGAATTCTTCGTAATAGCAATGTAGTTAGTAGAGAGTATCGCCTCGGAACCGCAGCGGCGCCCCCAGCCCAACAGCGGTAAAGACTCGTCGCCCCCGATGCTGGATGCCTGCCGAGAACACTGACGCTTGCGGAAGCGCCAGTGATGTCCTCCGTGCCCCCCACGGAGATTGGACGTTTTCCTTGTTATGGGAGTTTTCCCCCGTCTCTGAATCGAGGAACATCATGGCCAACAAGCTCATCCGCTGGCTCCCCTGCCAGCTACGGGCCGGTCTTCGAGCATCCCGCTCGCTGACCAAGATCAACACCCGCCGGCTTCAGATGGAAAATCTGGAACGTCGCGACCAACCATCCGGCGGCGTACGGCCGCGTCCGGAACCCTGCCCACCACCACCTCCTGGCCCCTGCGATCCCAATTGCCTGGACACCACGGTCAGCGGCAAGGTCTACTTTGACAAGAACAGCAACGGCGTCCTGGACGGCAACGACAGCGGCATCGGCGGCGTGGTCGTCACGCTGACCGGCACCGACATCTTCGGCCGTGCCGTCACTTTGGAAACGCGAACCGGCGCCAACGGTTCGTATTCGTTCACCGGCGTCAAGCCCGGCACCTACGTCATCACCGAAACGCAGCCCAACGGCTTCCTGGACGGCGCCGAAAACCTCGGCAACCTCGGCGGCACGATCGTCGCCAACGACAGGATGCGGGTGACCATCGGCCTCGGCGACATCAGCACCGGTGCACGCAACTACAACTTCGGCGAATTGAAGCGAGAGCGCGATTGCCCGCCGCCTCCGCCTCCTCCGTGCCCGCCGAAGCCGTGCGATGACAATTCGAGCCACGGCCATGGCAAGAAGTGTGACGACGACAAGTCCAGCGGCCACGGCAAGAAGTGCGACGACAAGTCCAAGGGCCACAGCAGCGGTCATGGCAACAAGTCCAGCGGCCACGGCAACAGGTCCAGCGGCCATGGCGGCAAGTGCGACGATAATTCCGGCGGCCACAGCAGCGGTCACGGCAACAGCAAAGGCCACAGCAGCGGCCATGGCAAGAGCAAGGGCCATAGCAGCGGTCATGGCAAGAGCAAAGGCCACAGCGACGGCCACAGCAGCGGTCATGGCCGGCCGGACTGCCCGCCCAGTGATCATGGCGCCATTAGCAAGCATGGCGGACACCATGGCGGCCATCATCCCGGCTCGTACGTAGTTCCGGGACACCGCAAATCCAGCGGCGGCCATGCCGTGCACGGACCGGGCACGCCGGGACACGCCAAGCATGCCGGCAACGGCGGCCATGCCGGACACGCGCCGGTTGGAGCTCAAGTGGCGACCGCCAGCAACAACAACACCAACAACCCGGGCCGGGAAGGCAAGAACAATAACAACAACCCGGGTCG
>Ga0073934_10005174_pt1 | contig 20575 bp, 21 predicted proteins | sample LarsenN4metaG_FD_76834 | JGI IMG/M metagenome (GOLD analysis project Ga0073934, IMG submission 76834) | Hot spring sediment bacterial and archeal communities from British Columbia, Canada, to study Microbial Dark Matter (Phase II) - Larsen... ... | reverse complement strand
TCGGTCTGGCGCAACGTGAGCAGCGCGCCGTAGATGACGGAGACGGCGGCGAGCGACGCGAGCCAGACGCCGTAGTCCTCGGCGGTCTGGGGCATGAGCGTGACGAGGATGCGGAGGATGCCGTAGCCGCCCATCTTCAGCAGCACGCCGGCGAGGATCACCGAGACGGCCGTGGGCGCGTCGGTGTGGGCGTCGGGGAGCCAGGTGTGCACCGGGAACGACGGCAGTTTGACGATGAAGGCGACGAGGATGAAGCCGAAGATCACCCAGAGCGGCAGCAGCGTGTCGGTGATGTCGGACTGCTGCAGGCGCACCATGTCGAACGTCGGCTGCGGCTCGGCGCTGAAGCCCATGACGAGGAAGCCGACGAGCATGAAGGCGGACCCCGCGATCGTGTAGAGCACGAACTTCATCGCGGAGTATTCCTTGCGGCCGGTGCCCCAGATGGAGATGAGCATGTACATCGGCACGAGCTCGACCTCCCAGAAGAGGAAGAACTGGATGAGGTCGAGCGATGTGAAGACGCCCAGCACGCCGGTCTCGAGGGCGAGCAGCCAGATGAAGTACTCGCGCGGGCGCAGCTCGACGCCGAACGAGACGAGCATGGCTACGACGAAGAGGAACGTCGTCAGCAGGACCATCGTGATGCCGAGGCCGTCGACGCCCATATGGAACTGCACGTCGAAGCCGGCGGTGCCCGCGTCGATCCACGTCGCCTGCGACTCGAACTGGAAGAGGTCCGACTGGGGCACGCCGGGGCTGCGGTCGAAGGCGATGATGAGCACGAGCGAGCCGGCGAACGAGACGAGCGCGGCGATCAGCGCGAGCCACTTCGCCTGCTCCTGGTTCTCGCGCGGGACGGTGAGCAGGATGACGGCGGCGGCGACCGCCGGGAAGAACACGGTGAAGACGAGCAGGCCGTTCATCCGCTACGCCTCCACCAGCACGAGCATGAGGAACGTGGCGATCAGCAGGCCGGCGAAGCCGACGGCGCCGTAGGCCTGCACCGAGCCGGACTGCACCCAGCGCAGGCCGTCGCCGACGCGGCGGGTGACGTGGCCGCTGCCGTTCACGGTGGCGTCGACGACGTTGGTGTCGAACCAGGAGGAGACGGCGACGGCGACGTCCATGAGGCCGGTGCGGACGATCACCTGCTCGTAGAGCGTGTCGACGTAGTAGCGGTTCTCGACGAGCGTGAGCACGGGCCCGAAGACCTTCTGCAGCTCCTCCGACTCGACGACGCGCTGGACGTAGATGGCCCAGGCGAGCATGACGCCGGTGAGCGCGAGCGCGGTCGAGCCGATGGCGATGCCCCACGAGAACTCTGCGTGGTGCAGGACTTCTTCGGACGCCTCCGGCAGCGCGCCTTCGAGCAGATGGGCGAGGCCGTCGGCCGCCGGCGTGTTGACGAAGCCGGCGAAGATCGCGGGGATGGCGAGGAGCAGGAGCGGCACGGCCATCACCGGCGGCGACTCGTGCGGCTCACCATCGTGCGCGTCGTGGGCGCCGTGTTCGGGGGGCTCGCCGCCGCGGTACTCGCCCTCGAACGTCATGAAGACGGCGCGGAAGCTATAGAAGGCGGTCATGAAGACGACGGCCATGGCCACCCAGAACAGGAACTGGTTGTCGTCCCAGGCGAAGCCGAGGATCTCGTCCTTCGACCAGAAGCCGGCGAGCGGGAAGACGCCCGCGAGGCTCAGCGAGCCGATGAGGAAGGTGACGTAGGTGACGGGCATATAGCGGCGGAGGCCGCCCATGCGCCGCATATCGAACGTGCCGGTGGCGTGGTTGACGGAGCCGGAGCCGAGGAAGAGCAGCGCCTTGAAGAACGCGTGCGTGAACAGGTGGAAGATCGCGGCGACGTAGCCGCCCGTGCCGAGCGCCAGCATCATGTAGCCGAGCTGGCTGATCGTCGAGTAGGCGAGGACGCGCTTGATGTCGGTCATGACGATGCCCATTGTCGCGGCGAAGATGGCGGTGAAGGCGCCGATCCATGCGACGGTGGTGATCGCGTCGTCGGACGCCTGAAACACCGGGAACATGCGCGCGACGAGGTAGACGCCGGCAGCGACCATCGTCGCCGCGTGAATGAGGGCCGAGACGGGCGTGGGGCCCTCCATGGCGTCGGGGAGCCACGCGTGGAGCGGGAACTGCGCGGACTTGCCGACGGCGCCGGCGAACAGGCCGAGCGCGAAGAGCGTGACGACGGTGTCGGAGAACTCGCCCTGGAGCGCGAGGTCCTGGATGAGCGGGATGTTGAAGGTCTCGGCCTCGTTCCAGATGAGGAGGATGCCGAGGAGGAAGCCGATATCGCCGAGGCGCGTCATGAGGAACGCCTTCTTCGCGGCGGCGGCGGCGCTCGGCTTGTGGAACCAGAAGCCGATGAGCAGGTACGAGCCGAGGCCGACCAGCTCCCAGAAGACGTAGATGATCAGGATGCTGTCGAACATCACGAGGCCGAGCATGGCGGCGGTGAAGAGCGACATCCACGCGAAGTAGCGGGAGTAGCCGCCGTCGCCCTGCATGTAGCCCTGCGAGTAGACCTGCACGAGCAGCGACACCGACGTGACGACGACGAGCATGATGGCGCTGAGGCCGTCGATGTTGAGCGCGAGGTCGACGGTGAGCGAGGGGCCGCCGATGTTGCGCAGAATCGGGTTGTCGGTGCTGATGGTCAGCCACTCGTACGTGCCGAAGGCGAGACGGTGGCCGTCGGCGTCGATGGCGCTGTCGAGCGTCCAGAGGGCGAAGAGGAACGACGTGCCGATGGCGGCGATGGTGACGTAGCCAGAGAGGCGCGGATACGGCTTCGTGAGGAAGCCGATCGTCAGGAGCGAGGCGACGGGCAGCAGCAGGATTGCCCAGACGACGCCTTCAGGGACGGTTGGCAGCAGCACGCGCTCCCCTTAAATCTTCCGCAGGATCTCGGCGGCGACGTGCGTCTTGCTGTCGGGCACCCAGATCTCCCTCGGCTGCGACATCGGCGCCGGGCCGTTGAGCGGCGGCACGATGCGGTTCGACACGCCCTCGGCGTCGAAGAGCTCCTTCCACACCTCGGCGGCGTACCCGTTCTTCACATCCATGAACTTCGTCCACATGCGCTCGCCACTCCCCTACCAGCGCAGTACGTCGATCTCGTCGATGTTCACGGTCTCGCGGTGGCGGTACACCGCGACGGCGAGCGCGAGCGCGACGGCGGCTTCCGCCGCCGCGATCGTGATGACGAACGTGGCGAAGACGTGGCCATCGATCGGGCGCGGAGACTCGATGAAGCGCGCGAAGGCGAGCAATGTGACGTTGACGGCGTTGAGCATCAGTTCTACGCCCATGAGGATGCCGATGGCGTTGCGCTTCGAGAGCGCGACGTAGAGGCCGATGGCGAAGAGGATGCCGCCGACGATCAGCACCTGCTCCAGCTCGAGCGTCATGAGGACGACATCAGGCAGCACGCTCATCCTCCGGTTCCTCGCGGCTGAGGACGATGGCGCCGATCATCGCGGCGGCGAGCAGCACGGAGGCCACCTCGAACGGCACGATGTACGGCTTGAGGAAGGCCTCGCCGAGCGAGCGCGCCGTCGCGCTGAAGGCCTGGCGGTCGGAGATCGCCCATTCGGTGTCGAGGGCGACGAAGACGATGACGGCGAGGACCAGCGCGGAGAGCACGAGCGCGGGCGCCTGGAACACCGTCGACGAGTTGAGCCGGTCGGCGCCGGGCGTGAGCATGATGGCGAACGTCATCAGGACGCCGACGGCGCCGGCGTAGATCAGCACCTGCACGACGGCGACGAAGTCGGCCGAGAGCACGATGTAGATGCCGGCGACGCCGACGAAGGTCAGCGCGAGGAAGAGCACGGCGTGGATGAGGTTGCGCGCTGCGGCCACCATGAGCGCGCAGATCACCGTCGTCGCCGACAGGATCCAGAACGCGACGACGATGCCGGCGTCGTCGATCATACGGTCGCCCTCCTCGCCGGCGCGGCGCCGGGCGCCGTGGGGCCGATGCTGGCGGGCGCGGGCAGCGACGGCACGTCGATGCCGTCGTACATGCGCGGGCGGTCCGGGTAGCGCTGGAACTTCGGCGCCATGACGCGCACCCAGGCGACGATGAGCACGGCCGTCATCGCGCCGTTGATGGCGATGTAGAGCGGCAGCAGCAGGCCTGCGCTCCAGCCCGTCTCCTCCCAGAGCACCACCTCGCCGGCGACGAGCAGGATGTTGATGATGGCCATCGGCGTCATCCACTTCCAGGCGAAGGCGAGGAGCTGGTCGATGCGGAAGCGGGGCAAGGTGCCGCGCGTCCAGATGAAGACGAAGTAGACGGCGTAGATCTTGCCGATGACGATCATCCAGCCGGGGACGATCTCGTCAATCTTGTAGAGCCACCAGCCGCCGAGGAAGACCGTCGCGATGATGGTCGAGACGGCGACCGCGTTGATGAGCTCGGCGGCGTAGTAGAGGCCGAACTTCATGCCCGAATACTCGACGTGATAGCCGCCGGCGATCTCCGACTCCGCCTCGGCGAGGTCGGCGGGCGTGCGGTTGAGCTCCGCGGACGACGAGAGGAAGTAGATGAGGAAGGCGAGCGGCTGGAGCATGATGAGGAAGAGCCAGTTGTCGGCCTGGAAGAGCACGATCTGGTTCAGGTTCATGGAGCCGGCGAACATGACGACGCCGAGCAGCGAAAGCACGATCGGGATCTCGTACGTGACGAGCATGGCGATGACGCGCATGGAGCCGAAGAGCGCGTACTTGTTGTTCGAGCCGTAGCCGCCGATGAAGACGGCGAGCGCTGCGAGCGACGACATGGCGAAGAGGAAGACGATACCGACGTCGAGGTCGGCGAGCACCATGTTGCGGCCCCACGGGATGACGGCGAGCAGCGCGATGCCCGGCACGGTGAACGCGATCGGCGCGACGGTGAAGACGAGGCCGTCGGCGACGCGCGGCTGCAGCACTTCCTTCTGCATGAGCTTGATGGCGTCGGCGACGGGCTGCAGCAGGCCGAACGGGCCGACGCGGTTCGGGCCGAGACGCGACTGCATGCGCCCGACGACGCGGCGCTCGATCCAGATGTTGATGATAGCGACGCCGCCGATGAACGAGACGATGCCGAGCGTGCCGAGGAGCGCGCCGACGACGTAGGTCAGCCAGCCGGGGCCGCCGGCGTCCTCGATGAGGTCGAGGATGGCGCCGCTCAGGTTCGAGAGGTCGCGGATGTCCCACCAGTTGTCGGTGACGAGCGCCGTGGGCGCGGCGAGCAGCGCGCCGATCATCGGTCCACCTCACCGACGTTGATGTCGATGCTGCCCAGCGTGACGATGGCGTCGGCGATCGTCTGGCCGACGGTCATCTCGCGCAGCACGGTGAGATTGATCAGCGAGGGTGGGCGCACATGCCAGCGGTACGGCGCGGAGCTGCCGTCGCTGACGACGTAGAAGCCAAGCTCACCCTTCGGCGACTCGACGCGCGAGTACGCTTCGCCGGCCGGCGGCCGAAGCGCGAGCGGCACGTCGACCTTGTGCGGGCCGGCCGGCAGGTCGGACATGCACTGGCGGATGATGCGGAGGCTCTGCTTCATCTCCTCGATGCGGATGACCATGCGGTCGTATGAGTCGCCGTTGTAGCCGACCGGGATATCGAAGTTGACGCGGTCGTAGACGCAGTAGGGGTCGGCCTTGCGGATGTCCCAGGCGATGCCGGCGCTGCGGATCATCGGTCCGCTGAGGGAGGCGTTGATCGCCAGCTCGGGGGTGACGATGCCGACGTCGCGAGCGCGCATGAGGATGATCTCGTTGCCGACGATGAGCTGCTCCAGCTCCTCGAAGCGGCGCGGGAGGTCGTCGTTGATGAGCCGGTCGAGGGCGGGCAGGAACTCGTCGGGGATGTCGAAGGCGACGCCGCCGATGCGCATGTAGTTGGTGGTGATGCGCGCGCCGCAGACCATCTCGAACAGATCGAGCACCTTCTCGCGGTCGCGGAAGCACCACATGACGGGCGTCTGCCAGGCGCCGCAGTCGTTGATGAAGGCGCCGGTGGCCATCTCGTGGCTGGCGATGCGCTGCAGCTCCGCGAAGATGGTCCGCAGGTACTGCGCGCGCTCGGGCACCTCGACGCCGGCGAGCTTCTCGACGGAGAGGACGTAGCCGAGGTTGCCCGTCATCGCCGCGAGGTAGTCCATGCGGTCGGTGAACGGGATGTTCTGCGTGTAGGTGCGCTCTTCGGCGAGCTTCTCCATGCTGCGGTGGAGGTAGCCAACCACCATCTTCACATCGACGATGCGCTCGCCGTCGATGATGGCGACCATGCGGAAGACGCCGTGCGTGCTCGGGTGCTGGGGCCCGATGTTGACTTCGACGAGGTCGGACTTAATCGCCACGATGCGCTCGCTTGACCGTCATTCGCCCGTCCCGGGGACGCGCGGCCGGAACTCGCCGCCGGTCTGGCCGGGCACCTGCTTTGGAAACTGGCTGAGCCCCGGCTTCTGCCCGCCGGGCAGCGCCATGAAGTCCTTACGCAGCGGGTGACCCGGGAACTTGTCCCAGAGGAACAGTCGCGTCAGCTCCGGGTGGCCGGTGAACACGACGCCCATCAGGTCATAGACCTCGCGCTCCTGCAGCTTCGCGCCCACCCAGATCGGCGTGACCGACGGCACCTCCGGCTGCTCGTGGTCGGCGGGCACCTTCACCTCGATGATGTGGTTCTGCGCGAGCGACGCGATGTGATAGACGACGTCGATGCGCGTGATCATGTCGACGCTGCAGAGCTGCACGAGGTACTTCCCGTCGAGCTGTTCGTCGTCGCGGATGAACTGCATGGCCTCGAACGCGTGCGCCGGCTCGAGCACAACGTAGCCATCGGTGGCGTCGCGCACGGCGGGCGGGAGCGACGACCGGATCCGTTCGGCGACGGCCTGACCGGGCAACGTGACGGTGACGGCGTGGGGCACTAGGTCCACTCCATGGCGCCCTTGCGCCAGGCGTACAGGTATCCCACCAGCAGGATGGCGATGAAGATGACGGCCTCGACGAAGGCATAGAGCCCGAGCTGGCGGTAGGCGACCGCCCACGGGTAAAGGAATACCGCCTCCACATCGAAGATCACGAAGAGCAGGCCGAAGAGGTAGTAGCGGACGTTATAGCGGACGAGCGCGCTGCCGACGGGCACCATGCCGCACTCGTAGACGGATTCTTTCACCGGATCGGGCTTACGCGGGCGGATGCGGAACAGCCCGAAGACGACGGACCCGACGATGGGGATCAGCGGGAAAATGATCGCGAAGATGAGCAGGAATCCGGCGCGGCCAAACTGCTCGATCAACTGCCAGACACTCCCGTGGGGGACTTTGTGAATTTCTACGCTATCAGGCAGCGAATACTATCACAGGCCCCTCACACGAACAACGCGGCGCCCTCCTCCCCGGGCGCTCGACTTTTCTTCTAAGCGCGGTGCCCTACGGGCCACTTGGCCCTCAAGTACGGGGTTTCCCTGCCGATAGCTCAAATAGCAGACGGAAATCACCCAACGTTGGAGGTATCGAATGGCCCGCCACATGTCGACCGCTCTCGTGGTCATGAGCGTCCTCGCCACCGTCGCGATCACCGTCGCGCCGTGGACCTGGGGCCGCTAGGCCGAAGGATCAGCCTGCAAGTTGAGGCCCTCCGCCCGTGCGGGGGGCTTCGTGGTTTTCCCTGTTAGGGGCCGCGCCGCGCGCCGATACTCCTGCGGGCGGGCTCGATGAATCACCTCATCTTGGTTATGTCACGTAATCGCCGCGCCGCCAGCGCCTCCCTTGCGCTGGCGCTGATGGCGCTCCAGTTCGCCGCGCTCCGCTGGTCGCCGGACGACGTGCCGGTGCGCGTCATGTTGCCGCTGACGATTGCGCTGGTGCCTGTGGCGCTGTGGCCGCTGCGCGACTATGCCGGGATATGGGTGATGTTCGTGGGGCTGGCGGCGAACCTGGCCGTCATCCTGGCGAACGGGGGTCTGATGCCGATCGAGCGCGCCACGGTCGTCGCCGCGGTCGGCGAGGAGCGGGCGGCAGAGTACGCAGCGGGGGAATGGATACGCGGGTCGAAGGACGTGCTCGTCAAGGATGGCGAGGGGCGGGCGCTGGCGCTGGCGGACAGCATCATCGTGCGCGCGGGCGGCGGGGGGTTCGCCGCGAGCCCCGGCGACCTGGTCGTCTGGTGCGGGCTCCTCGTGCTGGTCGCCGAGGCATCGTGGCGATGGCAGCGGAGTCGGCGGCCGCTGCCGGCGGCGGGGGTCCGTGGGGCGGGTGGCGGCGCGCCCACTCCTCGCTGACGCGCCGCCCCGCCGCCACTCAGAAGACACACGACAGCGAGGGCAAGAATCTGCCGCGTGACTCTGACTGAGGTCATGTTATGGTCGTGTTCTCACCGGGCTCTCACCGCGAATTCCCGTGAGACGCGCCCCCTTTTCGTGAGAGCCCGTATGCATCCCGAAAAGCGAAGACCCGGCCGTGGCGGCCGGGCCCTGATGACTCGTGAACACCTGGACTCAGGCGGGGACGACCTCGTCGACCTTCGCGCGCGCGGCGGCCTTGTCCTTGTACCAGAGGGCGTTGATCTCGATGAACGGCTTGGCGGCGTCCGGCACGTCGTCCTCGGCGAAGATGGCGTTGACCGGGCAGGCGGGCTCGCAGGCGCCGCAGTCGATGCACTCGTCCGGGTCGATGTAGAGCATGCGGTCCTCGTCGCCGTCGTCGTGGATGCAGTCGACCGGACAGACGTCGACGCACGAGCGGTCCTTGGTTCCGATGCACGGGTCGGTGATGACGTAGGTCATGGCTGCAGGCTCCTGTCGAGCTGATTGCTCCGCGTTTCACAGACATTCTAGGAAGCGGGCAGCAGAAAGAGAAGGGGGTTTTCGCACAAATGGCTTGTTTTATTGGCAATTGGGAGCCGTCCGCGCGCGGCTGGCGTAGGATCGTCGAAACGGCGACCGAGGGAGGAGCGAGAACATGCTCAGGATCGGCGAAGAGGCACCCGACTTCGCGCTCGAGGATGAGAACGGGCGGCGCGTGGCGCTCGCGGACTTCAGGGGGCGATGCGCCGTCGTGCTGATCTTCTATCCGGCGGACGAGACGCCGGGATGCACGCGGCAGCTCTGCACGGCGCGGGACGACTACGACAAGTACGAGGCGGCCGGCATCGCGGTGTTCGGTGTGAATCCGGCGAACGCCGAACGTCATAAGAAGTTCGTCGAGCGGCACGGGCTGCGCACGCCGTTGCTGGTCGACGAGGGGGCGAAGGTGTCGCGCGCGTACGACGCGCTGATGCCGATCCCGTTGCTACAGATCGTGAACCGCACGGTGGCGGGCATCGACCGTGACGGGAAGATCGCGTACTACAAGCGCGGCATGCCGCCGACGAGCGAGATCATCGCGGCGATGGCGGGCACCGCGGCGAGCGCCTGATCAGCCGGGCGTCCAGCCCGCGCGCTTCACGAGGAAGTACTCGAGCGAGTCGGCGAGCGCGAGCCACGATGCCTCGATGATGTCGGTGCTGGCGCCGACGGTCGTCCAGAAGTGCTCGCCATCCGTCGACTCAATGAGCACGCGGACGGCGGCGCTGGTGCCGGCGGCGCTGTCGATGATCCTCACCTTGAAGTCGATGAGCTTGACGGCGTAGATCGTCGGGAAGAACTCGGCGAGCGCCTTGCGCACAGCGGCATCGAGCGCGTTGACGGGGCCGTTGCCGTCGGCGGCGGTCTGCCGCTGCTGGCCCTCGATGCGCATCTTCACCATCGCCTCGGCCTGCATCTCGCGGCCGTGCTCGGTCGTCGCCTCGGCGCGGCGCTCGACGATCCAGAAGTCGTCGAGCTCGAACGGCGCGATGTAGCCCTTGCGCAGCCGCCGCACGAGCATCTCGAAGGAAGCCTCGGCGCCCTCGTACTGGTAGCCCTTCGCCTCCTGCTCGTTGACGACCTGCTGCAGCTCGCGGGCCTCGTCGCGCGTCAGCTCGACCTCGAAGCCGCGCTCCTTGATCTTCTGGAGGATGCCGCTGCTGCCGCCGAGTTCGGAGACGAGCAGACGGCGCGTGTTGCCGACGGCCTCGGGCGGGACGTGCTGGTAACTGGCGTCCTTCTTCAGCACGGCCGCGACGTGGAGGCCGCCCTTGTGCGTGAACGCGCTTGTGCCGACATAGGGCTGGTAGGGGTCCGGCACCATATTGACGACTTCGCTGACGTAGTGGCTCACCTCCGTGAGCAGCGCGAGCTGCTCGTCGGTGACAACCTCGATGCCCATCTTCAGCTTGAGGTTGGCGATGATGCTCATGAGGTTCGCGTTGCCGCAGCGCTCGCCGTAGCCGTTGACGCAGGCCTGCACCTGGCGCACGCCCTCGTTGACCGCGGCCAGCGAGTTGGCGACGGCGAGCTCGGCGTCGTTGTGCGTGTGGATGCCGAGCGGCACGTCGAACTCCGCCTTGACGGCGCGGATCGCGTCGACGAGCTGCTCCGTCGTCATGCCGCCGTTGGTGTCGCAGAGGACGAGGCAGTCGGCGCCGGCGGACGCGGCGGCGCGCAGGCAGCGGAGCGCGTAGTCGCGGTCGGAGACGAAGCCGTCGAAGAAGTGCTCGGCGTCGAAGAAGACGGTGCGGTTGTGTTCCTTCATCAGCCGCACGGAGTCGGCGATCATCGCGAGGTTCTCCTCGAGCGACGTCTCGAGCACGTCGCGCACGTGCATGTCGTGCGTCTTGCCGACGAGCGTGACGACGGGCGTGCGGGCGTCGAGCAGCGCGCGGAGGTTGGCGTCGGAGGAGGTGTCGCCGCCGGCCTTGCGCGTCGAGCCGAAGGCGGCGAGGCGAGCGTTCTGGAGCTGGAGCGACTGGGCGCGCACGAAGAACTCGGCGTCCTTGGGGTTGCTGCCGGGCCAGCCGCCCTCGATGTAGTGGACGCCCAGCTCGTCGAGCTTGCGGGCGATCTTGAGCTTGTCTTCGACGGAGAGGGACATGCCCTCCATCTGGGCGCCGTCGCGCAGCGTGGTGTCGTAGAGTTCGACGTTCATGCGGAAGTTTCGTCTCCTGAACGGCCGCGCCAGCAGCGGCGCCGGCGGGCGAGCCTGCCTATCGGGGGATCGACGGGCAGACGATGGCGCCCCGCGGCGATTGACCGCGGGTTCTGCCTACCTCAGGAGTGACGTGCGTAGCCATAACGTTGTCCCATGCTAGCACACCGCGTCGAGGGCCCGCGGCTGTGGCATCGCTTTACCGGCTGATCGGGCGGCGATAGGATGAGCTTGATCGAGGCACGCACACAGGGGCCGGCCACGCTACAGCGACCATCCCACTCACAGGCTCCCTACCCGACCTCTCCCATGAGTCCGGTCGCAGCCACCGCCGTTGAACGGAGGCTCGTCCGTGCCTGACGAGCAGACGAACGAACGCACCGACGAGCGAGAGCGGTCGTCCGAGGGCGATCGTTCCGATGGCCGGCCGGAGCCGAGCCGCGTGCGCGTCCCGCGGCCCCACGTCGAGGTGGAGACGTCGGAGATCGTGCGCGGGGCGAAGCCGGGCAGCCGCTTCGCGCGCCGCATCCGCACGAAGGAGCGTCGCTTCGAGGTCGGCGCGGAGGGCACGTATCGGGCCACCGCCCGCGCGACGGCGCCACGGACGACGGGCGAGCGCGTCTGGCGGCGTATCCGGCGCGTGTTCGTCGGCTCGCCCATCTCCTCGGAGCAGCTGGAGGAGCAGCGGCTGCCGAAGTGGAAGGCGCTGGCGGTCTTCTCGTCCGACGCGCTGTCATCGAGCGCATACGCGACGGACGAGATCCTGCTTGCGCTGGCGGCTGCGGGCACGGCCGCGCTGACGGCGTCGGTCCCGATCGCCATCGCCATCGTGACGCTGCTCGCCGTCGTGACGTTCTCGTACCGCCAGACGATCCGCGCGTACCCGAGCGGCGGCGGCGCGTACATCGTGGCGCGCGACAACTTCGGCGACGCCGCGGCTGTGACGGCGGCGTCGGGGCTGTCGGTGGGCTACATCCTCACCGTCGCGGTATCGATCGCGGCGGGTGTCTTCGCGGTCGTGTCGGCGTACCCGGAGCTGAATGACCTGCGCGTGCCGATGGCCGTCGGCGCCGTGGCGCTGATCACGCTGCTCAACCTGCGCGGCATCCGCGAGTCGGGGACGATTTTCGCGATCCCGACGTATGGGTTCATCATCGCCTTCGGCGTGATGATCATCGCCGGCTTCATCCGGCTGATGGTCGATCCCGACCTGCGGGCGGAGGAGCCGCCGGGCGGGTGGCACGAGCCGGGCACTTCGACGCTGGCGGGGCTTGCGGGCGCATTCATCATCCTGCGCGCGTTCTCGATGGGATCGGCGGCGTTGACCGGTGTCGAGGCGATCTCGAATGGCATCCCGGCGTTCCGCAAGCCCGAGTCGCAGAACGCGGCGACCACGCTGATGATGATGGCGCTGATCCTGGGCACGCTGTTCATGTGCATCACGATCCTGGCGAACCGTTTCGACATCCAGCACGGCAATGAGATGTCGGCGCCGGCGCAGATCGGGCGGACAGTGTTCGGCGAGACGCCGGTCTTCTACCTGATCCAGGCGTTCACGGCGCTCATCCTCTTTCTCGCGGCGAACACGGCCTACGCGGACTTCCCGCGCCTGGCGTCGATCCTCGCTCGCGACAAATTCTTGCCGCACCAGTTCCTTTTCCGCGGCGACCGGCTGGCGTTCACGAACGGCATCGTCTTCCTCGGCGTTACGGCGGCGGGGTTGCTGGTGATCTTCGGCGCCGACGTCAACCGCCTCATCCCGCTGTACGCCTTCGGCGTGTTCCTCTCGTTCACGCTGTCGCAGTCGGGCATGGTGCGGCGCTGGACGCGCCTGAAGTCGCCGGGGTGGCAGCAGAGCGCGGCGATCAACGGCGTCGGCGCGGTGACGACGGGCGTCGTGACGGTGATCGTCGGCACTTCGAACTTCGTCGCGGGCGCTTGGATCTCGATGGTGGCGATCGTCATCATCGCGGCGGTGCTCTGGGCGATCTACCAGCACTACATGGGCGTCGAGCGGCAGATCGCCGTGCCTGCGGGCGCGATCCTCGAGACGGCGCCGCCGCACAAGCAGGCGGTGATCGTGCCGGTCGACGAGATCAGCCTGGCGGTGCTGCGCACGGTCGACTACGCGCGCACGGTGTCGCCGAACGTGACGGCGGTACACGTGACGGACGACCTCGAGCGGGCACAGGAGCTGCGGGAGGAGTGGGAGTCGCGCGTGCTCGACGTGCCGTTCCGGATCATCCACTCGCCGTACCGGTCGTTCGTGGCGCCGATGCTGACGTACATCGACCTGCTCGACAAGGCGGACCCGGGGCAGTTCGTGACGGTGGTGCTGCCAGAGTTCCGGACGAAGTGGCCGTGGCAGCGCTGGCTGCACAACCAGTCGGCGCGGCGGCTGAAGAACGCGCTGCTGGAGCGGCCGAACACGGTGATCATCGAGGTGCCATATCACCTGGCGGCGGGCGTGCGGCAGTACGCGGAGCTGGCGTAGGGTCAGGCGGTCGGCAGGACACGGATGCGGCCGGCGACGGCCAGCCCCAGCGAAACGTTCTCGCGGCCGTTGTTGATCACGATCAGCCCCGTCGACGGCACCTTCTCGTCGATGCGGATCGGCTGGCCGGGACGCAGGTCATGCCGGTCGAGGTAGCCCATCAGGTCGTTGTCCTCCTCGAGCTCCTCGGAGATGAAGACGAGGGTCGCGCGGGCGCCGGCGTCGAGCGAGTCGAGGGGCACGAGGTCGGGGCTCAGCGTGGCGCCGGAGCCGGGGATGGGGCTGCCGTGCGGGCACGTCTGCGGGTTGCCGAGCAGCGACATCAGGCGCTCCTCGATTACCGGCGTGATGCCATGCTCGAAGTGGTGCGCTTGCTCGTGCGCCTCAGCCCAGCCGAGCTTGAGCACGTCGGTGAGGAAGCGCTCGGCGAGGCGGTGGCGGCGGGCGACGGTCATGGCGAGGGCGCGGCCGTGCTCGGTGAGGTGGATCGCCTTCCTCTCGTCCAACTCAACGAGGCCGTCGCGCTGCATGCGCTGGACGGTGGCCCAGGCGGTCGGCGGCGTGACGCGCATCCAGCGCGCGAGCCGCGCGGAGATGGCGCGCTCTCCCTCCGTCTCGAGGCTGTAGAGCGTCTGCAGGTAATCCTCGACGGTTGCGGTGGGGTGCGGTTCAACGCCGGCGTGCTGCGCCACGATCGCCTCCTGCTGCTTTCGGTGATAAGTATAGGCTTATCTTGCGCCTTTACGGCGCGGGCGACTCGACGTGAGCCTTCGTCTGTCCTGACGACGGAAAGACAACGATAGAGCCGCGCACGCGCACGCCGAGGCGCTGCCCGGGGATGAAGTCCTCGCCGGAGAGCGCGCGGACCTTGATGGTCGCGCCGTCGGACAGGCGGACGGTGACCATCTGGTCGTGGCCGTAGTACTCGTGCGATACCACCTCGACGGGGGCCCCGTCCTGTTCGGACACGCTGAGATCCTCCGGGCGCACCATCACCTCGACGGGACCGGCGGCCGGCGCGGGCGTCTGCAGCACGCCCAGCGGTGTGCGCACGGTGTCGCCGCTCGCTTCGCCGGGCACGAAGTTGGCGTCGCCGAGGAAGGCGGCGACTTCGCGCGTGGCGGGACGGCGGTAGACCTCGGCCGGGCGCCCGACCTGCTCGATGCGGCCATGCGCCATCACCGCCACGCGCTCGGCGAGGCTGAGCGCCTCCTCCTGGTCGTGCGTGACGAAGACGGCGGTCGTGCCGAGCGACTCGATGATTTGGCGTACCTCCTGGCGGACGCGCTGGCGGAGGCCTGTGTCGAGGTTGGAGAACGGTTCGTCGAGGAGGATGAGCTCCGGCTCGGCGGCGAGCGAGCGGGCGAGCGCGACGCGCTGCTGCTGGCCGCCGGACAGCTCGTGCGGCATGCGACCGCCGAGCCCGCCGAGGCCGACGAGAGCGAGCAACTCCTCGATGCGCTTGCGTCGGTGGCCGCGGCCCTTCATGCCGAAGGCGACGTTCGAGGCGACGGTGAGGTGCGGGAAAAGCGCGTAGTCCTGGAAGACCATCCCGATGCGCCGCTTGTCCGGCGGCACGAACGCGCCTGGGCCGTTGAGCAAGCGGTCGCCGAGACGGACGATGCCGCCATCCGGGTGCTCGAAGCCTGCGATGACGCGGAGGAGCGTCGTCTTGCCGCAGCCGCTCGGGCCGAGCAGCGCGAGGGTGTGCCCGCGCTCGACATCGAGGTTCGCGCCGTCGACGGCGACAACCTGACCGAAGCGCTTGACGATGCCCTCGCAGCGCAGGAACGGCCCGCTCATGCGCGACGCTCCTCGCGCAACGTCGAGAAGGCGACGGGGAAGGCCGAGAGGGCGACGAGCACGAGCGCAGGCAGCGCCGCCCGCGTGTAGAAGGCCTCCCGGGTGGAGGACCAGATCTCGGTGGCGAGCGTATCGAAGCCGATCGGGCTCAGCAGCAGCGTCGCCGGAAGCTCTTTCATCGCTGTTATGAAGACTAACATGGCGCCTGCCGACATCCCTGGCGCCATCTGGGGCAAGGTGATGCGCCAGAAGACGTATGGACGGCCCCGGCCCAAGCCGTGCGCGGCGCGCTCGGTGTCGGGGTGGACGCGCAGCAGCGCCGCCCGGATGGAGCCGAGCGCCTCCGGGAGGAAGCGGACGCAGTAGGCGAAGACGAGCAGCGCGAGCGTCTGGTAGAGCGAGGGCACGTAGTTGGCGGCGAAGAAGACGAGCGCGAGTGCGACGGAGATGCCGGGCAGCGCGAAGCCGGAGTAGGCGACCTTCTCGATCGCGCTGCTGAGCAGCCCCGGATAGCGCACGGCGAGAATGGCGACGGGCGTCGCGGCGGCGACGGCGACGGCGGCGGCCATCCCCGAGGCGTAGAGCGAGTTCATGCCCGCCTCGCGCACGAACTCGACAGCCTCGCCGGCCTGCAGCCCGCGCACGAGCCAGTACGCGATCACCGAGACGGGCAACGCGAGCGACGCGAGTACGACGGCGGCACAGAACGCGATGGCAGGCCAGCGCCAGGCGCCGAGCGCGACCGCTGGCGGCGGGTTGTGGCGGGCGGTCGTGTCGTAGCGGGCGCGGCCACGCGTCGCGCTCTCGATCCAGACGACGACGAAGGCGAGCGCGACGAGGATCAGCGCGAGCGCGGCAGCCGACGAGCGGTCGAACGACGACGTGTAGCGCACATAGATGACGCGGGTGAGAGAGTCGAAGCGGAGGAGGGAGACGGCGCCGAAGTCGCTGAGGGTGTAGAGCGCGACGAGCAGCGCGCCGGCGGCGACGGCGGGCCGCAGTTGCGGCAGCGTCACGCGCATGAACGTCGTCATGCGGCTGGCGCCGAGGCCGCGCGCCGCTTCCTCCATCGAGCGGTCGACCGAGCGGAGCGCCGCGCGCGACGGCAGATAGACGTAGGGGAAGGTGAACAGCGTCAGCGCGAGCCAGGCGCCGAAGAAGCCGTAGATCTCCGGCAGGCGCTCGACCCCCATTGGCTCGAGCCAGCCCTGGACGATGCCGCTGGGGCCGAGCGCCGAGACGAGCGTGAAGGCGCCGACGTACGACGGGATCGCCAGCGGCAGCGCGAACAACACCGTCCATGTGCGCCGAAGCGGCAGGTCCGTGCGGACGGTGAGCCACGCGAGCGGCACCGAGATCGCGATCGAGGCGGCGGTGACGGCCGCGGCGAGCACCACCGTGCGCGCGAGCGCCTCGCGCGTCGCGGGCGCCGTCAGCTCATCCCACAGCGCGCCGGATCCGGTGACGCGGATGATGAGATAAGCGACGGGCAACAGCATGGCGGCCGCGACGACGAGTGACAGCCCGATCAGCACGATCGGGATGTCGAGCGCGCGTCTGCCGCGGATCGCGATCGTCGCCATTGGCGTGCCTACGGAACGACGCCCGTGTCGCGAAGCAGCTCGAGCGTGCCTTCGAGGTCGTCGAGGTCGCTGAGGTCGATGTCGGGTGACTCGATCTGCGAGAGCGAGACCAGGCGCTCATCGACAGGCACGCCCTCAACGAGCGGGTACTCGAACGTCTTCTCCGCGAAGTACGTCTGGGCGTCGCCCGACAGCAGGTACTCGATGAACCTGCGCGCGTCGTCCTCCCGGTCGGCGGTGTTGAGGATGCCGGCGCCGGCGACGTTGATCAGGGATCCGGCGCCGCCGCCTGGCAGGAAGTAGTTCTCGGCGCTCACGTCACCGCGCTCGTTGCGCACCTGGAACAGGTAGTAGTGGTTGACGAACGCAACGTCGATCTCGCCGTCGGCGACGGCTTCCACGGCTGGCAGGTTGCCGGGGAACTCGGCGGGATCGTTCGCCTTGATGCCCTCAAGCCAGGCGCGCGCCGCGTCGTCACCCTCGGTCAGGCGGAGCGCCGTGACGAATGACTGGAAGGAGCCGTTCGTGGGCGCCCAGCCGATGCGGCCGCGCCACTTCGGGTCGGTGAAGCCCATGATCGAGTCGGGAAGCTCGTCGCGGCTCACGTTCTCCGTGTTGTACACGACCACGCGCGCGCGGCCGGAGACGCCGATCCACTGGCCGTCGTCGGAGCGGAAGCGCGCGGGCACCATGCCGAGGATGTCCTCGGGCAACTGGACGAGGCGGCCCTCCTTCGCGAGCGCTCCGAGGGCGCCGGCGTCCTGTGCGAAGAAGACGTCCGCGGGCGAGTTGCCGCCCTCTTCGAGGATGGTGGCGGCGAGCTCCGCCGTCTCCCCGTAGCGCACCTTTATGTCGATGCCGGTGTCCTCCGCGAACTGGTTGAGGAGCGGCTCGACGAGGCTCTGGGAGCGGCCGGAGTAGACGACGAGCGCATCGTCACCGCCGCCGCAGGCGGAGGCGGCGAGGGCGAGCATGGGCAGGGCGGCGAGCGCCGGCAGAAGGGAAAGTCGCTTCAAGAGGGCACCTCTCGTCCAGTATTAGCCTGTGCTTAAGTCTTAAGTGTGCCGGGGCTTAGAGCAAGAGCCGAGCGGGGCAATGATTGCCCAGAGTGGCGCGATTTATGGAGTTTCACGCCCGACGTCGCGCGTGGATGACCTGCGGGCGGTCGCACTACCCGCTCGCGGGCGCGTGCCGTAGCATGACCGCGCCCGCACCGTTGAACTGGAGATCGCCATGGCATCGTCCGTCGTTGAGAAGGCGCGCGCGGAGGGGCGCACGCTGCTAACCGAGATCGAAGCGAAGCAGATGCTCGAGGAGGCGGGGATCCCGGTCTCGCCCGCGCGCCTCGCGAAGACGCGCGAGGAGGCGGTGGCGGTGGCGAACGAGTTGGGGTATCCGGCCGTGCTGAAGGTCGTCTCGCCGCAGATCACGCACAAGAGCGACGTCGGCGGCGTGGCGCTCGGCCTGGCGTCAGCCGAGGACGTGGGCGCGGCGTTCGACCGCATCGTGGCGTCGGCGAAGCAGCATGCGCCAGACGCGACGATCGAGGGCGTCGCCGTGCAGCGCATGGAGCGCCAGGGCATCGAGGTGATCGTCGGCGTGACGAAGGACCCGCAGTTCGGCCCGGTGCTGATGTTCGGGCTGGGAGGCGTGCTCGTCGAGGTGCTGAAGGTCGTGGCGTTCCGGGTGATCCCGATCAACGAGCGCGACGCGCGGCAGATCATCCACGAGATCAAGGGCTACCCGCTGCTCGAGGGCTATCGGGGCAGCGAGCCCGCTGACGTCGCGAAGCTGCAGGAGCTGCTGCTGAAGGTGTCGACCTTCATCGAGCAGCACCCCGAGATCGCCGAGCTCGACCTGAATCCTGTGTTCGCCTACAAGGACGGCGCGATCGCGGTCGACGCCCGCATCGTCATCGAGTAGGCGATGGCGCACGACCTGCGACGCGCACTGGCGCCACGCACGGTGGCCGTCGTCGGCTCGAAGAAGGCCGACGGCTACATGTGGCTGCGCAACTACAGCACCTTCACGGGCAAGGTCTACTCCGTCCAGATCGACCCGAACGAGATCCCGGGCATCGAGGCGATGGGCGTCGAGAACTACACGTCGCTGACGGACGTGCCCGGCGACGTCGATTACGTGATGCTCGCGGTGCCGCGGCAGGTGGCGCCGCGCGTACTCGCGGACTGCGCGAAGAAGGGCGTCGGCGGGGTGGCGCTGTTCACGTCCGGATTCGCGGAGACGGGCGAAGAAGAGGGCATCCGCCTGCAGGAGCAGCTCTTGGAGATCGCGCGGGCGGGCGACGTCGCGCTGATCGGCCCGAACTGCATGGGGCTGTACAACCGGCGGCTCGGCGTGCGGCAGAGCGCGGAGCAGGGCGCGGGCGAGGCGGGCGAGGTCGGCTTCATCTCGCAGAGCGGGACGCACGCCATCAACTTCGGCCTGGTCGGCGAAGTGCACGGCGTGCGCGTGAGCACGTCGATCAGCATCGGCAACGCGATCATCCTCGACGTGCCCGATTATCTCGACTACCTGGCTGACGATCCGGAGACGAAGGTCATCGCCATGTACATCGAGGGCGTGAAGGACGGGCGCCGCTTCGTCGAGTCGCTGAAGCGCGCGACGGCGAAGAAGCCGGTGGTGATCTGGAAGGGCGGCGTGACGGACGCGGGCGCGCGGGCGACGATGTCGCACACGGGATCGCTGGCGACGTCGAACGCGGTGTTCAGCGCGATCGTGAAGCAGGCGGGCGCGCTGCCTGCGGACAGCCTCGAAGACACGATCGACGTCGTGAAGGCACTGCTCTACGCGAAGCCGGCGACGGGGCGGCGCATGGGGCTGATGGCGATGACGGGCGGCCAGTCCGTCGTGATCACCGATGCGTTCGTGGGCGCCGGGCTGGAGGTGCCGCGGCTGTCGGAGTCGTCATACGAGCAGCTGGCGTCGTTCTTCAACATCATCGGCGGGAGCTACCAGAACCCGCTCGACATGGGCGGCACGATCGGGTTCGGGGGCGCGCCGGGCAACCTGCAGAAGCTGTTCGACATCCTGGACGCGGACCCGAAGGTGGACGGCATCGCGATGGAGATGGCATCGGGGTTCCTGGCACGGATGTGGCGCGCGAACCCGGCGAGCCTCGACGGCATGCTCGACACGCTCGCGGCGCACCGCGACCGCTCGTCGAAGCCGTTCGTGGCGGTGCTGCAGCCGCAGCACGTCGAGGAGATCGTGCGGGAGGCACGGATGCGCATCCAGGAGCGCGGGCTGGCGGTGTTCGCGTCGTTCGAGCGGGCTGCGCGCGCGCTCAAGCGGGCGATCGACTACCACCGGTTCCGCGCGGGGCTCGACTGAACGGGCGTCCCTCGCCCAATTCCCCTCTCGCTCACTCGCACCTGCCTACGCGGAACGCTGTTCACGCTGCGCTGATCAGCATGGCGCTAGCGGCGTTCGCGGCGGCCTTCGGCGGTCATGATGCGGTCGAACGTCGACCAGTCGACGATGTAGCCGAGCTTCTTGTTGGCGTGGCGCCAGACGACGGCGCCCTTGCTCACCTTGAGCACGCCCAGGCGCTCGTCGTCGCTGTAGACGGTGAACTCGATGTCGCTGTTGCCCAGCCGGCGCTCCGGGATGGTGAAACGGACGTCGTGTCGAGGCATCGGACCTCCTCCC
>Ga0073934_10005173_pt1 | contig 20579 bp, 15 predicted proteins | sample LarsenN4metaG_FD_76834 | JGI IMG/M metagenome (GOLD analysis project Ga0073934, IMG submission 76834) | Hot spring sediment bacterial and archeal communities from British Columbia, Canada, to study Microbial Dark Matter (Phase II) - Larsen... ... | reverse complement strand
TGGTACCTGTTCCGCCGCCTCCGGGCGGCGCGCGCGCTGGGGAGGCGCCTCGCCGCCGAGGGCGATCCGCTGGCCGCCCGCGTCCGCCCGCTCGCCTGGGGGCTGACGGCGGCCCTCGCCGGAACGCTGGCGGCGAACGTCTTCTACCTGACCATGACCTTCTACTACTTCTACGTCTTCGCGCTGCTCGTCCTCGCCGTGCCGATCGTCTTCGGCAAGCGCGCCGCCGAGCCGGCGCGGGCCGCAGCGCTGCGGCCGGCGGCGGTCTCCGCGCGGGCGCGCTGAGGAGGGCGGACGGAGGTCCGCCCACCGGAGGCCCCGCCTACACTGGCGGCTGGGCGATGCGGCGGGGCACACGAGCTCGCGGAGGATCGGTCGCCGGCGACGCCGGCCCGGTGGGCCTAGCCGGAGGACAGCCCGGATGGCACCGGCGCGTGCTCGCGGCCGGGGTGATCGCCACCGTCGGCGTCGCTACGGGCTTCGCCGTCGCGCCGTACCCGGGAACGGTCGGCGACCTGGGCGAGATCGCGTCGAGCAACAGCAGGCTCTCCTTCTCCGACCGCGAGATCGCGGGCGGGAACGCCGTCGTCGTCGACCAGGCGGCCATGTACCAGGCGCGCGCGCGGATCCCGCCGGACGCGGCGTACCGGGTCGAGACGGGTCCGGGCGTCGAGGGCGCGGGCGCGCTGACCTCGTTCGTGGCCGACTACGCGCGCTACTTCCTGATGCCCAGGCGGCTCTCCGCCGAGGCGCCGTGGGTCCTCTGCTACGGCTGCGACGTCGCAGCGCTGGGAGACGCCGAGGTCGTCTGGACGAACGGAGCCGGAATCTCGGTCGTCAGGCTCGCTGCGTGACCGCCGGGTCGCTGCTCGGGCTGCTGGCGCTGAACCTGCTCTTCCTCGTGGCCGGCGTCGCGCTGCTCTGGACGGCTCGCGGCTGGAGCGGCTGGCTCGAGCTCGGCCGCCTGTCGGGCGTCGCGTACCTGAGCGGCGTCGCGCTGCTCTGCTCGGCCTGGACGCTCCTGCTGGTCGCGGGCGTCCCGCTCTCGGTCGGGCTGATGCTCGGGACTGCGGCCGCCGCCGTCGCCGGCTGCGGGCTCCTGGGCGCGCGTCTCGGCAGGACGCTGCCGTCGCTCGGCCGGCCGTCGCCTGTCCCGATCACCGCCGTCGCCGCAGTCGGGGTCGCCGCTGCGGGGGTCGCCCTCGAGGCCCTGTTCCGCGCGGCCCGGCTCTCTGGCCTCTACGCGTTCGACGCCTGGGCCTTCTGGGTGCCGAAGGCGAAGGCGATCTACTTCTACGGCGGTCTCGACGAGCAGATCTTCACCACGCTGCCGGGCCCGTCGTACCCGCCCCTCCTGCCGACGCTCGAGGCGGCGGCGTTCCACTTCATGGGCAGCGCCGACGTCGTCACGCTCCACCTCCAGCTCTGGGCCCTCGCCGCCGGGTTCGTCGCCGCCGTCGCCGGCCTCCTGGCCGACCGCGTCCCCGCATGGATCCTCTGGCCGTTCCTCGTCCTGCTCCTGGTCCTGCCGCGGACGAGCGAGTACCTGACGGCGCCGCTCGCGGACTTCCTGCTCGACGAGCTCTTCGTCCTCGCCGCGCTGCTCGTCGCGGTGTGGCTCCTCGACGGCGGCGGCTGGCGACTCGTGCTCGCGGGCACGCTGCTCTCGGCGGCGGTGCTGACGAAGCGCGAGGGGATGTTGCTGGCCGCCTGCCTGCTCGTCGCCGCGCTGGCCGTCTCGGCCCGTCGCCACGAGCGGTGGCGACCGCTGCTGGCGACGGGAGCCGCCGTTGCGCTCGTCGCCGTCCCGTGGAGGATCTGGTACGCCGTCGAAGGGCTTCCGGGGGAGGCGCCGCCGGGGGGCGGCCTCGACCCGACGGAGCACGGGGAGCGCATCTGGCCGTCGATCCGCCTTGCCGTCGAGACGCTGTTCGATGGCGGCCTCTGGAGCGTGGTCACGCCCCTCGCCGTCGTCTCGATCGTCCTGGCGCTGCTCGCGCGCTCGGTCGTCCCCGCGGCCTATGTCGCCACGATGCTGGTCCTGGCCACCCTCGGGGGCGCCTGGCTGACGTGGGCGTTTCCAGACCTGCCGATCACCGCGGAGGAGTCGCTGAACCCGATCGTGCGCTACACGGGCGCGGCGGTGCTGCTCGGGGCGACGGCGAGCCCGCTGCTGCTCGCTGCGGCGTGGCAGGCGGCGCGCGGGCGCGCGCCGGGGAGCGTGCCCGCCGTGACCGGCCCGTACAGGCGCACGACCCGGCTGGCGCTGGCCCTCGCGCTCGCCGTGCTCGTCGTCTACCCGGGAGCTCTCCTCGCGGTCGGCGGTGCCGGCTTCCCCGACCGCGACGACTGCGCTCGCGCGGCTGTCCCCGGCCAGCCGGTCGACGTCGTCTTCGGTCGCTTCGACGACCCCACCGCCGCCGAGGCGCTGTACGCCCGCGTGATCGGTGCCGGCTTCGTCGGCACCGAGAACCAGGGAGACGGCTGCGGTCGCTTCGAGGTGACCCTGGAGGACGTCCCCAGCCTCGAGGTGGGCGAGGGGGTGATCGCCGAGGCGCGGACGGTCGACCTCGACCCGTGGCTCGAGCGAGCCGGGCCCTGAGCCCGGCTCAGCCCGAGGGAGGGACCAAGCTCGCGACGCAGTCCCGCTTGCGGTCGCGTCGGTAGACGCGCCAGCCGGTGGACGTCTGCCCGAGGAGCGACCAGTCGGCCTGGCAGAGCATGGCGGTGCGGCCGGGTCGCACGACGAGCCAACCCGCCGGATCTGGAGGTGCGCCGGCCTCGGAGGCGAAGAGAACGGTCCTCCGTAGGAACGGCCCGAAGAAGGGAAACGTCGCGTCGCTCGGGGTGATCGCAAGCGCGATCGTGGCGTCCTCCGGGATCCGTTGGTGGACGATCCGTAGCATCTCCGCGGTGCCCAGCTGAGCCTCCTCGACCTGCCAGCGGGGCGTCGTCCAGATCGACGGTCGCACGTCCGGGTCGAGAAGACGGAGTCCGGCCGGCTTCTTGTCGTCGTGCACGAGAGCAAGCAGAAGCGAGACGGAAGCGATCGCGGTTGCGCTCCAGGCGAGCGGACGCACCCGCAGCGAGAGACCCCAGGTCGCCGCGCCGAGTGCGACGCCGAACATGAGGATGCGGCCCAGCCAGGACTGGAAGTCGAGGAGCGCTGCGACGATCACCAGCCACACGACGGGAGCGAGCGCGATCAGCACGGCGTGGCGGGGCAGCGTGCCGGCCCGAACGCGACGGAACGCGAGGACCGAAGCGACGACGGTCATGATCACCAGCAGCGGGCCGTACCACGCTGCGAGATCCGCACGGGTGGGGTCGTGGCCGGCGTCGAGGTAGGCGAGCTCGCGATCTCCGATCACGAGCCACGCCTTCGTGTACGCGCGGCTGAGGAGGTCGTGCAGCTCCGGGAACGCCGCCGCCAGCGCGGCGACGGCGGCCGCCGCGAAGGCGGACAGGAATCCCGCCCGCCCCAGCCGCCGTCTCCAGGCGGCGACGACACCTGCGACCAGCAGGACTGCCGCCACCAGGAGGTAGACGAGGACGTCGCGCCCGCGCGCGCCCGAAGCGTCGACAGCCTCGGTCCCCAAGCGAGCGACTCTGGCGACGAAGGCGGGGACGTCGAGGCTGGCGCGCCATTCCCCGGACCCGCCGCTCTCCGGGGCCCCGGTCTCCACGATGTTGAGGACGTACCAGTACGACCCGGCGAGCCCGGCGAGCACGCCGGCGACGATCAGCCCGGACCACCGGCGACGCGGTTGCGCCAGCAAGGCCACGGCAGCGACCAGCGGCAACGCGAACGTGGCGCTGAACTTCGTCCCGACGGCGATCGCGAAGGCAAGCCCGGCGAGCGCGAGATCGACCCGAGAGCGGCCGAGCGCGAAGTACACCGTCGCCGTCAGGGGCGCTGTGACCGCGATGTCGTTCATGGCAGTCGAGGCCTGGAGCGCGATCACGGGGAGCGTGGGGATCAAGAGAGCTCCGAACGCCGCGCCGCGTGCGTCCAGACCGAGTCGCCGGGCGACGCCGTAGACGGCGAGCATGGTCGCGAGCAGGGCCAGGAGCTGGACGAAGGCTGCATAGCGCTCGTGCTCCCCGGTCAGCATGGTGAACAGGACGGCGATCTCGGCGTTTGGCGGGTACGTGTTGACGCGACCGTCGAACGTTCCCGACACGTATCCGACCGCCTCCTGTTGCCTCCAGAAGGCCGCTCGCGCGAGGTGGTAGAAGAGCGCATCGTCCTCGGCGTGCGGGGTGAAGAGCGCCAGCGCCACGAGATAGCAGAGGCCGAGCGCGACCACGACCGCGAGCACCGTGAGCAGAGGGTCGCCCAGCACCCACTTCGCCGTTCCTGCGGCGTCTCTCCAGGACGGGAGCCGGAGCCGAGGCCGAAAGCGGAAGGCTACGCCGAGCGCGGAGGCGGCGAGCGCGGCGAGCGTGATCAGGAGGTTTCGCTTCGTGAGCGCGTCGGGAAGGGAGAGTGCAGTCGAGATCACGATCACCTCGACCCAGGCGACCAGGAGGAGCGAGAGCAGGAAGGAGGTCGCTGCGCGGCCGGCCGCAAAGGCCGCCACGACCGCTGCTGAGGCTGTCAGGAGGCCGGTTGCGGCGATCAGCGTCAGCACGTGGAGGGACAGCGTGACCGCGACGAAGGACGGTGCTGAGCCGGGATCGTCGTCGACGTCCCGGGGGCGCCGCTCCGCGCCGCGGCCACCGGTACCATCGGCGGCGCGACAGGGCCTCGGCCAGGGAGGACGGATGCGCGAGCTCGTGATCGACGGCAGGCGGATCTCGGACGGCAGCGCCGCGTACGTGATCGCCGAGATCGGCCACAACCACCAGGGCAGCCTGGAGAAGGCGCTCGACCTGATCAAGGCCGCCGCTGAGTGCGGCGTCGACGCCGTCAAGTTCCAGAAGCGCGACAACGAGGCGCTCTTCACGCGCGCCTTCTACGACTCGCCCTACGACAACGAGAACAGCTTCGGCCCCACCTACGGGGCGCATCGCGAGGCGCTCGAGCTGGGCCCCGACGAGTGGGCGGAGCTGAAGAGCTACGCGCGCCGGCTCGACGTCGCGTTCGTCGCCGCGGCCTTCGACGTCCCCAGCGCGGACTTCCTCGCCGAGCTCGGCGTCTCTGCGTTCAAGTTCGCCTCCGGCGACCTGCTCAACGTGCCGCTCCTCCGTCACGTCGCCGCATTCGGCAAGCCGATGCTCCTGTCGACGGGCGGCGGGACGATGGAGGACATCGAGCGCGCGGTCGAGGCGGTGCTGCCGCTCAACTCCCAGCTCGCCGTCCTCCACTGCACGGCGTCCTACCCGGCCGAGGCCGAGGAGCTCAACCTGCAGGTGATCGCGACGCTGCGGGAGCGCTACGGCGACCTCGTGATCGGCTTCTCCGACCACCACAACGGCATCGCCATGGCCGTCGTCGCGTACATGCTGGGAGCGCGCGTGATCGAGAAGCACTTCACGCTGAACCACGCGTGGAAGGGCACCGACCACGCCTTCTCCCTCATGCCCGAAGGGATGCGCAAGCTCGTCCGCGACCTGCGGCGTGCGTCGGTCGCGCTCGGCGACGGCGTCAAGCGCCGCCTGCCGAGCGAGGAGCAGCCGCTGCGGAAGATGGGCAAGCAGCTCGTCGCCGCGCGCGATCTCGCAGCGGGCCACGTCCTGACCGCGGACGACGTCGCGGCGAAGTCGCCGGCCGACGGCGGCCTGCCGCCCTACGAGCTCGACCGGCTCGTCGGGCTGCGCCTCGAGCGGGCGCTCCGAGCCGACGAGCCGCTGACGTTCGACGACGTCGAGGCCTCGGGTCTCGCCGCTGGAGCCGACGCGCTGCGGGCCGGCTGAGCCGGTGGCGGCTGATCCGCTCTTCGACCTGTCCGGCCGCGTCGCCGTCGTCACAGGCGGTCTGGGCCAGCTCGGGGCGGAGTACGTCGGGGCGCTCGCCGCTCGCGGCGCGTGGGTCGCGATCTACGACGTCGCCGCCGAGCCCGGCGACGGGGACGGGCGCGTCCGGACGTACCGCGTCGACGTGACGAGCCGCGAGTCCGTCGAGGCCGCGACGCGGGACGTCGTCCGGGAGTGGGGCGTGCCCCACGTCCTCGTCAACAACGCTGCTCTCGACTCGCCGCCGGATGCGCCCGCCGAGGAGGTCGGGCCGTTCGAGACGTACCCGGAGTCGTCGTACGAGGCGGTCATGGACGTGAACGTGAAGGGCACCCTGCTCTGCTGCCAGGTGGTCGGGGGGGAGATGGCGGCCGCGGGTCGCGGCTCGATCGTCAACGTCTCGTCCGTCTACGGGATGCTGTCGCCGCAGCAGGATCTCTACGGGTTCCGGCGGCAGGCGGGCGAGACGTTCACCAAGCCGGTCGCCTACTCCGTCTCGAAGTCGGCGATCTTCAACCTGACGCGCTACCTGGCCACGTACTGGGCCCGGAGCGGCGTGCGGGTGAACACGCTCACCCTTGCGGGAGTGTGGAACGACCAGCCGCGCGAGTTCCTGGAGGAGTACGAGCGGCGCGTCCCGCTCGGGCGGATGGCGGAGGCGCGCGAGGCCGTCGGGGCGCTCGTCTTCCTCGCCTCCGACGCGTCGTCGTACGTGACGGGCTCGAACCTCGTGGTCGACGGCGGCTGGTCCGCCTGGTGATGGCGCTCGACCAGGCCACTCGCTCGCCGGCGGCCGCCGTTCCCTGGGAGGTGCCGAACGAGATCGACGGGCGGCCGACGCCGCCGGAGGGCGGAGCCTGGCTGGACAAGCTGCGCCCGGCCGACGGCTCCGTCCTGTGCCGCGTGGCGCGCTCGAACGCCGCGGACGTCGCGGCCGCGGTCGCGGCGGCGCGGCGAGCCCAGCCCGGATGGGCGGAGCGCACCGTCGTCGTCCGCGGCGACCTGCTGCGCGACGTCGCGCTGCGGCTGCGGGAGCGGCGGGGCGAGCTGTCCGCGATCGTCTCGGAGGAGACCGGGAAGCCCCTTTCGCTCGCGCTGGGGGAAACGGACGCCGCGGTCGAGATGGGCTTCTTCGTCGCCGGCGAGGGCCGCCGCTTCTACGGCCGGACGACGACCGCGTCGATGCCGCACCGGCAGGTGTCGGTGGTGCGACAGCCGCTCGGCGTCGCCGCGCTGATCGTCTCGTTCAACACTCCGCTGCCGAACGTCGCCTGGAAGGTCTTTCCCGCGCTGCTGTGCGGCAACGCGGCCGTCCTCAAGCCGTCCGAGCACACGCCCGCGTCCGCCCGGGCGTTCGCCGAGGTCTGCCGCGAGGTGGGGCTGCCGGCGGGCGTCCTCAACGTCGTGCACGGCCTCGGCGAGGAGGCCGGCGCCGCGCTCGTCGAGCACCCCGACGTCGACTTGGTCAGCTTCACGGGCTCGCGGGAGAGCGGCGCCCGCGTGAACGAGGCGGCGGCGCGGCGGCTCACCAAGGTGTGCCTCGAGCTGGGCGGCAAGAACGCGCTCGTCGTGTGCGACGACGCCGATCTGGAGCGCGCCGTCCACTGGTCGGCGCAGTCCGCCTTCTCCAACGCAGGCCAGCGGTGCGCCGCCGCGAGCCGCCTGGTCGTCTTCGACGGCGTCTACGAGGAGTTCCGCGACCGCTTCGTCGAGGCTGCTCAGGGTTTCGACGCGGTTGTTCCCGTGATCGGCGAGGATGCGCTCGAGCGCATCCTCGCCGCGGTGGCGGGTGCCGCTGAGGAGGGCGCGGACGTGCTGTGCGGCGGGGAACGGACGCCCGGGGCGGGCTGGCACCTGCCGCCGACCGTGCTCGAGCGTGTCGACCCGTCCGCCGTCATCTCGCGCACCGAGCTCTTCGGGCCGGTCGCGATCCTCTACCGCGTCAGCGGCTTCGAGGAGGCGGTCGGGCTCGTCAACGACTCGCCGTACGGGTTGACGGCGGCGATCCACACCGCGAGCGTTCACCGCGCGATGCGCTTCGCGGAGCAGGCGCAGGCGGGCGTCGTCGTCGTCAACGGCGGCACGCACGGGAGCGAGCCGCACATGGGCTTCGGCGGGGTCAAGCAGTCTGGAACCGGTTGGCGCGAGGCCGGGGTCGAGGCGCTCGACGTCTACTCCGACTGGAAGTACGTCAACGTCGTCTCCGATCCGTCACGGGTCTGAGGGCGCGGGCGCGCTCGCTGTCCGGCTCGGACATGCCAGCTGTGGAAAAGGGGACAGTCACTGGGACAGTCACTGAGACTGTCCCTGGGGCGCAAAGCCGCGTGGCTGCGAGGGTCGGCGTGCTCGGCATCGGAGGCGTCGGCGGCACCGTCGCGGCGCGACTCGGCAACGCCGGCGCCGACGTCGTCGCCGTCGCCCGCCCGGAGACGTGCGCGGTGCTCCAGGAGCGAGGACTACGGTTCGAGCACCGCGGGCTCGACCTCGGACTCGCCGAGAACCTGACCGTGGCGACCCACCTGGTCGAGCCGGTCGACCTGCTCGTGGTCGCCGTCAAGACGCCGGCGCTCGAGGAGGCCCTCGAGCGCATCAGCCCGCGCGCTGTCGAGGAGGCCGTCGTCCTGCCGCTCCTCAACGGCCTCGAGCACCTGGAGACGATCCGCGCGCGCCTGGGCCGGCGCGTGGCAGCCGGGAGCATCTCGCGCTTCGAGGCCTACCGGGACGGTCTCGCGCGCGTCGTCCAGACAACGCCGTCCGGGGTCGTCACGATGGCCTCGGAGGACGTGTCTCGCGCGCGCCTGGAGCAGGTCGCCTCCTGGCTCCGGCTCGGAGAGCTCGAGGCGCGCGTCTGGGAGAGCGAGGAGGCCGTGCTCTGGGACAAGGCCGCGCGGCTCGCCGTCCTCGCAGCGGCGACGGCGCTGACGCAGCGGCCGGTCGGGGAGCTGCGCGCCGACTCAGAGTGGCGGCCTCTGCTCGAGCGCGCGATCGCCGAGGCGTGCGCAGTCGCCGCGGCCGACGGGGTGACGCTCGAGGTGGCTGCCCAATGGGCGATCATCGACGCGATGCCCGAGACGCTGACGACCTCGACGTCGCGCGACGTCGCCGAGGGGAACCCGTCCGAGCTCGACGCGATCGCCGGGGCGGTCGTCCGCGCCGGCACGCGGCTCGGGGTGCCATGTCCGACGCTCGCGGAGCTCGTGGAGCGATGCCTCGCGCCGTAGCCTTCGTGCCGGCGCGGTCCGGCTCCGAGCGGGTGCCCGGCAAGAACGTCCGCCCGCTCGCCGGCCATCCGCTCCTGGCGTATGCGATCGAGACCGCGCGACAGGCCGGCGTCTTCGAGCGGGTCGTCTGCTCGACGGACTCGGACGAGGTCGCGGCCGTCGCCCGCCACTACGGCGCCGACGTCCCGTTCCTCCGCCCCGCCGAGTACGCCACCTCGACCTCGCCGGACGTCGAGTGGCTCTCGTACACGCTCGAGCGGCTGGACGAGACCTACGACCTGTTCGCGATCGTCCGTGCGACGAACCCGTTCCGCGGGCCGGACGTCCTCCGCCGTGGCCTCGAGCAGCTCCTCGCCACCCCCGAGGCCGAGTCGATCCGCGCCGTCGAGCGCGTCAAGCAGCACCCGGGCAAGATGTGGCTGCTCGACGACGACGGCCGGACGATGCGCCCGCTCCTCGACCAGTCGCACCTCGACGTCGCCTGGCACGCAGGCCAGTACCAGGCGCTCCCTCCCGTCTACGTCCAGAACAGCGCGCTCGAGATCGCCTGGACGCGGGTCGTCGCCGAGACCGGCACGCGCGAGGGCCGTGTGCTCGCCCCCTTCCTGACCGAGGGACTCGAGGGCTTCAACGTCGACGACGAGGACGACTGGGAGCGCGCCGAGTCGCTGATCGCGGCCGGCCGCGCCACGCTCCCCCGCATCGCCGGCCAGCCGTACTCGTATCCTCCGGGCCGGTGAAGGTCACCTCGCTCGAGACGCTCGTCTGCGACGCCGGCTGGCGGCCGTGGATCTTCCTCAAGGCGACGGCCGACGACGGTCTCGTCGGCTGGGCCGAGATCACGGACTCGCACGGCTCGCCGCGCGGGCTCGCGGGCATCGTCGAGGACCTGGCGCCGCTCGTCGTCGGCCGCGACCCTCGCCCCGTCGAGCGCATCTACTGGGATCTCTACCGGCAGACGAGGCAGAGCCCGGGGAGCGTCATCGCCAAGGCGATCGCCGGGATCGAGAACGCGCTCCTCGACCTGAAGGCGAAGGCGCTCGGCGTCCCCGTGCACGAGCTGTTCGGGGGCCCGACGAGGGACGCGGTCGAGGTCTACTGGTCGCACTGCGGCACGACGAGGGCCCGCGCGTGGCAGGTGACGGGAACGCCCAAGCTCGCCTCCTACGAGGACGTGGCGGCGCTCGGCCGCGAGGTCGTCGAGCGCGGCTTCGGCGCCTTCAAGACGAACGTCGTCGTCCCCGGCGACGAGCCGCAGGTGCTCCACCCCGGCTTCCACGGCCCCGGCCTCGAGCGCAACTCCTCACGGGAGGTCGAAGGTGCGCTCCGCCGCCTCCTCGAGGCGTTCGCCGAGGGCACAGGCGGCCGCGCCGAGCCGATCGTCGACGCCAACTTCAACTTCACGGCCGAGGGCGCCGTCCGGGTTGCCCGTGCGCTCGAGCCGTTCGGCCTCGCGTGGCTCGAGATCGACTGCTTCGACCCGGCTGCCCTCGCCTACGTGCGCGGCCGCTCGCCGATGCCGATCTGCTCCGGCGAGAACCTCTACGGCGTCCGGGCGTTCAGGCCGTTCTTCGAGCAGGGCGCGATGGACGTGGCCTCGGTCGACGTGATCTGGAACGGCTTCCACCAGTCGAAGAAGGTCGCCGACCTCGCCGAGACGTACGAGGTCAACTGCGCGCCGCACAACTACTACAGCCACCTCGCCACGTTCGTCTCGGCGCAGTGGTGCGCCGCGATCCCGAACGTCCGCATCCTCGAGGTGGACGTCGACGACGTGCCCTGGAAGGACGAGCTGACGACGGCCGTGCCCCGGATCGAGGACGGCGAGCTGACGATCCCCGGCGGTCCCGGCTGGGGCGCCGACGTGGACGAGGACGTCCTCAGGGCGCACCCGTGGCCGCGCGGCTGACGCGCGACCCGCACCGCGCGCCGCTCCTCGCACTCTCCGGGGTCGTCGCGATCGCCGCTGTCGTGTACGCGGCGCTGGCCCGATCCGTCGAAGGCCCGCACGTCTTCGGGGACGAGCTGTACTACTCGGAGGCGGGCACGTCGCTCGCCGAGGGGGACGGGCTGCGCGTTCGCGGCGAGGACTACGACTTCGGGCCGCTGTACCCGGTCGTGCTCGCGGCGATCAGGCTCGCGGTCTCCGACCAACCGTCGGCGCACTGGCCGTGGCTCGCCGCCAACGGCGTCTTCGTCGCGCTCGCCGCGATCCCGTCCTACCTGCTGGCCCGGCGGCTGCTCGATCCGTGGTGGAGTGTCGCAGTGGCTGCCTTCGCGGTCGCCGCACCTTCGGCCTTCTACGCGGGAGCGGTGATGACCGACTGCCTCGGCTACCTCGCCGCCGTCAGCGCGCTGCTCGCGATCACGCTCGCCGTCGAGCGCTCGTCCGTCGCCCGCCAGGCGGGCGCGCTCGTCGCGATCGGCGTCGCCACCGCGGTGCGCCCGCAGTTCGCGTCGCTCTTCGTCACGCTGCTCCTCGCGCTCGCCCTCCGCTGGGCACTGGCCGACGAGCGCCGGGCACGGCTGCGCGCGGCCTGGCCCCGGCTGTGGCCGACGGTCGCGGTCGCCGCGGCGGGTCTCGCCGCGGTTGTCGCGATGGCGGCCGCCGGTCGCCCGCCGGGCGAGCTCCTCGGAGGGTACGACGACCTCGCGCGGGGCTATCCGGTCGTGGCGACCGCGCGCTGGGCCGTCGAGCACGTCTTCGACCTCGCGCTCTACCTGGGCCTCGTCGGCGTCGCCGCGGCGCCGCTCGCCCTCGTCGCCCTCTGGTCGCGGGGTCGGGCCGGATCGGTCCACGACCAGGCGCTCCTCGCCGTCTTCGTGGCGGCGAACGTGACCGGGATCGTCGTCGTGGCCGCCTTCTCGGCCAGCCAGTTCGGCCTCGGACGGCTGCACGACCGCTACCTCTTCTACGTCGTCCCGCTCTGGCTCGTCCTGCTGGCGACCTGGATCGCGCGCGGCGCCCCCCGCTCCCGGATGCTCGCGGCGGCCTGCGGGGTCGCGTTCGTCGCGTTCGTCCTCGTGATGCCGTACGGGACCCTCGTCGTCCCCGACGGCGCGAAGATGTTCGACGGTACGGGCACGGCGATCTGGGCGACGCTCCAGGACTGGCTGGCGACGACCCACGGCGTCTCCGGCCGCTGGGCGCTCGCGGCGGGCTCGGTGGCGACGGCGCTCTGGCTCGTCGCGGTTCCGGCGCGCCACGCGTGGACGCTCGCCGTCGTCGTCGCGGCTTCGTTCGTCGCGGCGAACGCGATCATGTGGGACCGGACGATCGCCGACTCCCGGAAGGGCGTCTTCGCGGATCGCGCCGCTGCGACACGCGGCTGGGTGGACGCGGCCGTTCCGGGCACGGCGGACGTGACGCTTCTGACGGTCGGCACGTCAGCCTGCCTGACGTCGGTCGGGCGGCACTCCTACCTGTTCACCGAGTTCTTCAACACCAGGATCGAGGCGGTGCCGTACCTCGGCGACCCGCTCTCGGTCGGCCCGCCGACGCACCCCGTGCACGTGGGCGCCGACGGGACGGTGCTGGCGGAGGGCGGCGCCCCGCTCGTCGCCCCGTACCTCGTCGCTCCGAGCGGCGTGCCGGTCGTCGGCCGACGCCTCGCGGAGGGCACCGAGGTCGGGCTCGTGCTGTGGCGGACCGCCGGGCCGGTGCGGATCGCGGGCGCCGCCGCCGACGCGGACGTGCTGGCCGAGGCGTGCACGGCCTGACCGGCTACCCGGCGGCTCCGCTAGCGTTGCCACGCGCTTTCACCGGACGAAAGGGCACGACGTGCGCGTGAGGATTCCGCAGGTGGTTCGAGCGGCCGGCTGGCGGGCCGGGAAGCGTGCTGTCGACTGGAGCGCCCGCCGGCTGAAGCTCGCGAGCTACGTCCCCGCCTACGACTACCGCGAGCAGCTCGACGCGCACACGACGTACGCTGAGGACCGCCGGGCGATCCGCGACAAGCGACCGTCGACCGTCGGGGCCGACCACGTCGACCTCACCCTGACCGTCGAGGGTCTCGCGGATGTCGCGGCGGGCCGTGACTGGACGGGCAAGCGGATGCTCGAGGTCGGGCCGAAGTACGGCCTGCATGCGCTCTGGATCGACGAGCAGCTCCGGCCCTCGGAGCTCGTCTTCTGCGACTTCGCCGCCGACCGGCACCTCCACGAGCGCTGGGAGGCGAAGCTGACGAGGCCGCACTCGTGGGTCTTCGGCGACCTCCGGCTGGCGCACGAGCTGCTCGAAGGCGAGCCCTTCGACGTCGTCTTCTTCCTCGGCGTCCTCTATCACAGCGCGTTCCACCTGGCGCTGCTCGGGATGCTGAACCGGGCGACCCGACTCGGCGGCGAGATGGTGCTCGAGACGACCGTCGACCCCCGGCCGGACGCGGCCGTGCGCATCCGCTGGCAGCGCGGGACGGGGAAGGCGAAGGCGGTGCCCACCCTCGACGCGCTCCGGATCGAGCTCGCCTGGACCGGCTGGCGCGACGTCACGCGCTTCGTCGAGTATCGGCCGGGCTCGGACGAGGTCGTCCTGCTCTGCCGGAAGACGGACGAGCTGCCGGAGGGCGCGGAGCTGATCGACCTCGTCGCGCCGCAGCGCCCGCCGGTCGGGGCGCTCGACCCGCGGTCGTAGGCGTGCACCCGACCTCGCCAACCGCAGGGACCGCTTCGGGTCGCGGGGGGTGGGCGACCCCGGCGGGCGCCGCCTGGGGCGGCCTGCTGCGGCTGGCCGGGTCCCGGCGCGGAGCGGCGCTCCTGCTCGCCGTCGCGCTCGCGGTCTACTGGATCGAGGCGCTCGCGTGGCCGCTGCAGCGTGGCCGGGACTCGTGGGACTACTGGCTCTACTACCTCCAGCTGCTCGACAGCCACCCGCCGTTCTCGGAGGTAATGCTCTTCCGGACGCCGCTGACGCCGCTCGTCATCGGCGCGCCGATGCACGCCGGCGGCGCGCAGCTGCTCGAGGTCGTCATGTCGCTCGCCTACGCGGGCGCGGTCGTCGCCTGGGCCTGGGCGGCCCGTCCGTTCGGCCGGAAGGCGGTCGTGATCGTCGCCGCGGCCGTCCTCGTCCTCCAGGTTCCGTACGCGGCGCTCTTCCATCTCGCGGCGAGCGACTTCCTCTTCGGCGCCCTGCTGCCGTTCTGGGTCGGGCTCGTCGTGCGGGCGGCGCTGGCGCCGTCGTGGGCCGTCCTCGTCGGCACGGGGCTCGGGGCGGCGGCGCTGACGCTGACCCGGCCTGCAGGGCAGGCGCTCGTCGTCGTCGCGGTCGTCGGGGCGCTGATCGCCCACGGCGCCTGGGGGACGCGCGCGGTGCGGGTGGCGATCGCGGGCGCCGCCGCGGTCTTGCCGCTCGTCGCCTGGGCCGGCGTCAACGCGGCTCGCTACGACGACTTCACGTTCGCGCGCGGCGGCAAGGCCTGGGTGCCGTTCTACAAGGTCTTCGAGGACGCCCGCATCGACCCGGCGAACGGGTCGGCCTCCCGTCGGCTCGCCGACGCGGTCGAGCGCGAGGTGCTGACTCTGCCGCTGTTCCGCCGCTACGACGTCGACGTCGAGACGTACTTCCGCAAGCCGACGAACCTCGAGGCGATCCGGCTGATCGCCCTCTCCGACGCCGAGTTCGGGCGCGGCAGCGACTACGACATCCTCTACGACGCGGCGATCGAGGCGATCGGGGAGCACCCCGGCGCCTTCCTCGACAGCGTCGCGACGACGATGTGGGACTTCGTCACGCAGCGCTTCGCCCTCGAGCCGGTTCGCCGCTCGCACGACTACCCGCCGCTCTCCCCGACGAGCGAGGTCGACGGGAAGACGATCGCGAGCTCGAGCGCGCACTCGCCGCTCGTCTCCGCCGCGCGCTTCGGGTTCGTCTGGTGCCCGACGAACGACATCGAGGTCTGCATCTTCAGAGACCCCTCGGTGGCGTTCTCCTCGCCGCGCGACCAGCGCCGGTACGTCGAGCTGACCGACCGGGTGCGCGACTGGAACTCGCAGCTGCCGATCCGCGACGGGAACCGCACCCTGGAGCGGAGGCTCGGGGCCATCAGCTCGAATACGCCGCGCTCGCTCGTCTGGATCGCGGTCGCGCTCGTCGTGCTGCTCGTGCGGCGGCCGCGCGGCGGCGCGGCGCTCACGCTCCTGCTCGTCGCCGGCGGGCTCGTGCTGCTCGTCCACGCGGTGTCGCAGTTCCCCCGCACGGAGTTCGCCCTGCCGCTCGCCCCGCTCTTCGCGTTCGTCGCGATCGCGGCGACGGCCGCACCCCGAGCGCGGGCCCCGGAGGCGGGCGTCCCTCCCGCGTAGGCTTCGCCCTCGTGGCCGAGCTCGCCCGCCACGCTCTCCGCCGGCTGTCGCGCGGCCTCGCCCGCGCGGAGGCCGGCGTCGCCACGCGGCGCGGCGGGCTCGTGCTCTTCGCCGTCGGGCTCGCCGTGTACGCGCTCCAGAGCATCGCGCTGCCGGTGATTCCGGGCCGCGACTTCGGAACGTACCTCCGCTTCTACGACCAGATGTGGGAGTGGGAGTCGGTGCTGCCGATGTCGATGCTGTTCCGGACGCCGCTGGCGCCGCTCGTCATCGGCGTGTCGCTGGACGCCGCCGGGGGCTACGGCGCCCAGGTCGTGCTGGCGGTCCTCTACGCAGCCTCGATCCTCGCGTGGAGCCGCGCCGCGCTCGCGTTCGGGCGGCGCGCGGCGCTCCTGACCGCCGTCGTCCTGCTCCTCTACCCGGGCTACGGGATCCTCTTCCACGGGCTGGCGAGCGAGCCGATCGCGGCCGCCGCGGTCGCCGCATGGGCGCTCGCCCTCTCGCGCGCCGCCGTCCGCCCCACGCCGGCGCGCTTCGGCCTCGTCGGGCTGGGGATCGCCGCGGCGGCGCTCTCCCGGCCCGGCAACCAGGTGCTGCTCCTCTTCGCGCTCCTGCCGCTCGTCCTCTCGATCCCGTGGAGGCGCCGGATCGCCTGCACCGCTGCCGCCCTCGCGGTCGCCGCCCTCCTGCTCGGCGGCTGGGCCGTCAACAACGGCCTGCGCTACGACGACTACACGGTCGCCCGCGGCGGCAACGCGTACCTGCCCTTCTTCCGGACCTTCACGACCGACCACATCGTCTCTCCCGACAACGGGCCGGCCTCGAGGGAGCTGGCGGATCGGGTCGAGCGCGAGCTCCTGACCCAGGAGCCGTACCGCTCGTACGGCGTCACGGCGGAACGCTTCTTCGCGCTCGGTGCCGACCGGGAGTTCGAGGACGTCGTCAACCTGACCGACCGCGTCTGGGGCTGGGACAGCGACTACGCGATGATGCGGAAGGTCGCGCTCGAGGCCGTTCGGGCCCATCCGGGCGACTACGCGAGCGGTGTCCTCGAGACGTTCGTGGACGAGCTGTGGGACCCGCTCTTCGTCGCCCTGCCCGGGAGCGAGCCCGAACCGTCGGGCCAGGCCGGCGGCGCGGCCGGCGACTCCGACGAGATCGTCGTCGGGGGTAGGCGGCTGCCGCGGCCGTCGGGCGGCGCGATGATCCCGGCCGCCCGGATGGGCTTCTTCTCGACCACGCCCGACGGTCACATCCGGGAGGTCTGGACCTCGCCGACCGCGCACGAGGTCGTCTTCTCCGACCCGGCCGACCAGCGCCGCTTTGACGAGCTGGGCGCCGAGGTCGACCGGCTCGCCGCGCTCGTTCCGCCCTACCCGGGCAACGAGTGGCTGACGCGCCAGTACAGCCGCTCGTCGAAGCTCTTCCCGCGTCTGCTGCTGTGGCTCGCGGCCGGCGCGATCGGTCTCGCGCTCCGCCGTCCCGCACGTATCCGCCTGGCGGCGGCGTTCGCCTTGGTCGCGCTCGTGCCCGCGCTCTTCAACTCGCTGATGATCTACTCGACCATCGAGTTCGTCGTCCCGTTCGCGCCCGCGCTGGTCGTGTTCGGCGCCGGCGGGCTCGTCGGCGCGCGCCGCGCCGCCGAGGGCGGGGTGCGGGGGCGCTAACGTCTCCTTCGTGCCCGAGCTGACCCTCGTTCCCCGCACCGCGTTCGAGCGTGTCCGAGCTGTCGGCGGGGACCGGGATGCGACCCTCGCCCTGCTCGCGGACATGTGCCGTGCGAACGCGCTGACCGCGGTGAAGCGTGCCGGCTCGGGCCACCTCGGCTCCAGCTTCAGCGCGCTCGACCTCGTCGTCCATTTGCTCTTCGACCGGCTGAACACGGCCGAGCTCGGCTGGGAGCACCCGGACCGGGACGTCTTCTTCTCCTCGAAGGGCCACGACGTGCCAGGTTTGTACGCGGCGCTGCACGCTCTCGGCGTCATCCCGACGGACCGGCTGCTGCGGCTGCGGCGTCTCGGAGGGCTCGACGGGCACCCGGACGTCGGCGTCCCGGGGATCGAGGCGAACTCGGGCTCGCTCGGGATGGGGATCTCGAAGGGGCGGGGCATGGCCTGGGCGAAGCGGTTCCTCGGGCGGGGCGGGCGCGTGGTCGTCGTCGTCGGCGACGGCGAGCTCCAGGAGGGGCAGAACTTCGAGGCGCTGCAGGCGGCCGCCCACCAGCGGGTCGGTGGGCTGTGGGTGGTCGTCGACCGCAACGAGCTTCAGTCCGACCGGCCGACCGAGGAGATCCTGGCGCTGGGCGACCTCGAGGCGAAGCTCGGCGCGTTCGGCTGGCTGGTGGCGGGCTGCGACGGCCACGACCACGCGGAGCTCCGGGCGTCGTTCGACGCCTTCGCCGCGGATCCGGAGCGGCCGAAGGTCCTGGTCGCGCGCACGATCAAGGGCAGGGGCGTCTCGTTCATGGAGCACCCGGCCGCGCTGGCGGAGGGCGGCGGCACGTACCGCTGGCACGCCGGCGCGCCGGGAGACGAGGACTTCGCCCGCGCCCACGCGGAGATCGTCGAGCGGATCCAGGCGCGTGCCGACGCGCTCGGAGTCGGGCCTGTCGCGCTGGAGCCGGTGCCGCCGCCGGACGAGCTGCCGGCGATCTCGCTGCAGGGAGAGCCCCAGTCCGGGGCCGGCGCGCCGCGGGTGCGCCCGCAGGTGACGGACGAGTACGTCGCCGATGCCTACGGCGAGGCGCTGCTCGAGCTGGCCGCCCGGCACCCGCACGTGGTCGTGCTGGACGGCGACCTCGCCTCCGACTGCCGCGTCCGCGCGTTCGAGCTCGCCGACCCCGCGCGCTTCGTCGAGAACGGCATCGCCGAGCAGGACATGGTCTCGATGGCCGGCGGCCTTGCCCGCCAGGGCCTGCTGCCGGTCGTCAACTCGTTCGCCAACTTCCTCGCGTCGCGCGCCAACGAGCAGATCTACAACAACGCGAGCGAGGGCTCGAAGGTGATCTACGCGTGCCACTACGCCGGCCTGATCCCGGCGGGGCCGGGCAAGTCGCACCAGAGCCTGCGCGACATCTCGCTGCTGGCTGCGCTTCCCAACTGCGCGGTCGTGCAGCCGGCGAACGCCGAGGAGACCCGCGCGCTCCTCCGCTGGGCGGTCGAGGACGCGGCCGAGAACGTCGCCATCCGGCTCGCGATCGGGCCGTCGCCGCGGCGCATCCCGCTCCCCGAGGGCTGGCGGCTCGAGGTCGGTCGGGGGACCGTCCTGCACGACGGCACGGACGCGCTGCTGGTCGCGTACGGGCCGGTGATGCTGCACGAGGCGCTGACGGCGGCGGAGGCCCTGGCGACCAGTGGGGTAGCGCTCCAGGTCGTCGACCTGCCGTGGCTGAACCGGGTCGAGCCGGAGTGGCTCGCCGAGGCGGTCGCCCCGTTCGACGAGGTGTTCGTCCTCGAGGACCACGCGCCGGTCGGCGGCCTGGGCGACGCGCTCCTGCGGGCGCTCGCCGGAGCCTCGCTCCTGGACGGCCGCCGGGTGTCCGTGCTGGGCGTCGAGGGCTGGCCCGCGTGCGGGACACCGCCGGAGGCGCTGCACGCGCACGGCCTCGACGGCGCATCGCTCGCCGACCGGATCGCCGCCGCCGTCCGGGCGGCCGCGCCGTGAGCACGCCGTGACGCGAACGGAAGCGAGCGCGAGGCCGGTGTGGCTCGTCCTCCCCGATCCCCTCCCGACCCGGGTCTTCTTCGACTGCGGCGTGGTCGACCTGCTCGGCGCCGAGCTCGGCGACCGGCTCGAGCTCGTGTTCCTGATGCCCGACGAGCTGGCGGACGCGTGGGTACCGCGGGCAACCGGGATCCGGACCAGCCGGCGCGACGACGTCTTCCCGCCTCGGGTCGCGCTCGCCGAGCGCATCCGGCGCAGGGCCGATCGCTCGCTCGACGGCTGGATCGGCTTCTACCCGCTGGCGATCCGGATCAACCTCCGGCACGGCTTCCACCGGGGGCGCATGGAGCCCGGCCATCGCAACCGCTTCCTCGACCCGACGGCGGCCGGCCCGCTGCCCCGCTGGGGCTGGCTCGAGGCGGCGATGCGCTGGTGGCTCTACGGCCGCCTCCGCTACGTGCCGTCCGTGCTCTGGGCTCGTCTGCGAGCCGAGCGGCCCGCGCTCGTCCTGTCCAACCTGCAGGTCGAGGCCGTCGTCCCCCTGATCGCGGCTGCCCGCCGCCTCCAGCTTCCCCTCGTCGGCTACGTGTCGAGCTGGGATCACACGGTCGGCAAGGGCGCCGTCTACCCGGGGATGGACGCCTACGTCGTCCAGAACGAGGTGATGCGCGACGACCTGGTGCGCTACCACGGCGTCGACCCGAGCCGGGTCGTCGTCACGGGCTGGCCGCAGACCGACGTCTTCCACCGCCGCCGGCCGCGCTCCGACTACGACGCGCTGCTGACGGGCTACGGGCTCGATCCTGCGCGACCGCTGGTCCTCGTCATGGGGAACACGCCGACGAACGCGCCCTACGAGGCGCGCTTCGTCGAGCGGCTCGTCCGCTGGTGGGAGGAGAGCGGCGCGCGCGAGCGCTTTTCGCTCCTCTTCCGGCCGCATCCCCGCGACAGCCGCTTCGAGGAGCGCTTCGCGGCGGCGCGCGGCCGGCCAGGCGTCTACCTCCAGACCCCGAGCTACACCGACATCGAGACGCTCGCGGTGCTCCTCCAGCACGGCGACTGCGTCGTCACCAACGCGGGGACGATCCTGCTCGACAGCCTCGTCAACGACCGGCCGGCGGTCTGCGTCCTCTACGACGAGGGCGCGCCGCCGGGGGAGAGCTGGGCGGCGAAGAATGCCACCGGCGAGCATTACCGGCAGCTGATGGAGTCGGAGGCGTTCCATCGTGCGCGGAGCTTCGACCAGGTCGTCGCGGGGATCGAGCGGGCGCTCGAGCACCCCGGCGAGCTCGCTGTCGAGCGCGGGCGCGTCGCCCGTGAGGTCGTCGGCGAGGTCGACGGCGGCGCGGCGCGGCGGGTCACCGCCGCCGTCCTGGAGACGGTCGGGCGCACGTGAAGGTCGTCGTCCTCACGACCTCGTATCCCCGCGACGACGAGGACCCGTCGGGGGCGTTCATCCGGGCGGGGGTCGAGCGGCTGCGCGCGCTCGGCGTCGAGGTCGAG
>Ga0073934_10005172_pt1 | contig 20585 bp, 18 predicted proteins | sample LarsenN4metaG_FD_76834 | JGI IMG/M metagenome (GOLD analysis project Ga0073934, IMG submission 76834) | Hot spring sediment bacterial and archeal communities from British Columbia, Canada, to study Microbial Dark Matter (Phase II) - Larsen... ... | reverse complement strand
GTCCACCCCTTCCAACGAATGCGAAAATAGACCTCCGCTGCCTGCCTCCAACTGGCCAACGCCCGACCTTCCCTGACGCGGACTTCAGGCTCGATCGTCAGGCGTTATTCAGAAACGGCTGCCTTCCCGATCCAACCGCCGCCGAGCGGCCGGACCGCACGAAACCGCGCGATCGTTAGGCGTATCGCGTGCTGCGTGGCCGGGGTGGTGTGCGTGTGCATCCCGCGGCGCCACGCCGCGGCGGGGCTTTGCGACTCGGCTTGTTTGCTGCGTGGCAGGGGTGGTGCGCTGATCCCGCGGCGGCCGTAGCCGCAAGCCGAGCCGGCGTGCGCGGCACGGGATCAGGCCCCGCGCGAAGCGCGGGGTGCGCGGCAGGATGCCGCGCACGCGCAGCGCGGCCATGGATGGCCGCCCTGCGCGCCCCCGTGCCGCGCGCGACGGCGAGGGCACCGGCGAAGCCGGCGCAGCGGCGTGCCGCCGCGGGATCAGCGCACCACCCCTGCCACGCAGCACGCGATACGCCGAACGATTGGCGCCCTCGACTCCGTACGGCCGCCGCTCTAACGCCGTGCAACCACTCGCGCGCTTCGGTGAACGGAGCGTTCGCGGGGGAGGGCCGATTCGCTATGAGAGAGCGGGATGAGGCAAAATTCGCGCCATGTCGTTGGCGAAACCGAATCCGGCTGGGCCCTCGCTCGAGGGGTTGCGGGCGCTCGTCGGCGACGACTGGGGCGACGTGAACCGCATGATCGTCCGCCGCTTGGGCAGCGACGTCGCGCTCGTCAACCAAGTCGCCCATCACATCATCCATAACGGCGGCAAACGCCTGCGCCCGCTGGCCGTCCTGCTCGCCGCCCGCGCGTGCGGCGGCGGGCGTAATCAGGATCGCATCGCGGCCGCCGCGATCATCGAGTTCATTCACACGGCCACGCTGCTGCACGACGACGTCGTCGACAGCTCGGGCCTGCGGCGCGGCCGCGAGACCGCGAACGCCGTGTTCGGCAATCAGGCGAGCGTGCTCGTCGGCGATTTCCTCTATTCGCGCTCGTTCCAGATGATGGTCGAGCTCCACGAGATGCGAGTGCTCGACGTGCTCGCGAACGCGACGAACACGATCGCCGAAGGCGAGGTGCTGCAGCTCATGAACTGCAACAACCCCGACGTCGGCGAAGCGGACTACATGGAAGTCATCTACCGCAAGACCGCCAAGCTGTTCGAAGCGGGCACGCGTATCGGCGCCATCCTGACGAAGCAGAGCGACGAGGTGGAGCAAGCGCTTGCCGCCTACGGCCGGCACTTGGGCCAGGCGTTCCAGCTCGTCGACGACGCACTCGACTACGACGCGAACCCCGAGGTGCTCGGCAAGAACATCGGCGACGACCTCGCCGAGGGCAAGCCGACGCTGCCTTTGATCTACGCGATGGCGCACGGCAGCGCGGCCGAGCGCCACATGATCCGCGAGGCCATCGAGACGGGCGGCACGCGCAACCTCACGTCGATCCAGCTCGCGATCGAAACGTCGGGCGGACTGCGTTATACGGCCGAACGCGCGCGCGCCGAGGTCGAGCTCGCGATCGCCGCCCTCGCGCCGTTGGCGCCGTCGAAGTTCCGCGACGGGCTCGTCGACCTCGCCCGCTTCGCCGTCGAGCGGCAGTACTAGCCGCGGCGGGGCCGGCAGCCGGCGGCGCCGGTGCTCACGACTTTCGCCGCATTTCCCAAGGCTCGCTATCGAGCTTCGTCTCGGGCCCTCGCCTTCTCGACGGCGGCGAGCCGCTGGAGCTGCTCCTCGGTGGCCGGCGGCTGGTGGCGCGCTTTCCATTCCGAATACGGCATGCCGTAGACCTTCTCGCGCGCGGCGTCGAGATCGACTTCGAGGCCGCGCTCGCGCGCCGCCTCGACGAACCACTTGCTCAAGCAGTTGCGGCAGAAGCCGGCGAGGATCATCAGATCGATGTTCTGCACTTCCTTGTGCTCGTCGAAATGCTTCAAGAGGCGCCGAAACACCGCGGCCTCGAGCTCCGTCTCGTCACGTTCCGTCAACTTGTTCGCCATGTTCGACTCCTTCGGCCGCGCTCGCATCGTCGCCGGCGCGGCCCAACTTTACTCGCTCGGCACGAGCGAGGGCCACAAGTCTTCGATGCCGGTGCCCGCCGTGCGTTCGCGGAGCTTCGCCGCGAGCCGCCGCACTTGCTCCGGCGAGAACTGATTGCGCCAGTCGCCGGCGACGCCCTTGCGCACGAACGCCGGCATGTCGGCCGGCCGCGCGCTCGACCAGCGGTCTTGGTCGCGGCTCATCTCACCGAAGCTGCTCGAGCGGACGACGTCGGCGAGCCGCGAGGCATCGCGCGCAAGCGCGGCGGCGGGGCCGCCCAGGAGCTCGGCAATGGCGCGCACGGCGCTCGCCGGCGCGTCGAGCATTCGCTCGTACGTCAGGAACAGCACGTTCGGGTAGGCCCGGCGCGGCCACCACGACAGCAAGTGATCGAAGTAGTCGCCGAAATCGACCTCGCCTTCCAGGAAGCACTCGAAAAACGTGTCCCACGATCCGTCGGCGAAGTCGTAGTGGCGCGGAAAGCCGCGCGTGTGGTGATAGAACGAAACGGCACAGTCGAACGGATTGCGCGCGACGTAGACGTACTTGGCGCCTTCGTGAAACGGCGTGCGCGCGAACGGCAAGTGCGTCTTGATGAGCCGCGGCTCCGGCAGCCCTCGCACGGCGGCATCGCCGACCTCCTCGAGGTGCGGGAACACCTCGTCGAGCCTCCGCCCCGCCGGCAGCGGCCGCGCGTCGTTCTCGAGCAGATAGACGATGTACTGCACCCACGTCGTGCCGCACTTCGGATACGACGCGACGAAGACGTCGGTCGGCGAAGGCCGATAGCGCCGGCTCGAGGCGAAGCCTTCGACGGGAAATCCCATCGGCATGCGAAAGCCGTCGTGGATCGTGTAGCGCGGACGGCGGGATGGATCGCTCACGCGCTTCTCCCGTGAGCCGCCGCGCGCGAAAAGCGAGCTAGATGTAGGCCATCCATCGGCCCGTCGTCACGACGCACAGCCAAAAGAAGAGCGACAGCGTCGCGAACCCTTTCGCGCTCGGCGGCGGACGATCGGCTGCAACCCAGGCGCCTCCCGAGCGGCGCACGGAGAGATCGAAGGCGAGCGCGTTCAAGCCGGCGAGCACGAGGAATCCCATCTTGACGAGAAACGCTGCGTTCGTGCCGAAGCTCGTAGCGCCGTAGATGAACAGCAGCGACCCCGTCAGCACGTTGATCGCGAACCCCACCCAAACGAACGGCAGCATACCGATCATGCTCTTCAGCGGCAGGCCGCGAGCCATGCCGAGCACGCGCAGATCGATCAGCATGATGCCGCCGACGAGCAGCGACAGGCCGATGTAGTGCCCCGTTTCGAACGCAGGGTACAGCCACGGTATCGTCCGAATCGCGTTCGCGATGCTCGTGCTCTCGAGCCATACCAGAAATTCCATGGCCTACACCTTGGGTCCGGTCACGGCGCGTAGGCGATGAGACGGCCGGCGCAAACGGCGCCGATCCAGAACACGAGCGACGTGATTGCGATCCATTTCGTGCCGCTCGCCGGCGGCGCGGCAGGCGCCCCGGCCGCCGCAGCGCGGAACACGCGGCGGCCGAGCAGCGCCGCGTTGATGCCGCCCAAGACGATCAACACCATCTTGATCCGGAACGTGTACTTGCTAAAGAAGTACACGGCGTCCGAGGTGAAGAGCAGCGTGCCGCTGATCGCGTTCAGCGTGAAACCGACCCACGCGAGCGGCAAGAGCTGCTGCATGTCGAGCAGCGGCAGATCGGGCTTGTAGCCGAGCACGCGCAGATTGATGAGGCCCAACGAGCCGATCATCATCGCCATGCCGATCGAATGAATCGTCTCGAGGAGCGGGTAGCCCCAGAGCGACTCGGCCACGAGCACGCCGACCCAGGTGCCCTGTAGCCACTCCAAGAACCCCATCGACCCCCCAAGCTGCGCGGCGCACGGAACCGCCGCGATTGTACAGAAGCGCGCGGGCCCGCGAGGAATTACGGCACTATCCGGACTCGTTCGACAGCGCGCAGCGTCTCTCGCCGCCGTCACGGACCTCGCACGTTACTATCGACGCTCGCCCGCTTGGCGGCACCGTGCGGTGTGGGGCGCTGCGCAACGCTCGCGCGCCGGGCGCTACCACGCGATCCCGTAGTCCTCGCCGAAATCGCTCGAGCCGCCCCAGAGCGACCCGTTCTCCTGGTCGATGAAGATGGCGTTGATGGGGCCCGACGTGCGCTCCCACCCTTCCACGCGATAGCCCATGCCCGCGAGCTCGGCCTTCACCCATGCCGGCGTGTCGTTGCGCACGACGAGCCTGCCCGGCTCCGACGCGTGATCGCCAAACGAGTTGTGCATCTGATAGCTGTTGAAGTTCGCGGCCTCGGTGGCCTGCTGCACGCTCATCTTGAACTCGACGACGTTCAGGAAGAACTGCAGCAAGTTTTGGTCTTGCGCGTCGCCGCCTTGCACCGCGAACGAAAGGAACGGCTGGCCGTCGCGCATGGCCAGGCTAGGCGACAGCGTCGCGCGCGGCCGCTTGCCGGGCGCGAGCACGTTGTACGGGTTCTGCCTCGCATCGAGCACGAAGCTCTGCATCCGCTGCGACAAGCCGACACCCGTGTTCCCCGCGATGAAAGCCGGCACCCAGCCGCCGCTCGGCGTGATCGACACCACCCAGCCCTCGGCGTCGGCGGCCTGGATCGACGTGGTGCCGGCCAAGAACGCCTCGTCGTGCGTCATCGTGTTCTCGGGCTCGCTCGCCGCTTGGCGCCGCTCGGCGATGCGCGGGCGCCAGCTATCGAGCTGCTCGCGATACGGGTTCGTCGCGCCCTGGTACGGATACGGATCGCCGGGCCGCACGCTCGGGTCGTTCTGCCGCCAGTCGATCGTCGCGAAGCGGTCGCGCGCGTACTCCTTCGACAAGAGTCCCTCGAGCGGCTCGACGGGCGGCACGTACGGGTCGCCGTAATAAAAGTCGCGATCGGCGAACGCGAGATTCATCGCTTGATACAGCGCGTGGATGTAGCGCGAGCTGTTGTAGCCGAGCGCGCGCAGGTCCACTTGCTCGAGCAAATTCAGCGTCTGCAGCATCACGGGCCCTTGCACCCACGAGCTCAGCTTGTAGACGTCGATGCCTTTGTAATTCGTGACGACGGGATCCTCGACGTAAACCTTGTAGCGGTCGAGGTCCTCGAGCGTGAACAAGCCGCCGGCGGCCTGCGTCGCCGTCACGATCTCGCGCGCGATGTCGCCGCGGTAGAAGCGATCGTAGGCGGCGAGAATCGCCTCCTCGCGAGTCTTGCCGGCCGCGAGCGCCTCGCGCTCGGCGTCGACGAGCTTCGTCAGCGTGGCGAGCAGCTCCGGTTGCTCGAAGATCTCGCCGGTCCGCGGCGCCGCCCAAGCCTGCGGGCGCTTCGGATCGTAGTTCGGCAACAGCACGCGCCGCGAGGAGTCCCAGCGCACGAGCAGCTCTTTGCTCGCTTCGATGTTCGCGGCCTGCGTTTGCTCCATCGGATAACCGGCCGCCATTTGCATGGCCGGCTCGAGCACTTCGGCGAGGCTCAACGTGCCGAACTCGGCGAGCATGACGAGCAGGCCGCCCGGCGTGCCCGGCGTCACGGCCGCGAGCGGCCCGAACTCGGGCGGGTGGCGCAGCCCGCGGGAACGGAAGAACTCCGGCGTCGCCCCGGTCGGCGCTACGCCGAGCGCATTGATCGCGCGCACCTGCCCCGAGCGCGGATCGTGAATCAGCGCCTGGGTCTCGCCGCCCCAGCTCAGCGTGTCCCACATCGTGGCGGCGGCCGCGAGCATCGCGCAGGCTGCGTCGACGGCGTTGCCGCCGCGCGCGAACGTGAGCGCTCCGGCGGTCGCGGCGAGCGGCTTGCCCGTTATGGCAACCCAGTGCTTGCCGTGCAGCGGGGCCTTGCGCGTCTCCCGCTCTTCCTGGCCGGATGCCCCGGCGGCGATGCCGAACACCGCGGCCGCCGTCAGCGCGGCCGCGGCCCATCGAGAGGCTCGGCCCGGATGCCGAGCGGTGCCGAATTTGACCATGGGCCGAGTGTAGCACCCCCCTCGCTCGGGGAGGCCGGGAAAGCGTCACGCTGCGCAACCAGTAGAATGGCCTTCGGATGCCCAAGAACGTGCCCGACGAGCTCGCGCTATTTCCGGCCGCCGACACGGGTGACGGCGCTGCGGCGGCGCCGCTTGCGCACCGCCTGCGGCCCGACTCGTTCGACGACTTCCTGGGCCACGAAAAGCTGCTCGGCCCCGGCAAGCCGTTGCGCGAGGCCATCGAGCAAGGGGCGATCTCGAGCATGGTGCTCTGGGGCCCGCCGGGCTGCGGCAAGACCACGCTCGCGCGGCTGCTCGCGCGCTACACGGACAAGGAGTTCGTCGTCTTCAGCGCCGTCACCGAGGGCGTCCCGCGCGTGCGGGAAATCATCCGCGAAGCGGAACAACGCGGGCGCGTCGAGGGCCGCGGCACGATCCTCTTCTGCGACGAGATCCACCGGTTCAATCGCGCGCAGCAGGACGCCTTCTTGCCGTCCGTCGAAGCGGGCGTCATCACGCTCGTCGGCGCCACGACGGAGAACCCGTCGTTCGAGCTGAACTCCGCCCTACTTTCGCGCGTGCGCGTATTCGTGCTCGAGCCGCTCGCGCCGGAGGCGATCGGCGCGATCGTCGCCCGCGCCCACGATCAGCTCAAACGCGAGAACGGCAACGTGCCGGAGCTTTCGCCCGAGGCCATCGAGCTACTCGTGCGGCACGCCGACGGCGACGCGCGCCGCGCGCTGAACGCGACGGAAGCCGTGCTCGGGTATCTCACGCGAGACAAGCAGCGCAACACGCCCGTCGCGGCCGACGAGGTCGCGGCCGTGCTCGAGCGGCGAGTCGCGCAGTACGACAAGAGCGGCGAGCAGCACTACAACCTGATCTCGGCGCTCCACAAGGCCGTGCGCGGCAGCGATCCCGACGCCGCGCTCTACTGGTTCGCGCGCATGGCCGAAGGCGGCGAGGACCTCTTCTACGTCGCGCGGCGCGTCGTGCGCATGGCCGTCGAGGACGTCGGCCTCGCCGATCCGCGCGGTCTCTCGATCGCGCTCGCGGCGAAAGACGCCTATCACTTCCTGGGATCGCCCGAAGGAGACCTCGCGATCGCGGAGGCCATCGTCTATCTCGCGACGGCGCCGAAGTCGAACGCCGTTTACGGCGCATACGGCGCCGCGCTCGCAGCCGCGCGCGAGCATCCTGCGGAGCCCGTGCCGCTGCACATTCGCAACGCGCCGACGAAGCTCATGAAAGAGATCGGCTACGGCGAAGGCTACCGCTACGACCACGCCGAGGGCGGGCACGCCGCCGGCCAGGAGTACTTACCCGACGCGCTGCGCGGCGCGCGCTGGTACGATCCCGGCGCGGCCGGGTACGAGAAGACCATCGCCGAGCGTCTCAAGTGGTGGCGCGAGCGCAGGAGCGAGAGCCCGTAACGCCGAGCAACCGCAGGTGCTCCGATGACCGAGTCCAACATCGAACGCGCGTTCTTGGTGGCCCTCGTGCTCGCCGTGACGGTGGCGTTCTTCTGGCTCATTCGCGGCTTCATGCAGCCGATCTTCTGGGCCGTCGCGCTCGGCATCGTCGTCTATCCGCTGCACGCGCGGCTCGTGCGGAGGCTCCACGACCGTGGATCGCTGGCCGCCGTCATCAGCGTCATCGCGGTGGTCATCGTCGTGATCCTGCCGCTGATCGGCCTCGGCGCCGCCGTGGCGCAGGAAGGCGCAGCGCTCTACGAGCGCTTGCAGAGCGGCGGCCTCGGCCTCGATACGCTCTACGAGCGCGTGCGGCAGAGCGTGCCGCCGATCGCGGGCTTGATCGAGCGTGTCGGCGTGGACCCCGCACGCCTCGGCGAGCAAATGCAGTCGGCGGCGGTCACGGCCAGCCGCTACATCGCCGAGCGCGCGCTTTCGATCGGCCAAGGCACGCTGCGCGGCACCCTCTTTTTCTTCTTGATGCTGTATCTCCTCTTCTTCTTTCTGCGCGACGGCCCGCGCATGCTCGACGCGCTCGTGCGCGCGCTGCCGCTCGGCGACGACCGCGAGCGGCACCTGCTGCAGCGCTTCGCAGAGGTATCGCGCGCCACGATCAAGGGCACGCTCGTCGTCGGCATCGTGCAAGGCGCGATCGGCGGCACGGCGTTCGCCGTGCTCGGCATCAGCGCGCCCGTGCTCTGGGGCACCCTCATGGCGCTGCTCAGCATCCTGCCGGCCGTCGGCACGGCGCTCGTCTGGCTGCCGGCCGCGATTTTTCTCATCGTCTCGGGACAGATCGTCGGCGGCATCGCGTTGATCGTCGTCGGCGCGCTCGTCATCGGCTCCGTGGACAACGTGCTGCGCCCGATTCTCGTCGGCCGCGACACGCGCATGCCGGACTATCTGATCTTGCTCGCGACGCTCGGCGGGCTCGCGGGGTTCGGGCTCGCGGGCATCATCATCGGACCCATCATCGCGGCGTTGTTCTTGAGCGTGTGGCGGATGGTCGAGGACGAGTACAACGCGCCGACGGTGGAGCCGGCCATGGAGCCGACGGCCGACGCCGCCGCAGCGCACGCTGCGGAGCCGCCGCAAGCGTGACCGTGCGTCTACGCCGAATCTTCGGCCGCCGCGGTGCAACGCCGGCCGCTCGCCGCGGTGCAACGCCGACCGCTCGCCGCGGCCGTTCTTTCGGCCGGCGCGAGCCAACGGTTATGCTACGGCGGCGCATCCGTATCGCCTCATTCGACCCATTCGACCCATTCGACGTGCCATGAGCGGAAGTTACGACATCGTCACCGTCGGCTCCGGCCACAACGGCTTGGTCGCCGCGGCCTATCTCGCGGCGGCCGGGAAGAAAGTGCTCGTCCTCGAGCGCAACGCCTGGCTCGGCGGCGGCGTCGTCACGCGCGCGCTGACGGTGCCGGGTTATCTGCACGATCAGCACTCGATGGCGCACATCTTCATCCAGGCTAATCCACTGCTGAAGAACGACGAGCTGAAGCTCAAGGCGAAGCACGGCCTCGAGTACGTTTTTCCCGAGCTGCCGATGATGTCGGTGTTCGAGGACGGCACGACGCTCGGCCTTTATCGCGACCGCGAGAAGACCTGCGAGGAGATCGCGAAGTTCTCGAAGAAAGACGCCGAGACGTACCGCTGGCTCGCGACGAAGGCCGCCGGGTACCTGCCGATGATCGTCGCGTCGCTGTACGCCCCGCCGGCCCCGCTCGGCGCGACGTATGCGCTCATGGACTCGAGCCGTGAAGGCCGCGAGCTCTGGCGCTACATGCAGATGAGCTCGCACGACGTACTCTGCACGCTGTTCGAGCACGACAAGGTGCGAATGCACTTCGCGCGCGTCGCGGGCGAGAACCTCGTTTCGCCCGACGAGAAGGCCACGGGCTTCGGCGTGTTCGTGTTCGTCGGCTTCCTCGAGGCCTACGGCATCGGCGTGCCGATCGGCGGATCGGGCAAGCTCACGGACGCGCTCGTCGCGAGCATCCGCGAGCACGGCGGCGAGGTGCAGGCTTCGGCCGACGTAGCGCGCATCAAAGTAAAGAACGGCCGCGCGGTCGGCGTGGAGACGGCGGACGGCCGCACGTTCGACGCGAAGGACGGCGTGGTCGCGGCGCTGCACCCGCACGATCTCGGCACGATGGTCGACGGCCTCGCGCCCGAAGTCGTCAAGGCCGCGCGCGAGACGCAGATCTCCGAGATCGGCTGCATCACGCTGCACGCGGCGCTGAACGGCCCGCTCAAGTTTCGCGCCGGCGCGCACGTGCGCGCCGTCATGATCGAACTCTTGCCGAACAAGTACGACACGATTCGCAAGTCGTTCGACTGCTTGCGCTACGGCGAATTCTCGACGTACCCGCTCGTCGGCTTGGGCTCGCTGACGATGTTCGATCCGTCGCGCGCGCCGCCCGGCAAGGCGACGATGCACGCCTGGGACTACGTGCCGTATCAACGCGCCGACGGGCGCGGCTGGGACGACACGAAGCACCACTACGTGAAGCGCATGCTGAGCCACATGGAGAACTTCCTCGACAACGTCGCGGGGAATGTCATTGCCTATCACAGCGACAGCCCCGTCGACATGGAGCGCACGTCGTCGAGCTTCCGCCGCGGGGACCTCCACGGCATCGCGTCGACGACGTACCAATACGGCGCGCACCGGCCTACGCCGGATCTCGGCGGCAACGTGGTTCCGGGATGCGAGCGGCTTTATCTCGTCGGCCCGTTCCAGCATCCCGGCGGCGGCGTGTTCGGCGCGGGGCGCGCGGCCGCGATGCGCGCGTTCGAGGACTTGAAGCTCGACTTCGCGAAGGTCGGAGCGCGCTGATGCTCACGCTCTACTCGTCGGACAACAGCAAGCTCATGGAAGTGGAACGCCTCGAGCGCAGCGGCAACGACCTCCTGATCAGGGGTAAGGTCTTCGGCGCGATGCCGATGACGGCGCGCCTTACGCCGGCCGAGGCGCGCAAGGGCCTCCGCCTCGTCAACTTCAAGCTCGAGTGGTTCCTGCTCACGTTCCTGTTTCGCTAGCGCGCGGCGCGAGCCTTCAGAAATATCAAGTCTTGGCGCTGCGGACGCAGCAGGTATCATCAAACGTCCCATGCGAACGCAAGACACACGGACGGGTTACGGCTGGATTTCGATCGCGCTTCACTGGCTCACGGCCATTCTGATTCTCACGATCTGGTTCATCGGAAGCTCGATTCAAGCCGATCTCGCGGAAGGTTCCACCGATACGCTGCGGCTGCACACGTCGCTCGCCATCAGCGCATACGTGCTGCTCTGGGCCCGCATCATTTGGCGCTTCAAACAAGGCCACCCCGACGCGACGCCCGAGCAGCGCGGCGTGTTCTATCAGATCGGCAAGTACACGCATTACGCGATCCTCGCGGCGATCGCCGCGATGCTGATCTCGGGGCCTCTCATGGTGTGGTCGCGCGGCGAGGTCATCCACGTCTTCGACTGGTTCACGATTCCGGGCCCGTACGGCAGGAACATGGACCTCTACGCGTTCCTGCACGGCATCCACATTTGGGGCTCGCGCGTGATCATCATCGGCACCGTGCTGCACTTGGGCGGCGTGTACAAGCACGCGGCGTTCAACCAGGACGGCACGTTCGGCAAGATGCTCGTCGCGGCGCGCGAAGACTGATCCCAGCTTACGCCGGTTCGGCGGTGATACTCTGTGGCGATTCGCACGCGATCGGAGGGAGCTATGAAGTACCGTTTGGCGTCCGCGGCGTTCCTGCTGCTTTGCGCTTCGCTGTCCGCGCCCGCGCTCGCGCAGCCTGCGCAACGCACCGCGCCGGGCGAGCTCACGGCGCTCGACTACATCGAGATTCAGCAGCTCGTGGCGAAATACGCGCGCGCGATCGACACGTGCTCCAATAACGGCTACGACTACGCGGATCTGTTCACGGCCGACGGCGCATTCATTCCGTCGTTCGACGGCCGGCGCGGCAATCCGATTCAGGGCCGCGAGCGGCTCGCGGCCGTCTCGGGGGGCGGCACGAACGGCTGCAAGAACGTGCCGTGGATCGAGCAAGGCGTGCGGCACATCTACACGAACCACGTCATCACGCCGACGCCCGAGGGCGCGAAGGGCGTCGTCGACATGCTGATGATCGGGCTCGGCGGAGACCCGAACAAAATCGAGTACGACGGCCACTACGAAGACACGTACGTGCGCACGCCGGACGGTTGGCGCTTCAAGGAGCGCGTGCATCACGCGCTGCTGCGCGAAGGGCAACGCGTCACGCCTGAGTCGGCGCAGTAGGCACGGCGTTCCTCGGCGTATTTCCGCGCGGGTCGCTTACTTTCTTTTCTTGCGGCGCGTGATGGCCGCCTCGAACTTGCGGCGTCTCGCGCGGATGTCGACGAGGACTTGCGGCCACCGTTCGCTGTGCAACGCGCTCGTCGTCCGGGGTGAATGACTCGCAGACGTCCGATCTCCGGGACGTCGACGTCGATCGCACGCTGCTCGAGATCCTGCGTGTCGAGCCCCGCGACGCCCGAAAGGAAGTCCACTTGCTTGACGCCGCCGCCGGGAGATCGCTTTGTCACCTTCGCCGTGTGCCGTGTTGCGTCATCCATCGACGGCAGCCATTCGTTCCAGCGCAGAGTGCGAGCGAGCTTGCGCGCGAGCGCTACGTCGCCAATGAAGTCGGCGTCCGACGAGACGCCCGAGGAGAATATCGGCGGTAGCGCGCCGGCGAAAAAGTCCGCCCAGAAAGCGAGCGCTTGGCCGCCTACCAGCAGCCCGTCTGCCCCGCAGACCTTCAAGATTTCCCGAACATCGGTCGGCGTGAGCGGGCTTTTCGTGCTCTTGCTCACTCGTCATCGGATCCGCTGGGCCACTCGAGCACGCGCGCCCGCCTCGCAAGGTGCGCAGGGATCATGTGCGTACGGCGCGGATCTTCTTCGGCCGGCCCCTGCCGCGAGTCGAAAGCACGGGGAGATAGCACAACGGCGACCAGCCTCCCGTGCTTGACGATATCAACACGACCGAGAGTCGCGACATCGTCCAGCAACCCGCCGAAATTGTTCTTGGCGTCGCTCGCCGTCACACGTTTTGCCATTTGGCTACCTTAGCCAAAAAGGCCTGAATGGCAACGGAGCCACCGCGGTTTACCCGTCACGGCCGCCCGTCGACAGCTCGCTATTCCCAACCCGTCGGCGAGGCGTATGGCGCGACGAAGCCCACCGCTTCGATCTCGTGCACCAGGCCGTCGGCGCCGACCTTGAAGATGTGCGCGGCCGGCATGTCGAACGGATCGAAGTCGAAGTTCTCTTCGTTGCGCTCCGACGTAGTGCCGTCCGTATGGACGACCTCGTACGGCAAGTTCGTCATCGGGTGGCGGAAGTGCGAGAACCCCATCGACAACCCCGTGACGGGATCCGCGGCGATCAAGCGCCGATTCTCGATGCGGTCGATGTACGTGAACGTCTTGCTGGAGAGCTGCGGCCCGCAGAGCCGCGCGACGGGCGCGCGGTTAGGGTCCGCGTTCGGGCCGGGGCCGGCCTCGGGCCCGGCCGTGATCATGCCGTTCTCGTGCCGTTGGCAGTCGTCTGCGAACGGCATCAGCGTGCCGTCGTTGTCGTCGAGCGCGTCGTAGTACGAGAGCCCGATTCGCACGAGCTCGGCGTGACTCTTGCGGCTCGCCGCCGGCACTTCGCTCGTGAGCCCCGCGCGCGGGGTTTGCAGCCGCGCCATGTTGCTCTCGTTGACGGCGGCCACGATGTGCTCGGCTTCCGCAATCCGGCCTTCTTCGACCTTGAGCCGCATCGCGACGAGCACGGGCTCCGTACCGTTCTCGCCTTCGCGCTGCATGACGCCCATGAACCCGGCCTGTTGCTGCTCGACGTCCGGGACGTAGATCGCGAAGCTCGTCGGCCCCGAAGCCGCGTTGGCCCAGAGCCCTTCGCCGGGGCGCATACGCGTGACGTTCTCGACGAACGCCAAGTCGGCGGCGAGCGGCACGGCCGACGGATCGCCGGCGACGAGGGCAGCGAGATACGACTCCGTGAGCTCGACCAGGCAATCGCGGTTGCAGGCTGCGGCGGCGTTTGCGGCAACGCCGCCCGCCGCAGAGCTGTTGGCGGCACCGGCGGCCGCAGATCCGTTGGCCGCGCCGGCCGCTTCGGTTCCCGGCGGCGCGTCGGCAACGGGTTCGCCGCCGCCGCAGGCGGCGAGCGACAGAGTGAAAAGCACGGCCAAGCCGGTCGTTCCTCGAGATCTCATGCGTCTCTCCTCGCTGCGAAGGGCCAAGATCGCGCGGTCCCCTGCGTCGACGCACATACCTTAGCAAAGCGTAAGGCCTGTGAGACCCGCGCTTCCGTCCGGTACTATTCGTTCGGCGCAGCCGAGAACAGCGGGCCGTCCCCCGAGGAAAAACCGAATGCGAAGCCTAGCCATCACGCTTCTTGTTTCGACGCCTTTGCTCGCAGTGGCCCAGGCACCGCCGCCGAGCCCCGCCGAGCTGCGTGTCGAGCAGAACCTCTGCGCGGCGAGCGCGCCGCTCAGCGACTCGTCGCCGCAGCGCTGGAACGGTTGGGGCCCTACGGTCACGAACACTCGCTTTCAACCGGCTGAAGCCGGCGGCCTCACCGTGGCCGACGTGCCGCGCTTGCGCCTGAAGTGGGCGTACGGCTTGCCGCGCGAGCAGCAGCCGCGCGGCCAACCGGCCGTCATCGGCGGCCGGATGTTCGTCGGCTCGCAGGCCGGCGCCGTCTACGCGCTCGACGCGAAGACGGGCTGCACGATCTGGCAATTCTTTCCGCGCGCGGGGCTGCGCAGCGCGACGTCCGTCGGGCCGCACCGCTTCGCCGACGGCCGCAATGGCTACGCCGTGTACTTCGTCGACGCGCAGGGGCACGCGTATGCCGTCGACGCCGACTCGGGCGAGCAAATCTGGATGACGCGCGTCGAGGACCATCCGATGGTGCGCGGCACGGGCGCCGTCACGCTCTACGACGGCACGGTGTTCGTGCCGATGACGGGCATCAGCGAAGCGATGGGCGGCGCGAATCCCGAGTACGAGTGCTGCACGTTCCGCGGCAGCATGACGGCGCTCGACGCGGCGACGGGCGCCGTGAAGTGGAAGACGTACACGATTCCGGAATCGAAGCGCCGCGGCACGAGCAGCGCCGGCAAGCCCCTCTACGGGCCGGCCGGCGTCGGCATCTGGAATGCGCCGACCGTCGACGCGGCGCGCGGCGTCATCTACTCGGGCACCGGGCCCGCGTACGCCGGCGACGATCCGCCGACGACGGACGCCGTCATCGCGTTCGACATGAAGACCGGCGAGATCGTCTGGACGAATCAGTTCACGAAGGACACGTGGCTCATGGGCTGCGACGGCAACGCCGCGACCAACCCGAACTGCCCGAAGAGCAACGGTCCCGATCTCGACTTCTCCGCGTCGCCGATTCTCACGAAAAGCTCCGCGGGCCGCGACGTGATCGTGATTCCGCAGAAGTCCGGCATGGTGTACGCGCTCGATCCCGCCGAGCGCGGCAAGACGCTGTGGAGCTATCGCGCCGGCCCCGGCAGCCCCGTCGGCGGCGTCTGGGGCAGCGCCGTGGAAGGCGACCGCATGTACGTGGCCGTGGGCGGCTACCGCAACGAGGAGACCGGCGGCATTCACGCGATCGACATCGATACCGGCGAGCGCATTTGGTACACGCCGCCGCAGCCGCTGCTCTGCTCTCCACCGGGACCCGCGTGCAGCCAAACGCAAGCCGCGGCCGTCACGGCCATTCCCGGCGCCGTGTTCTCGGGCTCCGCGGACGGCGGCTTGCGCGCCTACGACGCGCGCGACGGCAAGATCATCTGGACGTTCGACGCGAACCGCGAGTTCGAGACGATCAACGGCGTGCCGGCGCGCGGCGCGTCGTTCTCGGGCCCGGGCCCCGTCGTCGTCGGCGGGATGATGTACGTGCTCTCGGGCGATGCGGGTTTCGTCGGCCGGCCCGGCAACGTCCTGCTCGCGTTCGCGCCGGAATAGCCGCGCCGAAGCACGCCACTCGGACGAGGCGAATCCGCCGAAGCGCCGGCGTTCGGCGAGCGCCGAGCCGCCCGCTCGATTCGCACGTCCCGTCTCGAACGGAACGGCGCGTCGGGCGGACGGCTCGCGCACCACTCAGAGCCGAGCGACTTGCTCGCGCTGCTGCAGGTGGATGGCCGTCAGCAACGGCGCACCGACGCGATTCACGGCGCTAGTGATCGTCGCTTCGATGCACTCCTTGCGATGGCGCTGCCGCTTCTGGTCGAACCCAAGCACTTCGCCGCGGCAAACCGAGCGCGCCGCGTAGCCGATGCGCTCGTAGAGCTCGCGAGCGTCGTGCTCGGTGGCCAGGTTCAGGTCGCCGACGAAGACGCGCGCCGAGCGCTGATAGCGGTCGCCGGGGCCGGCCGACGCCACGGCGGCGACGCAAGTCGAGAACGCGGCGGCGATGAAGCAAGAAGCAATGAGCGATTTCATGAGTCTCTCCTGTTCGATGTGTCGAGTGATGGTTGGAACGTGCGCAAGCTTCGCGGAGCTCGGCGGCCCGGCTCGAGCAGGTGCCGGTTAGTAACCGGCCAAGTCGTTGTCGCGCCTCGAATTTGCGGATCTTTGCATCATTGGTATACCGTCGCGGCGACGAGCTGTGCGCGAGGATCGACATGGCGGAGTGGTCGGCGGAGGACGAGCGGCTGATTCGTGCGCAGGTAGAGCGCATGGCCGCGTCGCCGATCTTCGCGCAGGGTGGACGGATGGTGTCGCTGCTGCGCTATCTCGTCGACGCGGCGATCGCCGGCAACGCCGACGATCTGAACCAGTACCGGATCGCCATCGACGTGATGGGGCGCGACGCGCGCTTCGATCCCGCGCTCGACTCGATCGTGCGCGTGGAGATGGGGCGGCTCCGCAGCAAGCTCGTCGAGTTCTACGCCACCGAGGGCGCGGCGGACCCCGTGCGGCTCGTGTTGCCGAAGGGCCGCTACCGGCCGAGCATCGAGCTCGACCGGCACGCAAGCGCCGCGGAGCCGGAGCCCGTCGAGCAAGACATTCGTTACTGTCAGGCCGAGGACGGAACGAGCATCGCGTACGCCGTTTCGGGCGACGGCTACCCGCTCGTGAAGGCCGCCAATTGGCTGAGCCACCTCGAGTTCGATCACCAAAGCCCCGTGTGGCGCCACTGGTGGCGCGAGCTCGCGCGGCGCTATCGGCTCGTCCGCTACGACACGCGGGGCGGCGGGCTTTCGGACTGGGAGCCGGCGGCCGTGTCGTTCGACGCGTGGGTCGACGATTTGCACCGCGTCGTCGAGGCGAGCGGCGTGGAGCGCTTCGCGCTGTTCGGGATGTCGCAGGGCGTGTCCGTGGCCGTCGCGTACGCCGCGAAGTATCCCGAGCGGATCAGCCACTTGATTCTCTACGGCGGCTTCGTGCGCGGGCAGCCGCGGCGCGGCGATCCGCTCGAGGTGGAGCGCTTCGAGCTCATTCAGCACTTGATACGCGTGGGCTGGGGAGATCCGAAACACGCGTTCCGCAGCGTGTTCGGCGCGCTGTTCATTCCCGACGGGACGAACGAGCAGTTCAGATGGTTCGACGAGCTGCAGCGCGCGTCGATGAGCCCGAAGAACGCCGCCGAGTTCGCGCGCACGGCTCACGACATCGACTTGCGGCCGCTGCTCGGCACGATCGAGATCCCGACGCTCGTCCTGCACGCGAATCGCGACGCCGCCGTGCCGTTCGCCGAATCGAAAATCATTGCCGGCGGCATCAAAGGCGCGAAGCTCAAGGTGCTCGACAGCAACAATCACCTGTTGTTCGAGCACGAGCCGGCCTGGCCGCAGTTCCTGCAGGAAGTCGACGCGTTCGTCGGCGGCCGTTGAGCGGCCGCCGCCGGCCGGGTGGAAGCCCGATTCTCCGGCCTCGGGCACAGCCGATATCGTGGTTGCCGGCGGGCCGACAGAGCGTGGGCCGACCGACCGTCGCCCGTGGTCGACGAGGCCGCGCTCGCTGACGGGCGGCTCGCGCGTCGCGGACGGCCCTTGAAATCGACGGCGCGACGGCGAATAGTCGTACGTGCGCACCGCACCGCTCGAGAGGAACCGCCAATGGCGAAGGCATCACCCGTATGGCGCTCGGGGAGAGTCGATCTCGGCCGCCGCCGCACTCTGCTCGGCATCTCGGCGTGCGCCACGGCGGGGTTTGCGGCGAGCGACGCGCTCGCGCAGGCTGCCGCTTGCGTTCTCACGCCGAATCCCGGCGAAGGTCCGTTCTATTTCGACGCGTCGCTCGTACGCGCCGACATCGTCGACGGATCGCCGGGCGCGCCGCTCGACATCGCGCTGCAGATCACGCGCGTCGGCGATTGCGCCGTGCTCGCGAACGCGCGCGTCGACGTTTGGCAAGCCGACGGCTTGGGCCTCTATTCGGGCTACGCGAACCAGCGAGGCGTCGGCGCATCGGCCGCGGCGCCGGTCGGCAAGAGTCACCTGCGCGGCACGCAGTTCACGGATGCCGACGGCTGGGTGCGCTTCAGGACGATCTTTCCGAGCTGGTACGGTGGCCGGACGCCGCACGTGCACTTCAAGGTCTTCGTCGGCGAGCGCGAGGCCGTGGCGAGCCAGGTGTTCTTTCCGGACGAGGTGAGCCGCGCCGTGTTCGCGCGGTTTGCGCCGTATCGCGACTATGCCGACCGGCGCACGGTATTCAACGGCAACGATCCGCTCTTCGACGGAGTGATGTCCGACGTCGAGCGGAGCGACGACGACGGCGTCGCCGCGAGCGCCGTCGTTTCGATCGCGACCTGACCGTCGAGCCGCAATCGGTCGAAGCTCGTCGGCCGGAACCGGTGACGGCCTCCGCTCGAGCCGGGGGCGCGGCGGATACGACGGGATCGTACGGCCGCCAGGAGCCGGCAAGCGCGGATTTACCGGCCAACCGAGTGTGGTTCTCGCTCGCCGTTGGTAGACTCGCCGTGGTTTCGGCCTGCCGGTGGACTCGCTTTATGACCGTCCTACGCTTCGCTCCCCTGCTCCTGCTCGGTTCGCTGGCCGCCTGCGGCACGGGCAATTCGCCGAGCGCCGCGAACGCCGGCGCCACGAACGCTGCCGCAGCGGCGGCCGTCACAGCGGAACGCTTGCTCGCCGCGGACTCGGAGCCGGGCCAGTGGCTGTCGCACGGCCGCACGTACGGCGAGCAGCGCTTCAGCCCGCTCGCCGAGATCGACGCGAGCAACGTCGGCGAGCTCGGCCTCGCCTGGTTCGGCGACCTGAACATCGGCCGCGCCCAGGAAGCGACGCCGCTTTTCATCGATGGCGTGCTCTACGTGACGACGGCGTGGAGCAACGTGCACGCGTACGACGCGCGCACCGGGGAAGCGCTTTGGATCTACGACGCGAAGGTGCCGCGCGAATGGGGCAGCCGAGCGTGCTGCGACGTCGTCAACCGCGGCGCTGCGGCGTGGAACGGGAAGATCTTCGTCGGCACGATCGACGGGCGTCTGCTCGCGATCGACGCCGCGACGGGCACGCTCGCATGGGAGGCCGACACCCTCGTGCGACGCGACGTCGCGTACACGATCACGGGCGCGCCGCGCGTCGTGAAGGGAAAGGTAGTGATCGGCAACGGCGGCGCCGAGTACGGCGTGCGCGGCTACGTCTCGGCGTACGATGCGGAGACCGGCGAGCTCGCGTGGCGCTTCTTCACGGTCCCCGGCGATCCCACGCTCGGCTTCGAGAACGAGACGATGGCGCGCGCGGCCGAGACGTGGAACGGCGAATGGTGGCGGCTCGGCGGCGGCGGCACCGTGTGGGATTCCATGGCCTACGACGCCGAGCTCGATCTCCTTTATATCGGCACGGGCAACGGCTCGCCGTGGAACCGCGCGCTGCGCAGCCCCGGCGGCGGCGACAACTTGTTCCTGTCGTCGATCATCGCGCTCCGGCCCGACGACGGCTCGTACGTCTGGCACTACCAGACGACGCCCGGCGAAAGCTGGGACTACACGGCCACGCAGCCGATCGTCGTCGCGGATCTCACGCTCGACGGCGCCGAGCGCCGCGTCGTGATGCAAGCGCCGAAGAACGGCTTCTTCTACGTGCTCGATGCGGCGACGGGCGAGCTGATCTCGGCCGAGCCGTTCGCGGCCGTGAACTGGGCGAGCGGCGTGGACCCCGAGACGGGACGCCCGATCGAGAATCCCGCCGCGCGCTACGAGATCACGGGTGAGCCCGTGGCCGTGCAGCCGTCGTCGGCCGGCGCGCACAACTGGCATCCGATGGCGTTCAGCCCGCAAACGGGGCTCGTGTATCTCTCGGCGAGCGACAACGCGCTCGTCTACGCGCCGGACCGCAATTTCAAGCCGAACTTGCTCGTCTCGAATCTCGGCATCGACCTCTCGGCCGGCGCGGCGCTCGGCCCGGGCGCGCTCGCGGACTTGCCGCGCGGCTCGTACACGCTCGCGTGGGACCCTGTAGCCCAACGCGCAGCGTGGCGCGTCGACGGGCCGTCGGCCGGCATGCTCGCGACGGCGGGCGGGCTCGTCTTCCACGGCGCCGGCGACCGGCTCGTGGCGCGAGCGGCCGGCGACGGCCGCGAGCTCTGGTCGTCGCAGGACGTGCACACCGGCATCGTCGCGGCGCCGATTAGCTTCGAGCTCGACGGCGTGCAGCACATCGCCGTCGTCGCGGGCCGCGCGACGGGCAATTACTACGCTCCCGTCTATGCGCGCGTGCTCGTGTTTCGGCGCGGCGCCAATGCCACGCTGCCGCCCGAAGTGCCGTTCACACCGCCGCCGCTGAATCCGCCGCCTACGTTTGCGTCCGCCGACGAGGTCGCGCTCGGCCGCGATCTCTACGAAGCGAACTGTGCGCTCTGTCACGACGCGATAGGCAACGCCGGCGGGTTGTTCCGCCGCGGGCTCTTCCCCGATCTCGCCTACTCGCCGGCGCTCGCGAGCCGCGAGGCGTTCGCGGCCATCGTGCTCGAGGGCGCGCGC
>Ga0073934_10005171_pt1 | contig 20588 bp, 22 predicted proteins | sample LarsenN4metaG_FD_76834 | JGI IMG/M metagenome (GOLD analysis project Ga0073934, IMG submission 76834) | Hot spring sediment bacterial and archeal communities from British Columbia, Canada, to study Microbial Dark Matter (Phase II) - Larsen... ... | reverse complement strand
CCCGAAGCGGGACGGAACTCGCCACGCGCATTGAATCTGGTCTGGTCGAGATCGATGCGGGTGCCGTTCTCGGCGGATTCAGTGCCGGGAATACCGTACATCGACAGATTGCGGCTCACCGACGCGCCGATGAATCCCTGATCGAACACAAACGAGCCGCCGATCGACTGGCCCTTCGCGTTGACCCATGAGTTCGCCTGCTTCTGCCCGCCGGGAATGTCGTAATCGAACTGGCGGCGGTCGAAAGCGTCGACATGCATCGCGAAATTTTGGCCGCCGGCTTCGATGACGCCCGAGCCTTCGCGGCCGTCGTCGCCGGTGGTGCCGGCGCCCTGGAAACGCGCGCTGAAGCCATTGGGAATGCGCGCGGTGGGGATGCGATTGTTGGTGACGCTGACCACGCCGCCGATCGCCTGCGAGCCGTACCGCAACGTCGCCGGCCCGCGGATCACCTCGATCCGGTCGGCAGAGAGCGGATCGATCGACACGCCGTGATCCTCGCCGAGATCGGAGAGATCGTGCGAGCCGATGCCGTTCTCCTGGATGCGGACCCGGAAATTGTCGAGGCCGCGAATCACCGGCCGGCTGGCGCCGGGCGCATAGGTCGAGGAGGTGATGCCGGGCTTGCTCAACATGACGTCGCCAAGGGTGGCGGCGCCGTTGCTCAAAATCTCCTGTCCGGAAATGACTGTGACCGGAGCGAAGGCGTCGTCCACGACCGGCAGGATGCCGGTCGGCAGGCCTGCGATCTGGCCCGGCGAGCGCCCTGCCAGAATGGGGCTCGGGGCGGTGACCACGATCGTCGGCAACAGCGTCTGGGCATGCGCCGAATTGCCGGAAAAGTTCAAATAGACCAGTGTGATGGCTGTTGACGCCAACGCGCTCCGATACCGCGATTGCATGCTCATTAGTCCCCTAGCAATATGTTATAATATAACATTCACTCAAGAGGACGAGAGCTGTCAACACACGGCATGAGACCCGGCGCGCGCAGGAAGACTGAGCGGCGCGACCTGACCGAGACCCCTTGACAAAGTCGACGTACTAGGAATAAAAGCCTGCCTGTCTTTTCCACCCGGCCGATATCAGCCGGGTGGGGAAGGTCGATGGAGCGCCGGGGGGCGCAGGGCTCCGCCAAGGAGTTCGCGCGCCCGCGATAGTGGCGCGCGGCGGGGTGCGTCAATCCCCGCCAAAGGGGGCCTGTGAGCGCCGGCCCCCTGGCGCCTCCCGGCGCTCCATTTCTTTTCCGAAATGGAAAAAGGGACACCGGCGTCTCCCGCGCCGCAAAGAACAGGGACAGCGAAGCGTTGGCTAATTCTCGCCGTTGTCATTCGGGAATTAAAGAATGAAGCGGCTGAGATCCGCGTTCTTGGCGAGATCGCCGATCGACTTGCGCACATAGTCGCCGTCGATCTTCAGCGTCTCGCCGGCGCGATCGGTGGCCGTGAAGGAGATGTCGTCGAGCACGCGCTCCATCACCGTCTGCAGGCGCCGCGCGCCGATATTCTCCACGCTGGAATTCACCGCCACGGCAATGTCGGCGATGGCGTCGATTGCGTCATCGGTGAAGTCAAGCGTCACGCCTTCGGTCTTCATCAACGCGATGTACTGCTTGATCAGCGAGGCCTCGGTGTCGGTGAGGATGCGGCGGAAATCCTCGCGCGTGAGCGCGCGCAATTCGACGCGGATCGGCAATCGGCCCTGCAGCTCCGGCAGGAGGTCCGAGGGCTTGGAGATGTGGAAGGCACCGGAAGCGATGAAGAGAATGTGGTCGGTCTTCACCGGCCCGTGCTTGGTCGAGACGGTGGTGCCTTCGATCAGCGGCAAGAGATCGCGCTGCACGCCCTCGCGCGAAACGTCGGCGCCCATGCGGCCTTCTCGCGCGCAGATCTTGTCGAGTTCGTCGAGGAACACGATGCCGTTATTCTCGACCGCCTTGATCGCATCCTGCACCAGGATTTCCTGATCGAGCAGCTTGTCGGATTCCTCGTTGACCAGAATCTCGTGCGATTCCTCGACCGTGACCCGCCGCGTCTTTGGCTTTCCGCCGAGCTTCCCGAAAATGTCGCCGATCGAGATTGCGCCCATTTGCGCGCCGGGCATGCCGGGGATGTCGAACAGCGGAAGTCCGCCGCCGCCCGACTGCACCTCGATCTCGATTTCCTTGTCGTTGAGCTCGCCGGCGCGCAGCTTCTTGCGGAAGGATTCCTTGGTGGCGGCGCTGGAGGTCTCGCCGACCAGCGCATTGATCACGCGCTCTTCGGCGGCGAGTTCGGCGCGCGCCTGCACGTCCTTGCGCTTCTTTTCGCGGGTCTGCGAGATCGCGACCTCGACCAGATCGCGCACGATCTGCTCCACGTCGCGGCCGACATAGCCGACCTCGGTGAACTTGGTGGCTTCCACCTTGAGAAAGGGCGCGCCCGCGAGCTTCGCCAAACGCCTTGAAATCTCGGTCTTTCCGACGCCGGTCGGCCCGATCATCAGGATGTTTTTCGGCAGCACTTCCTCGCGCAGCTTGTCGTCGAGCTGCAGGCGGCGCCAGCGGTTGCGCAGTGCGATGGCGACCGCACGCTTGGCGTCGCCCTGGCCGATGATGAAGCGGTCGAGCTCGGACACGATCTCGCGGGGGGAAAAGTCGGTCATGGTGTCTCGTTCGTATCGGGATCATGCTGCATGATCAGCACGTCGCCGGTGCGTCCTTGCAGATGAGGTATGGGCCGAAAGCCCGCCTTCGTGTAGGCGCGCACAGCGCGCGCATTGTCGGGATCCGGATCGATGATGATGGTCTTGTGACCCTTCTCGCGCAGCGTGGCGACGAAAGCGGCAAGCGCCGCGGAGCCGATGCCCATCGAAAGCTTCTCTGAGCAGCCGATCGAGAGGTCGACGCCGATCGCCTCCGAAGGCAATTCGGAAAGCCACGGATGGTCCCTGATCCATTGCTCGTTCTGGTGATGGCCGATGAACCAGTACTGGATATAGCCGATGGGATTGCCTTCGAATGCGATCAGGAAGGGCCGCGTGGTATCGCGCCCTTCCACCATGTCGCGGATGTAGCCGAGTTCCGTGTCAGGGTCGCCCCACCATTCCTGCATGTGAGGTTCGCCAAGCCACTTCTGGAGCAGAGGGTAGTGTTGCGGCTGCACCGGAACGAAGCCGATCTGGTCGGGATCACGCCGCATTGATGGTTTCGATGGTGACGTTGCGGTTGGTATAGACGCAGATATCGGCGGCGATATCGAGCGACTTGCGGACGATCGCTTCGGCATCGAGCGGGCCGTCGAGCAACGCGCGCGCCGAGGCGAGCGCGTAATTGCCGCCCGAGCCGATGCCGGCGACGCCGGCTTCCGGTTCCAGCACGTCGCCGGTGCCGGTGAGGACCAGCGAGACATCCTTGTCGGCGACGATCATCATCGCCTCCAGGCGCCGCAGATAGCGGTCGGTGCGCCAGTCCTTGGCCAGCTCGACGCAGGCGCGGGTGAGCTGGCCGGGATATTGCTCAAGCTTGCTTTCCAGCCGCTCGAACAGGGTGAAGGCGTCGGCGGTGGCGCCGGCAAAGCCGCCGATCACATCGCCCTTGCCGAGCCGGCGGACCTTTTTCGCGTTGGCCTTGATGATGGTGGCCTGGAGAGAAACCTGGCCGTCGCCGCCAATGGCGACCAGCCCGTTCTTGCGGACGGTCAGGATGGTGGTTCCGTGCCAAGCGGACATTGAGGCCATATCGGAGGAGGACATGCGATTAACCCCGTGCGGACGGTGATTTAGGGACTGCCAAGGGTGTTTGCAAACCGGGCCGTCCGGAGGTGGCGGAGGGCGGAATCCCCTGTTAAAAGGCCCCGCAATCCCGAACCGGAAAGCTTAGAAAACATGCGCAAAGCCGAGGTGAAGCGCGCCACCAAGGAAACCGATATCGCGGTCGCGGTCGACCTCGACGGCCAGGGCCGGTCGTCGGTTGCGACCGGCATCGGCTTCCTCGACCATATGCTCGATTTGCTGGCGCGGCATTCGCGCATGGACATCACCGTCAAGGCGAAGGGCGACCTGCATATCGACTATCATCACACCGCCGAGGATGTGGGCATTGCGCTCGGTCAGGCGGTGAAGCAGGCGCTCGGCGACATGAAGGGCATCACCCGTTACGCCGACGTGCATGTGCCGATGGACGAGGCGCTGACGCGGGTCGCCATCGACATTTCCGGACGGCCGTTTCTGGTGTTCAAGGTGCAGTTTACGCGCGACAAGATCGGCACCTTCGACACCGAGCTGGTGAACGAGTGGTTCCAGGCCTTCGCCATGAATTCGGGCATAACTTTGCATGTCGAGACCTTGTACGGTTCGAACGATCACCACATTTCCGAGTCGTGCTTCAAGGCGCTGGCGCGCGCGTTGCGCGCCGCCTTGGCCATCGACCCCCGCGCCGCGAATGAAATCCCTTCCACCAAGGGAACGCTCGGCGGCTAGGCATACTGAGACAACCATGGCGGTCTATACTGTTCATCAGCCGCCGCAGCGTGAAGGCGAAAAGGCTCCCGATACGGACCGTTTCGTTTTCGTGCGCGACGGATTTTACTTTTGGGCGTTTCTGTTCGGCCCGGTCTGGATGATCTGGCGGCGGCTGTGGCTCGTCCTTGTTCTGTATGTGGCCGCTTTGGTCGCGATCGCGGCGGCGCTGCGTTACACCGGCGCGAACAACTGGGTGCAGTCGCTTGTCGCCCTTGCAGCCATGAGTCTGGTCGGCCTTGAAGCCGGAACCCTGCGGCGCTGGACGCTGACGCGGCGCGGATGGAAAAATGTCGGCGTGGTGGTCGGCGACGATGTGGAAGCGGCGGAGCGCCGCTTCTTCGCCGACTGGATCGACCGGCGCCAGCCGGCGCCGCCTGCGGCCGCCGCCAAGCCCCAGCCCGCGGCACCGCGTGCCCCCAAGGGCAATAGCCCTGACGTCATCGGCCTGTTTCCGGAAGCGGACAAGCGATGACAACGGCTATCGTCGATTATGGCTCCGGCAATCTGCATTCCGCCGCGAAGGCCTTTGAACGCGCGGCACGCGACGCCGGGTTGAGCGAAGAGATCGTTGTCACCAATGATCCGGCTGCCGTTGCACGTGCGGATCGCGTGGTGCTGCCGGGCGTCGGCGCTTTCGCCGATTGCCGCCGCGGTCTCGATGGCGTCGCCGGCATGATCGAAGCTCTGCAAGAGAATGTGATCAAGCGCGGCAGGCCTTTTTTCGGCATCTGCGTCGGCATGCAGCTGATGGCCGAATACGGGCGCGAATATGAGGTCACGCAAGGGCTCGGCTGGATCAAGGGCGAGGTCGACCGCATCGCGCCGTCCGATCCTGCGCTGAAGATTCCGCATATGGGCTGGAACACGCTCGACACGCGCAAGCCGCATCCGCTGCTCGGCGGCATCAAGACCGGCAGGGACGGCCTGCACGCTTATTTCGTGCATTCCTATCAGCTCAATGCCGCCGACAAGTCCGATCTTGTTGCGGAGGCCGAGTATGGCGGCCCGGTTACCGCGATTGTCGGCCGCGACAATCTCGTCGGCACCCAATTCCATCCCGAGAAGAGCCAGAAGCTTGGGCTGGCGCTGATCGCCAATTTCTTGAAGTGGAAACCGTGATTCTCTTCCCCGCCATCGATCTCAAGGACGGCCTTTGCGTGCGCCTCGAACAAGGCGACATGGCGCGCGCGACTGTGTTCAACCGCGATCCGGCCGAACAGGCCTACGCCTTTGAGCTCGCCGGCTTCGAATATCTGCACATCGTCGATCTCGACGGCGCCTTTGCCGGCAAGCCGGTGAATGCCAAGGCCGTGGAGCGAATCCTGGAGGCCACCAACATTCCGATGCAGCTCGGTGGCGGCATCCGCGATATGGCGACCGTCGAGAGCTGGCTCGACAAGGGCGTCGACCGGGTGATCATCGGCACCGCCGCCGTGCGCGACCCCGTTCTGGTGCGGGAGGCGGCGGCGCAGTTTCCGGGCAAGGTGGCGGTGGGGCTCGACGCTCGCGATGGCCATGTCGCGGTGCAGGGCTGGGCGGAAAGCTCCGAACTCTCGGCGCTCGAAATCGCACGCCGTTTCGAGGATGCCGGCGTCGCCGCCATTATCTACACGGATATTTCGCGTGACGGCATGCTCAAGGGCCTGAACCTCGACGCTACCATCGCGCTGGCGGAGGCGGTGTCGATCCCGGTGATCGCCTCGGGCGGGCTCGCCTCGATCGAGGACATACGTGCCATGCTCGCGCCCCGCGCCCGCAAACTTGAGGGCGCGATTGCCGGCCGTGCCCTGTATGATGGACGCCTGAATGCCGCCGAGGCCCTGGGCCTGATAAGGTCGGCACGAGGCGGGGCATGACGACGGACCAGACGACAGGCGGCAAACCCGGACTTTCGGATGAGCGGCAATGGGAACTGGCGCTGGCCAGCCTGAATCGGGCCAATGAGTCGACCAATTATCTGCGGACGCTGATGTTTGTGGCGGCGGGCGCTCTGGTGTTCTTCGTGCTTCCCGAACTGCGCGCGGCGCTTCCGCGCGCGGTCCTGCTCTGGCACATGGTCGCGCTTGCGCTGTCCATTCTCGCGATCTGCATGCTGTTCTATAGCTGGCATATCCAGCGCGTGAAGGCGCGCGAACGGTTCAACTACCTGCGCGACGGAAACTACGAAGCCTATCTGCAGTACGACAAGGCGGTGGAAACGATTTCCGCGAAACGCGATTCCAGAATCGACCTTGTTGCCTTTCTGACCTTGCTGGCGGCCTTCGCGGTCGAGATTGTCGCGCGTTACCAGGCGCTCAGCGCCGTCCTTCCTGCTCCTGTCGTTCCGGGTGTCCATGTTTAAGGTTCGCGTCATTCCCTGCCTCGACGTCAAGGACGGCCGAGTCGTCAAGGGCGTCAAGTTTCTCGATCTGCGCGACGCCGGCGATCCGGTGGAGGCGGCCATTGCGTATGACGCCGCGGGCGCGGATGAGCTCTGCTTTCTCGACATCACCGCCAGCCATGAGAACCGCGGCACGATCCTTGAAGTCGTGCAACGCACGGCGGAAGCCTGTTTCATGCCGCTGACCGTCGGCGGCGGCGTGCGGACGGTGGACGACATCCGGGCGTTGCTGCAATCGGGCGCCGACAAGGTTTCCATCAATACCGCGGCGGTGAACCGCCGGGCCTTTGTCAAGGAAGCGGCGGAGAAATTCGGCGACCAATGCATCGTCGTTGCGATCGATGCGAAGAAAGTGTCGAAGCCGGAGGAGACGGACCGCTGGGAAATCTTCACGCATGGCGGCCGCAATCCCACCGGCCTCGACGCGATCGATTATGCGAAGGAAGTCGTCTCGCTCGGCGCCGGCGAAATTCTGCTTACCTCGATGGATCGCGACGGCACGAAATCCGGTTTTGACATTGCGCTGACCCGCGCGATCGCCGACAGCGTGAGTGTGCCGGTGATCGCGTCGGGCGGGGTCGGCAATCTCGATCACCTGGTGGAAGGGATCCGCGATGGGCATGCGACGGCGGTGCTCGCCGCGTCGATCTTCCATTTCGGCGAATATTCGGTCCGCCAGGCGAAGGAACACATGGCCGCAGCCGGATTGCCGATGCGGCTCGATCCTTGACGGGGCAGAAGGCCCCGGCCTTGGTGACCGGGGCCACCGAATGGCGGGCAAAGTTGGGACGATAGAACCTCGCGCACCCGGCGCAGATCAATTCTCTGCGGTGATGCCGCGTTCCTGCGAATCGAGAAAATTCCGGCGCCGTCCCGGAGTATTGTCGCCGCCGATCAGAGAGCAGCCCGCGTCGTTGCCCAGGCCAGCGCCGCGTCGAGACGGTCATTGCCCCAGAACAATTCGCCGTCCTGCGTGGTGAAGCTGGGGGCGCCGAAGATGCCGCGCTTCTGCGCCTCTTCGGTCTGCATGCGCAGTTGTGTCTTGATCGCGTCGCTCTGCGCGCGGTCGAACACGTTTTTCGGATCTCGCTGCAAGGATCGCAGGATGCTCTGGATCACGGCGGGATCGTTGATCAGCCGGCCCTCGGCGAATTCGGCGCGATAGACCGCCTCGACGAAATCTTCCCCCCAGCCTTCAGCGAGGCCGACCAGCGCGACACGCGCGGCCAGCAACCCGTTCTGCGGGAAGACCTCCGGCTTGCGAAAGGAAAGGCCATAGCCTTCGCAGAGACGCGCCATGTCGCGCCACATGTAGCGGCCTTTGGATTCGTAGATGTTGAAAGGGGAGGTGGTCCAGCCTTGCGCACTGAAGATCGGCCCGAGCAGGAACGGCCGGTATTGGAGTATCACGCCGGCGGCCGCCGCAAGGTCGCGAATGCGCATCGCGGCGGGATAGGAATAGGTTGACGCGAATTCAAACCAGAATGTGAGGCGGGCGGACATCGACGAGGACCTCGACGGAACGTTCTGAACGTTTCATGATTGTCTTTGAGCGGGAGCGCAAGAGACGACGGCCGGAGACGAGCGATGCGGACAATTCTCGTGGCGGCGATCCTCATGACGGCCTTGCAGCTTCTGCCCGCAACCGCGCAGGCCCGCGAATATCCCTGGTGCGCCCGCTATGACTGGACGACCTCCAATTGCGGTTTTGTCAGCTTCGCGCAGTGCCTCGCCACGATCAGGGGGATCGGCGGGCGCTGCGAACCCAACCCCCGCTATGCCGGCACGCCGCCTCGTCCGAGAAAGCCTCCGGTCCGCTGAGCCCAAAGTCCCGTCGAATCTGGCTTTTTGCGCGGCCAGGCGGGCTGGCGGCTTGAACCGCTGAGACATCCGCCTATAGTCCGCGCGATTTTTCCTGCCACGTGGACTTCCCGACATGACCCAGAGCGGCCCGAAGAGGGGCGACGTCAAGAAAGTGGTGCTGGCCTATTCCGGCGGGCTCGACACTTCGATCATCCTGAAATGGCTGCAGACCACCTATGGCTGCGAGGTGGTGACCTTCACCGCCGATCTCGGCCAGGGCGAGGAGCTTGAGCCCGCGCGCAACAAGGCATTGCTGCTCGGCATCAAGCCGGAAAACATCTTCATCGAAGATCTGCGGGAGGAATTCGTCCGCGACTATGTCTTCCCGATGTTCCGCGCCAACACGGTCTATGAGGGGCAGTATCTGCTGGGCACCTCCATCGCCCGTCCGCTGATCGGCAAGAAGCAGATCGAAATCGCCGAGAAGGTCGGTGCCGACGCCGTGTGTCACGGCGCGACCGGCAAGGGCAACGACCAGGTTCGCTTCGAGCTGACTTACTACGCGCTGAAGCCGGATGTGACGGTGATCGCGCCGTGGCGCGAATGGGATCTCACCTCGCGCACCAAGCTGATCGACTTCGCCGAGAAGAACCAGATCCCAATCGCCAAGGACAAGCGCGGCGACGCGCCGTTCTCGGTCGACGCCAATCTTCTGCATGCGTCGTCCGAAGGCAAGGTGCTGGAAGATCCAAGCCTTGAAGTGCCGGATTACGTCTATTCGCGCACCGACGACCCGGAAAAGGCGCCGGCCACGCCGACCGTCATCACCGTCGATTTCGAGCGCGGTGACGCAGTCGCTATCGACGGCAAGAAGCTGTCGCCGGCGGCATTGCTCACCCAGCTCAACGAACTTGGCAAGAAGAACGGCATCGGCCGTCTCGATCTGGTCGAGAACCGCTTCGTCGGCATGAAGTCGCGCGGCATGTACGAGACGCCGGGCGGCACCATCCTCCTCGCCGCGCATCGCGGCATCGAAAGCATCACGCTCGACCGCGGCGCGGCGCATCTCAAGGATGAGCTGATGCCGAAATATGCCGAGCTGATCTATAACGGCTTCTGGTTCTCGCCCGAGCGCGAGATGCTGCAGGCGGCGATCGACAAGAGCCAGGAATTCGTCACCGGCCGCGTCACGCTGAAATTGTACAAGGGCAGTGCCTGGGTGATCGGCCGCGAGAGCCCGTACTCGCTCTATGACCAGGAACTCGTCACCTTCGAGGAAGGCGCGGTTGCCTACGATCATCGCGACGCGGCGGGCTTCATCAAGCTTAATGCGCTGCGGCTGCGAACGCTGGGGCAGCGCAAGAAGAAGCTGAAGTTGTAATAGGTTCGTCGGATTGCAGAAGCGAAAAGCCATTGCGGCTGCAGCCGCAATGGCTTTTTTTGGGAGCTGGCGTTATTGCGGCGCCGGGCCGTTGCCCTGTCCCGCAATCAGCGGGGTGATGCGCCGCACCGCGACACGGCGGTTCCGGCGCTCGGGCCCTTCGGTCGGAATTTTCAGGTATTGCTCGCCGTAGCCCTGCGTCGTCAGGTTCTCCGGCGGAATCTGAAACTCGTCGGTCAGCAGGCGCGCCACCGACTCGGCCCGCCTGTCCGAAAGCGACAGGTTGTCGATGTCCGAACCCACCGCATCGGTATGACCCTCGATCAGATAGACTTCGTTCGGATTGCGGGCGATAGCGCGGCGTATGGCTTCCGCGACCGGCGCCAGCCGCGCGATCTGGTCCGGCGTGACCTCCCATGACCCGGTCTCGAAATGCACCGTGTCGATATCGATACGCGGCATGCGGTCGCGCACCTGCGGAGAGTAACGGACCTCATCGAGCGTGTAGCGGCGCTCGATGCGCTCGACCGGAGGGGCGATCATCGTTTCGTAGAGCAGTTCCTCGTCCGCCTGGTCCGCTTCCACGATGTAGCGCTCGCGCGGAATGCGAATCACCGGCGGCGGCAGGTCGACATAATAGCCTGCGCCAAAGCGCGGCGCGGGCCGGAAGCTGTTGTCGATGATGATCACCTCATGGCCGCGCGGGTCGCGGCGCGAACGGCGGATCAGACGCCCATCGTCATCCGTGATGGTGACGATCTGGGTGCCGTCGGGCCGAATGGCGACGGTTCGGATCTCGTTGCCGCGGCGGTCGACGCGCACGTCACGCGCATTGAAACGGAAGCGTTGCGCCTCGTCGCGGCGGATGATTGTCCGGTCGCCTTCGCGGATGATCGTGCGATCGCCCTCCACAATAAAGGTGCGGCCCTCGCGCCGCTCCTCACGCCGCTGCTGGCGGACATCCTCGATCCGCTGCGGTTGCGCGGCCGTCGGCTGCGGAGCGCTTTGCGCCGCGGGGGGCTGTGCCGGCGCGATCTGGCCTGCTGGCGGCGCGTCGGGTGAGGCCGGCCGCTGCGTCGACGTCGCCGGCGGAACAGGTGCAAGTCCCGGCGCAGGTTGGGTCTGGATGCCTGGCCGTGGCGCGCGTTCCTGCGCGGACGGAGGCGGAGCGTCGGGCGCTGCCGGGCGCTGCGTTGTCGGCGGCGGTGGCACCGGCGTCGTGGCCGGCGCCTGCGGTTGGGTCTGGACGGCAGGCCGCTGCGCGGGGGTCTGTGCCGCGGGCGGCGGCGGGGGCGCAGCGGGCTGAGCCGGTTGGGCCTGCGGTGTCCGGGGCGGCGGCGTACGCTCCGCTGGCCGCTGAATCTGATCACGGCGCTGCTGCGGCGTTTGGGCCGCGGGTGGCGGGGGCGGCGTCTGAGTTTGCGCCGGCTGGCGCGACGGCCCCTGAGGCGCGGTCTGGGTTGCAGGTTGCTGCGGAGGTTCACGGCGCTGTACGGGCTGCTGCGCGGCCGGCGGCTGCGGCTGGCGCGCGGCCGGCGGCGGCTGATCCGGACGGCGCGGCTGTGCTGCGGGCGGAGGCGCGGGCTGCTGTGCGGCAGGCGGCGGCGCCGGTCGTGCGGGAGCTGCAGGACGCTGAGGGGCCTGTTGCGGCGCCTGTTGTGCCGGAGCGGGCTTGCCCGCCGGCGCCGGTTTGGCAGGCGGCTTGCCGTCCTTCTTTTCGGGCTCGGGCGCGGGTTGCTGCGCGAGGATGATGGGTCCGTCGCCTTGCGGTGCGGCGATTACACTGCCTGCGCCGGCGGCGGTCAGGAGCGTGGTGGCAAGCAGCAGGCGTTTCAGCGTCGTCATGTCGGTCCGTCATCCGATTGAAGCAAAGGGGTCGCAAGATGCAGCGTGCAAGCGGCAATGGGCGCGGATTTGTCGCGACAATGGCCGATCTGCGGCGCGCCGTTTAACGGGCGTTCATCGCGGGGTTGCAGTGCGATGCGGCATTCCCGTCCCTTGCCCGGTCATGTCGCCGAAGAGAACGACGCAAGCGCCGAATGGTTCCTGCCGCCAATGCGGCGACAAACTATGCCCGTGCGTGGCAAACGGCTTCGATGTTGTGGCCGTCGGGATCGAGCACGAAGGCGCCGTAATAGTGCGGGTGATAATGCGGCCGCAATCCCGGCGCGCCGTTGTCTCTGCCGCCGGCCGCGAGCGCAGTCTTGTGGAAGGCGTCAACGCTCGCGCGGTCCTTTGCGAGAATCGCGACATGCAGCGGACGGTCGAGCCCGCCTTCGCCGCCAATCCAGAAATCCGGTTTTCCGTCGATGCCGAAGCCGGCGGCGGGAAATCCCTTCTCGGTTTCCTGCGCGACTTCCATGATCAGCGTGTAGCCAAGCGGCGCGAGGGCCTTCTCGTAAAACGCTTTGGAGCGTTGATAGTCGGAGACGGGAAAGCCGATATGGTCGATCATGCTGATCCTTTCCTTCGTCATGCCAGGCCTTGGGCCGGGCATCCCGCTTAGGAAGGCCTTGTGCCTGCATGATCGGCGCCGAGCCCGGCCATGACGAACATAGAAGCCAAAGCTTCACAGAATCACACTTGCCGCTCGACCATCTTCTTCTTGATCTCGGCGATCGCCTTGGCCGGATTGAGGCCCTTGGGGCAGGCTTTCGAGCAATTCAGGATGGTGTGGCAGCGATAGAGCCGGAACGGGTCCTCGAGGAAATCGAGCCGCTCGCCGGTCTTCTCGTCGCGCGAATCCACGATCCAGCGCTGCGCCTGCAACAGCGCAGCCGGGCCCATGTAACGCTCGCCATTCCACCAATAACTCGGGCATGAGGTGGTGCAGCAGGCGCAAAGGATGCACTCATAAAGGCCGTCGAGCTTTTCGCGGTCTTCCTTGCTCTGCTTCCATTCTTTCTGCGGCATCGGCGTGTCGGTCTTGAGCCAGGGCTCGATCGCCGCATATTGCGCGTAGAAATTCGTCAGGTCGGGCACCAGATCCTTGATCACCGGCATGTGCGGCAGCGGATAGATGCGCACCATGCCCTTGATCTCGTCCATGCCGCGCGTGCAGGCGAGCGTGTTGGTGCCGTCGATATTCATCGAGCAGGAGCCGCAGACGCCTTCGCGGCAGGAGCGGCGGAAGGTGAGCGTCGGATCGATCTTCGATTTGATCCAGATCAGCGCGTCGAGCACCATCGGGCCGCAATCGTCGAGATCGACGAAATAGGTATCGACGCGGGGATTGTTGCCGTCGTCCGGGTTCCAGCGATAGATGCGGAATTCGCGCTCGTTCTTCGCGCCGGGCGCATGCGGCCAGGTCTTGCCTTCGGTGACGCGGGAATTCTTCGGAAGCGTGATTTCGACCATGATGCGTTTCGCTTTCTCTCCTCGTCATTGCCTGGCTTGACCCGGCAATCCATCGTTCGAAGAAGATGGATGCGCGGGTCCAACCCGCGCATGACGCTTCAATTAATAAACCCGTGCCTTCGGCTCGATATAGGAGACGTCGTTGGTCAGCGTGTAGGTGTGCACCGGACGGTAGTCGATCGTCACCTTGCCGGTCTTCGGATCGAGCCAGGCCAGCGTGTGCTTCATCCAGTTCTTGTCGTCGCGGTCGGGGTAGTCCTCGCGCGCATGCGCGCCGCGGCTTTCGGTGCGGTTGCGCGCCGAATCCATGGTCACCACCGCCTGCGCCAGCAGATTGTCGAGCTCGAGCGTCTCGACCAGATCGGAATTCCAGACGAGCGAGCGGTCGGTGACGCGGACATCAGGCATCTGCTCGAAGACCTGATGGATCAGCTTGTGGCCCTCTTCCAGGATTTCGCCGGTGCGGAACACGGCGCAATTGGTCTGCATCACCTTCTGCATCTTCAGACGCAGGTCGGCGGTTGGCGTGCCGCCGGAGGCGTGGCGGAACTTGTCGAGCCGCGACAGCGCCAGATCCGCCGAATCCTTCGGCAGCTCGGCATGCTTGCCGTTGGCTTCCACCGTCTCTGCGCAGCGGAGCGCCGCCGCACGGCCGAACACCACGAGGTCGATCAGCGAATTGGAACCGAGGCGGTTGGCGCCGTGCACCGACACGCAGGCCGCTTCGCCGATCGCCATCAGGCCCGGCACGACCGCGTCGGGATCGCCGTTCTTTTTGGTCAGCACCTCGCCGTGGAAATTCGTGGCGATGCCGCCCATGTTGTAATGCACGGTCGGCAGAACCGGGATCGGCTCCTTGGTCAGATCGACACCGGCAAAGATATGGGCGGATTCGGAGATGCCCGGCAGCCGCTCGGCCAGCACCTCGGGGGCGAGGTGGTCGAGATGCAGATAGATATGGTCCTTGTTCTTGCCGACGCCGCGGCCTTCGCGGATCTCGATGGTCATCGAGCGCGAGACGACGTCGCGTGAGGCTAGATCCTTGGCCGACGGGGCGTAACGCTCCATGAAGCGCTCGCCCTCGGAATTGACCAGATAGCCGCCTTCGCCGCGCGCGCCTTCGGTGATCAGGCAGCCGGCGCCATAGATGCCGGTAGGATGAAACTGCACGAACTCCATGTCCTGCAGCGGCAGGCCGGCGCGGAGCACCATGGCATTGCCGTCGCCGGTGCAGGTATGCGCCGAGGTGGCCGAGAAATAGGCGCGCCCATAGCCGCCGGTCGCCAGCACCACCATGTTGGAGCGGAAGCGGTGAATCGAGCCGTCGTCGAGCTTCAGCGCCATCACGCCGCAGCAGCGGCCTTCCTGGTCCATGATCAGGTCGATGGCGAAATACTCGATGAAGAATTCCGCCGAATAGCGCAGCGACTGCGTATACAGCGTGTGCAACATGGCATGGCCGGTGCGGTCGGCGGCGGCGCAGGTGCGCTGGGCGGTGCCCTTGCCGAAATGCGTCGTCATGCCGCCGAAGGGGCGCTGGTAGATCTTGCCATCGTCGGTGCGCGAGAAGGGCAAGCCCCAATGCTCCAGCTCGTAGACGGCGTCCGGCGCGTTGCGCACCATGTATTCGATGGCGTCCTGGTCGCCGAGCCAGTCGGCACCCTTGACGGTGTCGTACATGTGCCAGCGCCAGTCGTCCTCGCCCATATTGCCGAGCGAGGCGGCGATGCCGCCCTGCGCGGCGACGGTGTGCGAGCGGGTCGGAAACACCTTGGTGATGCAGGCTGTGCGCAGGCCCGCTTCCGCGCAGCCGACCACCGCGCGCAGACCAGAGCCGCCGGCGCCGACCACGACAACGTCGAAAGTATGATCCTCGACCGGATAGGCCTTGCCGGTGATACCGGGCGCCGCAGCGTTATGTCCGTTCGCGGCCATGTCAGACTCCAAAAGACAGTTTGAGGATCGCGTAGACGCAGCACAATGCGATCGTCGCGCAGAAGAAGGTGTTGAGCATCAGCCAGGTGAGCTTGGACTCGGAATGGATGTAGTCCTCGATAATCACCTGCATGCCGAGCCACATGTGATAGGTCGAGGTGACCACAAACAGGATCATCACGATGGCGACGAAAGGCGAGCCGAGAATCTGCGCCGCCGCCGCGTGATTGCGGCCCATCAATCCGACCACGATCAGCACGAAGGCGATGGTTAGCGGAACGAGCGCGACCGATGACACGCGCTGATGCCAGAAATGCTTGGTGCCGGATTTCGCCGAGCCGAGATAGCGGACGCGGGCGAGCGGGTTGCGCATGCTTTGCTGCTTGCTCATCAGGCGCCTCCCGTCACCAGAAAGCCGACGATCCAGAGGATCAGCGTCAGCCCGATGGAGCCGATCAGGGTGGCGAGCGTCAGCCACTCGCGCTCGGCCGGGCCGAAGCCGCGGCCGGTGTCCCAGATCAGATGGCGGACGCCGCCGAGCATGTGGTGGATCAGCGCCCAAGTGTAGCCGAACAGGACGAGGAGCCCGATCCAGCTTTCCATCACCGCCTGGAATTTGCCGTAGGCGGTGGGCCCGGAGGCCGCTGCCAGCAGCCACCAGGCCAGCAGCAGCGTGCCGAGGAACAGAGCGGCGCCGGTGATGCGATGCGCGATCGACATCATCATCGTCAGCATCGGCTTGTAGATCTGCAGGTGCGGCGACAGCGGCCGCCGGCTGGCCGCAGAAGGCTTCAGTTCGGCCATGATGCGCTCCTTGGTCCCCTGGAGAAGCGGTGAGCAGGCTTAGGCAGAAATCCCGATCCCGGCTTGCGACCCAGGAGCATCCTGGCGGCAAGGAATACCGCCGCTTGGCTGACTTCTAAACTTCGCCAACAGCGAAGTACCACCGATAAAACGCGCCTTACAATCACTATTTCACGTAGTTTGCCTTCGCCAAATAGGAAGGCTATGTATTTCACATGCGCTTCGATCTGGCCGATCTGAACCTTTTTCGCCATGTCGTGGAAGCTGGCAGCATAACCCATGGTGCGGCCCGCGCACATCTGGCGTTGGGCGCAGCCTCCACCCGCATCCGCAGCATGGAGGACGAGCTGGGGGTGCCCCTCCTGATGCGCGGCCGTCTCGGGGTGAAGCCGACCCAGGCCGGCCGGACCCTGCTGCAGCATGCGCGGGCGATGCTGGCGCAGGCCGAGCGCATGCGCGAGGACCTCGGCGCCTATGCCGGTGGCTTTGCCGGCCAGATCACGCTTCTCTCCAACACCAATGCACTGACCGAGTTTCTTCCGGAGACGCTCAGCTCGTTTCTGACCGCGCATCGCAATATCAGCATCGATCTGGAAGAGCGGCTCTCCGACGAGATCGTCGACATGATCGCCGACGGCGCCGCCGATATTGGAATCATCGCCGGCACCGTCGATGCCGGCCGGCTGATGACCTATCCGTTCCGCAGCGACCGCTTTGTGCTCGTGGTTTCGCGCGACCACCCTTTGGCGAACCAGTCGCGCATCGGCTTCGCCGATGTGCTCGACTACGATTTCGTCGGCCTCGACCGCGCCAGCGCGCTGCAGCGCTTCCTTGCGACCAAAGCCAGCCGTATCGGACGGCCGTTGCGGCTGCGCATCCAGCTGCGCAGCTTCGACGCGGTGTGCCGCTTGGTCGAGCACAATGTCGGAATCGGCATTGTGCCGGAGACGACAGCCCAGCGCGCGGCGAAGACCATGGCGATCACGGCGGTGGCGCTCGACGACGCCTGGGCGCCGCGCGATCTGACCATCTGCATCCGCGACTACGACGCGCTGCCGCCTTACGCGCAGCAGCTCGTCGATCACCTGCGCGTGGCGAATGGGTGAGTTACTAATCGCACTCCGCTTCTCGACTGTCATGCCCCGCGAAGGCGGGGCATCCAGTAATCACTGAGCTTATTGGGTACGTGGATCGCCCGCTTTCGCGGGCGATGACAAAGAAGAGATAATGGAGCGATGACAAATAAAACTCTCACCGCGGGATCAGCACCCAGTAATCGAGATCGAGGATCACCGCCGGATCGTCCTGGTCTCCGCTCTTGAGCGGGAAATCGTCGCAGGAGCGGTTCTTCGTCGCCACCGTGCGCAGCCGCAGCGCGCCGAGATCAGCGCGGCGCGGCAGCTCCGATGTCGCAAGGATTTCCGACCAGGCATAAACCGTATCGCCTGCAAACAGAGGAGCAACATGGCGTCCGCCATTGATGGCTGCGACATGGAACGCGTTGGCCAGGCCGTTGAACGACAGCGTGCGTGCCAGCGAGATCACGTGCCCGCCATAGATCAGCCGGCGGCCGAAGCGGCCCTTGCTCTCAGCGAAATGGTTGAAATGGATGCGCGCCGTGTTCTGATAAAGCCGCGTCGCCATCTGGTGCTCGGCTTCCTCGACGGTGATGCCGTCGACATGGTCGATCTTCTCGCCGACGCGGTAATCGCCGAACCTGTGGGGAGAACCTGACAGCGTCGTATCGAAGGCCTCGACATTGATCGGCGGGCAGGCGTCGCCGAGAAGGCTCGGTTCCACCGCCGTCGGCAGCCGCGGGATGTGGTCGTCCGGCGCGGCGGCGGATTCGTCGCGCTTTCGCACCATCACCCAGCGCACATATTCCAGCACCAGACTTCCATCCTGCCCGAAGCCGCTGGAGCGCACCGTGACGATGCCGGTCTTGCGGTTGGAATTTTCCTTCAGGCCGATCACCTCGGACACCGCGCTCAGCGTCTCACCGGGATAGACCGGCTGCAGGAAGCGGCAATTCGCGTAACCGAGATTGGCCACCGCATTGAGCGAGATATCGGGCACCGTCTTGCCGAAGACGATGTGGAAGACGAGCAGATCGTCGATCGGCGCGCGCTCGTAGCCGATCGCCTTGGCGAAGGCGTCCGAGGATTGCACCGCAAAGCGAGATCCGAAAATGCCGTTATAGAGCGCGACATCGCCGACCGTCACCGTGCGTGGCGTGGCGTGGCGGATCGTCTGCCCGATCCTGAAATCCTCGAAGTAATTGCCCGAACTGGTCTTCGTCATCGCTGTCACTTCTGAAATGGCCTGAAATCCGGCGTCTCCTATAGCGCGCTCCTCGCGTTTCACGAAGCCGTGAGATTGGGCAATCCGGGAAACCCTTTTTTAGAGGGCCTCGTAGCTCCCGCTGACGATGCGACGACATGAGCCCGCTGCTGCGGCTCAGCGGTCGAATTCGTCCTCTCCGGCGGCTTGCCGCCTTCATCACTGTTACGGAAGGGAGCTATCCAATGTCCAAGCGTATTACTCTTCTTGCCGCGGCCGCCTCGCTCGCCCTGGCAGCTTCGGCCTATGCCCAGAACCAGAATCCGATGGTTGGCGGCGCGCCCATGTACTCGACCAAGAACATCATCGAGAACGCCGTCAATTCGAAGGATCACACCACGCTGGTCGCGGCCGTCAAGGCGGCCGGCCTTGTGGAGACCCTGTCGGGCAAGGGCCCGTTCACGGTGTTCGCGCCGACCAATGCCGCGTTTGCGAAACTTCCGGCCGGCACGGTCGAGAATCTCGTGAAGCCCGAGAACAAGGCGACGCTGACCAAGATCCTGACCTGCCATGTCGTGGCGGCGAATGCACTGTCCACGGCGATCAACAAGATGATCGCCGACGACAAGGGCACACATTCGGTCAAGACCGTCGGCGGCTGCGTCCTGCAGGCGAAGAAGAACGGCAGCAAGATCACGCTGACCGACGAGAAGGGCGGCGTTGCCACCGTGACGATCGCCGACGTGCGCCAGTCCAACGGCGTCATCCACGTGATCGACAGTGTTCTGCTGCCGTCGAGCTAGGGCTGCAATAAAGACGGAACGCCGGGGTTATTCCCGGTGTTCCGTCTTGCTGGTCCCATCGTCGGTCAAATTCGGAAGGCGACTGCCATGAGCCTGACAACAGTCGATGAGTCGGCGCCGGCCGCCGCCTCGCGGATCATCCATCCGGTCTGGGTGCGCATCACCCACTGGGTCAACGCGATCGCGATGATCGTCATGATCATGTCGGGCTGGCAGATCTACAATGCGTCTCCGCTGTTCCCGTTTCTGTTCCCGCGCGACATCACGCTCGGCGGCTGGCTTGCCGGCGCGCTGCTTTGGCATTTCGCGGCGATGTGGCTGCTGATGATCAATGGCATCGTCTATGTGACGCTCGGCATTCTGAGCGGCCGCTTTCGCCGCAAGCTGTTTCCGGTCACGCCGAGGGCCGTCTTCGCCGACGTGAAAGCGGCACTGACCTTCAAGCTCTCGCATGACGATCTCTCAGTCTACAACGCCGTGCAGAAGCTGCTTTATCTCGGCGTCATTCTGGCCGGATTTGTCGTCGTGCTGTCGGGGCTCGCGATCTGGAAGCCGGTGCAGCTGCAGACGCTGACCGCGGTCTTCGGCGGCTATGACGCCGCGCGCTATGTGCATTTCTTCGCGATGGCGGCGATCGTCGGATTTCTCGTTGTGCACGTTGCATTGGCGCTGCTGGTGCCAAAGAGCCTGCGCAGCATGATTACCGGCCGCTGAGGAGACCAACGATGAAACGCACGCAAATTCCGGGCGTCGATCCGAAACTCTTGATCAGGGACGCGGCGAAGCTGCGCCCCGATCTTGCGCGGCGCTCTTTTCTGCGTGGCATGGCGAGCCTCGGCACGCTGACGCTTCTCACCGGCTGCGATGTGGTCGATGGCTTTTCCGCCGAGAAGGTCCTGCGCAGGATTTCCGAATTCAACGACGGTGCGCAGGCCTGGCTGTTCGATCCCGATCAGCTCGCGCCGGAATATCCGGAAAGCGCGATCACCCGGCCGTTTCCGTTCAATGCCTATTATCCGGAAGAGGATGCACCGGAGGTGGATGCGAAGGATTTCAAGCTGGAAGTCGGCGGCCTGGTCGATAGCAAGAATTCATGGACACTCGACGAGCTCTATGCGCTGCCGCAGGTGAAGCAGATCACGCGGCATATCTGTGTCGAGGGCTGGAGCGCGGTCGGAAGCTGGACCGGCGCGCCCTTGCGCGAATTCCTGCGCCGCGTCGGTGCCGACACCCGCGCGAAGTATGTCTGGTTCCAGTGCGCCGAGGGTTATTCCAACACCGTCGACATGGCGACGGCCTTGCACCCGCAGACACAGCTCACCTTCAAATTCGACAACGAAATCCT
>Ga0073934_10005170_pt1 | contig 20592 bp, 16 predicted proteins | sample LarsenN4metaG_FD_76834 | JGI IMG/M metagenome (GOLD analysis project Ga0073934, IMG submission 76834) | Hot spring sediment bacterial and archeal communities from British Columbia, Canada, to study Microbial Dark Matter (Phase II) - Larsen... ... | reverse complement strand
GGCCGTGGGCGATGAAGAAGAACGTCACCACGGTGCACAGCGCCGACGACCGTCACCAGGCGCGCTTTACGCGCGTCGCGGGAGGCGTCTGACCGGCGCACGGCGCGCGGCTCCGGGGGCGGAGCCGCCGCGCCAGATCCTGCTGCGCAACGCCGCCCTGCTCGATCCGGACCGGGGCGAGATCGAGGGCGGGATTTCGGTGCTGGTCGAGGGCGACACGATCCGGGAGGTGTCGCACCGCCCGATCCGCGCCCCCCGGGCGTTGGCGCTCGACTGCGCCGGCCGCACGCTGATGCCCGGCCTCATTGACTGCCACGTGCACGCGTGCCTGTCGGAGGTGAGTCTGCGCAATCTCGAATCGGTGCCGCTCACCCTGATGACGGCGCGCGCGGCGCACGCCCTCAAGCAAATGCTCGCCCGCGGCTTCACCACGGTGCGCGACACCGGCGGCGCCGACTGGGGGCTGAAGGAGGCGGTGGCACAGGGCCTGATCGAGGGACCGCGCCTGTTCATCGCCGGACAGGCGATCGGCCCGACCGGCGGCCACTCCGACGTGCGCCGCCGCACCGACTACGGGATGTCGTGCCGCTGCTGCAACGCGATGCGGTTCTGCATGGGCATCGCCGACGGCGCCGACCGGGTGCGGGCGGCGGCGCGCGAGCAGCTCCGGCAGGGGGCCGATCACGTGAAGATCATGGTTTCCGGCGGCGTCGCGAGTCCGTACGATCCGCTGGACAGCCGGCAGTTCTCGCGCGCCGAGATCGCCGCCGCCGTCGAGGAAGCCGAGGCCTTCGGCAGATACGCGGCCGCGCACGCCTACACGCCGGAGGCGATCGAGCGCGCGCTCGCCGGCGGCGTGCGCACGATCGAGCACGGCAACCTGATTGACGAGCGCACCGCGCGCCTGATGAAGCGAAAAGGCGCGTACCTCGTCGCGAACCTCGTCACCTACTACGCGCTGAAGGAGCGCGCGGCGCAGTTCGGCATGAGCGCCGACATGCTGGCGAAGAACGATCTCGTGATCGAAGGCGGACTGCGCTCGCTTGAAATCTGCAAGCGTGCCGGCATCAAGGTCGGGTTCGGCAGCGACCTGCTCGGCCCGCTTCAGACCGAGCAGGGCCGCGAGTTCCTGCTGCGTCGTGAAGTGCTGTCGCCCGCCGAGATCATTCATCAGGCGACGCGGGTCGGCGCCGAGATCGTGCGCATGCCCGGGCGTCTCGGCATCGTGCGTCCGGGCGCGCTCGCCGACCTGCTGGTGGTGGACGGCGATCCGCTCAGGCGGATCGAGCTGCTCGCCGGCCAGGGCGAGCATCTCGCGCTCATCATGAAGGCAGGCCGGCCGGTGAAGAACCGCCTCGCCGCGACTTGAGGTGGCGCGCAGTCAGCGCCCGCGCGCAGCCTCGTCCTGGTACAGGAACAGAACCTCGTCGTTCCGGATCATGCCGAGCTCGTATCGCGCCCGCTCCTCGAGCGCGTCCAGCCCCTGCTTGAGGTCGCGCACCTCGGCGGCGAGCCCCGCGTTGCGCGCCTCCAGCGCGCGGTTGTGCGCGCGCTGCGCCTGCAGCTGCCGGTCCACCTCCCAGACGCGCAGCCAGCCGCCCTTGCCGAACCAGAGCGGAAACTGGATCGCCGCGATCAGCGCGACGAGCGCGCCCGCGAGCAGCCTCACCCGGCGCTCCTGAAGGCGCTGCGCCCCGGGTAGCCGGCGGATTCGCCGAGGTCTTCCTCGATGCGCAGCAGCTGGTTGTACTTGGCGACGCGCTCCGAGCGCGCGAGCGACCCCGTCTTGATCTGCAGCGCGTTGGTGCCGACCGCGATGTCGGCGATCGTCGTGTCCTCGGTCTCGCCGGAGCGGTGCGAGATCACGGTGCCGTAGCCGGCGCGCTTGGCGAGCTCGATCGCGGCGAAGGTCTCGGTGAGCGTGCCGATCTGGTTCACCTTGATGAGGATCGCGTTCGCCACGCCCTGATGGATCCCCTCCTTCAGCAGCCGCGTGCTGGTGACGAACACGTCGTCGCCGACGAGCTGCACCTTGCGTCCCAGCCGCGCGGTGAGCAGCTTCCAGCCCTCCCAGTCGCCCTCGGCCATCCCGTCCTCGATCGAGGCGATCGGGTAGCGCTCGGCGAGCTGCGCCAGCCAGTCGCAGAATTCCGGCGCCGAAAGCGAGAGCTTCTCGGCCGCAAGCAAGTAGCGGCCGTCGCGGTAGAACTCGCTCGCGGCGCAGTCGAGCGCAAGCAGCACGTCGCGGCCCGGTGCGTAGCCCGCCTTGGCGATCGCCTCGAGCACGAGTTCGATCGCCGCCGCGTGCGTCGGTAGGTCCGGTGCGAAGCCGCCCTCGTCGCCCACCGCGGTGGACATGCCCTTCGCCGCAAGCAGCTTCTTCAGCGCCTGGAACACCTCGGCGCCGCAGCGCAGCGCCTCGCGGAACGACTGCGCGCCGACCGGCGCGATCATGAACTCCTGCAGGTCGAGATTGTTGTTGGCGTGCGCGCCGCCGTTCACCACGTTCATAAGCGGCACCGGCATCTGCATCGGCCCGGAGCCGCCGAAGTAGCGGTACAGCGGCAGGCCCGATTCCTCGGCGGCGGCGCGCGCGGTCGCCATCGAGACGGCGAGCAGTGCGTTCGCGCCCAGGCGCGACTTGTTCTCGGTGCCGTCCAGCTCGATGAGCGTCTTGTCCACGAACGCCTGCTCGGAGGCGTCCAGGCCGACGATCGCCTCCGAGATCTCGGTGTTGATGAATTCCACCGCCTTCAGCACGCCCTTGCCGCCGTAGCGCTGCGGGTCGCCGTCGCGCAGCTCCAGCGCTTCGCGGCTTCCGGTCGAGGCGCCCGAAGGCACCGCGGCGCGGCCCATCACCCCGGATTCGAGCAGGACGTCGGCTTCCACGGTCGGATTGCCGCGCGAATCGAGGATCTCCCTGGCCACCACGTCCACGATCGAGCTCATCTCGGTTTGCCTCCGCTTCTGGTCAGGTCGTGATCAGGTTCTCGGCGAATGTCCTGCGTTTGACGGCGCGGTCGAGCTCCACCACCGTCTCCAGCAGCTCCGGCATCAGCGCGAGCGGCCAGGAGTTCGGGCCGTCGCACAGCGCCTGGTCGGGATTGGGGTGCGTCTCCATGAAGAGACCGGAGACGCCGGCGGCGACCGCGGCGCGCGCGAGCACCGGTATGAACCGGCGCTCGCCCCCGCTCGCCGACCCCAGACCGCCGGGAAGCTGCACCGAGTGCGTCGCGTCGAACACCACCGGGCAGCCGGTCGCGCGCATGATCGCAAGGCTTCTCATGTCGCTCACCAGGTTCTGGTAGCCGAAGGAAAAACCGCGCTCGCAGACGAGGATGCGGTCGTTGCCGGCGCTCCGCGCCTTCGCCACCACGTTCGCCATTTCCCACGGCGACAGGAACTGCCCCTTCTTGATGTTCATCGGCCGGCCCTGGCGCGCCACGTTGCGGATGAAATTGGTCTGCCGGCACAGGAACGCCGGCGTCTGCAGCACGTCCACCACCGCGGCCACCTCGGCAAGCGGCGTGTCCTCGTGCACGTCGGTGAGCACCGGCACGCCGATGCGCGTTCGCACCGCTTCCAGGATGCGCAGGCCCTCGGCGAGGCCCGGGCCGCGATAGCTCTCCCCGGAGCTGCGGTTCGCCTTGTCGAAGGAGCCCTTGAAGATGTAGGGCACACCCAGACGGGAAGTGATCTCCTTGAGGCGCCCGGCGACCTCCAGACACAGCGATTCGCTCTCCAGCGTGTCCGGACCCGCAATGAGAAACAGCGGCCGATCGAGGCCGACCTCGAAGCCGCACAGGTTCATGCGGCGACGACGGAAAGCTTACCGTCGCCCTGCGACCGGTTGGCGCTCCTGCGGTACGCAAGCGCCGCATGGACGAACGCCTTGAACAGCGGGTGCCCGGCGCGCGGCGTCGAGGTGAACTCCGGATGGAACTGCACACCGATGAAGAACGGATGCGACGGCAGCTCCATGATCTCGACCAGGTTCTCGGTCGCGGTGCGCGCCGACACCTTGTAGCCCTTCGCCTCGAGCTGCGGCACGTACACGTTGTTCACTTCGTAGCGGTGCCGATGGCGCTCGTTCGCCTCCGGCCCGTAGATCCGGTGCGCGAGCGTGCCGGGTTCGATCACACAGCGCTGCGCCCCCAGCCGCATCGTGCCGCCCAGGTCCGACGTCTCCGAGCGGCGCTCGATGCGCCCGGTGCGGTCCACCCACTCGGTGATCAGCGCCACCACCGGATGCGGCGTGTCGGGATCGAACTCGGTGCTGTTCGCGCCGGCGAGCCCGCAGACGTTGCGCGCGAACTCGACCGTGGCGAGCTGCATGCCGAGGCAGATGCCGAGGTACGGTATCCCGTTCTCGCGCGCGTGGCGGATCGCGCGGATCTTGCCCTCGGTGCCGCGCTTGCCGAAACCGCCGGGCACGAGGATCGCGTCCATGCGCTCGAGCATCGCGGTGCCGGTGCGCTCGACTTCCTCGGAATCCACGTAGTGCACGCGCACCCGGCTGCGGGTGTGGATGCCGGCGTGCACCAACGCCTCGTTCAGCGACTTGTAGGAATCCTGCAGGTCCACGTACTTGCCGACGAAGGCGATGTCGGTCTCCTGCTCCGGGTGCTCCAGCGCCCACACCAGCTCCTTCCACGCGCTCAGGTCGGCCGCCCGGGCAAGGATCTGCAGCTTGTGGCAGACGATCTCGTCGAGCATCTGCTCGTGCAGCATCATCGGGATCTTGTAGATCGAGTCCACGTCCCAGGCCGAGATCACCGCCTCCTTCTGCACATTGCAGAACAGCGCGATCTTGCGCCGCTCCTCCTCCGGCAGCGGCTGCACCGTGCGGCACAGCAGCGCGTCGGGCTGGATGCCGATTTCGCGCAGCTCCTTGACCGAGTGCTGGGTGGGCTTGGTCTTGATCTCGCCCGCCGAGGCGATGTAGGGCACCAGCGTCAGGTGGATGTAGCAGACGTTGTGACGGCCGAGCTCCAGCCCCATCTGCCGGATCGCCTCCAGAAACGGCAGCGACTCGATGTCGCCGACCGTGCCGCCCACCTCGACGATCGCCACGTCGGCGTCGCCCGCGCCGCGCTGGATGAAGAGCTTGATCTCGTCGGTGATGTGCGGGATCACCTGCACCGTGCCGCCGAGATAGTCGCCGCGGCGCTCCTTGCGGATCACCGACTCATAGACCTGACCGGTGGTGAAGTTGTTCCAGCGTCGCATCTTCGAGGACTGGAAGCGCTCGTAGTGGCCGAGGTCGAGGTCGGTCTCGGCGCCGTCCTCGGTGACGAACACCTCGCCGTGCTGGAACGGCGACATCGTGCCCGGATCCACGTTGATGTAGGGATCGAGCTTGATGTTGGTGACCCGGATGCCGCGCGATTCGAGGATCGCGGCGAGCGACGCGGCGGCGATTCCCTTCCCAAGACTGGAAACGACACCGCCGGTAACGAAGACGTATTTCGTCATTAACGCCGATCGGGGCGCGGATGAAGAAGTTTACCGGAATCGCCGCAGCGCGACAAATCGCGCCGTCACCTGCGGCGTCGCCGGTTCGGCGCGCGCGTCGCCCCGCGCGCGGCGATTGCCTCGGCCGCCACCGGTCGGCCGAACCAGTAGCCCTGCGCGAAGCGGCAGCCCTCGCGCGCGAGCACCTCGGCCTGCGCGCGCGACTCGACGCCTTCGGCGACGACGTCGAGTCCGAGCCCCTCGGCGAGCCGGATCGCGGCGCGGGCGATCGCCAGATCGGCGGCGTCGCGCGCCACGCCGCGCACGAAGCGGCGGTCAATCTTGAGCGCGTCAATCGGCAGGCGCTTGAGGTCCGCGAGCGACGAGCAGCCGGTGCCGAAGTCGTCCAGCGCGATCCGCGTTCCGAACCGCCTGAGCGCCCGCAGGATCCGCATGGCCTCCTTCTGATCGCGCATCAGCGTGTCCTCGGTGATCTCGAGCTGCACCCGCCCCGGATCCGCCTTCGCGGCGCGAAACGCCGCCCGGATCGAAGCGAGCAGCTCCGGGTCGCGGAACTGCCGCGCCGACAGGTTCACGGAAACATGGAACCGCCGTCGCCCCGCGAGCTCCCATGCGCGGGCCTGGCGCGCGGCGGTTTCCAGCACCCAGCGCCCGATCGGCACGATCAGCCCCGACTCCTCGGCGACCGGAACGAACTCGCCGGGCGCATGCACGGTGCCGTCGGCGCGCCGCCAGCGGATCAGCGCCTCCGCCCCGACCACCGCGCCGTCGCGAAGGCGCACCACCGGCTGGTAGAGGAGCCGGAATTCGCCGGCTTCGAGCGCGTTGCGCAGTGCGCGCTCCATCGCCATGTGGCGCGCGATGCGGGCATTGATCTCGGGCGAAAAGAATCGGATGCAGTCGCGCCCTTCCTCCTTCGCCCGGTAAAGCGCCGCGTCGGCGTGCTTGAGCAAGGTCGCGGCATCGACCCCGTCCCGGGGGTGGAGCGCGATGCCGATGCTCGCCGAGAGGACGAACTCGTGGGCGTCCAGCTGGAGGGGCGCGCCGATGGCGGCGCGCAGCTTGGCGGCCACGGTCGCGGCGTCGTCGTCACGCTGCAGGTCCGGCAGCAGCGCGACGAACTCGTCGCCGCCGATGCGCGCCACCGTGTCGCCGCGGCGCACCGCCGCGGCGATGCGCTCGCCGACGAGTGCGATGACCCGGTCCCCCATGGCATGGCCGAGCGTGTCGTTGATGCGCTTGAGGCGGTCCAGATCAATGAACAGAACCGCGAGGGACTGGCCGCTGCGCGCGGCCTTGTGGATGGCCTGCGTCAGCCGGTCGCGCAGCAGGTTGCGGTTGGGCAGGCCGGTGAGGGCGTCGTAGTTGGCCTGACGCTCGAGCTGCTCCTGCTGGCGCACGCGTTCGGTGACGTCGGTGACGAGCACGTAGAGCCCCTCGATCTCGCCCCCTTCGGACCGCTGCGGCACGAAGTCCACGTGAATGTGCACCGGCGCGCCGTCCGCGCGCGGCACGGCGCGCTCGTAGCTGAGCGACTCGCCCGCGTAAGCGCGCTCGAAGTACGGCCGCACCTCCGCCCACGCCTGCTCGCCGATCACTTCGCGCATGTGCCGGCCGAGCTTGTCCTCGAGCGCATAGCCGTAGAACTCCGCGTGCCGGCGGTTGGCGTAGCGCAGGCGAACCTCGCGGTCGTAGTACGCGATCATCGCCGGCACGTTGTCGGCGATCAGGCGCAGGACGGCGGCGGCCTCGCGCGATTGCTCTTCGGCGCGCACCCGGTCGGTGATGTCGGTCGCGACACCGCGGTAGCCGGCGAAGCGACCGTCCTCGTCGTACACCGGCTCGCCGCTCACGCTCATGTAGCGCAGCGTGCCGTCGTCCATGCGCCGGCGCAGCCGCAGGTCGCGGAACGGCTCGTGCCGCTGCAGCGTCGCGATGTGCGCCGCCCAGTCGCCCTCGACGGGCTCCAGGCCCCGGTCCTCCCAGCGCCGCATGCCGAGGTAGACCGACGGATCGCCGCCGCGCGCATTGGCCGCCGCGCGCGGTCCGGAGATGAGAGTGAACCGGAACTGGTCGTCCTGCTCCCAGTACCAGTCGGCCGACAGCTCGGTCAGCTTGCGAAAGCGTTCTTCGCTCTTTTGCAGGGAGCGAACGGTCCGCGCCTGGAGCGCGGCAAGGCGCACCAGCCGCTCCAGCCCGACGCCGTCGAGCCGGTCCTTGTGCACGACGTCGTAGGCGCCCTGCGCGAGCGCCGCCTCGTGCAGCGCCGGATCCGCGAGCCCCGTGAGCACGACGATCAGGCGCTCGCCGGCCGAGCGCAGCCGCTCCAGCGTCGCAAGCCCCGCGGAATCCGGCAGGCCGAGGTCGGCGAGGACCAGATCCGCCGGATGCCGCTCCAGGCGGGCGAGCGCCTCGCGCAGGGTCTGCACCCAGTCCACTCGCACCGCGAGGCCCGTGCTCGCATCCAGTCTGTGGCGCACGATCGAGGCGAAGTCCGCGTCGTCCTCGATCAGCAGGATGCGCACTACCGACGCACCGGAAGAGTCGAAAGGTGAAGGCGTCGCGCTCATTCTTCTTCGGCCGCTCTCCGCATCGGTGGCGCGGCGCCCGTGCATTGTGCCATTTCGACCCCGGCGAGGCCGCGTCTTTTGCAGGCTTTTGCCGGCCGCGCGCCAATAAGCTCGGACCACGCCGGGGACGGGCCTGCGGCCCGGGCTTCTGCGACAATCGCGCCATGGAAATCCGCGACGGGCTGGTGGGGGCGATCGGCAACACGCCGCTCATCCGCCTGCGCGGGCCGTCGGAAGCGACCGGGTGCGAGATTCTCGGCAAGGCGGAATTCCTAAATCCCGGCGGCTCGGTCAAGGACCGCGCCGCGCTCTACATCATTCTCGATGCCGAGCGCCGGGGACTGCTCAGGCCCGGCGGCGTCATCGTCGAGGGCACCGCCGGCAACACCGGCATCGGCCTGGCGCTCGTCGGCAACGCCCGCGGCTACCGCACCGTGATCGTGATCCCGGAGACGCAGAGCCAGGAGAAAAAGGACATGCTGCGGCTCTGCGGCGCGGAGCTCCGCGAGGTTCCGGCGGTGCCGTACAAGGATCCGAACAACTACGTGCACGTTTCCGAGCGCCTGGCGAAGGAGCTTGCCGCGACCGAGCCCAACGGGGTGCTGTGGGCGAACCAGTGGGACAACCTCGCCAACTGCGACGGTCACTACCGCAGCACCGGACCCGAGATCTGGCGCCAGACGGACGGCAAGGTGCACGGCTTCACTTGCGCGATCGGCACCGGGGGCACGCTCGCCGGCGTGAGCATGTACCTGAAGGAGAAGAACCCCGCCATCCGCATTGCCGTGGCCGACCCGATGGGCGCGGCGATGTACCACTGGTTCAAGCATGGCGAGCTGCGGTCCGAGGGCAGCTCGATCACCGAAGGCATCGGCCAGGGGCGGGTCACCCGGAATGTCGCCGCCGCGCGCGTGGACGATGCCTACCAGATCCCCGACGCCGAAGCGCTGCCGGTGATCTTCGACCTGCTGCGCAAGGAAGGGCTGTGCGTCGGCGGCTCCAGCGGGATCAATGTCGCCGGGGCGATCCGCCTTGCGCGCGATCTCGGGCCGGGGCACACGGTGGTCACGATCCTCGCCGACTCGGGCACCCGCTACCAGTCCAAGCTCTTCAACCCCGCGTTCCTGAAGGAAAAGGGTCTGCCCTGTCCCGGCTGGCTCGCACGGTGAAACTGCGCGCGCAGCGAGCCGGGAGCGACAGAAACTTTTCGGTCCCTCCGGGTCTAACGGGCTAGCCGGGGCGCCCCACAAGGGCGCCGCCCGGAGTGCGACAGGAGCGCCGATTGAGCGTCGTTGCCCGCTTCGAGGTCCGCTACACGCAGTACCTGGACAGCCAGGGCAGAGCGGTCCAGCCTCTCCCCGAATTCGCGCGCGAGCCGCGCAACCTGGTGCCCGCCTACCGCGCCATGGTGCTGACGCGCGCGCTGGATGCAAAAGCGATCGCGCTGCAGCGCACCGGGCGCATGGGCACCTACGCGTCCACGCTGGGCAAGGAAGCGATTGACGCCGGTTGCGGCGCGGTGCTCGAAAAGGACGACGTGGTGCTTCCCAGCTACCGCGAAAGCGGCATCCTTTTCCTGCGCGGCGTCTCGCCGCATCGCGTGTTCCTGTACTGGGGCGGCGACGAGCGCGGCAACGTGTTTCCGGAATCGCCGCGCGATTTCCCGTTCTGCGTGCCGATCGCGACGCAGCTCGCGCACGCCGTCGGGGTCGCCTACGCGATGAAGCTGCGCGGCGAGCGGCGCGCGGCGCTGGCGCTCGCCGGCGACGGCGCAACCTCCAAGGGCGATTTCCACGAGGCGCTGAACGCCGCCGGGGTATGGCAATTGCCGATGGTGGTGCTGATCGTCAACAACCAGTACGCGATCTCGATGCCGCGGCGCCGCCAGAGCGCCGCCGAGACGCTCGCGCAGAAGGGGATTGCGGCGGGAATCGCGTGCGAGCAGGTGGACGGAAACGACGTGATCGCGGTGCGCGAGGTCGTCGGCCGGGCGCTCGAGCGCGCACGCGCCGGCGCAGGACCCGCCCTGATCGAGGCTCTCACCTACCGGCTGTCGGATCACACCACCGCCGATGACGCCTCCCGCTACCGCAGCGCGGACGAAGTGGCCGAGGCGTGGAAACACGAACCGATCGCGCGGCTGCGCAACTGGCTCGTCGCGAACGGCGCGTGGTCGAAGGAGGAAGAAGTGGCGCTGCAGCGCGAATGCACCGCGCGCGCCGAGGAAGCTGCACAGGCGTATCTCGACACACCGCCGCCGGAGCCCGAGCAGATGTTCCGGCATCTGTATGCCCGGCTCCCGGCGGCGTACCGCTGGCAGCGCGACGCCGCCTGCGGCGCGATCGCGGAGGCGAACCACGATGCCGAGCCTCAACCTCGTTGAAGCGGTCAATCGCGCCCTTGCGCGCGCCATGGAGGACGATCCCCGCGTCGTGGTGCTGGGCGAAGACGTGGGCGTGAACGGCGGCGTATTCCGCGCCACCGTCGGGCTGCTCGAGCGCTTCGGTCCGGGGCGCGTGGTGGACACGCCGCTTGCGGAGGCGCTGATCGCGGGCATGGCGATCGGCATGGCCGCCGAGGGCCTGCGCCCGGTCGCGGAGATCCAGTTCGCCGGCTTCGCCTACGCCACGCTCGATCAGATCCTGAACCACGCCGGGCGGCTGCGCCACCGCACACAGGGGCGGCTCGCCTGTCCGATGGTGATGCGAACGCCCTGCGGGGCCGGCATCCGCGCGCCCGAACACCATTCCGAGAGTCCGGAGGCGATCTTCGCGCACGTGCCGGGGATCCGCGTCGTGTATCCGTCTTCGCCCGCGCGCGCCTACGGGCTGCTGCTCGCCGCGATCGCGGATCCCGACCCGGTGGTGTTTCTCGAACCCTCGCGCCTGTACCGGCTCTGGCGCGAGGAGGTCGCCGACGACGGCGAACCGCTCGCGCTCGACCGCGCGTTCGTGCTGCGCGAAGGCGAGGACCTGACGCTCGTTTCGTGGGGCGCGATGGTGCGCGAGGCGCTTGCCGCGGCCGACGCGCTCGCGGAGGAAGGAATCGCGGCGGAGGTCGTTGACGTCGCGACGCTGAAACCCCTGGACGAGGACACGATCCTCGAATCGGTCGCGAAAAGCGGGCGCTGCGTCATCGTCACCGAGGCGCCGCGCACGTGCAGCTTCGCCTCCGAAGTCGCCGCCGTGATCGCCGAGCGCGGTCTCACCTCGCTTCTTGCGCCGATCGAGCGCGTGACCGGCTGGGACACGGTGACGCCGATGGCGAGGCTGGAGTCGCGCTACATGCCCGACGTGCCGCGTATCCTCGCGGCGGCGCGCAAGGCGATGCGGTACCGCTGATGCGGGTCTTTTCGCTGCCCGATCTGGGCGAAGGGCTGCACGAAGCCGAGATCGTCGAGTGGCGCGTCGCGCCCGGCGACGAGGTGGCCGCCGACCAGATCATCGCCACCGTCGAGACCGACAAGGCGATCGTGGAGATTCCGGCGCCGTGCGCCGGGCGCGTCGAGAAGCTCTTCGGCAAGCCGGGGGACACGATCCGCGTCGGCGCGCCGCTCATCGGCTTCGCCGGCGAAACGGCCGATACCGGAACCGTCGTCGGCGAGCTCGCCGTCGCGCCCGCGGCGGCGGAGCGCGCGCACGAAGCGCGCACCGCGCGCGAACCGAAGGCGACGCCGGCGGTGCGCGCGCTGGCGCGGAAGCTGAACGTGCCGCTCGCGCAGGTCGTACCGACCGGACCGGACGGCACGATCACCGCCGAGGACGTCGAGCGCGCGGCGGGCGCCGCGGCCGGCGCGCAAGGCGAGCCGCTGCGCAGCATGCGGCGCGCGATGGCGCGCAACATGGCGCGGGCGCACACCGAAGTGGCCTCGGTGACGGTGATGGACGACGCCGACGTCGAGGCGTGGCCCGCGGGCACGGCGCTGATGCCGCGGCTCGTGCGCGCGCTGGTCGCCGCCGCCCGCGCCGAACCTGCGCTCAACGCGTGGTACGACGCCGCGGCCGCGAGCCGGCGCCTGTTCACCGAAGTGCATGTGGGAATCGCCGTGGACACGCCCGAGGGGCTCGTCGTGCCGGTGCTGCGCAACTGCGAGGCGCGCGACCCGGCCGTGCTGGGCGCCGAGATTGACGCGCTCGCGCACCAGGCGCGCAGCCGCAGCCTTGCGCCGGAGGCGCTGCGCGGTGCGACCGTGCTGCTTTCCAACTACGGCTCGATCGCCGGGCGCTACGCCTCGCCGATCGTCGTGCCTCCGGCGGTCGCGATCGTCGGCGCCGGACGGCTCGAGCGGCGCGCCGTGGTGCTCGCCGACGGTCGAATCGCGGCGCACCGCGTGCTGCCGCTCTCGCTCACCTTCGACCACCGGGCCGCGACCGGCGGGGAGGCGGGGCGGTTCCTCAATGCGCTCATCGCCGATCTCGCCCGCGCCGATTGACCCGGCGGCGAAGGCTCGGGCGCGAACGACGGCGCCTGCCGCGAATCCAGCGCTCCGGACGGTGCACTCATGACGGCGCCGGAGCAGATTCCTGAAGCGCGCAAGGTTGCACTGGTCGGCGTCGCCTGCGGCCTCGGCGGCGCGGATGCGCACTGCGCGGAAGGACCGGCTGCCCTGCTGGCGGCCGGTCTCGTCGAGCGCCTGCGCGCGCGGCCGCTCGCCGCTGCGCTTGCCGGCACGGGCGCCGCCCCGCGCGGCGCTCGTCCCGCAGGCGTCCGCGTTGGCGCCCGGCGATGGCTCCTGAGACGCGCCTACTCCTTGCCGGCGCGCCAGATGCCGTAAAGGATCCAGACGCTGTTCAGAAAGGCGATCACATAGCCGATGAAGCCGATCGCCGTCAGCACGTTGATGCCGAACACGGTCGGCCCCTCGCGCACCGTCATCACGATCGCCGAACCGATGACGAGCGACGCGGTCATGATGCCGACGGTGACCCGATCGAGCGTGCGATCGAGCTGGCGGCCGAAATGGTCGAGGCGCTTGAGGTCGAGATCCACCCGCGTCTTGCCGCGCCGCGCCTCGCGCAGCAGGCGCGCGAGATCCCGCGGCACGCTCGCCAGCAGCCCGAGAAAGTCGCTCACCGCGCCGCGGCTGCGCCGCACGATCTCGGCCGGCCGGTAGCGCTCGGCGAGCGCGCGCCGCAGCAGCGGCGCGAGATGATCGGTGATGTGGAAATCCGGGTCGTACATGCGCCCCAGACCTTCGAGCGTGATCAGCGCCTTGAACATCAGCGCGAGGTCCGAGGGCAGCACGATCGAGTGCTCGCGCACGATGGCGGCGAACCGCCGCAGCACTGTGCCGATGCGGATGTCCTTGAGCGGCACCCCTTCATACTCGAACGCGAGCTCGTTCACGTCGGCGGCGAGCTTCGCCTCGTCCACGTACGCGTCGCCCGCCCAGTCGAGCAGCACCTCGATCATCGGCTCCTCGTCCATGCGCGAGAGCCCGGCGAGCAGGTCCACCATCTGCCGGCGCCGCAGCGGCGAGAGCCGCCCGACCATGCCGAAGTCAATGATCACGATGCGGTTGCCCGGCAGGTAGAACACGTTGCCGGGATGCGGGTCGGCGTGGAAGAAACCGTCAATCAGGATCATCTTGAGGAAGGCGTCCGCCCCGCGCCGGGCGAGCAGCCTGCGATCCAGACCGGCCGCCTCGACCGCGGCGAGGTCGGTGCCCGGGATGCCCTCGATGTGCTCCTGCACCAGCAGCGCGTCGCTCGTCCACTGCGGGTACACCTTCGGGATGACGATGTGCGGGTCGCCCGCGAAGTTCCTCGCGAAGCGCTCGACGTTGCGCGTCTCGGCGGTGAAATCCAGCTCGCGCTCGAGCGAGCGGGCGAACTGCGCCGCGATCTCCACCGGCCGGTAGCGGCGCGCCTCCGGGATCTCCGACTCGATCATCTCGGCGACGTAGCGCAAAAGGCGCAGGTCCGACTCGATCTTGGCGCGCACCCCGGGCCGGCGCACCTTGAGCACCACCGGCGAGCCGTCGGCGAGCCTCGCCCGGTGCACCTGCGCGATCGAGGCGGCGGCATGCGCCGTCGTCTCGATGTCGCGGAACACCTCGAACGGCGAGCGCCCGAGCGCGCGCTCCAGATCCGGCCGCAGCGCCTCGAACGGCACCGGCGGCACGTGCGCGTGCAGTTTCTCGAATTCGGCGATCCACGCCGGCGGAAACAGGTCCACCCGCGTCGCCATCACCTGCCCGAGCTTGACGAAAGTCGGACCCAGCTCCTCCAGCGCGAGGCGCATGCGCTGCGCCGGCTCCAGCCGCACCGCCTCGGCCGCCTCGCCCCAGTGCAGGATCTGGCCGGCGCGCTCCATCAGCGTCGCCAGGCCGATCCGGTGCACGAACTCGCCCAGCCCGTGGCGGATGAAGACCGACGTGATCTCGTGCAGCCGCGGCAGCTCCCGCATCACGCCGATCGTCTGGCGCAGCATCGGCGCCTCCTACGCCCTGTCCCCGCCCTCGCCTTCCCTGCGCGGCGTTTCCTTCGGCGGCGTTTCCTTCGGCCGCAGCGCGTCCGCCATGCCGGCGAGCACGCCGCTCGCGAGCGCCGCAAAGCGCGCCCCGAACTCGCTCGCCGCGGCGACGCCGGCGAGCATCAGGTCAATGGACGCGACCGAGAACCGCTCGGCGATCTCGGCCATCGTCGCGCTCACCTTGCGACCGGTTTCGGTTCCGCTCGCGCGCGCCTCGTTCAGGATCCTGCGCAGTTCCGGCGCGACCTTCTCGCCGGCGGCGTCGGCGACGTGGCCGACGGTGGCGAGGAAGTCCTCTTCCAGCTTCCTCAGGTTCGCGAGCGCCTGCTTGAGCTCGGAGTCGGAGAAGTCGCGCCCGGTCGCGACCATCTGCGCGAGCGCCGCGCGCGCCGCCTCGGCCGAACGGGTGAGCGCCTCGTCCATGCCGCGGAAGGCGTCGGCGAGCGCATTTCGCAGCTCGGCGCGGCTCGCCTGCGCCCCGAGCGCGGCGCCTTCGGCGACCGCACGCACCACCTGGCGGATGCCCTCGCGGTCGAAGCGCCGGTTGCGCAGCGCTTCCAGCGTCAGATCGTGCACCCGGCGCCGGATGTCCTCGCCCGAACGCACCGCCTCGCTCGCCCGTTCCCGGGTCTGCTCGTCCGACTGGTTCCGCTCCTCGGCCATGGCTCCCTCCTCTGGCGGGCGGCCGCCGGCGGCGCGGCCGCGCGATGCGCCGAAGTTAGCGCATCGGCGCAAGCATGGCTAGGCGGCGCCCTGCTCCACCGCCTTCAGCGCCTCGGCCCGGATCAGCTCGGTGATCCCGGCCTTCAGGCGGGAGAACTCCGGGCTCGTCTTCATGGTGTAGTGCCGCGGATGCGGCAGATCCACCCGCACCTCGGCCTTGATGCGGCCCGGCCGCGCCGACATCACCGCGACGCGGTTGGCCATGAAGATCGCCTCGTCTATGTCGTGGGTGACGAAGAGCACCGTCTTGCGATCGGCCTCCCAGATGCCGAGCAGCAGTTCCTGCATGAGCGCCCGCGTCTGGTTGTCGAGCGCGCCGAACGGCTCGTCGAGCAGCAGGATCTTCGGGTCGTTGGCAAGCGCGCGTGCGAGCGCGGTCCGCTGCTGCATGCCGCCCGAGAGCATCTTCGGGTAGTGGTGCTCGAAGCCGCGCAGCCCGACGCGCGCGATCAGCCGGTCGGCCGCCTCCGGCGTCGCGCGCCGGCCGAAGAGGATGTTCTCGCGCACGGTGAGCCAGGGAAACAGGGTGTACGACTGGAACACCATGCCCCGATCGGGTCCGGGGCGGGTGACCGGCTCACCGTCAAGGAGCACCCGGCCGCTCGAAGGCCGGTCGAGCCCGGCGACGATGCGAAGGAGCGTGGACTTGCCGCAGCCCGATGGCCCGAGAATGGCGATGAAGTCGTTGTCCTCGACGACGAGGTCGGTGCGCTCCAGCGCCTGCGTCGGCGCTCCGCCCCTCACGCCGGGGAACACCCGCGACACGCCCTCGATTCTCAGAAAGCCCACGGATAGAGCCTCTGGTTCACCCACTTGAATGCGAGGTCCGACACCAGGCCGATGACGCCGATGCAGAAGATGCCGAAGATCATCTGCCCGGTGTCGAGCAGCCGCTGGCTGTCCATGATCATGTGGCCGATGCCGGAGTCCGCGCCCACCAGCTCCGCGACGATGACGTAGGTCCACGCCCAGCCGAGCACCAGCCGCAGCGTCTCGGCGATCTGAGGGGCGGCGCCCGGCAGCATGACGCGCCGCACGATGTCCGCCGAGTCCGCCCCCAGCGTATAGGCGGCCTCGATCAGGTCGCGCCGGGTCGAGCCGACGATCACCGCCACCATCAGGATGATCTGGAACACCGAGCCGATGAAGATGACGGCGAGCTTCTGCGCCTCGCCCACCCCCGCCCAGAGGATGAGGAGCGGAATGAACGCCGAGGCGGGCAGGTAGCGGGCGAAGGAGACGAAAGGCTCGAAGAACGCCTCCACCGGCTTGAACGCGCCCATCGCGATGCCGAGCGGCACCGCGACGATCGCCGCGAGGACGAAACCGCCGACCACCCGCCAGACCGTCACCCCGACGTCGCGGATGAAGTGGTACTCGGCGAACAGCTCCCAGCCGATCCGCAGCGTGTAGAGCGGGTCCTTGAGGAACATCTCCCCGATGAACCCGCCGAAGGTGGCGATCGCCCACGCCGCGAAGAACAGGGCGAAAAAAGCGGCGCCGAGGGCGATCCTGGCGCCGCGCGAAACCGGCTTGAGGGGTTCCAACCGCGCCCGCGACGCCGGCTACAGAAACCGCAGGTCAATCAGCTCGTCGGGCTTGACGTCCTTCTGAATGACGCGGTTGAACTTGAGCACGCGCACGGCGAACTCGACGAACGGCTTGTGCTCCTTATCGTAGTAGGCCCTGTTCGTCGCGCGGTCGGTCCATGTGATGAACGAGGCCGATTTCGCGAACGCCTCGCCCGACTGCTTCACGGTGCTGCCCATGAGCTCGTAGGACTTCTGCGGCTCGCGCTTGATCATGTCGAGCGCCTCGAAGAAGCTGTCCACCGTCGCCTTCACGATCTTCGGATGCTTCTGGATGAAGTCGCGCTTGAACACCAGCACGTCAATCACCACCGGATAGTCCTTCGAGGTCACCAGGATCTTTCCCTGGTCGGGCCGCGCGCGCACGGTGGAGAGATACGGCTCGTAGGTCACCGCCGCGTCGTTCTGCCCGGCGACGAACGCCTGCGCGGCCGGCTGCGCGCCCATGGTCACGCGGATCACGTCCTGCATCGTCAGGCCGTTCTTTTCTAGGATGTAGGACAGCATGAAGTGCTGCACCGTCCCCGGACCGTCCACGTTCACGCTCTTGCCCTTCAGGTCCTTGATCGAGTTGATGTGGTTGCGCACCGCGACGCCGTCGCCGCCGTTCGACTTGTCAATCAGGGCGACCTGCACGGTCGGGATCCCGGCCGAGGTCCAGACGATGTGCTGGTCCACGGTGGTCGCGGCGGCGTTCAGCGAACCCGCGGCGAGCGCCGCCGAGCGCTGCACCGGCGGAATGAACCGGATCTCGATGTCCACGCCGTTTTTCTTGAAGATGCCGGCGTATTCGGCGAGCTTCAGCGGCTGAAAACCCGTCCAGCCGCTCATTCCGAGCACCACCTTCTCCTGCGCGCCGGCGATCCCGGCGACGAGCGCGAGCGCGCAGGCGACGGCGGCGAATCCGCGTTTCATGGCTGCCTCCCGTGAACGTCCGATGGCACAATTGTAGCCGCATGAGCGCGCTCGCCCGTATCCGCACCGACCACGTCGGCAGCCTTCTGCGACCCGAGACCCTCAAGCGCGCGTTCCTCGACTTCGGCGCAGGCCGCATTTCGCGCGACGCGCTCGTCGCGGCGCAGGATGCCGCCATTCGCGAGGTGGTCGCGAAGCAGGAGGCGCACGGCCTGCCGGTGGTCACCGACGGCGAGTTCCGGCGCCTCAACTGGCAGGTGAGCTTTTCCGAGGTCGAGGGCTGGGACCTCTGGGAGGGCTCCTGGCGCCGCTTTCTCGCCAACCCGACCGACCGCCTGCCGGATGAGCAGCCGCTCGCGCGCGGGCAGGACGCGGTGGTGTCGTATCGCGTCCCGGCCACGGCGCGTCTGAAGCTGAAGAAGAGCTTTCCGCTGGAGGAATGCCGCTTCCTGCGCTCGGTGACGAAGGGGCCGGTCAAGGTGACCCTGATGGGCCCGGACCGGGTCGCGCAGATGTGCGACCTGGAGCGCTCCCGCCCACACTACTCCGGCGCGGACGATTTTCTCGCCGACGTGGTGGCGATCCAGAAGCAGATGGTCGCCGGGCTCGTTGACGCCGGCTGCGACTATGTGCAACTGGACGAGCCGAGCTACACCGGTTACGTGGACCCGCCGACGCTCGAGCGCCTGCGCGCACGGGGCGAGGACCCGATGCGCTGGCTGCGCCGGGCGGTCGAAGCCGACAACGCGGTGATCGCGGGCCTGAAGGGCAAGGCGGTGTTCGGCCTGCACGTCTGCCGCGGCAATCGCGCGAGCATGTGGCACCGCGAAGGAAGCTACGACGCGATTGCCGAGACGCTGTTCGGGGGCCTCGCCTTCGACCGGCTGCTCCTCGAATACGACACCGAGCGCGCCGGCGGCTTCGAGCCTCTTCGCTTCGTGCCGAAGGGCGTCATCGTGGTGCTCGGGCTGATCACGACCAAGACCGGGCGTGTCGAATCGGTGGACGAGCTGCGCCGGCGCATTGACGACGCCGCGCGCTTCATCCCGCTCGATCAGCTCGCGTTGAGCCCCCAATGCGGCTTCGCCTCCGGCATCGGTGGCAATCTCCTCACCGAAGAGGAGCAATGGGCGAAGCTCGACGTGATGCTGGAGACCGCGCGGCGCGTGTGGGGTGCGAATTGACCACGCCACGTATCATCCGCGCCCCGCGCGGCACGCAGCTTTCGGCGAAGAGCTGGCTCACCGAAGCGCCGCTGCGCATGCTCATGAACAACCTCGACCCGGAGGTCGCGGAGCGCCCCGAGGAACTGGTCGTCTACGGCGGCATCGGCAAGGCGGCGCGCAACTGGGAGTGCTTCGATCGCATCGTCGAGACGCTCAAGCGGCTGGAAGCCGACGAGAGCCTGCTCGTGCAGTCCGGAAAGCCCGTCGGCGTGTTTCGCACCCATCCGGATGCACCGCGCGTGCTGATCGCCAATTCGAACCTCGTGCCGAAATGGGCCACCTGGGAGCACTTCCACGAACTCGACCGCAAGGGCCTGATGATGTACGGCCAGATGACCGCCGGTTCGTGGATCTACATCGGCAGCCAGGGAATCGTCCAGGGCACCTACGAGACTTTCGCCGAGGCCGGCCGCCGCCACTACGGCGGCGACTGGTCGGGCAAGTGGATCCTGACCGCGGGCCTGGGCGGCATGGGCGGCGCGCAGCCGCTCGCGGCGACGATGGCCGGCGCCTCGATGCTCGCCGTCGAATGCGACCCATCCCGGATCGAGATGCGCCTCAGGACTGGCTATCTCGACCAGCAGGCGCGCAGTCTCGACGAAGCCGTCGCGATCCTGCAGCGCGCGGCCGAAGAAAAGCGCGCGGTTTCGGTGGGACTCCTCGGCAACGCCGCGGAACTGGTGCCGGAAATCCTCAGGCGCGCGCAAACGTCGCGCTTTCGGCCCGCGCTCGTCACCGACCAGACCTCGGCGCACGATCCGGCGCACGGATACCTGCCGGAGCGCTGGTCGCTGGAGAAGTGGCGCGAGCTGCAGCGCAAGGACCCGGAGGAAGTGGCGATCTCGGCGCGCGAGTCCATCGCCCGGCATGTGCGCGCGATCCTCGGCTTCAAGGCGATGGGGATCCCGTGCGTGGACTATGGCAACAACATCCGGCAGGAAGCGAAGAACGCCGGCGTCGCCGATGCCTTCGACTATCCCGGTTTCGTGCCCGCCTACATCCGGCCGCTCTTTTGCCGCGGCAAGGGGCCTTTTCGCTGGGTCGCGCTCTCGGGCGACCCGGAGGACATCGCCCGGACCGACGCGAAGATGCTGGAGCTTTTCCCGGAGGACGCGATGCTCCGGCGCTGGCTCGACATGGCGCCCAGGCGCATCCGCTTCCAGGGGCTGCCGGCGCGCATCTGCTGGATCGGGCTGGGCGAGCGGCACCGCGCGGGGCTCGCGTTCAACGAGATGGTGGCGAAAGGCGAACTCAAGGCGCCGATCGTGATCGGACGCGATCATCTCGACGCCGGCTCGGTCGCGAGCCCCAACCGCGAGACCGAGGGCATGCGCGATGGCTCGGACGCGGTTTCCGATTGGGCGCTCCTCAACCTGATGCTCAACACCGCCTCGGGCGCGACCTGGGTGTCGTTCCACCACGGCGGCGGGGTCGGCATGGGTTACTCGCAGCACGCCGGCATGGTCATCGTGTGCGACGGCACCGAGGCGGCGGCGCGGCGCATCGCGCGCGTGCTCTGGAACGACCCGGCGAGCGGCGTCATGCGCCACGCGGACGCCGGCTACGAGGACGCGATCGCCTGCGCGCGCGACAAGGGCCTCGATCTGCCGATGCTGCGGT
>Ga0073934_10005168_pt1 | contig 20593 bp, 23 predicted proteins | sample LarsenN4metaG_FD_76834 | JGI IMG/M metagenome (GOLD analysis project Ga0073934, IMG submission 76834) | Hot spring sediment bacterial and archeal communities from British Columbia, Canada, to study Microbial Dark Matter (Phase II) - Larsen... ... | reverse complement strand
GGTCTCTCGATCGCGCGGCTCAAGGCCGAGGCGAAATAACGCGGCTGAAACGGAAAAAGCCGCTCCCTGCGAAGCGGCTGTTCCGAAATTTCGCTCAAGACCCGACGGCCGGGGCGGCGTTCCGAGATGCGCAGTCCAAAACCGTCGTTGGCGGGCGTTTTGTCCGAAAACCGCCCCCACATTTCGGACACGCGCGCTAGCGGCGTCCGCGCTTCGCTTTGCGCTTTGCGCCGCCTTTTTTCGCCGCCTTCTTCTTTCTGCCCCGTGACGGCGCGTCGCCGTCGGCGAGCTTGTCGAGCGCGTCGGCGTAGGCTGCGAGGGCTTTCATGAAGCCGGCCTGCTGGGCCTTTGGAAGGACCCCCAAGGCGCCGGATTCAGCTTTTGCGACACCCGACATCGCCGAATTGAGGACGCGGCGGCCGGCGGCAGTGATCGAAACGGCGTTGGCTCTTGCGTCTTCCTTGGTGCGCGCGCGCGAGAGGTGGCCTTTGTCGATCATCCGGGCGATCATGTCGGCGAGCGTCGAACGGTCGATGCCGGTCGCCCGGACGAGGTCGGTCTGGCTCAGCCCCTCATTCTTCGAGACGACATGCAAGACCTCGAACTGACGCGGCGTCGGGCCGTCGGCGCCGACGCTGGCGGCGTAAAGGTCGTGCGCGTATTGCTGGGCGCGACGGAGCAGATGGCCCGGCGATTTTCTTAAGTCGTAACTTGCCATGATCGGCTTCTCCCTTGATTTCTATGCGACGCGCGGCGCGCCGGCGCAGTTCCACAGACTGAACGAGGCGGCGAGCCGTCCCCTCCGCGGCAGGGCCTTGAGGGACGAGATCGCCGAAGCGGTGACAGGGTTTTCACCGGATCACGCTTCCGGTCAAGGAATATCGTCCGTAATCGGCGATATTTCAACAAGGCGGCGGATCACAATTCGGACGGACCCGCGAAAATGCGCCTTGGACGGATGATCGCCGCGCGTTTGGACTGTCGCGGCCGCGATTTGGAAGGATGCTGACGATGAACGCGAGCAAGACGACCGCCCCGAATTTCCGCAAGGCCGTTCCGGCGGGCGAGGACCGCGAAAGGGACGTGTGCGGCCATTGCGGCTTCATCGACTACAAGAACCCGAAGATCGTCGTCGGCTCGGTGCTTTCCTTCGAGGGGAAGATCCTCCTCTGCCGGCGGGCGATCGAGCCGCGCAAGGGCTACTGGACGATCCCGGCCGGCTATCTCGAACTCGGCGAGGCGGTCGAAGACGGGGCGCGGCGCGAGGCCTATGAGGAGGCGCGCGTCAATCCCGTCCTTGATCGCGTGCTCGCGGTCTACAGCGTCCCCCGCATCTCGCAGGTGCAGATCATGTTCCGCGGCCGGCTTGCGGGGCCGGACTTCGCGCCGGGACCTGAAAGTCTCGAGGTCGCGCTTTTTGAGTGGGCGGACATTCCCTGGCCTGACATCGCCTTTCCGTCGGCCGTGTGGGCGCTGCGCCACTGGAAGGATGTCGAGGGGCGCGACGCTTTTCCGGCGTTCGGCAATCCGGCCTGAGACGCGAGCGGGTTCGCCTCAACGGCGCAAGTCCTCACGCGCGGCGGGCGGCGCGGTCCGCGCGCGGATGCGCGAGCGCCCAATCGTGCATCGCGGTCAAGACCGGCTCGAGCGAACGCCCAAGGCCGGTCAGGCGATAATCGACGCGCGGCGGGATTTCCCCATGGTCGCGGCGCGCGACAAGCCCGTCCGCTTCCATTTCCTTCAGCGTTTTCGACAAGGTCCGATGCGTGACGCCGCCGAGATCGCGCTGTAGTTGGTTGAAGCGGCGCTCGCCCTTCAAGAGCCAGTAGACGACCAACGGCTTCCATCGACCGGCAAGAAGCTCAAGCGTCAGCTCGGCCGGACATCCGGCGTTTCTCGACATCGGGCCTCCTTGCTCGCACTGACAGTATCCTCAGGGACCGTACTTGCAGCCTGCACCTATGACCCCAGATCATCGTCCAATCAAGATTGGAACGCGGCTCCAGCAGGCGCTGCGGAAAGGATCACGCCATGAAAAAGATCGCCGAAATCATCAGCGCCAGGGGCGCGCACTGGGTCGGCGACGGCTTTCCGGTCCGGACGCTTTTCTCCTACGACGACGCGCCGGAGCGCGTCAGCCCTTTCCTGCTTTTCGATTATGCGGGACCGCGCGTCTTTGAGCCGGCGATGCGGCCGCGCGGCGTCGGGCGCCATCCGCATCGCGGCTTTGAAACCGTCACCATCGTCTATGACGGCGAGGTCAGCCACAAGGATTCTTCAGGCGGCGGCGGAACCATCGGTCCCGGCGACGTTCAATGGATGACCGCCGGCAGCGGCGTCATCCATGAAGAGTTTCACTCCGCCGCGTTCACCAAGGCTGGCGGCCCGTTCCGCGTCGTCCAGCTCTGGGTGAACCTGCCGGCGAAGGACAAGATGACGCCCGCCCGGTATCAGGCGATCCTCAGCGCCGACATCCCCGTCGCGCCGTTTGACGGCGGCCGGGCGCGCGTCATCGCGGGCGCCTTTCAGGGCGTGACAGGACCCGCGAAGACGTTCACGCCGGTCAGCCTCTGGGACCTGCGGCTTCAGCGCGACGCGGAAGCGCGGCTTGAAGTGCCGGAGGGGCATAATGCGATGATCGCGGTCCTTTCAGGACGCGTGACGATCGGCGGCGAAGGCGTCGGCGAAGCGGAGATCGCCCGCTTCGAGCGCGGCGGAACGGAAATCCTCGTCCGCGCCGACGCCGATTCCATTCTTCTCGCGCTGACCGGCGAGCCGATCGATGAACCAGTCGCCGGCTATGGGCCGTTCGTGATGAACACGACGGCCGAAATCCGGCAGGCGATCGACGACTTCGAGAGCGGCCGCTTCGTCGCGCGCTGACCGGCTCTGTCGGCCCAATGTCGAAGCCCGCACGTTAAGGAATAACCCGTCACGATGACGGCGGGATTTCCTCCGCGTGCTGCGGAACGCTTGCCGCCCGCTCACCCCGGATTTCGCCCGGGGCGGGCGGGCGGCGAGGGCTCCTGTTTCAACAAGGAAATCGCCCGCTTTCGCGAGCCGCGGGAAAACCCTTCCCCGGCGCTTACTCCGCCTTCTGCGGCTCAAGCGCGTGCTTGGCGAGGTAGGGCGCCTGGGCGATGGCGAAAAGCACGTTGACGATCGTGAAGCCCCAGATCTTCAGATTGACCCATTGCGCTTCGCCGGCGCAGGACGCCGCCGCCGCAAGGTCGCAGTCGCGGGTGAGATGCCGCCAGGCAATCTCGTTGGCGACGCCGAGGAGGGCGAAAAAAACGACATAGCGTTTCGTCAATAAGCGCCAGGACGCCTCGGGGAGATGCAGCGCGCCGTCAAAGAGGGTCTTCAGGAAATTCCGGCCCGTCGCAAGGCCGCCGGCAAGCGTCACCGCGAACATCGCGTAGACGATGGTCGGCTTCATGTAAAAGAACGTCTTGTCGTGAAGGATGAGCGTCAAGGCGCCGAGAACGCCGATCGCGACGCCGCTGACGAGCAGCATCGGCGCGACGCGTCGCTCCCTGATGACGCTGTAAAGGAAGGCGGCGGCGTAAGCCGGCAGGAACGAGGCGACCGCGAGGAAAAGTTCGCCCCCTGGCTCGACCGTCGCGCCGAAGACCGGCGCGAGGCGCCGGCCGAAGAAATAGGCGATGAAGAATATCAGCAGCGGTCCGAAATCGACGAGGAACTTCGCGCGGCCGGAAAGACGTTTTTGAGCGGCGGTCATGGGGAATGGGTTCTGAGGACTAGGGACTAGTCCCTAATCCCTAGTCCCTCAGGCCGGCAAGCGCCCGCGCAAAGCTCATCGCTTCGAAAGGCTGCAGGTCGTCGACCTTCTCGCCGACCCCGATGAAGTGAATCGGCAGCTTGTGGCGATCGGCGAGGGCGACAAGGACGCCGCCGCGCGCGGTTCCGTCTAGTTTCGTCATGACAAGGCCGGTGACGCCGGCGATCTCGCGGAAGACGTCCGCCTGGGCGAGCGCGTTCTGGCCGACCGTCGCGTCAAGGACGAGAAGCGTGTCATGCGGGGCTTCGGGGTCGAGCTTTTTAATGACCCGGACGATTTTCGCGAGTTCGTCCATCAGTTCGCGCTTGTTCTGAAGCCTCCCCGCTGTGTCGACGAGAAGAACGTCGACGCCTTCCTTCTTCGCCCGGTCAAGAGCGTCGAAAGCAAGCCCGGCCGCATCGGCGCCGATTTCCCGCGCGACGACTGACGCCCCTGTCCGCTCGCCCCAGATCTTGAGCTGCTCGACCGCCGCGGCGCGAAACGTGTCGCCGGCGGCGAGCATCACCGTCATGCCCTCGCGGCGGAATTTCTCGGCGAGCTTGCCAATCGTCGTCGTCTTGCCGGCGCCGTTGACGCCGACCGTCAAGACGACATGCGGGCGGCGCCGGCGATCGATCGTGAGAGGTCCTTCGCTGTCTTTCAGCGTCGCGGCGACGACCTCAGCGAGCGCCGCCTTCACCTCTGCGTCGGTGATCTCCTTGTTGAACCGGTCCCGCGCGAGCGCCTCGCGCACGCGCCCTGAAGCGGCGACGCCGAGATCGGCGGCGATCAACAGCTCCTCAAGCGCGTCGAGCGTTTCAGCGTCGAGTTTCTTCCGGGCGACGATCGCGACGACGCCGTCCGAAAGGCGCTGCGTGGTGCGCTGAAGGCCGCTTGCAAGACGCGCGAAGAATCCTTGTTTTTGGGCCCTGTCTTCGCCGCCCGCAGCGGCGCGCGGAAGATCGGCCAAGCGGTCCGGCGACGCGTCCGGATCGCCCGACGGCGGGCCGTTAACGGCGTCCGGCGCTTCGTCTTTGCCGCGCTTTCCGCCGAACAGCTCCGATAAAAAATTCTTCGATCGTGTCATTTTTTTCTTGCCAGAACGCGCGGCGCAGCAACTTGTTTCACCACGGCTGAAGTTTGTCAGCCTTTTTCACGGAGAAGACCATGGCTATGGCCAAGAGAAAGGCCGCCAAACCGGCGGCGAAGCGCAAGGCGAAGAAGACGGCGAAGAAGGCCGCCAAGACGACGAAGCGCAAGGCGAAGCGCCGGAAGAAGGCCGCCTAAGAGTTTCGCGTACGAACTTCAAAGCCGCGCCCGTCGACGTCATGTCCGGGCGCGGCTTTTCGTTTTGGTCCCGCAGCGCCGCCCTATTCGTCAACAGGCGCCCCGAATAGCGTTTCGCCGTCGCGGCCGGCGACCTTCACCTTGACGACGGCGCCGACAGGGAAAGGCGCGCCGACCGGCGCGCGCATGGGCGCGAAATTTCCAAGCCGCCAGCGCCCGCCGCTCTCGACGATCGCATCGTCAACCCTGCCGATGAGGCTGTCGTAAAAGGCGCCGGTCGCCGCCTCGCCCGCGGCGCGAAGGCGGCGCGCGCGATCGATGATGACGGCGCCGCTCGTTTGCGGCATGCGCGCCGCCGGCGTTCCTCTCCGCGCCGAAAAGGGAAAGGCGTGAACGTAAGAAAGGCCCGCCTCGCCGACAAGCGCGAGGGTCTCTTCGAACATCGCCTCGGTTTCGGTCGGAAAGCCGGCGATGAGGTCCGCGCCGAGCGCGATCTCCGGCCGTCGCGCGCGGAGCGCTTTCGACAGCGCGATCGCGTCTTCTCGGGTGTGGCGCCGCTTCATCCGCTTCAAGATGAGATTGGAGCCCGCTTGGAGCGACAGATGAAGATGTGGCGCGACCCGCCGGTCGGCGGCGAGACGCTCGAAAAGCGCGTCGTCGATTTCCGCGCAGTCGATCGAAGAAAGCCGCAGCCGGAAGAGATCTGGCGTCTCGTCAAGGATCGCCGCGACAAGCCGGCCGAGGCGCGGCGCGCCCGGAAGGTCGGCGCCCCACGACGTCATGTCGACGCCGGTCAGCACAATCTCCTTGTGGCCGGCCGCGACGAGACGCTTCGCGCCGGCGACGGCGTCTTCGAGCGGCGCGGATCGCGACGGGCCGCGCCCAAAGGGAATGACGCAGAACGTGCAGCGGTGATCGCAGCCGTTCTGCACCTGCAAGAACGCGCGCGCCCGGTCGCCGTACCCGTCAATGAGATGTGCCGCGTTTTCGCGAACCGCCATGATGTCGTTGACGGCGACGCGCGCGCCTGACTCCGCAAGCGCCGCCCACGCCGCCGGATCGAGCTTTTCGGCGTTGCCGATGACGGCGTCGACTTCCGCCATCGTCGAAAACGCGTCGGGATCGAGCTGCGCGGCGCAGCCGGTGACGACGATGCGGGCGGCCGGGTTTTCCCGGCGGGCGCGGCGGATCTGCTGGCGCGTCTGACGGACGGCTTCATTCGTCACCGCGCAACTGTTGACGACGACGGTCTCGCCTTGCCCCGCGACGCCGGCGAGGCGGCGCATCGCTTCGCCCTCGGCGAGATTGAGGCGGCAGCCAAGCGAGATGATGCGCGGCTCGGTCATGGCGCGCTCTTTAGCGGCAAGCGAAGCCGGGGACTAGGGATTGCGGATTTCGCGGCGAGCGCCGCTTTTCAATCCCCTGCTGTCAGCTTTCCATTGCCAGCAGGATCGCAAAGCCGACGATCAGGAACATCGCGAAAGGAAAGAACGCGCCGAGCATCGGCGGCACGACGCCGAGCTTGCCGACTGCAAGCATCAGGTTCTCGGCGACAAAATACACGAAGCCGAGCGCGGCGCCCGCCGAGGCCCTCACGAGCTGGTTCCCCTGCCGGGCGACGCCAAAGCCGGCGATCGCGCCGAGAAGCGGCATCACAAGGGTCGCCATCGGTTTTGAAAACCGGCTGAGGAGCGACGTCGTCGCCGGCTTTTCATCGGCGCCGTCGCGCTCAAGCTGCGCGATCTGGCGGATGATCGTAGCAAGGCTTGAGCGGTCGGGATTGAGCGTCAGCGCGAAGAGGAGTTCGGGGTTCAAGGACGTCGGCCATTCCTGCGTCGCCCGGCGCGTCGCCGAGGCGGTCGCCCCCCCGGCCTCGCGCACCTCGATGAGGCGCCAGACGCCGCCCTCGAACAGCGCGGTCTTCGCTTCGGTGATCGACCGCGCAAGTCCGCCCTCGTCGAGGTCGTAAATGACGACGCCGCTGAGCCTTACGCCGTCCGTCGTTCGCGCCGCGCTCGCCGCGCTGACGATCTCGCCGTCATAGCTGACGCGAATGTCCGTCCGCGTCGCGGAATCGTGCTTTAAGCCGACCGCGTAGTCATTGGCTTCCCAATAGGCGAGGCGCTCCGTCGCGCCGACGACGACAAGTTCGTGAAAGACGAAATGCGCCGTCGCAACGATCGCGCAGACGACGCCGATCGGCGCCAGCACCTTGTGCACGGACATCCCCGCCGCGCGCATGACGACGATTTCGCTGGAGAGATTGAGCGTCGACAAGGTGACGACGATCGCCAGCAGCGCCGCGAAGGGCGTGAACTGGCTGACGATCTGCGGCGCCCTCAGCGTTATATAGCGGATGATCGAATCCGACGTCGCCCCGTCGGCGGCCATGATCGCCTCCGACCGGTTCAAGAGATCGAGCATCTGCAAGACGATGACGAAGAACGCCAGAAGGCCGACGAATCGGATCGCGAACAGCCGCCCCACATAGCGGATGAAGACGCCGCGAAGGTCGTTCATTGCGCCGCGCCCCGGCGCAGGCCCGCATCGGCGCCGTCGATCGGCGAGGGGATGCGGAGCGTGTTTTCTTCGCGGCTCGCTTCGGTCTTCGCCCGGCGCGCCTGGTCGATCGAGCCGCGATAGAGAAGAATGCTGCCGGCGATGAAGGCGGCGAAAAGGCCCCACATCGAGACATAGGGCGACATCTGCCCGAGCGCCGCGTTGACGAGCCCCCATTCCTCAAGAAGCTCGTGATAGACGATGAGAATGGCGACGCCGACGACCGGCTTCAAATTCGAGGCGCTCCGCCGCCCGACGACGCCCATCGCGACGGCGAGAATGGGCAGCGTCAGGAAGGTCAGCGGATGGATGAGCGTCCAGTGGAACTGCGCGCGATAGGGAAGATAGAGGGGGGACGATTTCGCGCCCGGGCTGTTAAGGAGCGCGACGATTTCCGAGAACGTCGCCTCATCGGCCTCGCCCCCGCGGGCGCGGAAAACGGCGATCGCCGGAAGGCCGATCTCAAGATCGAAGGTCTCGAAATCGAGCGTCCTGAGGCGCTCGCCATTGTTGTCGAGGAGCAGCTGGCGGCCCTTCGAGAGCTTCAAAAGGAGCCGCGAAATGTCGGGCGTCGTCGAAATGCCGCCTTTTTCGGCGGTGATGACGGTGCGCCGGCCTTTCGCCTCGCGCATCTCGAGAAATATGTCCTTCGCCTCCTTCGCCGCGGCGTCGACCTTGCCGAGCCGGATCGTCACGTCGTCGGTGATGTCGACGAATTCGCCTTGCGGGATTTTGATGCCGAAGGCGCCGCTCGTCACGTCGAAGCGGATCTTGTCGTATTCGTACCGGGCGTAAGGCTTGATGTAGCCGACAAGAACGAAATCGCAGACCGCGAGCAGGAGGAGAAGGCCGAAAACCGGCCGCATCAGCCGCCCGAACGACGCGCCCGACGAATTCATGGCGTCAAGCTCGCTCGACATCGAAAGATTGCGGAAAGCGAGAAGCACGCCGAGAAACGCCCCGAGCGGCAGCGCGAGACTCAAATAATGCGGCAGGAGATTGGCGAGCATGCGCCAGACGACATCGACCGGCCCCTGCTCGGCGAGGACGAAATCGAAAAGGCGCAGCATGTGCTCGATGAGGAGGAGCATGGCGGCGACGCAGAGCGCGAGCGCCAACGGCGCGGCGACGGACCTCAAGATGTAGCGGTCAAGAAGACCCATCGGTGAATGCGCGGCCTTGGGGCTGGTTAACGCCCGCGTCGAGACGGAGAATTAGCGCCGTCTCTAGCGAATTCCGGGCCGCCCTGAAAGCGCCGGCGGCCCGTCGTCGGCTGTCAGCGTCGGCGCCCGTCGGCGCCGATCGGCAACGCCGTGTCGGGCGCGGAGGGCCGCGGTCGGCGGAGGGGCGCTGCAAGATGCGCCGTCGCGGCGAACAGCGCGACATTAAGAAGCTGCGCCAATCCGGTTTCCGCCGCAAGCATGCCGGCGACGGCGGCGGCCGGCGCGGCGACGAGGGATGAGAAGTGAAGGGCTGCGGTTAGGAACAAAATGTCGAGAGCGGGCGCGAACGGGACGCGGCTAAGCGATAGATGAAGGGCGCAGAACACAAGCCAGGTCTCCATGGGCGCCGCCGGCAACGCCGCCCAATAAAGCAGCGCGTGCAGCGTCAACGCTAGCAAGAGCCGCGCAACGTTGACGACGACGAGCTTTGCGACGACGTCCGGCGCGGCGCTCAAGAGCCGGTCGCGGAACAGCGCGACCCCGAGCGCGAAGATCGCGGGCGCGACGAACGCATAGGTGAAAAGCAGCGCCGCTTCCGGCATCGCCTCAAGCGCCACGCCAAGCCGGCCGGCGAAATACAGCCCCGCGACGAGCAGAGCCGTCGCCGCGTTCGATACGAAGGCCGAAACGATATTGTTGTCCTTCACGGCGAGAAGGACTTCCTCGGTTGTCAGCTTAAGGCTTCGGCGCGCCCACAAGGTGAAAAAGGCCTCGCCGGAGTATCCCATCACCGCGACGTTGTAGACGCGCTTTCTGACGAAGGCGGGGAAGTGTCGTCCCATCGGACGCCGCAAAACGATCGAGTAGGTCGCGACTTCGAAAAGCGGCAGCAGGAAGTAGCGCAAGGCGAAGATCAGATAGAACAGCGGCGATTCTGGAAAGGACGATGCGATCTGGCTCCAGCCGATCTTGGAGAGCTGCAACGCAAGATACGCGCAAACGCCCGCCAAGATCGCATACTGAACGACCGCGATGCGGGCTCGGGCGCGCGCGAGGCCTAACGTCGCGCCGAGACGGACGGCGAAATCGACAGCGAGTGAAAGCGCGCGCAAGGCTCGAATTCCGCAATGTGACGCCGCTTCGTCATGGCTTTTTCCGCGTCGCTTGTGAACAGGACGCGCGGCGCGGATAAAAAACTGTCACACTCGCACGGCATCAGACGCGACGCGGATGAAAGCGGGGCAAGACGCAATGCGCGCATCGCGTGCGCCTCATGCGGAGTGGAGCGTCGTCATTCCGTTCTACAACGAGGAGGCGTTTCTCGCCGCGACGCTGCGGTCGATTGCAGCGCAGACAAAAAAGCCCGCCCGCGTCGTGCTTGTCGACAACGGATCGACCGACGGCTCGCGCGCGGCGGCAGAGGCCGCGATCGCCGAATGCGACGGGCCTGCTGTCATCATCCTCAGAGAGCCGACGCCGGGAAAGGCCGCGGCGCTGAGGACAGGTCTTGCCGAGATCGACACCGAGTTTGTCGCCGCCTGCGACGCAGATACGTTTTATCCGCGCGAATACCTCGCCAAGGCGGATCGGTTATTCGCCGAACGGGGAGAAACTCTGGCCGCTGCGCTCGCCTTCGGCGTTCGCGACGCCGAGTCTTTTGCCGGACGGGTCGCGCGCGCCAAGGGCGCGATCGCGGCCCGGCTGATGCCGTCGCAGGCCCATAGCGGCGGCTTTGGACAGTGCTTTCGGATGTCCGCCTTGCGTCGCGCCGGCGGATTTGATCCCGCGATCTGGCCCTTCTGCCTCATGGATCACGAGATCATTCATCGCGTGTCGAAAGCGGGCGCCGTCGCGCACGCCTACGAGTTCTGGTGTTCGCCGTCGGACCGACGCGCCGATCGGCGCCGCGTGCGCTGGACGCTTGCCGAGCGGCTCTTATACCACACGATTCCGAAAGAGGGCCGCGACTGGCTGTTTTATCGGTGGCTTGCGCCGCGTTTCGCGGCGCGAGGCCTTTCGGCGCTCAATCTGCGCGAAAGGCCCTGGGACGCCCGACGCGCTCACGCTGCGCGCCGCAGCGGGACTGACTCCTCAAGAGACGCATAGATCCCGAACAGCGCCGTGAAATGCTGCTCGGGCGTTCGGACGCGATGCGCGCCGGCGCGCGCGGCGACCGACAACCCCTCGCGGTCGCGAACGACGAGGCGCCGCATGGCGTCGGCGAGATCGTCGACGCGTCCGTAACGATAAGTCTCGCCATAGGCCGGATGCGCCAGATCGACGGCGCCGCCACGATCTGGGACGATAACCGGCAGTCCCGAACACAGCGCCTCGGCGACGACTAGCCCGAAAGTCTCCGCTGCGCCGCCGTGAACGAGGGCGTCGGCGCTCGCGAGGCGGCGCGCCAGCGAGTGCCTGTCGTTCTCGATGCCGGCGATGAACACGCCCGTCGCGCGCGCCGCGGCCCGCCTGACGCTGCGCCAGGCGGGGCCGTCGCCGATGACGTAAAGTCCACAGGCGCGCGACGCGGCAAGACGCCGGCGCGCCTCGATCAAAAGTTCAAGACGCTTTTCCGGATGATGGCGGCCGACCGAAATGAATAGAGCGGCGTTCTCGTCCGCGACGCCGCAAGCCGCAAGCATCTCGCGGCGCAAACGCAGGTCGCGAAGATCGGAATCGAACTCGGTCTTGTCGACGCCGAGGGGACAAGCGATCGTTGACGGCATGCCGAACCTGGCCAAACGCCTTGCGAAGACCTCGCTCGGCGCGATCGTCGCGTCAAAATTTCCGGCGAGTCGGCGCATGTAGGACCAGAACCAGGCGAACGCCCTATCGATCCGGTCGGCGCTGATCCGTGGGCTGAAAAGCGACTGCGGATACACCGCGACCGGATCCTGGTGCAGAAAAAGCGCGCGCGCCGCCGAGCCGCGCCAGCGCGCCGCGATCCAGCCCCCGCGCCAGGTCGACGAACCCTCGATGACGCTCGGCCCGAGCGCGTCCAGGAGCGCGTGAACCGGCCGCATGTCGGCGAACAGATGATAGCGGTGATCGAGCGGCAGGACGGGAGAGCGGACCCAGATGATTTCGCCGCCGAGGCGCTTCTCCCGGCGATCCGACGGTCCCGGCGCGATGATCGTCGCCTCGATCCCCGCCTTCGCGCAAGCCTCGAGCTTTTGATGCGTGTAGGTGCGAACGCCGCCGCCGAAATCGCTGAAGAACTCGGAAATGTCGACCAACCGCATGCGGCGCGCCCCGATACCCGTAGGTGCGGCTAGCGTCTTTTTATGACAGTGTGATTATCGTCGGGTTCATTCTTGCGCGGCGGATGTCGTCGCGACGATGTCCTGATAATCTGTGATCAGACGATCAAGTATCGCGCTCCACTCGAACGCGGCGCTCCTAGTGCGCGCCTGCGACCCCATGCGCATTCGCTGCGCAGGATCGCGCGCAAGCGATTGAAGCGCGCTGGCGAATCCGCGCGCGTTTCGCGCGTCCGACAGCAAAAAGCCGGTCTCGCCGTGCTGAACGAGCGAACGGCTTCCCGACGCCGCGGCGCAGATCGAGGGAAGCCCCGACGCCATCGCTTCGAGCGTCACGTTGCCGAAGGTCTCGGTGACGCTCGGATTGAAGAAGATGTCGGCGCTGGCGTAGGCGCGCGCCAGATCTTCGCCCTGCAAGAAGCCGGCGAAGACCGCGTCGGGGAGCATTTCCTCAAAGCGCTCGCGCACCGGGCCGTCGCCGACGACGAGCGCGCGAATATTCGGATCGGACTCCGACGCCTCGCGCACCGCCGCGGCGAAGACGTCGATCCCCTTTTCAAGCACGACGCGTCCGACAAAGGCGACGACGACGTCTTCATCGGCGAAGCCGCAATTGCGCCTCCACGCCATGTCGCGTCGCAAGGGATTGAAGAGCTCATGATCGACGCCGCGCTCCCAGAGGCGAATGTCGCGGCCGATGCCGTCGCGTCTTAGCTCCTCGACCATCGACTCCGACGGCGCGTAAACGCGCGTGCAGCGCCGGTAGAAGTAGCGCATGTAGCCGGTGACGTGCTTTTCGAGCCAAGCCATGCCGTAATAGCGCGGATAGGTGTCAAAACGCGTATGGAAAGAGGCGACGACAGGAAGGCCCTTGTCGCGCGCGTAATTGAGCGCCGCGAGCCCCAGCCAGTCGGGCGCGGCGACATGAATGATTGTCGGCGCGAAAGCTTCAAGCCGTTTTCGCGCCGCCGCGCTGATGCCGAGTCCGAGCCGGTATTCGCGCCGCGAGCCGGGCAGCGCCACGGACGGCACCGAGATAAGCTCGCCAGCGTGCCGGAGCGCCGGTTTTCGCGTCGTCGGCGCCAAGACGAGCGCTTGATGCCCGCGCGCTTCAAGATGCGCGACGAGCTTGTTGAGCGCGCGCACCGGCCCGTCAATCACGTAATTGTAGTTCCCCGAAAACAGCGCGACCCGCAGCGGCGCCCTTGCGGGGACCTCCGCGCTCGGCGGCGCGATTATGGCGGCGGCGTTCCTCATTGGGCCGCCTGAATTAAACGAAAAGCCGCGCCAGTTGAACCGGGAGGAGTTCGCCGGCCCGGCAGGCCCAGAAGCGCGCGCCGCCTTGCGCGAAAAGGCCGCGAAAACCGAGGACTAGAGCTTTGCGCCATGATCCGGAACCGGGGCGCTCGCTCTAGTATTTGATCGTCGCGGCGTTCGCCGCTTCGCGCCCAACTCGCGCTGAACGGCGCACACTTCAGCGCGCGCCGCTGTAGGCTAATTGACGCCTCAGGATGAGGCCGGCGCGGACTTATGCTCGAAGCGCTCGATTGAGCGCCCTGATTTCATGTCGCGGCGCGAGATCCTAGCCGTCGATGCGGCCTTCAGCCCAGTCCCAGAAAAGGGCGGAAATGTCCGGGCCGCCGAACCGCCGGATCTCCTGAAGGCCGGTCGGCGAGGTCACGTTGATCTCGGTCAGACAGTCGCCGATGACGTCGATGCCGACGAGGATGAGCCCGCGTTCCGAGAGCGCGGGGCCGATGCGGTCGCAGATTTCCTGATCGCGCTCGGTCATCGCGACGGGCTCCGCCTTCCCGCCGACATGAAGGTTCGAGCGCGTTTCGCCTTTCGCCGGCACGCGGTTGATCGCGCCGACCGCCTCGCCGTCGAGGAGGATGATGCGCTTGTCGCCTTTCCTGACGGCGGGGAGGTATTTCTGCGCGATGAGCGGCTCGGCGAAGGCCTCAAGAAAAAGCTCCGTCAAGGCGTTGAAATTGGCGTCGTCCGACGACAGGCGGAAGACGCCGGCGCCGCCGTTTCCGTAAAGCGGCTTCAAGATGATGTCGCCGTGCTCCTCGCGAAAGTCGCGGATGCGGCCGAGATCGCGGGTGATGAGGGTCGGCGGCGTCAGGTCCGGAAATTCGGTGACGAAAAGCTTTTCCGGCGCGTCGCGTATCGCACGCGGATCATTGACGACAAGCGCCTCGCCCCTGAGGCGCTCGAGAATATGGCAGGTCGTAATGTAGGCCATGTCGAAGGGCGGGTCCTGGCGCACCAGGACGATGTCGACGCCGTGAAGGTCAAGCAAGGTCTCGCCGCCCATCGTCGCGTGCGCGCCCTGTTCGCGCTTTAACGCCTCGGCCTTGCGCGCGCGCGCCGAGACTTTCCCCTCGCGCATGGCGAGCGCCTTCGGCTCATAGATCCAGATCTCATGGCCGCGGACCCGGGCTTCGAGCGCAAGATCGAAGGATGTGTCCGTGTTGACGTTGACCCTTTCGATCGGGTCCATCTGGATGGCGATCTTCATCAGGGCGATCTTCCTGTCGGCTTACCGGCGGTTAGGGCCGCGGACCGGCGGGATCAAGCCTTCCCGAACAAAGCCGTTCCGAAGGCGCGGTCAGAGCGGCTTCACAAGCGCGTGGCTCACGACCTTATCAACGCCGCTGATCGAGCGGGCGATTTCGATCGCCGCTTGCAGTTCGGCCTCGGTCCGCGCGACGCCGAGGAGATAGACGACGCCGTTCGAGACCGACGCCTTGAAGCGCCCGCTCTTGACGTCGTCGTCGGCGATGAGGCGAGCGCGGAGCGCGGCGTCAATGCGCCCGTCCTCAAGCCCCTGGCCGAGCGAGGTGCCGTCGCCGACGAAAATCTCGTCGATGACCTGATCGACCCCGTCGGCCTTCCAGGCGTTTTCGATGAGCTTCCTTCGCCCTTCCTCGGACTTCATCGTCCCGGTCAGCATCAGCCGCCCCTCGAACATGGTGAGGTCGACATCGCCGTAGTCGTGGCTGCGGTCGGCGAGAAGGACGGCTTTGAGCTGCGCGTCGGCGCTGATGTCGGTGACGCTCTCATCGAGATTGCGGCTCGACGCGCACGCGGCGCAGAGCGCGAGGGCGACAAGGACAGCAAGCTTTTTCATCGGCGAACTCCGCTCGTGAACCTCTAGCGCCCTTGTTGCCGTGCGCCGGGCGCCCTCATCAAGCCTTGGCCCGCCAGGCGTCCTTGATAAGGCGCACCCGCCAGCCCGACACGGCGGCGATGTCATACCGGACCGCGAATTCGGCGAAATGAGGGCTGAACGACAGGAAACTTGCGGCGGCGCTTTCGAGCCGTCGGCGGTTCTTCGCCGACACGGCGAATATCGCGGCGTCCATGTCGCGCCGGAGCTTCACTTCGACGAAGGCGAGAAGCCGACCACGGCGCGCGATCAGGTCGATCTCTCCGCCCGGCGCGCGAAACCGCGTCTTGAGAATCTGATAGCCGCCGAGCGAATAAGCGAGGCGGACGAGGAGTTCGGCGCGCCGGCCCGCTTGTTCCGCCTTGCGGCGCCGCTCTTGCGTCATGCGCCGCCTTTGAGCGCGATCGCGCGTTCATAGGCGGCTTTGCGCGGGATTTGCAGCGCGTCGGCCGCGGCGACGGCAGCGTCCTTGACGCTCATCGCCGAAAGCGCGCGGCGAAGGAACGCGTCGATGTCGTCGAGGCTCGCCGCAGGCTTTTCCGCAGGCGGATCAACGATGACGACGATTTCGCCTTTCGCAGGGCGCGCCTGATATTTGCGCGCGAGCTCGGAAAGATCGCCAGCGTCGAATTCCTCGTAGATCTTCGTCAGCTCGCGCGCGACGATCGCGCGCCGGCCGCCGAACGCCGCGGCCATCGCGGAAAGGCTTTCGGCGAGCCGCGACGGCCCTTCGTAAAAGACCAGCGTCGCATCGACATTGGCGATCGATTGGAAGAATGCGGCGCGCGCGTCGGACTTCGCGGGCGGAAACCCGGCGAAAAGGAAGCGTTCCGTCGGCGCGCCCGCGGCCGACAGGGCGGCGATCGCCGCATTGGGGCCGGGGAGCGGAAAGACGCGGATTCCGGCCTTCAGCGCCGCATGGACGAGGCGCTGGCCGGGGTCTGAAATCAGCGGCGTGCCGGCGTCGCTGACAAGACAGATCGCCGCGCCCTCTCGAAGCGCTTGGATGATCTCCGCCTCGACTTTCGCCGCATTGTGCTCCGTATAGGCGGCGCGCGGCGTCTTGATCGAATAGGCTGCGCAGAGTTTCGCCGTCTGGCGCGTGTCCTCGCAATAGATCCGGTCGGCCGCCTTCAGCGTTTCGACCGCCCGATAGGTGACGTCTTTCAGGTTTCCGATCGGCGTCGCCGCCACATAAAGGCCGGGTTCGAGCGTCATGGCCGTTAAATCCGGCGTAAGGCCTGAGGCGTCAATGTCCGCTTTGTGATGATTGTCGACGGCATGCGGCGTCGGGCGACGCGTTTACGGCAAAAGCGGCGGCGGCGAGATCGTCGGGCGCGAATTCTGATTCGCGCCTGACGATCAAATCATTATTTTGGCGCGCCCTTTCGCGCAAAACCGGTTTCCACTTTTGCCCCCGGCGCGCTAGGGTGCGCCGCCGTCGGCAAGATCGGGCAGGGGCTTTCGATGATTCAGCGCATTTCCCGCACCTTCCTTCCCCGGGCGTTCGCCGCCGCGGCCGCGCTCGTCCTTGCGGCCTGTTCGTCCTCGCCCGATCAAGGCCCCGTCGTCGCGAGCCCCGGGGATCGCGAGCCTTACGACATCACGACGCCGCCGTCCGCCGGCGAGGAGCGCTCGCGCTATGACGACCGCCGCTTCGTCCGCCCGCTGCACATGCAGAATGCGGAGCCGGTGCGCATCGGTCTCCTCCTTCCCTTCACAGGCGCATCGGAGGCGGTGCAGAAGGTCGCCTCCTCGATGTTCGACGCGGCGCAGCTCGCCGCCTTCGAGGCCGGCGACGACCGTTTCCTCCTGATCCCGAAAGACACGCGCGGAACGCCCGACGGCGCCGCCGCGGCCGCCCGTTCGGCGCTCGCCGACGGCGCCGAAATTATTCTCGGTCCGCTTTTTTCGGAGGAAGCCGCTGCGGCGGCGCCAGTCGCCGGCGCGGCGGGCGCGCCGCTCATCGTCTTCTCATCCGACATGCGCGCCGGCGGCGACGGCGTTTACTATCTGAGCTTTCCGCCCGAGATCGAAGTCGCGCGCGTCACGGATTACGCCATGCGCCAGGGGATCGAGCGATTCGGCCTTATCGCGCCGGCGAATGACTATGGGCAGCGCGTTTCGACCGCGTTTGGACAAGAGCTCGCGCTCCGCGGCGGCATTCTCGTTCACGAAGAGCGCTACGAACAGGATCCGGACAAGATGCTCGCGCCGGCAAAGCGCCTCGCCGCCTATTCGAAGGCGGTGATACCGCCGGAGCTCAGGCACGGCTATGATCCGGCGAAGCCGGGCGCGACGGGCGTCGCCGCCGGCAATACGCAAGGGTATCAGGCGGTCTTGATGCCGGAGCAGGGAACGCTCCTGCGCGCGCTCGCGCCGCTGCTTCCCTATTACAACGTCGATATCAAATCGGTGAAACTTCTCGGCGTCTCGGCGTGGAACAATCCGCGCCTGACGCGCGAGCCGGCGCTTGCCGGCGGATGGTTCGCCGCCCCCGATCCCTCGATCACCGGCGCGTTCGAAGAACGGTTTCGCGCCGCGTTCGGCGAGAATCCGCCGCGCCTCGCCTCGCTGTCTTATGACGCGACCTTGCTCGCCGCGCGATTGGGGCAAGCGCCGCGCCGGCGCGACCGCTTCGACGCGCGGATGATCGAAAACCGCAGCGGCTATTTCGGCGCCGACGGACTTTTCCGCTTCCGCCCCGACGGCGCAATCGAGCGCGGCCTCGCGATCCTCGAAATCCAGCCGGGCGGCATCCGCGTCATCGAACCCGCGCCAAGAAGCTTCATGGCGGGGAGCTAGAGCGGCGTGCGGTGACGTGTGCGCGGTTCAGCGCGAGTGAGGCGCGAAGCGGCGAACGCCGCGACAAACAAGGATTAGAGCAAGCGCACCGATTCCGAATCATGGCGCGAAGCTCTAGGCGAGAAGATCGGCAAGGACGGCGTTCAAGAGGCGCCGGCCGTCGTCAGTCGCGATGAGGCGGTCGCCGCGCCGCGTCAATAGTCCGTCAACGGATAATTGCGCCAATGGGCTGCCGATGCGCGCCCATTCGGCGGTCGACAACGGCACGCCCTCAAGCGTCCTCAATCCCATCGCGAGCCGCTCGGTGAATATTTGGTCAACCGTCAACGCTTCGTCGAGGACGGCCCCGCAGCCGGTCCTTTCGACGAGCGCCAGGTAACGCGCAGGATCCTTCTCGGTCTCCGTCGCGCGCCGCGCGCCGGCGAGCGTCAGACGCCCGTGCGCGCCGGGGCCGGCCCCCACATAATCGCCCTGCCGCCAGTAAAGCAGATTATGGCGGGACTCTTCGCCCGGCGCCGCGTGATTGGAAATCTCATAGGCGGGAAGCCCCGCGGCGGCGGTTGCTTCCTGCGCGGCTTCGTAGAGATCGGCGCAGCAGTCTTCGTCGGCCGGCGCCCAGCGCTTCTTCGCGACCTGGCGGCTGAAGGCGGTCCCGTCCTCGATCGTCAGCTGGTAGAGCGAGAGGTGCCGGAGGCCGGTCCGCAGCGCCGCGCCGAGTTCCTCCGCCCACTGATCGACCGTCTGGCCGGGCCTTGCGAAGATGAAGTCCGCGGAGACGCGAGGGAAGCTGGCGAGCGCGGCGCCGATCGCCGCTCGCGCCGCGGCGGCGTCGTGATCGCGCCCAAGGAAGGCGAGCGCCGCGTCGTCGAGAGACTGGACCCCGAGCGACAGGCGGTTCGCGCCCGCCGCGCGGAGCGCGGCGAAACGGCCGGCGTCCGCCGGGTTCGCCTCGATCGTGATTTCGGGATCGTCATCAAAGCCCCAGAGCCGCGCGCAGGCGGAAACGACGCTTTCGATCGCTTGAAGCGGCGCAAGGCTCGGCGTGCCGCCGCCGAAATAAAGGCTCGTCAGCTTGCGTCCCGGCGTCAGCGCCGCCCAATGCTCAAGTTCGCGCGTCAGCGCCGCCGACCAGCGCGCCGCATCGACGCCCCGGTCGCGATAGACGTTGAAATCGCAATAGGGGCAAATCCGCGCGCAATAGGGCCAGTGGACATAGACGCCGAAAGCGCCAGCCGGCTCCGTCATGAGAGACACGCCGCAACGAGCTTCCGGAAGGCGTCCGCCCTATGGGATATGGCGTGTTTCGTATCCGGATCGAGTTCGGCGAAGGTCTTGTCGTAGCCTTCGGGAACGAAAATCGGGTCAAAACCGAATCCCATCGTGCCGCGCGGCGGAAACGTGAGCGAACCCTCGACCCTGCCCATGAAGGCCTCGGTGCGGCCGTCGGGCCAGGCAAGGCACAGGCAGCAGACAAAGCGCGCCGAACGGTCGGGAGAGCCCGATTCCGCGACTTCCCGGCGCACTCGTTCCATCGCTCTGTAAAAGTCGCGGCCCTCGGAGGTTTGCGCCCAATCCGCCGTGTGAACGCCCGGTCGGCCGCCAAGCGCGGCGACTTCCATGCCGCTGTCATCGGCGAGCGCAGGAAGCCCGGAAGCGGTCGCCGCGGCAAGCGCCTTGATCGCCGCATTCCCCATGAACGATTTTTCATGTTCCTCAGGGACGGGCAGGCCAAGCGCGCGCGCCGCGATCGCCTCAATCCCGTATGCCTGCACGAGCTCATTGATTTCTCTCACTTTTCCGGCGTTGTGGCTGGCGATGACCAGTTTGCCGGGGGCGAGTTTTCGTGCCGCCACTTTCATCCCCATATCGGTTTTCGAAAAAAAATTATCGTTTTTCGACGAAAACCCCTTGCATCGTTTTTCAATAAGTGTATATCGATATTCAACAAGACGCCGGCCAACGGCGCCAGAGACGGACGAAGACAAGAAGACTTCAGAAACAGCCAGACCTGCCTACACCGACCTGCCTACACCGACCTGCCTACACCGACCTGCCTACACCGACCTGCCTACACGACGTGCCTGAAACAAAAAAAGAGCGGCAGGGCTTTGGCCCGCCGCTCAAGAAAAACAGCCAAAACGCGTTCGCGCACCAACGAAAGGAAATTCAGATGTTACGCAATCACGCTTCCCAGAACATCGGGTCTGTCGGCCTCGTTGTCAATGGTTTTGTGGCCCTCGTCTCGTTCGCGCTCATCGGCGCCGCCTACTTCTCGGCGATCGGCCAGTTCATCGCCTAAGGGTCGGCGCCGGAAAGGGACAACCCATGGCAAAGGCGTTAAATCTCCTCCTCGCGGCGGCGCTTGCCGCCGCCGCGTTCGCCGCCGCCCTTCGCCTCGCCGATACGGCCAAGGCGTCGCCCGGAGCCGAAGCACGGGTCTGCGCGGAGCGGCTTTGCGGCGTCGTGTTCTTCTAGGATCCGGCGCGACGCCCCCGCCTCAGACGGAGCCAACCCATGCTCAAAGCCATCGGCAAAGGATCGATCGCATCCGTCATCGCGATCG
>Ga0073934_10005166_pt1 | contig 20598 bp, 14 predicted proteins | sample LarsenN4metaG_FD_76834 | JGI IMG/M metagenome (GOLD analysis project Ga0073934, IMG submission 76834) | Hot spring sediment bacterial and archeal communities from British Columbia, Canada, to study Microbial Dark Matter (Phase II) - Larsen... ... | reverse complement strand
TTTCGTCGACACGGCGCCGGTGATGGAAAAACCGCTCGCGGAGGCGGCTGGCGTCGGCTGGCAGGGCAAGCACACGAACCTCGTCAGCCGCAGGCATGGTTCGTGGCTCTTTCTCGGCGCCGTGTTCACGACGCTTGATCTTGAGGCGGATGAAAAAGGGGCCGACCATTGCGGCCAATGTCGGCGCTGCCTCGACATTTGTCCGACGGACGCCTTTCCGGCGCCCTACGAGCTCGACGCGCGGCGCTGCATTTCGTATCTCACGATCGAGCACAAGGGTCCGATCCCGAAGGAATTTCGCGCCGCGATCGGCAATCGCATCTACGGCTGCGACGACTGTCTCGCGGTCTGTCCGTGGAACAAGTTCGCCTCGGCGTCGCGCGAGGCGCAGCTTCGCGAGCGCGCGGATCTCGCAGCGCCGCCGCTCGACGCGCTATCAGCGCTCGGCGACGGCGCGTTTCGGGAGCGGTTCTCCGGTTCGCCCATCAAGCGCATCGGCCGCGACCGCTTCGTTCGAAACGTGCTGATCGCGATCGGCAATTCCGGGGAGGCGGGGCTTTCGCGTCACGCCCGCGCGCTGCTTGACGACCCGTCGCCGCTCGTGCGCGGCGCCGCGGTCTGGGCGCTGTCGCGACTTCTGGCGGCGGACGATTTCGCCGCCTTGAAACGAAAACACGCGGGGGCCGAAGCCGACCCCGGCGTGCTTGCCGAATGGCGCGAAGCCGGACTTTAGAGCGGCGTTCGCTGAAGTGTGCGCGGTTCAGCGTAAACGCCGCGACAAACAATGACGAGAGCGAGCGCCCCGATTCCGAAATATCGCGCGAAGCTCTAGATGTCGACCGTGACAGCGACTTGCGCCTTCGTGATGTCGCCGTTCGCATCCTGGACGAAATAGTAGAACACATCCTCGCCCTGGAAATTCGAGTCGGCGAAATAGGTGACTGTGCCGTCCTTGTTCATGACGACGTGGCCGTGCTGCGAGAAGAGGCCGTCGAGGACGATCTTGTCGCCGTCGGGGTCCATGTCGTTGGCGAGGACGTCGATGACGACCGACTTTCCCTGCTGGACGCTTGCAACGTCGTCGACGGCGATCGGCGCCTTGCTGTTTTCGTTGAGGAGGCCGTTATAGGAAGGCGTCGTGCGCGTGAAGCCGCCGGCGGCGAGCTTGTATGTTGACGGTATTTCGACGAAGTAGGCGACCTTGATGACGTCGCCTGTCGCGCGGTCGGCGGCGTATTCCTCGATCATCGCCACGCGGCGCCCGTCCTGCGTCGTCCAGTAGCCGTTCTGTTCGATCGAGCCCCTGAGTTCGGCGGCGTTGATGTAGTCGGGGTCCCAGACCTTGTAAGACGCGGTGCTGCCGATCGAGTCGAGCTTCGTTCCCGACATGTTGTAGACGCCGTTGACCATTTTGAGATGCGTGTCGAGGAAGCCGGGCGTCAGCGACAGGCGATCCTCGACAAGATCCGCGGCCGTCAGGAACTTGTCGCCAGGCGTTCTGTTCGTGAACGAATAGGTCGCGCCTTTGACGTTGACGTCGATATAGATGTAGTCCCACTGATCCTTGCCGTTCATGAAGTTGAGGCCGGCGACGCCCTTCTTCGCCATCGCGACGCCGGTGTGGAAGCCCTCGATATTCGCGCCGTTGACGACGACGTCGAAGACGTTGTTGAAAAGGTCGACGCCGACCGTGAAATTGTTGCCGATCCCCTTCGTATCGGAGGCGACGACGTCAAGATCCTTGATCGTGTAGTGGCCGGTGTATTCGAGGTGAACGCCGGTCTTCACCTCCCAGGCGGTGAAGCCTTCGAGCAGCGAGCGCAGATCGTGATCCTGGCGCGGGTTCGCCTTGATGATTTCAAGGCCGGTCTGCGTTGCGATCGATTCATTGTTGAGGAAGATCGTGATGTTCGGCGCATTGGTTCTGACGCTGTCGAGATAGCGCAGCGCGTCGGGAAGATTCGTGTTGTGAGGATCGATCGGAATGTGATTGGCGTCGGCGCCGCGATGGAAATAGGTGAAGCCTGCGCCCGAGGGAATGCTCGCCGCGACATTGCCGACCGCCTCGACGAGCCGTCCTTGAAACCAGAAGCCGGTGCCGGTGCGGCCGAGGTCGAAGGCGCTGACGTCGGCGCCGTCCTTCGTTATGTGATCGACGCCGAGCGACTTGATGGCGATATTGTGGTCCCAGCGGCCGGTCTCATTGCCGGTTTCCGCGACGAAAGCGGCGCCGAATACGTCGTAGGCGGCGTTGTTCGAAAAGATCGCGTTTGAATCATGGTGGACGAAGCCCCAGCCGGGCGATCCCCAGACCGAGTTGCCCTCGACGATCGCCGGGTGCTCCTGGTCGCCGACGCCGGCGCGGTGAATGTGAAACGCGTAGCGTCCCTTGACGTTGGAGTCGGGCTGGACCGAGGTCAGCGACGTCACGTCGAATGACCGCACCGACTTGTCGGTGCGTCCGAGTTCATCGAATTCGGCGTATTTGACGACGATATTGTCGGAATGCATGAGCATGACGTGGCCGCGCTCATGCGTCGGGGTTAAAGCGCCGCCCTCGTTTTCGAAGACGACGTTGCGCGAGAAGTTCGAGACATAGGCCTTAAGATCGGCGCGCGGCCCCTCATGATCATATTGCAGCGGCTTGTCGAAGGTGACGACATTGCCGTTGATCGCGGTGATGACGAGCTCCTCGTCCTGCGTCACCGAGGTGACCGGCGTGTGCGCGCCGCCGCTCTTGTTCGGAACAAGATGCGTTCCGGTCAGCACGATCTTGTCGCCGACCTGCCAGCCCTGCGGCGGGACTTCGAGCGTCAGGGTCGTATCGCCTTTCATCGGGTCGATGGCGACTTTCAAGAACGCGTCCTTTTCGGCGCCGTGAATGTCGACGGTTCCGTGCGAGATGAGGCCGCGCGACAGGAGCATCGGATCCCAGGCGACATTGATCGGCCCGTTGTCGGCGAAGGAGATCGTGGCGGTGACGTTCGGGTCGACCGGATTTCCTTCCGTGCCGATGGTCAAGGTTCCGGTCGGCGCGACGACGAAGGTGTCGACCTCCATGAACGTGTCGACGTCGGTCGCAAAATCGAGTTTTCCGTCGACGCGGACCGTGAAGATCGAGGCTTTGCTGGCGCCGTCATAGTCGACGGTGACGCCTTCGGGGATCAGCACCTTGGCCCCGTCGCCCGGCACTTGGCCGTTCGCCCAGGTCTTCGGATCGAACCATGAGCCGTCATTGACGGCGACATGCGTCGCGCCGGAGATCGGCACGAGATTCATGACGGCGATGTGCTCCTTCTGCATCGCCGGGTTGGTCGGATGCGGCAGCGCGGAGCCGGACGACGTCGTTGCGCCGGAATGGGTGTGGCCGCCCGAAGTCGTCGTCGTTCCGCTCGTCGTTCCCGTCGTCGTTCCGCTCGTTGCGCCGGTCGATCCGCCGTGAACATGGCCGCTGGTCGTCGCGCCGCCGCTTGTCTGGCCGCCTGTCGGATGGACGCCGGAATGCGGCTCATCATCGGTGACGCGTTGCGGATTTTGACTGGCGATCCGCGATGCGGCTGCCGTTGTGAACGCGGCGAAGGACGGCGCGCTCGCATGTCCAGAATGCGCGTGGGTTGCCGGCGCTACGGAATTCGTCCCGCCGTCATCGGCTGATGCAGCGAGCGCGTTGTGTCCGCCGCAGATGCGGACGGCCTTCAGGAAATCAAGATCGCCGGCGGGCCGCGCGAGATCGTCCGAGGCTTCAGCCTCCTCGGCGAATTGCGCGCCGATCATCGCGGCGACGAGCGCCGCACCCGCGACTTCGGATTTTCGGGCGCGCCTGCCCGCGCGCCTATTCGCGTCGTTCCGGCGCCCGGCGGCGAGGAGGTCTTCAAGTCGGACCGCCGGTCCGGCGTTGTTGTCGGAGAAGAAAACGGAATTCGATGTCATGGACGCCACTCGACCCTTCAATGGTGCGAACCGCCGGTCGGAGCGCTGGCGCTTCTTCCCCAGAGCGCAAACGCGCCGCCGACATGGGCGAGTGGAACACGCGATCGGCTAATTCACGGCTGATGCGCGCGAACAAAGCTAATCGTTTCAATTAGTCAGGCATTAAAACAGCATTGCGCCGCTGTAATTTGAGCCTCGAAAAGAGCATCAGGCGCGAGGCCGTCAGCGTTAATGCGCGCGGTCGCCGCCCGGCGCCGGTTTCTCGAATTTCCGGAGCGCCTTGAACACCGGGCGCGCCATCACCGGCGGCAGGAACTCCGTCAAGAGCTCATCCCTCCTAACCCTCCAATCCGCCGCGTCTTTTGAGCCCGGGCGCGCTTTGAACTGGGTCGTCTTGAAGCGCGAATTCTCGTCCCATGTCGCCGTGTAATAATAGAGCGCGATCGAGCGCCGCGGCTTGCCGTCCGGATGGTTAACCGGCGCGGGATGGCCGTGATAGCTTGTGTCATTCGTGGAAAATACGACGCAGCGTCCAAATTCGGGAACGATCGCCTCGACGCAGTTTTCCATTTTTTCATCCCAGAGTTCGAGCCCGCCGCCGTATTCGAGCTTCCAGTTTCGATTGAGGTAGATGAGGAGGTTCAAACGCCGCTCAAGATGCATCGGCTTGTGCAGATTGAAGTCGGCGTGAACGTCGAGATGGCCGCCGGTCCGCGTCTCGTGAAAGCCGCCGCCGAGGTAAAACGGGTCCGGTATCAGGCCTTTTATGCCGGACAGGTTCTCCAGAAACTGGATGAACGGGCGCGAATTCAACGAATAGAAGAACGATCGGACCTCGGGCGTCAGATAGTCCGGATTATAGCTCGTCTTGTAGCGCTCCTGATCGCGATCGAAGCTGCGGCTTTCGGGATCGGGCTTGCCCGGAAACTGCTCAAGACACTGATCGAGGATCGCCGCCGGCAGGAAATCGTCGATCGCGATATGCGGGAACGGACTTGCGTTCCGATACCTGTCCTGAAGTTCGAGGCCCTTAGTCTTCATGGCGGCCGGGTCGAACAGGCCGTGCTTCAGGTCGACGATTTCGAGATAGGACACGTTGACGTTCCTCGCGCAATCTACCCGGTGGACATATCATGCGCCGCATGCGACGCCGATGCGTGCAATTGCGGCGCCCGCATCATTTGTATTCGATAAGGGCAGACGTTTTGCCGCGGGCCCGGTTCCAGAAATACTTAACGCCGCCCGCGGCCTCGGCGAATTTGCCGAGCACGGTGTAGAGCGCGAAGGGGCCGGCGTCAGCGCCGAGACGGCGGCGCGCGCCGAGCCACAGCCTTGCCGCCTGCGCCGGATAAGCGAGCAGCAAGAGGAGATAAAGCGGGCTCACGGTGCCGGCGAAGAGGAGCGCCGTCGGCGCGACGGCGCTCCACAGGAAGGCGCGGCGCGTCTCGCCGGCCCAGATCCGCTGCGGCGAGCCCCGGTGAAGATCGGAAACCTCGGCGAAAGCGTGACCCGCCCGCATCGAGCGTCTCCACCATTCGCCAAAGCGCGTCATCGCCGCGTCGTGAAAGGTCATGTCGGCGTCGAGCCGCACGATCTTCAAGCCCTTCTCGCGAAGCCTCAAGCACAGCTCCGGCTCTTCGCCGGCGATCAGCGAAGCGCGGTACCCGCCGACCGCAAAGAAAGCATCCGCGCGCATCATCACGTCGCCGCCGCAAGCTTGCGCGTCTCCGATCGGCGTATCCCATTCGATGTCGCAAAGCCTGTTATAAACGCTCGCGTCAGGTCGGATCTCGCGCCGCCTGCCGCAAACGGCGGCGACGTCGGAATTCGCATCGAGAACGGCGCGCGCGGTCTCGATCCAGCCGCCCGCGAGCGCGCAGTCGCCGTCGATGAACTGAATATAGTCGACGCCGAACGTGTCGCGCTGCCGCGCCGCGCCGGCGTTTCGCGCGCGCGCCGCAGTGAATGGAACCGACATGTCGAGACGCACGACGTCGGCGCCAAGATCGACGGCGCGCGCGACGCTGTCGTCCGTCGATCCGGAATCGACGTAGACGACCGGACCCTTCGCCGCAGCGCCGAGCGATTTGAGGCAGGCGACGAGGCGCTCGCCTTCATTGCGGCCGATCGCGACGAAGCCGACGCGCGACGTCATCCGCCGTCGCCCCGATCGGTGCGCGTCCAGCGCTCGGCGGAGCGCCGCCCCTCCCCGCCGTAAACCCGCGCCTTGCCGAGAAGATAGGGAATGATCCCAAGGAGCGCGCTCGCCGGCAGCGTCTCCCGCCCATAGGCCGCCCAAGCGAAAGCGATGCACAGCGTGAAGATCGTCGCCGACAGAATGGTGAGCGACAAGGCGCCGCCATAGCCGAAGCTCGCGGCGGCGAGGGAAAGCGCCAAGAGGGCGGCGATCAGGAGAGCGAAAAGCGTCAGCGGCGGCAGGAGAAGATCAAGCCCCATCGCGAAGGACCGGATGTCGCCGCCCGCGGCCTTGCGAAAAAGTCCCGTGACCTTGCGCGCCGCAATTGCAAGCGACCCGCGCTCCCACCTTGCGCGCTGCGTCGTCGCGCCGGATTGCGATCGCGCCAGCTCGCTTGTGACGACAGCGCCGAGATCGAGAAAGGGCGGCGCGCCCGCCTCAATCATCCGGATCGTCAAGGCGAGGTCCTCGACGATTTCGCCGCTCGCAAGGTCGGTCTTGCCGATGAGGTCCCATGGAAACGCCATGCCCGAACCAGTAAGGCGCGTCACGCCGAAGAGTTGCTGAAGACCCGACATCCGGACGCGATTCATGATGAGCCAGGCGAAGGCGGATACCGCGCTCCTGGAACCCGCGCCCTGGGGCGCCGACATCAGGTAAAGCGCCTGCACGGGGCGTTTGAGGTAATTGGCGCGCGCGGCGACGCGTTCGATGGCGCCGGCGGCCGGCTTGCAGTCGGCGTCGATGAAAACCACCGTTTCCGGCGGATCGCTTCGCAAATGGTCGACGCCGAATTGCAGCGCATAGCCCTTGCCGCGCCGCGCGTCGTCGCGGCGCTCGATCGCTTCGGCGCCGGCTTCCGCCGCCGCCGCCGCGGTGCCGTCGTTGCAATTGTCGGCGACGACGACGACGCGATCGCCCTCGCTGAGCGCGGCGCGCGCCGCCGTCACGGTCGCGGCGACGCCTTCGCGTTCATTGTGGGCGGGGATGACAACGGCGATCCGGCCGCGTCCCGCGGTCGGCACGCCTGGCGGCTTCGCCGCGATGAACGACGCGACGATCTCGAGCGCCAGAAACAGCGTCAGCAAAAAAACCGCGAGGGCGACGAGAAAGAGCAGGAAACCTATCATGACGCCTCGCGGCCGGCGATCACTTCCGCGAAAAGCTGTTTCAGCGTCGAGGCGGCGGCGTCGATGTCGTGGCGGGCAAGAGCGCGCGCCTTCGCGGCGCGGCCCATTTCAGCGATGCGCCCCTCAGGCAGCGCGATCGCCGCCGACATGGCGTCCGCGAGCGCGATCGCGTCGCCGGCCGGCGCAAGCCAGCCGTTCTCGCCGTGAACGACAAGCTCGGGGATCCCCGCGACATAGGTCGAAATGACCGGCCGTCCGAGGACCATCGCCTCCATGATCGAGACGGGCAGGCCCTCCGCATAGCTCGGAAGGACGAGAGCGCGCGCATTCTCGATCTCCTTTCGAACTTCGGACGGCGTTTTCCAGCCGAGCAGTTTCACCCTGTCGCCAAGACCATGACGATCGATCGCCGCTTCGATATCCCCGCGCATTTCGCCGTCGCCGACGAGACGCAGCTCGAATTCCGTCCCGCGCTTTTTGACTTCCGCCGCGGCGTCGATAAGCGTCAGCTGGCCTTTCTGCTCGCAAAGCCGCCCAACGCAGACGAACCGCGGCGCCGCGGGCGGCGGCGGCGTAAGGCCTTCGTAAAACGCCTTCTCGACGCCGCACGGCACGATGCGGATGCGGTCCCAATATTCCGGCGCGACAAGCCGGCGGAGCTGGCTTGCCCCGAAGCTTGAAACGGCCGCCGCGAACGCCGAACGCCGGATCTTCTCCGCCAGCGCGATCTGCGCCGGCTTGTCGAATTCTTCCGGACCGTGAACGGTCATGCTGAACGTCGCGCCGTTGACGCGCGCGGCGAGCATGGCGACGGTCGCCGAATTGGTGCCGAAATGCGCGTGGACGTGAACGAGCTTTTCTTGTCGCATCCATGACGCGAGTACGAGGGCCTCGACCGCGTAAAATCCGTGCCGGAGACGGCCGGCGTCCGATTTCGCGCCGAGCCTTAGCGCCGCCGCGATCGCCGCGAGCGCGTCAGCCGGGCGGGCGAGAAGGCTTCCGGCCGCGGCGCGCGCAAGGGCGGGCGCGCCGGCGCCGACGATGCGCCTTGTCTTCTCCGCTTCGCGGCGGTCCTCGTCGGCGATTGATCCGTGCTCGGAAATTCTGACCGTGAAGCGCGCGACGCCGACGCCGGCGCGCTCGAGCGCTTCGATTTCGCGCCGGATGAAGCTGTGGCTGATCGAAGGGTACCGGTTGGTCAGGTAAGCGACGCGCATCTTAAGGCGCTGACTTGCGCGCGCTCTTGCGGTCGCTGAACCAGTACCGCGCGACGCCGGCGCATTCGTAGAAATGGCCGAGCGTCGTCGCGGCGGCGCAGATCCAGGAAAAGCTTTCGCCGGCGCCGATGCTGAACGCGATCGCGGCGATTTTCACGGCGTAAGTGAAGACGCCAATGAGGACGACTGAAAGGACCGCCGCCCAGGGATTGCCGTCAATCGAGAACATCGCGGTCGTCGCGCCGGCAAGAAGCGCCGTCGCCAGAATGACAAGCGGGAAAACCGCGCCCCACATCACGGCGCGCGACTGCTCCATCGTCATGAAGCGCTCCGGCGGGCCGCCATGGAGCGCGGCGCCGGCGGCGTAATCATATCCGTTTTGGGCGGAGCGCCGTCGCCACTCAGCGAACGAGAGCGGCGCCGGCTCGACGAGCGCCATCGTCGCATCGGCGCGCCAGACATGCGCGCCGCGCCGGCGCAGGCGGATGCAAAGATCCGCCGTCTCGTCGGCAATGATGTCGCCGCGAAACCCGCCCGCCGCCTCGAAAGCGTCCGCCCTGAAGAACGCGCTCCCTCCCGTCGTCTGGATTTCTCCTTCCGATTGGTCCTTCATCCGACTGACGATGCGCGCGAACAGCGATTTCGGCGGCGACACTTCGACGATTCCGCCTTCTAGCGCCGCAACTTCCGGACGGCGGGCCATGAAACGGGCCGCCTTGTCGAGCCAATTCGGCTCAAGGACCGCTCCTGCCTCGACGAACTGCACGTATTTGAGACCCGGAGACAGTTTCTTCAGCCGCCGGTAGCCGGCGTTTCTCGCGCGCCCGCCGCCGACCGAAGCAAGATCAAGTTCGATAAGTTCAAGGCCCGCTTCCTTCGCGGTTCTGGCGTCCTCGCTGCCGACGGCGGCGACGGTGACGACAACCGCGTTGTCGGGCGCGGAGTGCGCTGTCTCGTCTGCGCCCGACGCCTTGGAGATGACGACGACGCCGATTTCCTCGACCGCCGCCGCGCCGGCGGACTCCGCCTTCGCGAGCGCTTCTTGCGCCTGCAAATCCGGCCGCATCGCGCCGTTCATCGATCGCGGCGCAAATTCCTGCGCCGGTTCCGGTTCCGGCTCCAGCGCGCGGACGGCGGGCGCCGCCATGTTCTCATAGAGCGAGGGGCCGCCGAAGGGCTGCGCGGCGGAGGCCGGCTCAAACGCGAGTTCCGCCGCCTCGCTTGATGCGAATTTGACGCCGAGATTCGAGATGATCCGCGGCTGTTCGCGTGTTTCGCTGACGACGCGCGGCGCCGGCATGCGCGGCGCGTCCGCGATCCGGCCTGTCGGAGGCTCGCCGAGAAAGCCCGACGTGCGGCGCGGATCATGGCCTTCCGCGAGTTTGAGGTCGGGACTGCTCGCAAGTCCGAAAACGCCGTAATCGATCTTGTCGCGAATGACCGCCCTGATCGTCTCGCCTGTGACATGCGCGTCCTGCGCCGAAAAGGCGTAAACGAGCGCCGTGTCGGCGATGATGTTGATCACGCGGGGAACGCCGCGCGACTGTTCGGCGATCATGTCCGTCGCTTCGTCCGTAAAGACGCCCGGCCGGGCGCCCGCGATCGTCATGCGCGTATCGATATAGGCCCGCACTTCCTCGCGCGTCAGAGGCGTCAGGTGAAAATCGGAGCCGATGCGCTGCGCAAGCTGCAGCATGTCCGGCCGCGACAGGAGATCTTTAAGCTGCGGCTGGCCGACGAGGATGAGCTGCAAGAGCTGGTCCTTGCCGGCGTTGATGTTCGAGAGCATCCGCAGCTCTTCGAGCATATCGACGGAAAGGTTCTGCGCCTCGTCAATGATGAGGACGACGCGCCGTCCCTTGGCGTATTCGCGGATGAAAAACTGCTGGAGCTGCGCGAACATCTCGACATGGGTCTTGCCGACATACGGCTCGCCGAAGCCCATCAGCACCCAGCTCAAGAGCTCGCCGCGGCCCGCCTGGATGTTCGACAACAGCGCGACGGTGTGCGTGTCGGACAGCTGGTCGAGCAGACGATGGACGAGCGTCGTCTTTCCGCAGCCGATTTCGCCGGTGATGACCGAAATGCCGGCCTGGTTGACGACGCCGTATTCGAGCATCGCATAGGCGAGGCGATGCCCGCGCCCCCAATAAAGGAATGACGGGTCCGGCTGGATCGAGAACGGCTTTTCCGTTAGCCCGTAGAATTCTTCGTACATCGACTCTTCCAGCGCGCATCACTTCGGGGCGCGTCCCCGATCAAAACAACGGCGATCAATCGCCGGCGAGGCGGCGCTGCGCGTCGGCGACGCGCCTTGTGTCCGCGCCCGGCGCCGCGATCACCGCGCTGAGCTCGGCCTCGCCGCGCTCGCGATCGCCCGATTCCATCAGCGCGACGCCGAGATGGTAACGCGCGTCGACGAGACCTGGCGCAGCCGCGGCCGCCTTTTCGAGCGCCTTGATCCCTTCCTCAACGCGGCCCGACCGATAAAGCGCCCAGCCGTAGGTGTCGAGAAAATACGGATTCTCAAGGCCTTTTAGCGCCTCCGCCGCGGCGGCGGCGCGAGCGACGCTCGCCTGATCCTGCTTTTCGAGAAGCAGGCTCGCGAGATTGTTGGCGACGATCCGGTCGTCGGGACGGCGCGCGAGGATCGTTTCATAGATCGCGATCGCCGCATCAGGTTCGCCGATCGCGATGAGATGATCGGCCTTGAGGATCTGGAGGCCGTCATTGTCCGGAATGGCGGCGGTCGCCTGCTCGATGAGCTTTCCCGCATCGGCGCGGCGGCCGTCGAGGACATGAACGCCGTAGGTCGCCTCATAGGCTTCCGGCCGCAACGGATCGAGTTCAATCGCCGCAGCGAGAATTTCCGTCGCCTCCTTGCTTTTCTTCAACGCGCGTTTGATCTGCGCCAGAAGCACGCGCGCCTCGTAATGCGACGGGTTCTTCGCGACCGTGTCAGCGAGAAATTTTTCCGCGTCTTCGGTGCGGCCGGCGTCGACATAGGCCCGGACAAGCGTCGACAGGGGACGCGAGGCGAGCGGCGCGCGCTCGTGCTCTTGCGTCAGCACGTCGATCGCGCCGGCGTAATCCTTAAGGCCGGCATAGGCGGCGCCCAATATCCGGCTGACGTCGCCGTCCGCGCTGCTCACCGATTTCAAGGCGTTCGCCGCTTCCTCGGCGCCGCGCCAGTCCTGTCTGTCGAGGCGAATGGCGGCGAGGAGTTTCAAACTGTCGGCGGCCGCCGGATCGGCGGCGATCGATTCGGCGAGGACCTTTTCCGCACGGTCTGGCTTTCCCTGCCGCAACAGGAACTTCGCGAACAGGAAAGACGGCTGCGAGGCGCGGTTCGAGGTCTCGACCGCCTGCGCCATCTCGCTTTCCGCGAGATTGACGTCGCCTTTCTGTTCGTAGGCCGCAGCGAGAAGCAGCCGCGCGGCGACGTTCTCCCCGTGTTCGTTGACGACGACGCGCAGGTCGCCGATCGCGTCGTCAATCGAACCGTCGTCGATCCTGAGGCCGGCGCGCTTGACGAGCGCGTCGGGGTTCTTGGCGTCGGCGGCCAGCACTTCCGCGATCAGCTTTTCCGCCTCCGGGCGCTTGCCTTCGAGCATTCTGATCGCGGCGATTTCATTCTTGGCGCGAAGGATGTTGTCCATCTCCGCGCCCTTCTTCGCCATGATCGACTGATAGACTTCTTCGGCGCGGGCGAAATCTTTTTCCTCGCGGAGGAAGGCGCCGAGCGCGAATTTGAGGTCGCTGTCGTCGTTCGTCTCAGCGATCATCGCCCGAAGAGTTTCTTCGGCTTTCGCTTTGCCGCCGATCCGATAATCGATCCTGACGATGTCGAGCTTCGCTTCAAGGCGCTTCGGGAGTATGCGCGCGACCTCGACGAGCTCGGCGCGCGCCTCGGCGAGCCTGTTCTGCGCGATGAGGGAAGTCGCGTAGAGGCGCCGGTAATTCTCGTCGTCGGGATATTCCTTGATGAGGCCCTGATAGGCGGCGTTGACGTCGTCGGTGCGGCCGAGATGGCCGAGGACCTGCACGCGCAGGAGATGCAGCACCGGCGCCCGCGCGTTACGCCCCAGCGCGCCGTCGAGAATCTTCAGCGCGCCCTCGAAGTCCTTGTCGTTCACCCGCTCGCTCGCAAGGACGGCCGCCGCCTCCTGCGAAACCGGGTCGATCGCCAGCGCCTTCCTGGCGAAATCGATCGCTTCGGCGTTGTTCCCTAAGCGGAACATCACCGCGGATTTCACCGCCAGCGCCTCGGCGTTCTGCGGCGAGGACTCCAAAATCTTGTCGATGATCTCGAGCGAGGATTTCGCGTCATTGGCGAGGAGGTGGAGCTTTGCAAGATCAAGACGCGCCCGCTCGTTGGCGGGATCAATGCGGCTGATCTGCTGGAGAATGCCGAACATCCGCTCATAATCGCCCTTCTTCTCGGCGATCTTCGAAAGGCCGGTCAGCGCGGCGACATTGTCCTCGTCGATCTTGAGCGCGTTGAGATACTGGACGTTGGCGAGCCCGAGCCTTTCCTCCTCAAGATAGTCGCCGCCGCTCTTCAGATAGCGCTCAAGGCGCTGTTCGGGCGACGTGCACGCCGCTGCGCCGAGCGCGAGCCCGGCGATCGCGGCGAGCAAGGGCGCAGCGCGGCCTCGAAAGCCGCTTTTCGCTCCTGCCGCCTTCTCGGGATGATGACGCATGCTGAAGGTCCGCTTGTTGCGACGATGGGCCTGAGGTCAATCCGATCTATGCTGATTAGGCGGATGCCGCAATTCCGCGCGCCGCCGCATCGTCAACGGTTTCGCGGCGCAGATCGTCCGCCGCCAGGAACGCATAGGGAAGCGCGTGCGCCCGAAGGAGACGCCGGTGCGCGGGGGACGCATTGGCGATCATGATCGCGCGCCCCTGTTCGTTGAGGCTTTTTTCAAGCATCACGAGAAGTCCGAGGAACGCCGCATCAAGACGGCCCGCTTCGCCAAGCTCCAGGACGACATCGCGGCCGTCGCGGGCGACGTCCCGAAAGGCGCGGCGCGCCGCGTCAAGATCGCGCGCCGTCAGATCGCCGTCGAACGAAACGACCGTCCTTTCCGAATTTCGCGCGACGGACGCGGTCGCCGGCCTGCCCTTTTCCGGTCCGCCCTTCGCCATGAGCGCCGGGACGAGCCTTTCAGCGCAGATCGCCGCCAGGGAAACCGCATCGCTCCAATAGCGCCGCCAGAGCGCCGGTTCCTCCTTGATCCGCCACGCCCATTCGAGGTTGAGACGGCGCACCCAAAGCGGCGCGCGCGCGATCGTGCCGGCGGTGAAATCGATCACCGCGCCAAGATGCGACACCACCGGCGCCGTAAGGCGCCGCCGGTTGCGGCTGATCCATTCCTGGCCTTTCGCCGCGCCAAGCGCCACGAGGACGAAATCGGCGTTCGCCGCGTTGATGCGGTCGATGGTCTCGTCGGCGCTCATAGAGGCGACATCCCCGGCGCCCGGATCGAAGAACCCCGCCGCTTCGACGCCGCGCCCTTCGGCGTCAATCGCCGCGGCGGCGGCCTTGGCCGCGCCCGGTCGGCCGCCAAAGAAAAACACCCTGAGGCGGCGGCCTGGAAATCCGGCGCGCCGGCGCAAGGCGTCGAAGACGTCGGACCCTGCGCACCGCTCCCGCATCGGCGCGCCGAGGAGCCGTCCGATGGCGACCAGCGGGGCGCCGTCAACGAGACTCAAATCCGCGTCGATCATCTGCCGGCGCGCGTCTTCGTGACGCAGCGCGCGGACCAGGAAATTCACGTTCGGCGTGATGAACGACAGCGGCGTCCGGTCGCGAACGGCGCGGTCGATGGCTTCCACGGCCTGCGGGGCCGTCGCAAGATCGATCGGCAAGCCGAGAACGGACCAGACATTGCGATCAAAATCATCGCGGTCGAACGGCCGCGACGGTACCGGCGTCAGACTGGCCGCCGCGCCTTTCGAACCCCCCGGCTCGCTCACCTGTTTCCCGGCGATCATCTCAACAAGAACCCACTGAACAGAAGCGTCGATAGTTCCAGATTGAAACGGCGACACGAACGAGTTGTTCACCCTAAAGACGGCGCAACCATGAGCAAAGTCTGCGCCACCTGCCGCACTGCACAATCTCAAAACCGGATCGCCGCGACCGCGATTGACCGGGCCTTGCCCGATGAGCGCCGCAATGCTGACTCGGAGGCGCTGAAAGGGTTCATGCGCGCTCGCCCAAAAGGGGAAAATTCAGCGAAGATGCTGAAAATTAACCAAAAAAACGAATTTATTTGGATTAACGAATGTTTAGGGAATTGACTTGCGCCTCAGTTGCCGCGATTGTGCCAAAGCCTGCGGCGCCAGTTTTGCGTCAGTGGGCGCAGTGGTTGTTTACAGTTCAGTAACCTTGGGGGTCTTTGGACCATGAAAAGAATAGCAGCGGCCTTCATAGCGGCGATCTCCGTCAGCTTCGCGGCTGGCTCAGTTTCAGCGACAGTCATCGACTTCGCAGACGAGGCGCTGAATGGCGGCGAGCGCGGTCTTGCGGACGGCGCCGTCCTCAACACGGTCGCGCTTGGCGGCCTCAATCTGCAGTTTGACGGCGGCGTCGGCGGCGCGGCCTCGGACTTCGCCTATTTTAACGGGGCGGCGAACGGCCGGATGCCGGGCCTTGGCACCTGCACCGCGCTCAACAAGGCCGGCAAGTGCAGCCCGGGCAGCGACGACAACATCACGGTCAACGAATTCGTGCGCGTCACGTTCCTCGACGGCGCGTTCAATGTCAGGAACCTTTCCTTCAACGGCCAGAACGCGTCGCTCGACGGCTCGTCCGGACTCCTCAAGATCACGACCGGCCTTGGCGCGGTCGTTTCCTCGATCATCATGTCATTCGCCGAAGCGAACGTATTTGATTTCGGGCTTGTCGACTGGATCCAGTTCGACTTCGTCGACACCGAGTTCGTCGTCGCGTCGATTTCGGACGTTCCTGTTCCGGGCGCGCTTCCGCTGCTCCTGTCCGGTCTTGCCGGGCTCGGCTTTGCGGCGAGCCGTCGCAAAAAGGCCTAGGCCCAAGATCCTAAAGACCCCTTCGAAACCGGCTTCCCAATCGGGCGGCCGGTTTCTTTTTGTTTGAGACGCCGCAATCTTGACCCAAGGCGGCAGGTTCCAGGAAGTTCTGGCGGCGGCGCCCGACTTGCAGTTAGAAGCAGTTGACGCGGGCGGCCCCGCCGCCGCGTCGCGTCGGCGATGAGGCAGTGATGAATGACGAATTCGCGCTTGAGGACGTTCTGATCGTCTTGCGCCGCCGCCTGATCTACTTCCTGGCGCCGCTCCTCGTCATTATCCCCGTCGGCCTCGTCGCGATCATGCTGCTGCCGCCGATGTACGTGGCGGAGGGCAAGATCCTCGTCGAATCGCAGGTGATCCCCGAAGAGCTCATCAAGTCGACGGTCAATACCTACGCCGAGCAGCGAATCCAGCAGATCAGCCAGCGCGTCCTGACCCGCAACCGGCTTCTCGAAATCGCCGACAAATACAGCCTGTTTCCGGGCGACAGCGGGCTGTCCGAAAGCGAACGCGTCGAATTGATGCGCGAGCGCTTCGACATCGACCTCATTTCCGCTTCGTCAAGCCAGAACCGCCGGCGCGCCCGGGACGACAACACGATCGCCTTCATGATCGGCTTTAAGGACCGCTCGCCGGAAAAGGCGTTCCAGGTCGCCAATGAGCTCATGACATTGTTCCTCAGCGAGGATGTCCGGGCGAGAACGCAGGCCGCCGAAACCGCGACGGAATTTTTCACGACCGAATCGCGCCGGCTCGCCGAAGCGATCGATCAGGTTGAAGACCGCATCGCGGACTACAAGGCGCAGAACGCCGACGCGCTGCCGGAAAATCTCGATATTCATCGGCAGTCGCTCATCCGCTCGCAAGAAGAGCTGACCCGCGTCCAGTCCTCGATCACGATGGCGGAAGAAGAGCTCTCCTCCCTGCAGACCCAGATCGCGACCTATCTCGCCGGCGCCGGCGGGGCCGAAGGCCCGGCGCAGGAGCTGCTTCGCTTGCGGACGCAGCTCGCCGCGCTGCGCGCCGACAAGACCGATTCGCACCCTGACGTCCGCGCGATGCGCGACCAGATCGCCGCGCTCGAACGCCAGCTTGCCCCGTCCGGGGCCGTGCAGCGGCTGCGGCGCGAGCTTGCCGCCGCGGACGAAGCGCTGCGCGCCGCGCGCGCCGCCGAACCCGCCGACGAAGCGCTCGTCGCCGAACGCCGGCAAGCCGCCGCCGAAGCGCGCGAGCGCCTTAGCGCGCAGATCGCGCGCGAAGCTGCGGCGGGCTCCGCCGACCTCATGATGACGCAGCTCCAGGGCCGGATGGACATGGCCGGAAGCCGGCTCGCCTCGCTCGAAGATCAGGCCGACATCCTCAAGAAGACGATCGCTGACATGAACGACCGCATCGCGAGGACGCCGATCGTCGAGCGCGGCCTTGCGACCTTGACGCGCGATTACGAAAACCTCACCGGCGAGTATCAGGCGCTTCGCAACAAGCAGTCTTCGGCGCAGCTTTCGGACAACCTCGAAGACGATCAGAAGGCGGAGAAATTTTCAATCCTTGAATCGGCGCAGCGGCCCGAATCGCCCGCGAGCCCGAAGCGCGGCCAGCTCGCGCTGATCCTGTTCGCCGGCGCGATCGCCGCAGGACTCCTCACGGCCTTCGGCGCTGAAATGCTGTTCGCGACGCTGCGCGGCAGGCGGCACGTGACCGCGCTCGCAAACGAGCCGCCGATCGCCGTCATTCCCTATATAAGGGCCGAGAACGAGCCGCGCTTTTCGCTGCCGTCCATGCGTCGCGCAAAGGCGGCCTGACGATCGACGGAACGCAAGCAACCGGACGCACCAAGCATGGACCGCATCAGAGACGCAGTATCGAAAGCGCGCCAGGAGCGAAAAGGGCTCGCGCCCGCGCCCGCAGCGGCGCCGGTCGGCGCGCGGTTCGCGGCGAGCGCTGCGCGCGCGAGCGAGTCGTTCCGCGAGATGAGCTGCAATTTCGATCGCTTCGGCGAGCATCGCATCATTTCGAACGAGCAGGATCCGGTCCTTAACGCCTACCGCGTCCTTCGAACGCGCGTCCTTCAGAAGATGGAGGAGAACAACTGGCGGACGCTCGCCGTGGTGTCGCCGTCGGCGGGCGCCGGCAAGTCGGTGACGTCAATCAATCTCGCGATCGCGATCGGATCAAAGCAAGGCTCGCGCGCAACGCTTGTCGATCTCGATTTTTACCGGCCGCGCATCGCGCAATATTTAGGTCTTGAGGAGCCTCCGTCGATCCTCGATTTCTTCGAAGGCTCGAAAACGCTTCAGGAGGCGACGGTGAGGCCGGACCTCGCCGACGTGCTCGTCATTGCGAACGAGCGCGTATCGCGCCGCGGCGCCGAGCTCTTGACATCGCCAAAGGCTGACGAATTGATTCAGCGCACGGTCAACGACTACGCCTCGCGCGTCGTCATTTTCGACATGTCGCCGCTCTTGGGCTGCGATGACACGATCGCCTTCCTGCCGAAGGTCGACTGCGCGCTTCTCGTCGTCGCCAGCGGACAGACGCGCGTGCCGGAGTTCAAAGAGGCCCAGCGCATCCTCGCGCAGACCAACCTGGTCGGAACGGTCCTTAACAAGGCGCCGCCGTCCTCGCTCGTCGGCGCGCAGTATTACTACTGATTTTCCGCGTCCTGCTCGTCGCCGCTTTCCGCCGGCGGCACCTCGAAGATCTGCCCCGGATAGATGAGATCCGGGTCGCGGATCTGATCGGCGTTCGCCTCGTAAATGACCGTATACTGAATGCCGCGCCCGTAGGCGCGCCGCGCGATGCGCCACAGGCTGTTGCCCGGCTGGACGACCACGCGCCCGTCCCGAAGGTCGATGTCGTCAAGGTTCGCGCGCTCGAATGGAAGTTCGAGCGCGTAGACGGGCTTGCCGTTTTCGTCGAGCTGGATGACGTGCAGGGTGTAAACGCCGGGCGGCATCGTCGCGGTCAGTCGCCACCTGCCGCCTTCGTCGGCGGTCGTCTGGCCGACGAACAGGCCGTTGGCGAAGAGCTGCACGACGCGCCCCTTTTCCGCCTTGCCGGAGAAAATCACGGCGCCCTGTTCGTCATAGTCGATCGTGTCGAGAGACAAGGGACCCATCCCGACGCCATCGTCGCGCGGCTCCTGCAGGATTTCCGTCGCGCCGCCCGGCGTCGTCCGGACGACGAGCGGCCGATCGCCTTCGCGCTCGGGCACGTAGATGATGATCGTCTGTTCCGATTTGATCGTGACGCCGTCGGGCGTCGTCATGTCGAGCGTCAGTTCGATCGCGCCCGTCGAGAGGGGCGTCTCGGTCGAGATCGCCCATGAACCGTCCGGACCCGTCGTCGCTTCGGCGAGCGGATCGCCATTGGCGTAAATCCGCACCTTCGAGCCAGGCGTCGCGCGGCCGGCGATCGTCGCGTCGCCCTCGCGCGTCACATACACAATGTCAAAGCTCGGCAGCGACGGGGCCGGCGTTTCCTCGCCCGCGTCCGCGCCCTCCGGCGCCGGCGTTGCTTCTTCGACTTTCGCAGGCTCGATGATCTTGAACCGTTCGGCGGTCTTCCAGGCGATGAATCCGAGAATGACCAGAAGGACAAAGATGATGACGACGCGCATTGAGGTTCCTATCCGAAGCCCGTCGCCTTGACGGTCATCATTAACTTTACCAAGAGGGGTTTCGGCCTACAATGCCGCAAAAACATGTCATGAGCCTAAGTCAATGAAATCATTATGCGTTTACTGCGGATCGCGCACCGGCGACGATCCTTCCTTCGTCACGGCTGCGCAGTTCATCGGACGCGAAGCGGCGCGTCGCGACTGGCGGATCGTCTATGGCGGGGGAAAACTCGGGCTGATGGGGATCACGGCGGGCGCTGCGCGCGACGCCGGCGGCAAGGTTTTCGGAATCATCCCCGATTTCCTCGTCGACCTTGAGGGCGTCCTCGAAGGCGTCAACCACACGATCGTCAAGACGATGCACGAGCGCAAGATGATGATGTTCGAGGAATCGGACGCGATCCTCACTTTGCCGGGCGGCATCGGCACGCTCGAAGAGGTGATCGAGACCTTGTCCTGGGCGCGCCTTGCCCTTCACCGCAAGCCGATTGTCGTTCTCAATATCGACGAATTCTGGTCGCCGCTCCGATCATTGCTCGAACATGTCGTCGATCGCGGCTTTGCAGCGCCCGAGCTCCTTACAGATCTCATCTTCGTCGACCGGCCGGAAGACGTCTTTCCGGTGCTCGCGAAAAGGACGCTTGAGGAAGTGGTCTGAAAGCGCCGCCCCAAGGAACGCGCCAACGGCGCGATCATGATCAAGTCAAGCCCAACGAACCCGACGCCCGATCGAGCCTGCTTGTTCTGCGCCGCCTTCCTCACCGCCGACCGGACCGCAGTCCGGCCGACTGATTTGAATCGGGCAAAGCGGATCGCCCGGGGGCGTCACGCCAGTGATCGCCAGCGGATCAACCACATCGCGCACAATGCCTTCGCTATCCGTCAGTGCCACCGAAGAGGAAGAGGTCCTTACTGGAATCGGTTCGAAAAGCGCCGGGCTGGAAACCGAGCCGCCGAACGAGCCTGTCAGTTGCTTATCGACAAGCGCGGCCGACGGCGCAACGCCCCAGGGATTTGCGCCGAACATGCACCAGATGCGGTAGAAGCCGCGTCCCGCCGGTTGAGCGAAATTGACGCATTGGCGGAAATGCAAATAGTCGACGCCGATGCCGCCGCCGCTTCCGGGAAGCCCGTCCTCTATGAACACCGGATTGGATTGAAGGACCCAAGCGTCCGGACTTAGACCGGCGAGCGGTTCTCGGAACAAGCGCGCCTTCGCCAAGCGCAGATCGCAACGCGCCACGCTATTGGTTGAGAGCGTCCGCGTCAGCAAGAATGCGCAAAATATGCGCGTGCGAAGGCGGTCGCCGAAACCCCTAGGCGCGCACGCCGTTGAGCCTTGCCCGCGCGCGCCGCGCCCCGATCAGCGGAAAAATCGCCGCCATTTCGGGGCCTTTTTCGCGGCCCGTCAGCGCAAGGCGCAAGGGATGGAAGAGCGCCCTTCCCTTC
>Ga0073934_10005165_pt1 | contig 20598 bp, 16 predicted proteins | sample LarsenN4metaG_FD_76834 | JGI IMG/M metagenome (GOLD analysis project Ga0073934, IMG submission 76834) | Hot spring sediment bacterial and archeal communities from British Columbia, Canada, to study Microbial Dark Matter (Phase II) - Larsen... ... | reverse complement strand
AGGCCGAGCTGCTGGGCCTGTTCGTCGCCGAACTGGAGGATGTTCAGTGCGTGGCTGGTCGCCACAAGGACCCCCATGCCGAGCACCAGGTAGGGGAGTGAGGCAAACACCGGTGCCCAACCGCTGATCGTGGACCCGCCGAGGAGCCAGGCGAGCGCCCGCCTGACTTCGCCCTCCGAGCGCAGCATCAGGTAGGAAGTCAAGGCTGAGGCGAAGGATCCAACGGCCACGCCAGCCAGGATCAATGTCGTGGTGGGCAGAGCATCCCCGCGGCGGGAGAGGCTATAAACCAGGGCAACCGTAAGGGCCGCGCCGAGGAACGCGGAGGCCGGGACGGCCAGGAAACCGAAAAGCTCTCCCGGCCAGTGGATCGACAGCGCGACGACAGCCCCCAGGCCTGCCCCGGAAGCGACGCCGATGAGGTAGGGGTCTGCCAGGGGGTTCCTAAACATTCCCTGGTACGCCGCGCCGCTGCCGGCGAGCGCGGCGCCCGTCAGCGCGATCAAGACCGTGTGTGGGAGACGGATCTGGAACAATATGGTGGCGTACGGGCCAGGTGTGCTCGCCGGGTCGACGAGGCTGGAGACCTGGGAGAGAAGCAGCCCGGCCAGCGTCGCTGGATGGATGAAGACTGCCCCAAACGCGATGGATAAGACCAGCGCAATCACGAGCAAGCCTAAATTTAATAGATATCGGCGCAGCATATTCGGTGTCATTATTGTATCCGCAATGGAGGCCTGCTGCGCGACTCTCTGCAGGGAGCCAGTGAACGCTTTACTCATCGAACAATTCTGGATGGATCAGCCTCGCCAGCTGTTCGAGGCCATCGATCAGCCGTGGGCCTGGCCGGCTGGCAAGGTTGTCGTCAAAGGGAAAGATGGCATTCCCCTCGACTGCGCCCAGGGCATCCCAGCCGGCCCTCAAGGCGACTGCCTCGGGTGTCACCCCGAAAGCTGCATCGCCAAGCAGGATGATATCTGGGTCTTTCACGAGGAGCTCCTCGATACTGAGCTGAAAATACCCGCTGGCAACGCTTGCGGCGATGTTCTCCCCGCCTGCCTGCTCGATCAGCGTATTAATGAAGGTGTCCGCGCCGGCGGTCCACGGGGCGGCGGGGTCGCTACCATCCAGTTCGTAGAAAACCTTAGGATGGTCGGCCGCGCCGGAGAGGAGGCTTTCTACCTCTGCCTCTCGGGCTTCGAGCGAGGCGATCAGTGTTGCAGCCTCATTTACCCGACCAACGAGTCGTCCCACGGTGGAGAGGTTGGTGTACATCTCCGTGATCGTGGTCGGATTGGCGAGTAAAAACACGGTCAGACCCAGCTCTTCGATCGCCTTCACCTGTTCGGCGGTGTTGATCTCCGCTGCCAGGACTAAATCTGGTTCCAGGTCGACGATGGCTTCGAGGCTGAAGTCGCCGAAGCCTCCGCCGATGCTGGGCAGGACCTGCGCTTCGACAGGGAAATCTGAAAATTCATCCCGCCCGACGACCTGGCTTCCAGCCCCGATGGCGAACAGGATCTCGGTGTTGGAGGGAGCCATGGAAACCACCCTTTGAGCGGGAGCGGGAAGGACGACCTCCCGGTCGAGGCCATCGCTGATGGAAATTGTCTCAAGGGTGGGAGTTAGGGTTGGGTCCGCAGTGCGTGCGGGTCCACCGGCACAGCTGACGAACAACAAAGCCAGCAGGATGGCTGAGATGGCGAGAAGTCTGTTGATTTTATTTTCCATCGGTAGTGTCTCCTGTCTCAATTGGTGTTGAAATGAAAACCCCTGCCGCGAGGACAGGGGTTGGAAGGCTGAGGTCAGGCAGCGTTCCCACCCACTATCCGCGAGGAGGTGGAAAACACGACCTGGGCGGGCGGCCTGGCTTGTCAGTGCGTTCTTGAACGGATCACTGGCTTACAGTTGCGGGACAGCGCCGGACTTTCACCGGCTTCGCCATTAAACCTTTCCATCCGGGGTGTGAGGTACCCAGATCGATCCGATATCGATTGTACGATGATTTTACGCCCGGTTCTCTCGATCGTCAAGACCGAATTAAACTTCGGGGACACTTTACAGATTTGTTGGTAGTACTTTTGTACTATTGATTCTGACCTTTTCGGTTATAAAATGGTTATAAAACCGAATAGAAAAAGGCAAACTTGTCGAAAGGCAAGGACGCAAAGTCACGGATCTAAGCAGTTGCTGTGAGCATTTCGCTCAGAGAACTGGAGGACAGCCGGACTGCCTATCGGGAATTCGTTACAATTCTCGAAGCCCCTCCTGGCAGTCCTGTCCGGAAGGGGTTTTTTTGATCGCTCCAGAGCCGGAGCCAGGCGAGCAATTATCGTTTTGTGCGAGAGGATGGAAGGATCAGGATGGCAATTGGTAATAAACAGGTAATAATCTCTGTATGTGTGCTCTCCATTGTGTTAGTGGTCTCTCTCTTCCCTGATGCCGGAAACGTCATAACGACATATTCTGCTGAACAAGCGGTGACAGGCACCCCGCCCGGAGTCTACCTGCCCGTGATCGTCCATACTGATCCCCAACAGGGTACGCCTGTTTCGCCTCCGGACTACCCCGCCGCAGGCGCGGGATGGCTGGAATTCCTGAACTTCTACCGTGCGACCGCGGGTCTCATTCCATTGGCGAATAACTCTGGCTGGGGGGAGGGCGGATGGCTGCACTCGCGGTACATGGTCAAGAACGATTACGTCGACCACAGTGAAGATCCCGAGAACGCCTGGTATACGGTAGAAGGCGACGCAGCGGCAAAATCGAGCAACCTGGTGGCAACCTCCAACATTTATGCATCGGACGCTCAGGCGATCGAATTGTGGATGCAGGCTCCCTTCCACGCGCTGGGAATTATAGATCCGGAACTGCACGAAGTTGGATTTGGGAGCTTCCGGGAAGAAGACGGTGGTTTACAGATGGGCGCCAGCCTGGATGTCATCCGGGGCCTGAAGGCTCTGCCAGCAACTACCACCTATCCTATTGCCTGGCCCGGCGATGGCATGAATATCCCGCTGACAAGCCATCTTACTGAATATCCGGACCCGCTCAGCAGCTGCCCGGGATACCAGCGGCCCTCCGGCCTGCCGATCATCCTTCAAATCGGACCGGGAGACAAAAAGCCGGTTGTATCCAGCTACAGTTTTAAGAGGGGCGCCCAGGTCTTGGAAGCGTGCCTCTTCGATGAAACGAGCTACCAGAACCCCGATGCGAACTCTCGAGATCTGGGGCGCGCCGTCCTGGATGCGCGGGATGCGATCGTGCTCATCCCCCGCCAGCCGCTGGAGCCGGGAGCCACGTACACCGCTTCGATCACTGTGAACGGAATGAAATATACCTGGTCATTCTCGGTCCTGGCGACTGCCAGCCAGACAGCCTTGCAAGACGTTCCGATGTTGGAAAGTCAGGGAATCATCATCCGTTGAGAACTGACCAGGTCGTCTGCAGATCATAGTATGATCCTTTTCCACGGGTCTTAACCCAATCAGCCGCCCTATTCGGAGCGGCTGATTCGATCCAGGATGCTTTCCGGAGGTCTACCCGGATTTTCCGGGTTTTCGGTTGTGCTTCAATCGATCTCATCAACAGCGTTGATAAAATCAACTTTCTCCAGATCGGCGACAATTACCTGGCGGCGCAGGTAAGTCAGGGATTCTTTATCCCAGCTCGTGCAGGTGATCAGGGTCAATTGCGGCAGCTCGGTGTCCGTGGTTACATTTACCTCTTCCGGATAGATGATCAGCCTCTCTCGCACCGTGAACATATAGGATTTATCTTCCGTGTGGACCAATATGGGTTCGCCGGGTTTGAGTTGTGCCAGATATCGGAAAGGTCCATTGCTCCCATCGCGCAACGTAACATGTCCTGCCAGGACGAGGTTGTTATTTCGATCGGTCTCCATGCTCCCCAACCTGGCGATATCCTGACCGAGTGTCGATACATCCCAGGTGTAATCCTCAAATGGGAGATAAATGACATTTGCAGTCAACTTGATGGACGGGATCTCCAGCCGCTTGATCTCCCCGAATACCTCTTTAGAAGGAAGCTTTTTTTGTTCGGTCCTGATTGAACCTGGTGACACCTGTGAGGGGGAGGCAGGGCCGCTGGACTCACCGAATTTCCATAAGAGCAAGCGGGTCTTTACCGTTCCCCCGGCTTCCGTTTTTTCGCCAGGTGAATCCTCCCGGGGCGCCTTTTGCGGGATGGCAGGCGCAGCAAGCTGGCCTGGCGCAGGCGAACCGGAGGTGAATCGGGCTGCCGAAACAACCAGGATAATCCCAATCAGGGACAAGAACAGCAACAGGCCAGCGCTGCGCATCCGCGGGTACGTGCTTACTGGTTTGGTCTAGATCTGCCGATCGAGCGAACCATCAACGCTGCCAATACGACGATCAGCAGGAGCGCAAAGAGCCATTCCAGCCCCAGAAGTGGATCGATTGGGAATTCTCCGGTAGAAGGCAGGATGGGAATCTGCGTCGAAGTCCTGCGTGGGGGGTTGGTTGGTGGGTTGACGATCACTGTGCCTGTAATTGTAGCGGTCGCAGTAATCGAAATATCCGTCGTGGGCGTCGGCGTTGTGGTCAAGATCCCCAGATCGCTCGTAGCCGTTAGGGTTGGAGTATCCGTTGAAGTCGGTATCCCCACATCGCTGGTCTGGGTTGGGGTCGGCGTGTCGGTGACAGGTAAGGTATCGGTAGGGGTAGGGGTGTTCGTTGGCGGTTCGGCGGTGTCGGTGGCTGTGGGGGTGATCCCCATCGGCTGTGCCGCCAGCGCTGTCCCTCTAGTGGAGACCGCCAGTATGCACACGATCAAGAGTGCCATCATAAGAGTTTTGGTGCTGGTTCGGTTCATCGTCTGACCTCCGGTGGGTTAATTGCGGGTGAACGGCATGAAAAGAAAGTAAGAGCGGATAACGTCCAAAGCAGGATCGCCGAGCAGGGTGAACGTGTCAATCAGGTCGAGGTTGGCATTGGTCGTGGCTAGGTGGATTTTTCCAGCCAGTACGGCAGTTCCCAGTTCCACCACACCCTGCCGGTAGATGCTGTCCATAAATCCCTCCGCCAGCCAGTGGTGCCCGGTGGCGATGCCCAGGCCGGTCGAACCCCAGACGGCGATCGCGCCTCCCTCGGGGTGACGGACCAGCGCTTCGTCCAGGGTGGGAAAGCCGGGTACCTGGAACGAGCCGGTGAAGCAGGTCATCTCCAGCAGGACCGGCAGCCTGCCCCCGTTTACCAGGTCTTCCACGTCTTCCAGGTGCAGAAAGTTTTCAACAGCCCATTGGTGAATGGAGGCGTGACCGGTGTACATGATCAGACCTGCTCCCTCGTTCCAGGCATAGAGTACATCTTCGTGGAACTGGGCTAGAGGGGTCTCCAAAGGTGAAAAAAACAGGCGCTGGGGCCAAAAGGGTGGCGTTGCAAACTGCTTCAAGATGAGGTTCGTCAAGAAGTGGAAATCACCGCCGGCATCCGGATTGTCTGCGACGAAGGCAGCCTGCCGCTGCCAGACGCCCTTCGGTGTGCCGGTCTCGTATTGCACGATCTTGTCCACCACAACCTCTAGCTCCGCGCTATCGTTCACCGGTAGCCGTCCGACGAGCAGGTCGGGCAAGTTGTCCAGCCCATCCACAGCAGCATAGCGGTTGTCGGTGGCGGTCTCCCCGGCCCAGGGATCGACATCCGCCAGGAAGGGTGGAATTAAGGTTGCAGAAGAGGAGGAGAGATACCGCTTCGGATCGGAGGTTCCATCGCCAACCAGGAGGACGTAAGCCGGTCTTGGAGACCAATGTGCGTAGGCATCCGCAAGGAAGGCGGCAATTGCAGCGGGCTGGGGTAGGCCTTCTCCATAGCGGTCGTAGATCGCCTGGATGTCCTCCACCGCAGTCGTCAGGCCCTCCTGCTCGCGCAGCTGGAGGAGCGGGCCGAGGGAGGAGACGAACGCTCGAGGAGCGATGATTACGTACTCTGCACCGGTGAAATCTGGGGCAATCAGCGACGGTGCGACCGGGCGTAGGTTCTCTGGGGTGAGGATTCCGGCGCTCGTAGTAACCCAATAGCGGCGTGAAGACGTGCCGGTCGGGTCTCCGATCTTCACCTCGCCCGGCGTCCCGGTCCCGATTCCCGTCAGGAGGACCGGTTGCTCCGGGTTGGTCACGTCGAAAGCTTTCAAGCCAACCGAGGAAGCCAGTCTGACTGCGTATTCCTTCGGGCTCGATTCTCCGGTGAAGAGGAGCGAATGCCCCGATGCTTGTTCGGTAGACCGGGAGAATCGGATGCTGAACGCGTCGAGCCAGACCCCGTCGACGCCCAGGCCTGGGATGCCTGGCAGGGAGAGATTGAGCGTGTTGCCGCCCTCGACCAGAGTACCAGGGGGGATCTCAAAAGCTCCCTGAATAGCATTCTTCCCGCTCCATTCAAGATTCCCAAGCGCGACGTCGTTAATGGAGACCGCGACCCTGTGGTCAAGCGTTGGTGGAGGATCGGTAAATCCGATCATCCAGAGGGTCAACCCGGCAGGTTGGAGTAGGTCAACCGCGGCCAGATCGAAAGGATACGAAGCGCTGGAGGGGGTAGGAAGCTGAAGTTTGTCCCAGATCCAGCGATCCCCATCCCTGCCTGCCGGGATCGGAGCGCAGAAACAATCGGGGGTGTAAATCGTGTTGGATTCGAAATCAATCTCGACAGATGCAGTTCCATCTGGCAGGCTGCCTGGATTTGCGGGGCGTGACGCCATGTGGAGGCCCGGGTCGGAACCGATTGATAGAAAATAAGTGTCGTAGTTGGCCCAGCGGCTGAAGCGTGGGTCAGCATAGAAGAGCATGGCTTCTCCGGGTTCGAATGCCGCATCGCTGTCCCCCTCCCACCGATAGGCGACTTCCTCCCCCACATAGGTGAGTGTCAGGAATGTGGGGTTAATATTCGATACAGGAAAGCCGGCGCCTGCCAGATCCGCGCGGGTGATCCTGGTTACGCCGGTCTTTGAGACTTCTATGGCTACCGTGGGGGCTTCCTCCACCAGGGTTGACCTGACTGGAGGCACTGCTGCCGAGGTTTCAGGATCGACCTGGAGGTGTTCAGGGTTGGCTACCTCCTCTCGGAGTTGGGATAGCAAGGGATCTCTAGTCAGGGCTTCGCTCGGGGAAGGGAGGATTGGCGCATTATAGCGCAGGCTGACTCTCACCTCGGTCGTGATCTGCAGAACGTTGCCGGCTGGCAGAGCGGGGTAAAAGACCAGGCGCGCCAGGCGCACGCCACGGAGGACCCCCAGCATTTCCAGCTGCACGGGCTGGTCGCCGGGCACCTGGTTCTGGGAGGTGGGCATCAAGAGGCCGCCAGATGCCAGACCGTCCGCGTTGACCACAACCCCTCCCGGCAGCCCAGTGATAGCCAGAGGGGCTGGTAGCTCGAGGGTCGACTCCTGGGTGGACTCGATACTGAGGCTGGGTTCTGAACCTGGCGGCAGAGCCACAAGAATGGCCTGGAATGGCAGCCTGGGAGCGCCGGGTTGAGTGGACTGATCGAACCCGGGGATGCTCAGGATGGTCCTTCCCTGCCAATCTGTTTCTACGCGCAGATCGCGCGCCGACCATTCCACGGTCAACCCTCCCGCCGCGAGAGAAATTACTGGCCTCACGGGGATCAGACCGTGGGAGGAAGCGGAGGCGACCAGCGGGTGGATCAACGGAAACCCCAGGAGCAGGAAGAAGTGTACGCTTCGCCGGAAATCCACTATTGGCTGATCGATATGGGCAGGAAATTATAGTGGTTAGCGACCACCCAGACGATGGCGGGCATGTGGTAGGTCTCTTTGCCTTTTGTATCCACGTCGGAAAGCCAGTACCAGTACGGTCCGCCATTACCCGGGAGATCCGTGAAAGAATACGAGTGTCCAGTCGTTCCGCCTCCCGCAGGTTCGAAGTGGATCTTGTTGGCTTTGGAGAGATTGTTGTGCGGGGCGCGATACAGGTAGAAGCCGTAATTGTCGATTTCAGCTGCTGTCGCCCAGTCCAGGACCACCTCGCCTTGCTGGGCTTTTGCGACGCGGAAATACAGCAGTTCCACCGCCGTGGGAGATGTCGAGAGACGGACGTTGTCGATGGTCCCGGATCCCTGGAGGTCGACCTCGATGGCGTCGACGTTATCGATATTCACCGGTACGATTTGGGTCTGTCCATCGCCGGTCTCTGGGATGTCCACAGAAAACAACAGATTCCCTCCCAGACCGCCATCGAAGAAGTACATCCGTGCGTCTTCGGTCTCTTCTTCTTCCACGTCATGGACGGTGATGCTCTCCACGAAGACCCCATTCCCATCATCGAGCAGGGTGTATTCGAACCCGAAAATGGAACCAACCTCATCACCGTCATCCGGGTCTGCGCCGTTCAAATCTGCGCTGATGATCAGCGTGTTCCCCAGGTCCGGATTGAACAGATCGGAGTCATCCCCGGAACAGTCGGCGGGGATGTTGCCGGGAGGGCAGGTAGCGTCAAAGATCATAGCAGCATTGACGTCTTCACCGAACCTGGGGTTGAAACCATCCACGATCACTTCCCCCTCGATAGGGGCACCGCTGATCCCGAATCCGGAATAAACGGTATCAATGATCGTCCCAGCTGGAATGCCCTCAAAGTCGATCACAGATACAGCTCCCTGCGCCTGCGATCTGTTGTACGAAATAATCGAAATCAGTAATAGTGCGATGGATAAAATTACGGTCAGCTTCGCCTGTCTCATCGTTTCCTTCCTTTTCAGCTTTTTTCCATAAGTTAGGAACTGGTTGGGTCTATCCGGGTCGAAAATCGGCTTTCATGAATCATAATGAAATTACCAATAGAAATTGATAAAGGGATCAGTAATTCTTCGTCTTGTTAAGAAAAAATCCCCACCCTCAGGAATCTATTCTACTTCCACACCTTGCATTTTTGTAATTTTACCAACATCTTACTCATTCTTCAATAGACAAATCGGGTTGAAATTGTCGGTTCAGGTTAGGTAAACGAGTGAGCCGATAGTAGCTTTCAAAGGTTAACAACCAGGGAAATCACCATCGTCAGGATGATGATTACCGCGATAGAAATGAAAAGGATCTGCTGGATGCGCAGGCGTCGGCGCTCTGCGCTGGACAGGGTTTTCTTCTTCTTTGCCATCAGTTCTACGAATAACCCTCCTGCTAATCGAGATGGGATTTAATTGCCAGAGCAAGCTGCTCCGAGATGCCGGGCACGGAGGCGAGCTCCTCCACACTGGCGGAGGTGATTTTCCGGATCGAGCCGAAGCGGCTCAGCAGGGCTTTTCGCCGGCTCGGACCAACGCCGGGGATCGAGTCTAATCGCGATGCCAGTCCTTTGCGCGTGCGCTGATCTCGATGGGAGGTGATTGCAAAACGGTGCGCTTCGTCGCGGATGCGCTGGATCAAGAACAATCCCTGAGACTGCCTTGGCAGCAGGATTGGTTCCGGTCTTCCAGGGAGGAACAGCTCTTCGTTCTGCTTGGCAAGGGCAGCGACTGGGATTTTATCGATCAGGCCGAATCTCTCGAGAATGGAGACAGCCCGGCTGAGCTGTCCTTTCCCACCATCCACAAGCACCAGATCGGGGAGCAGGGCAAAGGCTGCGTCAGGTCTCTTGCCGGGTGCGAGTGAACTTTCCTGCGCTGCCATCCAGCGGTTGAACCTCCGCTGGAGAATTTCTTCCATGCTTGAATAGTCGTCAGGACCGACGACGCTGCGAATATTGAAACGCCGGTAGTGTTTCTTGCGTGGTGTGCCCTGCTCGAAGACAACCATGCTTCCGGTTGCGGCGGTGCCCTGGGTATTCGAGATATCGTAGCACTCGATCCGGTTGGGAGGGCTTTGCAGGTTCAGGGCAGCCTGGAGCTCCCCCAGGGCCTGTTCCTGTTTGTGTTTGTCTGCCTGCCACTGTGCCTGGAGGGAGGCCAGCGTTTCCGCGGCGTTCTCAGCCGCCAGCTGGATCAGCTCCTGCTGCTGTCCGGCCCGCGGGATCAGGATTTCCACGCCCTCTCCTGCCCGGCGAGCTCTCAACCACTGCTTGATGATCTGCGCCTCTTCGATCTCGTGCGGAAGCAGGACCTGGGGAGGGACAACCGGAGCCTGATCGTAGAACTGTTTGATAAATTCGGACATGACGTTCGCGTCCGGCGTGTCCGCTGCGCCTTCGAGGAGGAAGTATTCCCGGCCGATCAGTTTTCCCCCACGGATAAAAAATACCTGGACACAGGCCTCGCCGTCTGAGCGAGCCATGGCAATGACGTCCGAATCGATGTATTCGGTCGAGACCACTTTCTGCCGTTCGACGACCCGGTCTATCGCCTGGAGCTGGTCTCGCAGCGCAGCCGCACGTTCGAAGTTCAATTCCTCAGCGGCATGCTGCATTTCTCCTTGAAGCCGGGCGACGATCGGTTCTATGCGGCCGGTGAGGAACTGGCACAGGTCTTCGATCTGCCTCCGGTAGCCCTCCTGGTCGATCGCGCCAATGCAGGGGGCCGAGCAGAGCTTGATATCGTAGTACAGGCAGGCCCGTTCGTCCTGCCCGGTGATGGTCCGGTCGCACGTCAGGTATGGAAAGATGCGGCGCAGCACGTCCAGTGTCTGGTGGACAGCCCACACACTGGTGTATGGTCCATAATAACGAGATCCGTCATTCACCATCTGGCGGGTGACGGTAACTTTGGGGAAGGGATCCGACCAATGGATTTTAATGTAAGGGTACCGCTTGTCGTCTTTCAACCGGACATTGAAGTGCGGGCGGTGTTTCTTGATCAGATTCATTTCGAGGATCAGCGCTTCCAGCTCGGAATCGACCACGATCCAGTCTATGTATTCGATGCGCCTGACCATCTGACGTGTCTTGAGGGCCGCCTGTGCGCTGGCGTGGAAATACGATCGCAAGCGGTTGCGCAGGTTAATCGCCTTCCCAACATAGATAACCCGGCCCTCCGAATCTTTCATCAGGTAGCAGCCCGGTTTCGGAGGGACAGTATCCAGAATTCCCTTGAGGTTCTCATTCGTATCGTTCATCGTGCCTGCTAATTTTAACATGATTGGCTTTGAGAGCAGGTGAAGCCGACCAGCTCCGCTTTGCCTGGAGCAGCTGCAACAGGCATAGAACAGCCTGCTGGCGGGTGACTGAACGGTATAATAGGATTTGTAAAAAATGGAAGAACCCCTCGAAATAACCTTGGGCAGGCTCCTGACAGGCCGCAGCCTGTGGCTGGCAGTCGCAGAATCCTGTACGGGAGGCCTGATCAGCCATAGAGTAACCAATGTCCCCGGTTCGTCGGCTTATTACCGGGGCGGTATTACTGCGTATGCGAACGAGGCGAAAATCCGCTTGTTGGGTGTTCACGTCGGAACGCTCGAACGGCATGGGGCGGTGAGCGAAGCGACCGTCCTGGAAATGGCGCGAGGGGTCCGCGCGGCTTTATTTGCAGACCTCGGAATCTCGGTCAGCGGGATCGCCGGGCCTGGTGGGGGAACCTTGGAAAAGCCCGTCGGTACTACCTGGATTGGTCTCAGTGCGCCGGATGTCGAGCGAGGCTGGCATTTCGTCTTTGCTGGAAGCCGCATAGAGGTGAAAGAACAGGCTGCTCAGAAAGCTTTGGAACTGCTCGTCGATTATCTGCGCGGCCTGGTGGCAAGGGAGGGCAAATCTGGCGTACAACCGCAACGCTGGCTGGACTCTAAAGTGCCATAGATTCCCGATGCACAAACTTACACCCATCTTTACCGCTCTCATTCTTTTTCTTCCGGTTTTCGCGGATAGACAGCAGCGGGATGCAGCGCAGGCTGGCGATGCCTCGGCAGTAATTGCAGAGGTGAACGCCTTGCGCGCCTCATACGGTCTGGCGCCTTACGAGGTGGATACCTCCCTGATGTCCGCTGCCCAAGCTCACAGCAACTACCAGGCTGAGCTCGGCACCTGGACTCACACCGGCCCGGGCGGCTCGCGGCCGCACGACAGGGCGGTGTCTGCCGGGTACGGAGGTGGAGCGCCGGTCTTTATCTCTGAAAACGTTGCGATGGGCGTCAATATGACCCCGAACCAGGTGGTGTACCAGGTGTGGCAGGATCCCATCCACCTGGAGACGATGATCTCGAATCTCTACCGGCATATCGGTGCTGGCGTGGCCTCCAACGGGAATCACGTCTTTTACACCATCGATGTTGGAACCATCGGTAGTGCCCCAGGTTCCGATGCGGATGGTACTCCTGCTCCAGGCACCACTCCAGGCGGACCGGAGGCCACGCCCGGACCGACCGGTCAAGCCTTGGTGCCAATCCTGGTGGCTACGCCGCGCCCGGATGGCATGGTCATCCACGTTGTTCAATGGGGGCAGTTCCTCGAGAATATTGCCGCGGCTTACGCGGTATCTCTCGAAGACCTGCTCGCCCTTAACGGGATCACGAGGGACACGATTATCTACGAGGGAGATAAACTGCTGGTGAAAGTCGGGGTCACGACACCTCTACCCCAAGAATCGACGCCAACGCTAACAATCTCTAATCCTCCGGAGCCAACCCCTTTCCAGACTGTCCTGGCAGGCAACTCTTCTGCCTCGGGTCGAATGTTCCCCACGGGCTTACCAACCGATCCCGCCTCTCTGGCACTTCTGAGCTCACCTGACTCTCTCTTGACTGCTTCCGAAGAAATCCAAGAGGGAGTCTCCCAACCGTTGAGCCGAGACGGCCCGGATTACCTTTTAATAGCGGTCATTGGACTGGCTGCCAGCGGAGCCGCGCTAGTGATTTTAGGGAGCGCGCTTAAGAGGGTCTGAGCTCACAGTTCCTTCACGCGCCACAGGTTGACCAGGTCGCCCACGGGTTCGTCGTCCAGTTCGAGCCAGGTCCGGATGGGCAGATTTACTTGGGCCAGGGCCGCTGTAGGCAATGCTGCTGACTCTCCAGTTAGCGTTTCGAGCAGTTCTTCCAGCCCCGGGTTGTGCCCAACGACCATCACAGAATTGACATCGTCCGGCAAGGCCTGAAGGACTTCGATGTAATCCTCAGGATTTCCCGGGTAGAAATTATCTTCGAACTCGATCTCTCCCTCATATCCTGAGGCTTCAGCCACGGCTTCAGCGGTCAATCTGGCGCGGACGGCAGGGGACGACAGGATCAGATCGGGCACCAGGTCGTTCTTTCTCAGCAAAGAACCGATCCGGGGCGCATCGCGCTTTCCCCGCTTGTTCAAAGGCCGGTCGATATCCGCTAGCTTCGGGTCTGCCCAGCTCGATTTGGCATGTCGCAGGATAAATAGGGTTTTCATGGATTCTCGAGTGTTGATTCAGGCGCACCGAGCCGCGACCGCTCTTCTTCCACGATACTTTCATCCAGCTTCCTGAACAACGGTGCTGGCTGGCGCAGCCTCTGTCCCGGCACCAGCTGGCTGGGCTCCCAGCGACCGCTGGCGCCTTCCGGATTGTAGCGCAGGACGGCGTGTTCTCCCAGAGTATCCGTGATGGTCTCAACGTACTGCTCCCCAAACAATGAGCGTTCGTACCCGAAGTAATGGTGGAGCTTTTCACTCGAGAAGGGGAGGATAGGGGAGAAAAGTATCTTGAGCGAGTCGATCGCTTTCAGTGCGGTATAGATGCTCGTTGCAGCAGCACGTCGGTCATCTTTGATTTCAAACCAAGGTGCTGCCTGGTCAAGATATTTATTGACTTCTCCTGCCAGGCGAAGGGCTTCGTTTAAGGCCGCTCGCAATCGCACCGCTTCCAGGTGTTCGGATACCGTCTGGAAGCCTCCCTCGACAACCTGGAGGATCTCCTGGTCGGTGGGGCGCAGTTCCCCTGCTTCGGGGACTTTCCCTTCCCAGTGTTTGTACGCGAACGAAAGCACCCGATGGGCCAGGTTGCCCCAGGTGGCGACCAGCTCGTTGTTGTTCCGGTTGAGGAAGTCCTGCCAGTCCCAGTCTGTGTCTTTGCTCTCCGGCATATTGGCCGTGAGGTAATAGCGGAGCGGGTCTGGGTCGTAGCGGCTGAGGAAATCCAACCCCCAGACTGCCCAGTTGCGGCTTCCGGAGATCTTCAGACCTTCCAGGTTCATGAACTCGTTCGCCGGGACGTCGTAGGGTAAGACCAATGGAGGGCCAGGGCGTCCTTCGAAGATCCGGGCAAACCATTCTCCAGCCCCGATGAGCTGCCCGGGCCAGAATATGGCATGAAAGGGGATGTTGTCTTTTCCGATGAAATACAGGCTGCGCGCCTCCCCGTCGTACCACCAGTCGTGCCAGGATTCCGGCATTCCTGATAAGGCTGCCCACTCCACGCTGGCTGAGAGGTAGCCGATGACGGCTTCGAACCAGACATAAAGGCACTTCCCATCCCAGCCCTCGATTGGCACTGGGATCCCCCAGTCCAAATCGCGGGTGATGGCGCGCCCGCGCAGTTCATTCGCCTGGATCTGGCCCAGGGACTGGCGCAGCACGTTGGGACGCCAGTAGCTTTCTCGTTGGCGAAGGAAATCGAGGATCGCCGGCTGCAATTTCCCATAGTCCAGGTAGTAATGCTCCGTCTCACGAAGTACCGGGGTAGAGCCGTCGATCTTCGAGCGCGGGTCGATCAGCTGGGTGGCATCCAGCACGCTGCCACAATTGTCGCACTGGTCACCTCGCGCGCCAATATAACCGCAGACATAGCAGGTGCCTTCCACGTAGCGGTCGGGGAGAAACCGCGCCTGGGAGGGAGCATACCATTGAAGCTGGCGGTCGGTGTAAAGATATCCGTTCTTGTCCAGCGCCAGAAAAATTGCCTGGGAGACTTTGAAGTGGTTTTCGGTGTGCGTGCTCGTGAAGAGGTCGTAAGTCAGGCCGGCCTTTTGAAACAGCTCCAGAAAGGACCTGTGGTATTTCTGGTAAACCGCCAGTGGGGTTGTTCTTTCGGCGTCAGCGCGCACGGTGACCGGCGTCCCGTGCGCGTCCGAGCCGGAGACCATAAGCACCCGGTTGCCAGCCAAGCGCTGATAGCGAGCATAGATGTCGGCAGGCAGGTACGAGCCAGTGATGTTGCCGACGTGGATGGGGGAATTTGAATAAGGCCAGGCTACTGCTACCAGGATATTTCTTGTCATGGGCCACCTCGTGTAAAAAACAGGCTGTCCATCATATGGACAGCCTGTGGATATTCACCAATTTACGGGTCGATTCATTCGTAACTCTGCCCGGTCGCTGTCCGTGACCTGGCGCGCCGCGTTACGCTCATTGTGCTGGATCCTGGCATGGGCATGATGCGATTGAGAGCAAAGGAGGCAGAGCAGAACATAGCCCCAAGTCTATACGTGGGAGGTCGATTTGTCAAGAGCGGTTAAAGATATTCTCGAAGCATGCGCGCTTGGCGGGGATGGCGCAGCCTGCGCAAGGCTTTCCCTTCGATCTGGCGGATACGCTCCCGGGTGAGGCCGAATTTTTGACCGACTTCTTCCAGCGTATACGGGCGGTCGCAGTCCAACCCGAACCGGAGACGCAGGATGCGAGCTTCTCGAGGCGTGAGTGTCGCCAGGACCTGGTTGATCCGCTCCCTGAGCATCTGGTAGTAGACGATCTGGGCTGGCGAGGGGGAGCGTTCATCTTCGACCAGCATGCCCAGTTCCGTCTCTTCGTCCCCCACCGGGCTTTCGAGAGAGACCGGATTACGCGAGACCTTGAACATCCATTTCACCTTGGCTGGGTCCAGTTTCAGGGCATCGGCCAGTTCGTCTATACTCGGTGGGCGGCCTAAAGATTGTTCCATCTGGTAAGAGATACGGTACATCTTCCGGATGCGATCGGTCAGGTACACCGGCACGCGGATCGTGCGCCCCTGGTCAGCGATCGCCCGCGTGATGGTCTGCCGGATCCACCAGGTGGCATAAGTTGAAAATCGGAACCCGCGCCGGTGCTCGAACTTCTCGACCGCCCGCATCAACCCCAGGTTGCCTTCCTGGATCAGGTCAAGGAAAGGAACACCGTTTCCAACATACCTTTTGGCGATGCTCACGACGAGGCGCGTATTCGCCTTGATCAGCCGCTCTCGAGCTGCGCTGCCTTCTTCGATGAGATTCTCAAGCTCCATCCGCTGTTTTCGTCCAATCCCGCCTTTCCTATTCGAGAGCATAAAGGCAGCCTCCCGGGCGCGCTCAATAGATTCAGCCAGTTCTATCTCCTCTGCGCAGGAAAGCAATGGGACGTGGGACATTTCCATAAAATACAACCCTATGGTGTCGTCGCTGGCGAAATCGTCTAAGCTGTTCGATAAGCGGCCGGGATAAGGATTGTCCTCAGGATGGTGGATTGGGGGGAAATCATCTGCAGACCCGTCGAGATAATAATCTGGCTGGAATTCAGGTTCTTCTGCCAGGTTTGTCTGCTCCACGGAGAAATCGCCGAAGTGTTCTTCGATCCAGGCGTCGTCACCACGCCTGGCAGGATTATCAAAGACATGCGTATTCCGATGGTCCCCGGGGTTCGATTCGTTTTCCTGTGTTCTTCGGTGGATTTCTTCCGAGGCTGACATGTAAACCCCTCCAGGTTAGCGAAGATGGTCGGTCAAGGAAAGGAGTCCTGGTTGTATTAAGGATTATCTTCAAGCAAAGACTTCAAGGCTGCCAGGCGCGGGTCGATAGGGTCGTCATCGTGGTGGTGACTCTTCTCACCCAGGATCTCTCCGCAGATCGGGCACAGCCCCCGGCAGTCCGGTCGGCAGAGCGGGTTGATCGGGATTTCCAGATACATGTATTCCTGGAGGAGAGGTGCCAAATCAATGCGACCGTCTTCGGGTAAAATAAGGTCTGATTCGCTGGCGGTGCGCGGTGAAAAGGCGTATAGCTCCGTAAATTCAACCGCGAGAAGCTGCTGCATGTCTGACAGACACCTCGAGCACTCGGTCTTAATGCTTGCATTCATCTTGACCTGCACCAGGAGACCCTGCGCGGTGCGCGTAATCCGGGCTGAGCCTTTCAAATTGGATAAATCCAGATCTGGAGCTAAAAGGAGGTCAGGGTGGTCAAAAACAAAATCCCGGCTGGAGCCGACGGATTGATTAATTAAAAAGCCGACGTTCAGCCGGAGAGCGTTGCGAGTGGTGTTCATCGAATGGTTCGTTCGCAAAATATATTTTATTTAATTAAACTGAGTATAACATAATTAGATTGGTAAGTCAAACCGGTCCGCTTTGCAGAGCAGGTGACTGGCGGTGATGGAGAAAATACTTCTGGCAACCATGAATCCCGGAAAGGTCAGGGAGATACGATCCCTGTTACGAGAATTACCGGTCGAAGTCCTGACCCCGGGTGACGTAGGGATCACTCTTCAAGTCGTGGAAGAAGGGAAGACATACGCAGAAAATGCCGGGTTGAAAGCCCTGGCTTTTGCGCGTGCCTCCGGCCTTATCAGTCTGGGGGACGATACCGGGTTGGAGGTGGACGCGTTGGGCGGCGCACCGGGATTGTACTCAGCTCGATATGTATCGCTGGCCGGGGCTTCGGATGCCGACCGCCGGGCGTACCTGCTGGAAAAACTCCGCGATCTGCCGCGTCCCTGGACGGCCCGGTTTCGCTGCAATATTGCGATAGCAGCAGCGGACGGCACCGTGATCATTACCGAGGGGGTCTGTGAGGGGGAAATAATTCCGGAAGAACGAGGAATGCACGGTTTCGGTTATGACCCCGTATTTTTGGTAACCGGAGTCGGTAAGACGATGGCAGAGCTGACTCTGACAGAAAAAAATCGGCTCAGCCACCGGGCGCGTGCGATCAGAGCTGCGATCCCATCTCTTCTTTCACTTTTGTAATTAATCCATGCAAGGGTTCGATCTGCCGTGAAGTTTTTTATCGGTTATGATTGAACCATGCGCAGGATGGGATCACCAAGCCTGATCGATTGGCTTGTATTACTCCTCCGTTGGCTGGCTCTGGTCGGTTTCAGCGTCTCCTTAATCCTTGCTCGAGTTGGATCTCCGTTAGTGGTCGGCATCCTACTGGCTGAGGCAGCCTGGACGGCGGGACTTTGCCTGCTGACTTACCTCGCCCGGACATTAGCAGAGTTCAAATATCCAATCTTATTCAGCGATATCATCTTTGCCCTCCTCTTAAACCAATTCTCTGGGATGGCGGGCGGATCGCTGGTTTGGGCGGGAATCCTGCCGGTCTTCACTGCAGCATTCTTCTTTGAGATCAGGAGCCTTTCGCTGGTCGTCCTGGCGAGCCTGATCTTGCTGGGTGCGCAAATGTTCATCTTCGCAACGCCAGTAACCGCGTTGGTTGCGACTGGTTTAGCTGGTCTGGCTTTCGCTGCATGCGGCGCTGTGGTTTATTTCCTTCGAAGTCACATCCTCCACAAGGAACAGGAACTGGAGGAAGAACAGAAGGAGGTCCGTCAGGGAGCTGTACACATCGGCAGCGAGCGCCAGAAAGCGATTTATAAGCTCGTGTCAACACTCAGCGCCACATTGAACTACCAGCGTGTCCTGGACACGGCGCTCGACGTGTGCGCAGCCGCACTCACCTCGTCAGCCGACCCGGCTGAACCGCTGATCAGCGCTGTCCTCCTTTATTCGAATGGTGATGAATCGGGGCCGCGCTTGCAAGTGGGATCTGCCCGCAGGTTCACACCGGCAGACCTGCGCATTGCCCTGGAAGGCAGGCGGGGGCTGCTGGGACGAGCGATCGACGAAGCCGAATCCATAGTCTCGACGAACATCAGCGACGATCCGGAATTGAGCCGTATCATTGCACTCCGCGGCTGCCGATCGGCATTCTGCATCCCGCTCCGCACAGGGCTGGACACTTACGGGGTCATCCTCTTCGCACACCAAGACGAGGATTACTTCACCGAAGAAAGGCGGGAGATCCTGGACATCATCGGCAACCAGGCGACGATCGCCATTCAAAACGCCCGCCTGTACCATGACCTGGAACTCGAGAAGGAACGCATGCTGGCGATCCAGGAGGAGGCGCGGGTCAAGCTGGCTCGAGACCTGCACGACGGGCCGACGCAGTCGGTTGCAGCTCTCGCAATGCGGGTCAACTTTGCCCGCCGCATGATGGACCGTGACAAAAAAACCGCGCTGGACGAACTTGTCAAAATTGAGGACCTCGCCCGGCGTACGACGCAGGAAATTCGCCACATGCTGTTCACCTTGAGACCATTGGTCCTGGAGTCGCAAGGCTTGAGTGCTGCCCTGGAAGCGATGGCAGCCAAAATGAAAGAGACCTACAACCAAGCAGTATCCATTGCAGTCGATGAGAAAGTCATTGACCGGATCGAGATCAGCAAGCAGTCAGTGATCTTCTTTATCGTCGAGGAAGCTGTCAACAACGCCCACAAGCACGCCCGAGCGCAGAACATATGGGTGAATCTCAGGCTGGTGGACGAGGACCTTGTGCTGGTTGAAATCAAGGACGATGGAGTGGGATTTGACCCTGGTGCAGTGAGCCTATCCTACGACAGGCGGGACAGCCTTGGCATGGTCAACATGCGAGAACGGGCGGAGCTGGTGAACGGTGTACTGCACATTAGTTCTGCCCCAGGAAGAGGCACGCGGGTCCAGGTCGCCATCCCGCTGAGCGAGGCTGCCGCTGACCGGCTGAGCCGGAGGAAGGGCGGATGAACATCGAATTGTTAGAACGCCGCAAGGTTAGAACGTTTGAAGGTCCGAAAGTATAAGCTGAAGAGATGCGTATGATGCGCCTGGCTGGGCTCCTGCTGGGGATGGGGGTCCTGATCTGGATTCCGTTCGAAGACACGACTACAAGCTGGGTGCTGGTCTTCGCAGTGGCCATCGGCTGCCTCAGTGGTGTGAGGCTGTATGCCAGCCAGAAGGTTCTTGGAAACACAGGACAGACCGCACGCGGCGCGGTCATCGGCGCTCTTTCCGGCCTGCTTGTTTCCCCGTTGGCTTTCGGGTTGATGGCTTTCAAGAGCGGGATCCATGGGCACGGTTTTTCTGACTTCAGCGCAGCCCAGATGCGGTCGGTTGTGGGGCTGCTCCCTTATTTTGCTCTTTCAGGTATTGCTATCGGTTCTGTTTCAGCCTGGCTTTTCCACCGCCGTGCCCGGTGAAAGGTTAATGCCATGCCATTCGCTTCGGGAATATATTATTTCGAACACGGAGCTGAAGCGACAGGCTCGCTTCCACTTGTCCTGATCCACGGGGCGGGTGGGAACTGCCTGTTTTGGCCGTCCAATCTTCGCCGCATCGCGGGGAGCCGGGTGCTTGCGTTAGACCTGCCGGGACATGGGAGATCTGGAGGGAAAGGGGAGCGGTCGATCGAGTCATACGCCGAACGGGTGATCGAATTCCTGGACGCGCTCGGGATGGAATGCGCCATCATCGGGGGGCATTCGATGGGGAGCGCCATTGCACTCTGGCTTGCGCTCGAACGACCGCAGCGCATCGTAGGACTGATCCTTCTCGGAGCAGGAGCGCGCCTGCGGGTGAATCCAGAGATCATGGCGAAGTGTGCCTCGGAAATGTCCTATCAAGAAGCTGTCAGCCTGATCGTCTCGCATTCTTTTTGCCAAAGCTCGCCGCGCAGGCTGATCGAGCTGGCTGAAAAACATATGGAGGATGTCCCCCAGGAGGTGCTGTATGGAGATTTCCT
>Ga0073934_10005164_pt1 | contig 20599 bp, 20 predicted proteins | sample LarsenN4metaG_FD_76834 | JGI IMG/M metagenome (GOLD analysis project Ga0073934, IMG submission 76834) | Hot spring sediment bacterial and archeal communities from British Columbia, Canada, to study Microbial Dark Matter (Phase II) - Larsen... ... | reverse complement strand
CGATGAGGTGATTGTACCCGGCTTTACCTTTATTGCCAGTATTGCTTCAATTATCTACGCCCGGGCCGTTCCTATTCTGGCCGAAGTCGATAAAACCTTTAATTTAGACCCGGCGGATGTGGAGCAAAAAATCACTCCCCGAACCAGGGCCATTATGGCCGTTCATCTCATGGGTAATCTGGCCCGGATGGACGAACTAAAAGCCATTGCCCGGCGGCATAATTTGCTCTTGATTGAGGATTGCGCCCAGGCCTTTGGAACCAGCTATAAAGGCCGGCCAGTGGGCAGCATGGGCGATGCCGGGACCTTTAGCTTTAACTATGTCAAGGTCATCACCGGCGGCGAGGGCGGCATGATCATCACCGATCATGAGGATTATTACCGCCGCTTTTTTGCCCTGCATGACCAGGGCCATTCACCCCTCCGCCGGGGCAAAGAGATTGGCGAGCGGCCCTTTGTCGGGCTTGATTTTCGGATGACCGAACTGCAAGGAGCCATTCTGTTAGCTCAATTTCGCAAGCTCCCCCGGATTCGAGAGCGGCTGCACGCCAACAAGCGCCTCTTTAAGTCGTTGATCGGCGATCTGCCAGGGCTAGAATTTCGATCTCTCCCCGACCCGGATGGCGAGGCGGCTATTCTCTTAACCTTGATTCTGCCTTCAGCCGAGATTGCCGGCCAACTTGCCGCAGACCTGGGAACCAAGGTGCTGGCTGAGGCCGGTTGGCATGTCTACGCCAACATGGAACCGATTTTAGAAAAGCGCCTGCCCGTCGAACGGGGCTGCCCCTTCAACTGCCCCAGCAGCTACGGCCCGGATATCCAATATTATAAAGGTATGCTGCCCCAAACCGATGATCTCCTGGCCCGGTCGATCAATATTGGCATTGGTATGGTTGATCGAGGCTTAGGCGCCACCTTTGGCCTGACGATCCGGGATGGAGCAGAAGAGGTGGAAGCCAAAGCCGCTCAATTCCGCCAGGCCGCGCAGAAATATCTAAATTAAGCCCTATCATTACTCGAAAGGAGGTCGTATCGCTGCCACAAATTTGAGTTGTTTAGCGGTTATGGCAACTCTGGTTGGCGCCTCTCGTTCCGAAACTCACGCTAGCGTCGGAACGAGAGGCGCCACAGGGGCGTATGGCTTACTAGCCACCCCTGGTTTTTAAAGCATATCCTAATTTTCAGTGGAGGAGATGGATCGATGAAGAAAGTGGTAAACCTTATAACTATCCTGACCATCTTGATATCGATGATTGTCTTGGCTCCGGCTCAGGCGCTGGCCCAGGAAGAGATCGTCTGTGAGCAGGATGTGGTTGTCCAGGCCGATGACTGGCTATCCAAGCTGGCCGACAAATTTTATGGCGATGTGCTGGCCTTCCCGGTCATTGCCGAAGCAACCAATGCTAAAGCAGCAACTGACAGCAGCTATGCGACCATTGCCAATGTTGATGTCATCGAGGTGGGTTGGAAGTTATGTATTCCCAGCGCGACCAATGCCCAAACCTTGATCACGACCGAGCGGCCCGCCCTGGTCTCTATTCTGAATAGAGAGATGACCAGGGAAGAGATTGCCGAAGCCATTCGCCAGGAAGGCGGCCTGGTCGTCGGCAACTGGACCTATACGGCCAACGATACCCTGGTCACTGAGTTTCAGGATTATGTCCGGGAGACCTACGGCGTTGAGATTACCCTGACCTATGATGGCACCCAGGCACCCAGCGTCTACTTGACCAATGTTTACGCCGCTCAAAGAGCCGGCAACCCCTCACCCTATGATGTGCTGGCGATTGAAGAGAACTACTGGTATGAAGCTATTGAGCAAGATGCGGTCGAGTCTTTCCTGCCTTCCGGCCTGGTCCCCAACCAGGCCCTGGTCTTGCAGAAGTTCCAGCGGGAACCGACCGCTATTGGTTTTCAGGCAACCGCTTATCCCGGCGTCGTCTACAGCCAGAGCCGGGCCGGCTGGATGACCAAACTGACCGATCTGGCCGACCCACGCCTCCAGGGTAAAGTGACCCTGCCGCTGCCGGGCGATATTACCGCCGGCGGTTTTTTGATAACGATTGCCGGCGAGTTGGGCAAAGATTATCGCGACCCCGACCAGATGATCGAGGTGGTCGATTGGGTGGTTGACAATATTGGGCCAAATGTGCTCAAATATACCAGCGATAACTCCGAAATGCAGCAGCTTTTACGTTCCGGCGCTGCTGATGCCGTCACCTTCTGGAACTCGCTGGCCCGCCTGGAATACCTGAGTGGCAACGAGGACGCGGCGCTCCTGGTTCCGACGGGCGGCGTCTACCCTATCAACGGTTATATGTGGATCCCCAAAGGGGCGCCCCACCCGGTCCTGGCCCAAATCTTCATCAACTGGCGCATCAGCCCTGAAGTTCAATTCCCCAACGATTGGGGGATCGAGCCGGGACCCTGGTCGGAGCTGCACGAAGGTTTTTTGGGGCCGTCCTACTCTCAGGAATTAATCCCGGAATGGTTTGCCGCCGACTACTACACCTACTTCCCTACAGCTCAGCAGGTTGACGAACTGTTCCTGTCTGTAGATTGGGAAGCCTACAACCAAGGCGTCGATACCTGGATGAACCATTACGCCGGACGTTTAGGACAGTAGCCTGGATAGATGACTAAGCGAGGGATAAACTTATCCCTCGCTTAGTCACCTCCTGGAGAGACGTTATGACATCTGAAGTGTCGCCGGTAAGAGCGACGGAATTGGGTAAGGCCGTTGGCGCAGGCAGCCGTTTCCGCCGGTGGAGACCGGCGCTGCTGTTACTCCCTTCGATTCTGGTCGTTTTGCTCTTTTTGTTTTACCCGCTGGCCTTTATTCTTTTGATGAGTTTTACCCTAAAAGAAAGCTTTTTGTCCCCGGCCGGCTCGGTCTATACCTGGCAAAACTATATCGATCTATTGAGCCGGTACGCCCCTAACGTTTGGGTGACGGTTAAACTGGCCGGGCTGGCGGCGCTGGTCGACCTGATCTTCGGCTTTCCCTTCGCCTATATCCTGGTCCGCAAAATTCGCTACCGGGACCTGGTCCGGGGCTTTATGGTCTTTCCAATGTTTGGGGCGCTCTATATCGCCTTTGGCATGCGCTTTATCTTGCTGCCCGGCGGCTGGTTATCCCCCTTATTTGATCTGCTGGGCCTGCAGGGCGTCCAGATTCTTTATGGCCTGCCTTCAGTCGTCTTTGCCATGGCCATCTTTACCTTTCCCTTCATGGTGATGAATATCGGTGCGGCGCTGAGTAATGTTGACCCCATTCTGGAAGAAGCCTCGATCTGTTTAGGCGCAAAATCCTGGCAGACCTTTTGGCGGGTGCTGCTGCCATTGACCCGATCCGGGGTGATCGCCGGGCTGCTCATGTGTTTTGGTTGGAATGTCGGCGCCTTTGCCGAGCCGTTATTGTTGGGCAGTTTAGCAGAACAGCGAGCGTTGGCCTGGACCCTCTATCAGCGCGGCGTGGTCCAGCTTGATTATGGGTTGGGCGCGGCAATTGGCGTAATCCTCATGCTGCTTGCTTTTACGGTCAACTATACTTCATTGCGTTACTCACGGGGGGCGCTGGTCCAATGACGACGACAACTTTAACCAAAAGCTCCACTAAGGGCGCCGGCCAGGCTCGTTTCAATTCCCGGCGGCTGATCGATCTGCTCAGCCATCTTTATATCTGGTTTTGCCTGCTGCTATTTGTGGCTCCTTTCCTGGCCCTGTTCAACTACTCCTTGCAGCAGGGAACCAGCGGGATCTACACCCTGAGCAACTACAGTTATATTTTTGGCAGTTTCACCAACAATCTGTTGACCAGCTTGCGCGTATCGGCCTTAGCCATCAGCATCAACCTGCTAATCACCTTGCCGGCCGCCTATGCCCTGGTCCGCTATGAATTTCCGGGCAAACCGCTCCTGCTCTCGGCCGTGACCCTGCCCCTCTATACGCCGGCGCCGGTCCTGGGCCTTGGCCTGGTTTTAACCTATAACTTTAGCTACGGCCTGATCACCTCGATTTGGGGGTTGGTCTTTGCCATGGTCGTGGGTACCTTCCCATTGATGCTTATTCCAATCGTTGTCGCGTTGAAGGATTTGCCCCTGGTCTTTGAGGAGGCGGCCCTGTGCCTGGGCGCCACCCGCTGGCAGACCTACTTTAAGATTGTGCTACCCTTGATTGGGCCGGGCGTCAGCGCCGGTATCCTGCTCTGCTTTATCATCGTCTTTAACGAATACCTGGTAACGCTATTTGTCGCGCCGCCCAGCGTCCAGACCGCGCCGTTGCGGGTCTTTAACCTGGTGCGGACCGCCGGTATCCAGAATACCACCGCCGCCTTGGCCGCCTTCATGCAGATTGTCTCTTTTACCGCCGTGATCCTTTTCTTCCGCCTTTTTGGCTCGCGCTATCTAAAAGGCACCTATTTGATATAATTTCCAGCCGCCTCGTTACCAAACGGAGTTTGGTAATGAGGCGGCTGAATTTTGAAAAACCGATCAATGTAAGGAACTCAAATGTCTCGGGTACGTCTGGTCAATATCAGCAAACATTACGGGCCAACGCTGGCCGTCGATCAGGTCAATTTAGATGTTGTCGAAGGAGAATTTGTTACCCTGTTGGGGCCATCGGGCTGCGGCAAAACCACCACCCTGCGCATGATCGCCGGGTTGATCGAGCCGACGACCGGCCAAATCCTCTTTGACGATCAGGAAGTGACAAACCTGCCGCCCAATGGGCGCAATATCGGTTTTGTCTTCCAAACCCCGGCCCTCTTTCCCCACATGAGCGTCGCCGATAACATCGGCTTTGGCCTCTCCGTCAAAGGGCGGCCTAAACCGGAGATCAACGCCAAGATCAACGAGATGCTCAAGCTGGTCGATCTGGCCGGCTATCACGACCGCCTGCCCCGCCAGCTTTCGGGCGGCCAGCAGCAGCGGGTAGCCCTGGCCCGGGTTCTGGCCACCAACCCCCGCGTGCTGCTCTTTGACGAACCCTTATCGGCGCTGGATCGTAACCTGCGGGAGACGTTGAAGTACAATATCCTTGATTTGCAGCGCCGGACCGGCAAAACGGCCATTTATGTGACTCACGACCAGTCAGAAGCCTTTGCCATTTCGGACCGGATTGCGGTCATGAACCAGGGCCGGATCGAGCAGCTTGGCAGCCAGACCGACATCTATCTCCACCCCCAAAGTGATTTTGTGGCCGAATTTATCGGCGCCAATAACCGCCTGGATGGCCGGATACTGGAGGGAGGTAGTGGTGAGCGAACAGCCGTTCAGGCCGGCGCCTTGACCTTACAGTGCCCGATGCGGCCCGATTTGAAAGCTGGCGATACGGTTGCAGCTTACATTCGACCGGAAGATATCGCCGTTTTGAAGAATGACGACCACAACTATCGCAATGTTTTTGAGGGAGCAGTAGAACAGATCATCTTTGAAGGCTCTGTCGCTCAACTCCGCGTAGCCGTCGCCGGGCAGACTTTCCGGGTCGATGTCAGCGGAACCGAGCGGCTGCAACTGCTCAACCACCGGGGGCAGATACAATTGGGCTTTAATGAAGTCACCCTGATCCCGATTCAGCAAGCCCAGTAGCCGGAGTGCGGACTTTAGTCCGCGCTTTGAGAAGCAGAACGGGTAATAATGGAGTGTAGAATTCACCCCGCTACCCCTAAGACGCAGATTAAAATCTGCACTCCCGGCCACTCTAAAACGTCAACTGCCCGCCATCGATCACCAACTGGTGGCCGGTAATAAAGCCCGAGTCGGTGGAAGCCAGGTAAGCCACGGCCGCAGCCACCTCCTCCGGCTCGCCAAAGCGATGGAGCGGTATCTTATTGAGATAATCGCTGACCCACTCCGGGTTGGCCCGGAACGGTTGGGTCAGGCGCGTTTTGATCAGCCCTGGACAGACGCTGTTGACTCGGATATTATAAGGGGCGAGGTCAATCGCCATGCTCATGGTCAAGCCGACGACGCCAAATTTAGAAGCGTTGTAATGGGCCAGGTCGCCTTCGCCGACCAACCCATTGGTCGAGGCCATGTTGACGATCCGCCCCTCGATCTTTCGCTCGACCATGTGGCGAGCCACGACCTGAGAACAGAGAAAGACTCCGGTCAGATTCACGCCTAATATCTTATGCCAATTCTCATCCGTCATCTCTAAAAATGGCTCGCCCCAGCCAATCCCGGCAATATTGGCCAGCACGTCGATATGATCGTACTGCTTGAGAACACCCGCCAACATCGCCTCTACATTTTGGCGTGAAGTCACATCAACCTGGATAGCCATGGCCTGCCCGCCGGCCTCGCGGATCGCCTGGGCGCTCTGTTCAGCCGCCGCCAGATCGAGATCGGCCACAGCCACGGCAGCCCCTTCGGCCGCCAGCCGTTTGGCCGTCGCCTGGCCAATCCCATGCCCGCCGCCGGTGACAATCGCCGTTTGGTTTTCAAAGCGTTGGTTCTGCATAATGATTCTCCCTGGTTTCTTTGTACTAATCGTTGGCCGGTTTAAGTTTTTCCGCTAAGGTCACAAATGTATCGACATCGGCCAGAACCCGGTCAACGGCCGTTTCCCAAAATTCCGGCTTGGCCAGGTCAACACCCAGGTGAGTTTTGGCCAGATCTTCCGTACTCATCGAGCCGGTGTCGCGCAACAAGGCAATATAACGGTCCCGGAAAGCCGGCCCTTCGGCCATGGCTTGCGCATAAACGCCATTGCTAAAAAGAAAGCCAAACGTGTATGGGAAGTTATAAAACGGCGCGCGAGTGATATAAAAGTGCAGCTTTGAGGCCCAAAAGAGGGGATGGTAATCGGCCAGCCCGTCCTTAAAAGCCCGCTTTTGCGCTGCAACCATCAGTTCGGACAGCTCATCGACACTGAGAGTCTTTTTGGCCCGCTCTTTAAAGAAAGCCAGCTCAAAATCATAACGGGCCCGAATATTCATCAAGTAGGCCGCGGCGTCATTGAGCATGGTCCCCAGAATACTCAGTTGTTCCCAATCATCTGTGGTCACCCGCAGGCTGGCGTCTCTCACCACCGCTTCATTAAAGGTGCTGGCCGTTTCGGCCACGCTCATGGTGTAGCGGCGCGCCCCGTAGGGCAGGTCGAACATGACCCAGCTATGATACCCATGCCCTAACTCGTGGGCCAGCGTCAGCATACCGTTATAGCTGCCGTTATAGGTCATAAAGATACGAGACTGCTGGCTAAGAGGCAGGGTGGTGCAATAAGCGCCGGCTCGCTTGCCCGGCCGGTTTTCCGACTCAATCCAACTCTGATCGATGGCCATCCGGCAGTAATCGGCGATATGGGGATTAAAGGGCCGGATATTATCAACCACAAAATTGGCCGCCGCTTCATAATCAAAAGTTCGGGTAACCTCACCCACCGGAGCCATCACATCGATCCAGCCCAGTTTTTCTAGCCCAAAGAGTTTGGCTTTGGCCGCAAAATAATCGAGCAGCCTCCCGCTTTTCGCATCGATGACCGCCCACATCGCCTCTAGCGTTTCGGCGGTAAGACGGTTGTTGAGCAGCGGCTCTTTCAAGATCGAGTCCCAACCCCGATGTTTATACAACGTCAGCCGGAAACCGGCCTGGTGGTTCAGGGCCATGGCGCAAGTGCGGGCTAATTCGGCCCAACTGCTTTCAAACAGTTCAAAAGCAGCCTTACGAACGGCCCGGTGGGGATCATCCATATACCTGTTTTGGAGTTGGCCCAGCGATAGCGGCTTGCCTTGAAAGACGACCTCCTTATCGCCGCTGACCACCCCGTAAAGCCGGTCCCAGGCGTGGTAACCATCAGTCGCCAACTCGTTAGCCAGGGCTTCCAACTCCGGGTCCATCTTCTGGCGGGCCAAATCCCGCTCCTCGTTTAGATGAAAAGCTACCTTATTTAGCTCGGTGGTGGTGATCAGGTGCTGCCAGGCGGCGCCATCTTGTTTGGCAAACAGCGCCGTCAATTGGGTCCAGAGGGTGCCCCAACGCGCCCGAAGTTGATCGACCTGGCCGGTTAACTGGAGCGCCTTTTCATCTTTGACATTTTCTGAAACCAGGCAGCCGACAAACGAGCCGGCCTGGTTGAGCCGGGCGCTCAAATCATACAGATTTTGAATCGTTTCGAGCCATACCGGCTCGGTTTCAGCCATGAGCGGCGCCGGCCGTCCAGCCGCCTCCGCCTTGGCCAGGTCGGCCGCCAGCCGGTTTAGAAAATCGGCCAGGGCCGCCGATTGGCTCCCGCCCTCGAAGATCGAGCCAAGGTCCCAATTTACTTTAATCGTCATGAATAGTTCCTCTTCTAGCCTATGACCAAATTTAAATAACTGTTTTTATAGAATCAGAACCATTATTTTAAGACCTTGATACGACTTGTCAATTTCGTGAAACAAGAGGATATGGCGACTGCCAGAGAAAAGTAAGTCTATCATCAGCCGACCTGTCCGCCGAGGCGAAAGGTCAGTCTAGCCAGGTGCGGTGAAACTTGGACAAAGTTGGCGTCGTTGGCGCGTTCGAGATCTTTGGCCATCACTTAGGTTCCCCTTTATCGGGTAAATTATCCATGACGAAGCGTATCTTAGCCGCCAGGGCCATGAGGCTAAAAGGTTTTTGCAAAAAGGCTGCCTCTGCATCCAAGACTCCATGCTGCACAATCGCTTCGTCGGTGTAGCCTGACATGAACAGCATTTTCAAACCTGGCCGGGTGCGCGATGCTTCTTCAGCCAGAGTTTTGCCAGTGATACCGAGCATCACTACATCGGTCAGCAACAGATGGATGGGGTCAGGGTAGTCAGCCAGCAAGCGCAAGGCCTCCTGCCCATTCCCGGCTTCCAACAGGGTATAACCCAGCTTTGGCAACACTCGCCGTAGCAGCTCCCGCACCCACATATCGTCTTCAACCAAGAGAATTGTCTCAGAGCCAAGCATCCCCTCTGGCCCTGATTCCAGAGAGGCTGGCAGCCCCATCATCTTTTCCTCGACGCAGGGCAAATAGATCTTGAAGGTGGTGCCCATCCCCTCTTTAGAATAGACCCAGATATTCCCGCCGCTCTGTTTTACAATGCCAAAAACAGTGGCCAGTCCCAGGCCCGTTCCGTGCCCCCTCTCTTTTGTAGTAAAGAAAGTTTCAAAGATATGGGCTTTGACTTCAGGACTCATACCACAGCCGGTATCGCTGATGGCGAGCAAGACATATTTACCCGGTTGGGTATCTAGATGGTCTGCCACATAGTTATCGTCTATGACCACATTGGCCGTTTCAATGGTCAGTTGGCCGCCTGTGGGCATCGCATCCCGGGCATTGACCACCAGGTTAAGGATGACCTGCTCCATCTGGGCCGGGTCTACTTTAACCGGCCACAGCTCCGGAGCGAGGCGAATTTTTAAGTCAATGTCCTCGCCGATAACCCGCTGCAATATTTTGTCCAACTCGACCACGATTGAATTGAGATTTAACACCTGGGGCTGGATCATTTGCTTGCGGCTAAAAGCCAGCAATTGGCGGATCAGGTCAGCAGCTCGCTGGCCTGAACGGAGAATGGTGTCGGCCATCTCCTGGCAGGGGTCGTCGGGCTGGAGTTCAGCCTGGATTAAGGCAGCAAAACCATTGATCGTCGTTAGCAGGTTATTGAAGTCATGGGCTACCCCGGCAGTCAGCCGGCCCACGGCTTCCATCTTTTGGGCCTGGTAATACTGCTCTTCCAGTTGCTGGTGATTCTCTTCCAGCCGGACCCGGGCCAGTATCCCGGCCAATTGATCGGCCACGCTCCAGGTCAAATTGATCTCCCCGGTCGAGAAGCGGCGCGGCTCCAATGACGCTAACCCCAAGCTGCCCACCACCTCGCCCTCGATTACCAACGGAACCAGCAGCAATGAGGCAATACCCCGCTGACGCAGATGGTTGTGGATGAGATCCAGGTGGGGGTTGTTCAGATCCTCACCAGTGACCAGCAGCGTTTTGTGGCTGAGCAGGTATTGGCCCAAAGGATCATCAACCACTGGCCAGGTCTGGGGTAAGGTGGCCAGGCGCTTCTCGGCCGAATACTCGGCCACGACGGTGATTGTCGTTTTCATTTTATCCAGCAGGGCAGCAACCGCGTGAGGTACGTTGAGGGCCAGGGCCAGTTCGCGGCAGACTACTTCCAGAATAGCCTCCTGATCCTTGCCTGGCGTAGCCGCCGAAGCGGCAATGATCCGGTTGAGGAGCGCTAACTCGCGGTTGCGACGGTGAAGTTCTTCTTCAACCTGTTTGTGTGAGGTGATGTCGCTGATCATACACAAGATGGCCGGTTGACCCTCCCAGGTTGTCTGGACGCCAATTTTTTCAACCCACCTAACCTGGCCCGCTTTGTCAATAATTCTAAAGGTATAGACCCCTGCCGTCTCTTCTCCTCTGAGCCGGGCGTAATAATACTTAAGCACTCTGTCTCGATCATCAGGATGAATAAACTCAGTAACTGGTTGGGAGGTTAGTTCTTGAGACGAATACCCGCTGAACTGGATCACTTTGGGGTTGTAGTATTTGATGAACCCCGCTTGAGTTACTATAATTAGCTCGTTAGCGTTCTCCACCGCCTGAAGCAGCCACTCTTTATTTTCTTCTAAATTATTCCTCTGTCGGGTTCGCTTGATTTTTTGATATTTCTTCGCCATTTCTCAGTCGTGTTTCTCGCCACTTATTTTAATAAGTTGCTGATTAACCATTAGCCCCGGACACAGTATTTGCCAGTCCAGAGCAGTTTAGCGGATTCGGTCGAAATTGGCGCAATGCGGCCAATAAGTCGATGCTACACCTAGGAGATCAACTCCCCTTCGACCACCGTCATCAATAGTTGTAATTCATTGCGACCGGGTGTGACCACCGCTTTGACTTCATCCACCAGGCTCTTAACCAGAAACAGTCCCCAACCTCGATGGTCCGTCCGCTCCTGGCGAGCCAGGTTGAGACTGGGCAGTGGTTGTAGTCCTTGGTCAATTATTTTTAGGGTCAAAGCGCTCTGCTCCACCAGGGCGATAATCTGGACCCTGAGCTGAACATTTAACTGATTTCCGTGTTCAATGGCGTTAAGCGCCGCTTCACTCAGGGCTGTTTTCAGGTCGTCAATACGATCCTGAGAAAAGCCCATGGAGCGAGCCAATGTAGCAATGGCCGAGGTAGCTACTTTTTCATACCCTAACTTACTGGGTAAAGAAATTGCAATCATTTGTTGCTCGTTCATGTTAATTTTTTCCCTCTCCGGTCCACAATTCCAACGACCGCTTCAACAGGCGCAGTTCACGCTGCATACGCGGATAGTTGGTGGGGTCCTGAATCGCGTGAGGCAGTTCCTTAATCGCAGCACCGGCTAATAAGTGGAAAATAGCTTTGTCGCGGCCGGGCATGGGGCCATTTTCAACGCGGGACCACATGGCTTCAACGCTGACGGTCAGTTCCTTTTGGGCGGTTAGAATACGTTGGGTGTCGCCTTCGTCAATGGCATCACACAAGGCTTGCAAACGTGTGCTGATTTGTTGAATGACAGCAGTGTATTGAGGGTTTGATTGTGTCATTGGGTTATACTCCTTTTAATTAATATCTTCGCCAAAATAATAATGATAACTCGCCAATTTAACGTGATGAGTCCCACCAGACGGGCTCCTGCTATGTTAGGATGCGTTCGGTTTGGCTGCCCACTGTTTTTTCTTGCCCCTTAGCCCAACGGGTAGCGCCAATCCGACCCGGTGGCGGGACATCTCGCCCTCGGGCGTGAGGTTGGCTAATATTAGCGCAGCAGCGTCGTCATAGGAGACGATCATCTCAGGGATATGGTACGCGAAGAAAGGCAATACTGAGGCTCCCGGCAGAAACCTAGTAAACGAAGGGAGCTGTACGGGCAACCGGTCAAGCGATATCCGCATACGAGCCAGGCCTAAACCTTGCTGATGAACCATTGGCCCCGGACACAGGATGCGCCAGTCCAATGTAGTTTGACGGATGCGGTCAAAATTGGCGCGATGCGGCCAATAAGTCGAGGCGACACGGGGGAGATCAACGCCCCTTCGCCCACGATCATCAAGGTCCAGTAAGGCTGCCCCCGCCAAAAACCAGCAGACAGGCCGATCCTGGTCAGGTAAGGCTTCCAAACTGGTAACGAGGTGATCAATAAGGTCAACAAAGTTTTGCCCTTCGGTGACCAAGCCTGCGGTATTAATAACCACCTCATGATTTCCGAGGATGGTGGTTAGAACAGAGCCAGGCGTTTTTGCCAGGTCAGCCTGATACACGGTGACCTGCTCTCGAAGTTCCTCGGGTAACTTCGAGGGTGTCCGCACCAATGTTGAAACTTCGTGGTTCGCCGAAACTGCTTGTTGAGTAACATGGCTACCGAGAGAGCCTGTTGCTCCAAGGATGAGTATTTTTGACATTGATAGCTCCAAAACTAGGGTAGAAGTTTGTCCTTATATTTTTGTATTTCATTACAAAAGCCATTTATGAGTTTATTGTTTGCGCTTCGGTTGCAGCGCAGGCATCCACGTTTTGCCACATGTCCGGCAATGCCTGGTCGAAGAGAGCCTCGAAATTTTCGAGACCTACCATGTTGATTGCCGTACAGGCAGCCTCCAGGCCAAGGGTGTGGCCTTTGATGAACAATAAGGTTTCCCTTGGCGTTTGGGGTTCCAGGTTTTGCAGAGCGGGGTGTTGTAGAAGTTGTGAGATCATTTTTTGCTTCTCCTTTGTATAAAACTTCATAACCTTGCAGGGCCGGTCCCATCTCATTGCGAACCGGCCACCGCTTCCTTTGATCCGCAGGTATCCACCTACCGTTGCGGGGTCATTTCCTTATCTAACACACTCGCAGCCCAGGTCGCCAGCACAATCACCACGGCCCCGACAATAATGTCGTTCCACAGGGCCGCCGCCACTGCCACGTAGCCTAAGACGAAGGGTGACACGACTAGCCATACCCCCACCGCCGCGTTGACCCAGCCCAGAGTTTTGTCAGTGCCTGGGTCCTCATTCAGGGCCGTATATACCCCCAGAATGATCAAGACCACCCCGCTGATGATCGCGTTCCACAGCGCCACCGTTGTGGCCGAGTAGTCCAGGATAGAGGGGGCCAGAACTTCCCACAGGCCGGCCAGGGCCACCAACCAACTTAAAGACTTAGCCGTTTTCATTGTTAATCTCCTTGAGTAGTGAAATGAGTGAAATTTAACGGTTGAAATCATTATACGCGCATCAGGTAACTAACCCGGTAAACGCAGGTGAATATCAGGTAAACAAAAATGTTTACCGTTTGTTCACCTTTGGTTACCTGTCTGTTCACCTTTAGTGGTTATACTGGGGTTAGAACTTGTCCAGAGGGCAATTCCCCTCTGGCCGAAAAAAACTTTTATTTCAGAACCATCTTTATAAAGGAGAAAATAAACTATGTTAACTCTAATGGAACGTCACTGGTGGGTGTTTGCCCTGCGCGGCCTGTTCGCCGTCATCTTTGGGGTCCTGGCCCTCGTTTGGCCCGGAGCAACCCTGCTGGCTCTGGTGCTGCTGTTCGGCGCCTATGCTCTGGTGGATGGCGTCTTTGCCGTGGCCTTCGGCATTGCTTCATATAAAGACAACGAACGGTGGTGGGCGGTGCTGCTGGAAGGGCTGGCGGGGATCGTCATTGGAGTGTTGACCTTCTTTTGGCCCAACACAACTACGCTCGTCTTGCTGTACTTTATTGCAGCGTGGGCGCTCATCACGGGTATTTTCGAGATCGTGGCGGCCATCCAGTTCCGGCGCGTCATCACCAATGAATGGCTGATGATCCTCAGCGGGATCGTCTCGATCATCTTCGGCGTGCTGCTGGTCGTTTTTCCGGGGGCCGGGGCGGTAAGCCTGATGTGGCTGATCGGCGCTTATGCCATCATTTTCGGTATCTTGCTCATCAGCTTCGCCTTCCGCCTGCGCGGTATGGGGCAGGAAGCCCAGAAGACCGACGCAGCGACCGCCTAAGGGTAGCCCTACCGCCGATGATCCGCTCATCAAGCCAGACAGGCTAACGAGGCAATAGTAAAGGAGGTAACCATATAAGGAAACGCTCATAGCCGGTTCTTAGGGCAGGGGGTCGAGGCGTGATCGCTCCCTGGCTGTGCCCCTCCTAAGCAACCGACGGTGCGGAGACCGTTTCTCCGCTGGGGCACGCCCTAATATACACAGATTACAAAATAGATTACAAAATAAGGAGATTAGTCATGGATAAGATATTTGTCATTATATTCGACAACGAGAGCAAAGCTTACGAGGGCTCAAGAACCCTCCAGGCTTTGCATAAGGAGGGCAGCATTACCCTCTACGCCAAGGCCGTCATCGCTAAAGACGCCAGCGGAAAGGTGAACGTCAAACAGATGGATGAGCCGGGTCCTGTCGGGACGAGTGTGGGCCTACTCACCGGGAGCTTGATTGGCCTGCTCGGTGGGCCTTTGGGGGTTGCGCTGGGCGCTAGCGCTGGGATGTTCGGCGGGATGCTGTACGACCTGGCGGACCTTGGGGTCGGCGAGGACTTCCTGTACGAGGCCGGGCAATATCTGCTGCCGGGCAAGGCGGCTGTAGTCGCCGAAGTCTGGGAGGAGTGGGTGCTGCCGGTTGATACCCGCATGCAGGCCGTAGGCGGGGTCGTCTTCCGCCGGACGCGGGGGGAAATCGTGGACGCCCAGATCGAGCGAGACGTCGTGGCGCTCAAGGCCGAACTGGCCGAACTGGAAGCCGAACGCGAGCGAGCGAGCGGAGAGGCCAAGGCCAAGCTCCAGGCGAAGATTGAGACAGCCGAGGCCAAGCTGCACGCCATGGGGGACAGTATCAAGGCCAAGATCGAGGCCAGCCAGCAAGAGGCAGAGGCCAAGATTAACTCTCTGCAAGAGCAGGCGGCCAAGGCCCAGGGCGAGCGGAAAGCCAAAATCGAGGCCCGCATCGCTGAGCTGAAGGCTGACCAGAAGCGGCGCAGCGAGCTGCTGCACCAGGCCTGGGAACTGACCAAGCAGGCGATGAAAGTGTGAGACCGGACCTGGTCAGGTGAGCCAGGCCAACTTCGACAATATCTGGAAGTGAGGAACGCTGAAGCAGGTGGCGTGGGGTCTCCCGCCACCTGCCCGGCGCTATCCTGAGCTTGGTCGGAGCCGCCTGAGGGTGGCCCACCCCGGCCGGCTGGCGCTGATGGTGTTCCTCACCCAACCTTATGAAAAAAATAAAGGAGTAATAACGATGATCCCTATTAGAGATGAGCTTCCGACCCGGCGTGTACCGGTCGTCAATTATGCGTTGATTGCGGTGAATATCCTGGTCTATGTACTGCTATCGCTGGCCGGGCCGGCTCAGGAATCCCTGGTTTATCAGTTCGCCTTGATCCCGGCGCAGTTCACCACAGGGCCAAACTTGGGAAATATTGCTGACATTTTTACGAGCATGTTCATGCATGCCGGGCTGGCGCATCTCGGCGGTAATATGCTCTACTTATGGATATTTGGCGACAATGTGGAAGATAGTATGGGGCCGGGCAACTATCTGTCCTTTTATTTAGTAGGCGGCCTGGTCGCTTCATTGACCCATATCCTCACCAACCCCTATTCGGAGATTCCGACGGTGGGGGCTAGTGGCGCGATTGCGGTCGTGCTCGGCGCGTACCTGGTGCTTTATCCCCAAAGCCACGTGATGACGTTCATCCCGCTGGGCTATTTCATGCGTCTGACGATGGTCCCGGCGGCTATTGTGCTAGGCTTATGGTTTGTTCTGCAACTATTTAATGGACTGCTGGCTCTGGGCGGACCTGAGGTCGGTGGTGTGGCTTTTTGGGCGCATATTGGGGGGTTTGTTGCTGGGATGGTGATGGCCAAGTTGCTGGCCGACCGCCGCCGGCCGGAACGTGTTGTGGCTTGGTAAAATGAGGCGTTGAGGAGAGGAAGGACCGGTTCCCGCGAGTGCCGCAAAGCCAGCATCAGGTGCGAGATGCGCTGGTGGATGAACTCGACTACTGGGTGGGAGGGCCTATTTACGGAGGTCAAAAACCACCCCGGCAGATAGAAGCAGTGATGAAAATAGTTGGCAATCCGCGCCGAAGTGAATTATACTTAACTGAGTGCCAATCCCCGAATAAGCAACCAAGTTATTCTTGTGGAGGAGAAATCATGTCCACCTATACCTTCCTCAAACGGCTGTTGATGGTGGTGATCGCCATTGTTCTTCTCTTGAGCTTGTGGTATCTGCGTTGGATCTGGACCCTTGGCTTTGCCGCCGTGATCATTACCGTTGGCATCAGCATCCCGGCCCACTGGCTGCAAAAGCGTGGGCTGCCGCACAACCTATCCCTGCTTCTATCTACTATGGCCGTAGGACTGCTGGCCCTCTTTTTAATCCTGTGGATTGTGCCGACGATTATCAGCGAAGCTGGGACTGCGCTGACGGAACTTCCCCGGATGTGGCAAGAAATTGGGGAGCGTTATGAGACTTGGCGTACCGGTAATGATCTGCTGGACAATCTGTTGCCGCCCTTCAGCATGGGCGGACTCAATCAAGCTGATGGTACAGCCCTCCGCGCTTTCCTGGGCTGGCTGTTCACAGACTTTTCCTTCTTGCCTATTCTGGAGGGGATGGGCGCCTTTGCCAGTCTGCTCACCAATGTGGTGCTGGTGATTTTTATTGCCATCTTTTTTCTCAGCGATCCGCTGAGCTATGTGCAGATCAGCCTCCATCTGACGCCGGCCCCCTACCATGCCCGGCTATTGTACCTCTGGAACGAACTGTATCGCACCCTGACTCACTGGATCAAGACCCAGCTTCTTTCGATCAGCATTACCGTCACCCTGGTCTGGCTTGTTTTAGGGCTCATTTTGGGCGTACCCTACGCGCTGATTATCGCTGTGTTTTCTGGCGTGGCCACCTTTATTCCCAACCTTGGGGCCTTTCTGCCCTTGATTCCCATTTTCGTTTTTACCATGGCCGACGATCCGCTGCTCATGTTGTGGGCCATCCCCGCTTACCTGACCATCCAATTGCTGGAAAGCAATGTGATCACTCCCATGCTTATCCGGGAGGAACTCCAGCTTCCTTCTGGGGGCGTGATGTTGTTTCAATTGGTCGCGGTGACGCTCTTTGGCGCGCTCGGCCTGTTGTTGGCGGTGCCCATCTTGCTGGTGCTGGTCGTCCTGGTCCGTGAAATTTACAGCTATGACATCCTGGGGTTACGCTCTGAAAAAATAGAAATTGCCGTAGATGCGGCGGGCCGCATGTATTTGCGTCAAAGTAGGCTGCGAGAAACTGAGCATGAGTCGCCAGTGCACGCTCAACTGCGGTCACAGCCACCTGAAAAGATCCCTAAAGATGCCGCGCTGTCGGAGCTAGGTCACCTCAAGGTATGAGGACCGGTGGTAAAAGGAGAAAATGATGCAAACATCCCATGCTGCTCATTGGCTGGCGCGTGTGCCCAGCCCACGGGTTGATTATTACCTGCTGGGGCTGCGCTGGCTCATCTTTGTGGGTGTGTCCGTTATTACCCTAAGCTCTGGCACAAGTTCCTACGAAGGCGCGGTTGACGCCGGGGCGATCGTGAGCCCCTGGGTGGCAGTCATCATCATTGCCGCCTACAACCTGCCTGTTTCCGCGTTTGTTTGGCGGCTTCGGCCGCTGGCGAGCGGGCGGCTTGGCGGGTTGTTGCTGGCCGATGTGGTTCTGGCGACGATCATTACCGCCTTGATCGGCGGCGGCGGTAGTTTATTCACCCTCCTCTTTGTGATCGCCATCGTTGAAGCCGGGCTGGCTTATCGTTGGCGTATCGCCATGCCTCTGGTCGCCACAATCAGCCTGTTGTCGCTGCTGGCCTCTCTGCCGATGCCCAGTTGGACTGCCGGTGCGGCCGCGGTGGTGGCGGTCAAGTTCTTATTCGGTTTGCTGCTGGGCCTGCTGGTGACGGTGCTCAGCGAGCAGATGCGCCAGGAGTATACGATCCGGCAAGCGGCCTTGCTGGCAACGGCGCGGCTGGCGGTCCTGAACGAAATCTCCCTACGCCTGGGCGAGAGCCAGCTTGAACCGGAGCGCATTTTAACCACCCTCCTGGATAGTACTCGCGCCCTGCCGGACATTGTTTTCAGCCTGGTGGTGCTGTCTCACCCGGTTGAACGCTTCTGGTATGTGGCGGCTTCTACGACCGAGCGACATCCGGTCGGCCAGCGCGTGCCGGAAATAAATAGGGAGGGATTTACGCCTTATTTCTGGTCAGCCGGCTCAGGCCCGGCCCGGCCCCAACCAGCCTTCTTTCTGGCCGGAGTGGGGGCAACTCGTCCGCTTCCGGAATTTGTGGCGGACGATGGGATTACGCAGCTCATTGGGGCGCCTTTGGTCCTGCCCACCGGCGTGATGACAGGGGTCATTGCCGTTGGCCGGCAGATAGATCGCCCTTTGAGCGATGATGAGCAGCTTTTCCTGCGCTCCCTGGCCCTGGAAGCCGGGCTGGCCCTGCGCAATGCCCAACTGTATGCCCGCGAGCAGGACCAGGTGGCTCGCCTGCGCCGCTTCGAGGCGCTCCAGGCCACCTTCTTTTCGGCCACGGCTCACGAACTCAAAACGCCACTGACCGTGCTCAAAACCCTGGCCCCGGCCCTGTGCCCGCTGCCCCATCTGCCCAGCCAGACTCAAACCGAGATTAGCCAAACCTTTGCTCAGAACCTGGAACGGCTGGAACTGCTGGTCACGGATATGTTGGAAAGCGTCCGCTTGGAGACCGGGACGGTGGCCCTGCACCCCCGTTCGCTGGATCTGGCCAGCCGCACCCGGCGCGTCCTGGAACGATTAGCCCCCCTGCTTGAACGCAAACAACAACAATTTGAGCTCCAAGCGCCGGCCCATCTACCCCTGGTTCAGGCGGATGGCAAACGGGTCGAGCAAATTTTATCCAATCTGATCGACAATGCCGCCAAATTTGCCCCGCCGGCCAGCCTCATCGAGATCAGCCTAAGCCAGCACTGCCCGTCGGCCGAGCATGGCTGGATTCAGATTGCCATTGCCGATGCCGGTCCTGGCGTGCCGCCCCAGGAGCGGGAGCTTATCTTTGACAAGTTCTACAGCGCCGCTGATAAAGCCCTGGCCGGGGTTGGGCTCGGCCTCTTTATCTGCCGGGAATTGGTCCGGCTGCACGGCGGCCGCATCTGGATGGAAGAGCGGCCCGGCGGCGGCAGCCGGTTTTGTTTTACCTTACCCCTAGCCTCTGAGGAGACCACGGATGAAGAAAGCCAGCCATAAAATTCTGATCATTGACGACGAGCCGGATGTAACCCGGGCGGTGCAGTTAACCATTACCATCCAGGAACCGGAATGGCAAGTTATCGCCGCTCATCAGGGCGAAACCGGCCTGGATCTGGTCGATACCGAAGCGCCAGACCTGGTGCTGCTCGACCTGGCCATGCCGGGGATGCACGGTTTTGAGGTCCTGGAGCAGATCCGCCTCTTCAGCGACGTGCCGGTGATCATTTTGACCGTCCAGGATGACGAGTTGGACAAGGTCCGCGGCCTGGAACTGGGCGCAGATGATTATATGGTCAAACCGTTCGGCCACCTGGAGCTGCTGGCCCGCATCCGCTCGGTGTTACGGCGGGTGGAAGGCAGCCCCGGCCCGGTGGAACGTCCCTTTATCAATGGCCAACTGCGGCTCGATTTCAACCGGCGGCGGGTGACCATTGGCGCGGAGGAGATCCGCCTGACCAGCACCGAGTTCCGGCTGCTAGAGGTGTTGGCCCGGCATGCTGGGCGGGTGATGAGCAGCGAGGTGCTGCTGAGCCGGGTGTGGGGCCGGGATGCCAGCGATGATGTGGATTATCTGAAAGCCTTCATCTATCGCCTGCGCCGCAAAATCGAACCCGATCCGGCCCGGCCCCGCTATCTGCACACCGAACGCGGGGTCGGTTACTGGCTGGACAGTGGCGAGAATCCATCCGGTTAGGAAGCTAACCCTTTATGGAAAATCGTCAATTTCTAACCCGTTTTGCCTGGTTATCCATCGCCACAGCATTGTGGGTATCTGAAGTAAGGAAAGTTCTCGCACGTCAACGAGAAAAGGGTTAATAAAATATTCCTTAGAACTTATCACCAGGCTCATTCTTCTAGCCCACTTTCCAATCCAACTCAAAGCAGTTACAATATAAAACAATACTCAAACTTCTGGCGTCTCCATTCCTGATTGATTATCGAACCAGACGGATCAAAAATCGTATCATCTGAGGTGTTTGATGAAGACCATTTCATCGAGGTTCGGCACAGCCCAGATAAGCCAGAGGCAAATAAAAGCTTTGGCCGATGTAAGCTGGCAAACCCTGGCCACCGGTATCTTGCTGTGGCTGATCTTTGCTGCGACCCTGGCCTTTATTCACTTTGTAACGCCTAATCTGGCCGGTAACGATGACTACTTTCATATTCGCTTTGCCGAAGTCATGCGCCAGCAGGGGCTGCGCCCGCCCTTCCCCTGGCTGGAACTGACTATTTTGAACAGCAGTGAATATTACGACCACCATTTTCTCTACCACGTCCTGCTAATTCCATTCACCTATGGCGACCTATTGGTCGGGGCCAAGCTGGCGGGAGTCATCTTTCCGGCTTGCGCCTT
>Ga0073934_10005163_pt1 | contig 20600 bp, 16 predicted proteins | sample LarsenN4metaG_FD_76834 | JGI IMG/M metagenome (GOLD analysis project Ga0073934, IMG submission 76834) | Hot spring sediment bacterial and archeal communities from British Columbia, Canada, to study Microbial Dark Matter (Phase II) - Larsen... ... | reverse complement strand
TCTCCTCTTTGAGTGCCCGACCGGCTCCCTGGTAGGCGGACGTGGCATCGGCGTAGCGGTCGCATACAATCGTTACGCCCTTCTCCAGGTTTGGGCGGATCAGTTGCTGGACGTGTTGGGCCCTACTGGCGCCGAAGAGCAGGAGTTCCGTAAGCTTGGCCATGTCCTGATTTTCGGGATTTAATAAAATTTTTCTGATCTGATCTCCGATGGGAGTCCCGCCGGGCTCCCGGGTATATAAAACCGAGATATTCCGGGACCGGAGGTATTGGACCAGTAAAGTAGCCTGGGTGGTCTTGCCAGAACCTTCAATGCCTTCAAAGGTTACGAACATCCCACGCGGGGTCGATGGAATAACCTGTCCCCTCGGCTCCATAATCGCTCCCACCCGGTCCCTCAATGCCATTGAGTTAAGGCCCCCTTCCTGACCTTCCCCCGCTGTCCCAGGAGAAGGCACACGGTGGGCCAAGGCCCCCCTCCTGCAAAGCGGGGGAGGGAGAGGGTGGCGGCTTTCAAAGGTCTCTTTTTTATTCACCTAACCCCCTGACCTCCTTCCCGACACGGGGAGGGAGAACCTGGGAGGCCTTAACTCTCCCCTTCCCCGGCAGGGAAGGGGGTCGGAGGGGCTAAGGGTTAAGGCGAGGGCGCCTTAACGCACATTTTATTGATCAGATTAGCTTGATACGCCGCGCCGAATCCGTTATCGATATTGACGACCGAGATTCCTGGAGCACAACTATTCAGCATGGTCAGTAAGGCTGCCAATCCCTGGAAACTGGCGCCATATCCCACGCTGGTCGGGACGGCTATCACCGGCTTATCCACCAGCCCCCCGACGACGCTTGGGAGGGCCCCCTCCATTCCGGCGACCGCTATGATAACATTGGCTTCCGCGAAGCGCCGACGATTATCCAGCAATCGATGTAAGCCGGCGACCCCCACGTCATAGATGCGCTCCACCCGATTTCCTAAAGTTTCAGCTACAATCGCGGCCTCTTCGGCTACGGGAAGATCTGCTGTTCCACCGCTGACGATGGCTATGCACCCCACCTGAGGATTTTTCAGTTTTGGACGAGCGACGATCACCCTGGCCAGAGGGTAGTACTCTGCGGTTCCTAGAACCTGTCGGACCCCCTGGTAGATTTCCTGGGAGGCTCGGGTCGCTAAAATATTGGTCTCCTCCACGACGAGCCTTTCCACAATCTTAACCACCTGCTCCACCGTTTTCCCCTGGCAAAAGATAACCTCCGGAACTCCCATGCGAAGGTGCCTGTGATGATCAATCTTGGCGAACCCCAGGTCTTCGTAGGGAAGGGTTTTGAGCCTTTCTAGGGCCTTATCCACGTCGAGGGAACCCTCTCGGACCTCTTGGAGCAAGGCTTTTAGCTTTTCCACATCCATAGTTTATTAAAAATCCTATTTTTTCAAGAAACTAGGTTTCTCGATCCTCATTTAATGAACCATCTCCAGTTGCAATAAAACCTCGTTCATGCTTCCGGTTCGATACCCTTGAAGATCTAACGTCACATACGTATATCCCAGCTCTTTAAATTTAGCTACGATCTGATCGCCGATGTCCGTGGTAACCACCCGGATCATATCTTCCTTGCCTAGCTCGATGCGGGCAATCTTATCGTGATGGCGAACCCGCAACTGCTTAAACTTAAACTGCCGTAAAAAATTTTCAGCCGCCTCTACCATGAGCAACTTCTCGACGGTAATCTTATCCCCGTAAGGAAATCGAGAGGACAGACAGGCGAAGGAAGGTTTATCCCAGGTCGGGAGGTTCAACCGTTTAGAAAGCAGTCGGATCTCGTCCTTGGTGAGCCCTACTTCCTTCAAGGGGCTTCGTACCCCGTGCTCCTCCGTGGCCTTCATTCCCGGGCGATGATCCCGGATATCATCATAATTGGTCCCATCCAGAATATAGGGAATCCCTTCCTGCCGGGCGATATCTGTCAAGATGTCATATAGCTCGGTCTTACAATAATAGCACCGGTTCGGCGGATTGTTGCTAAATCCGGGGATGTTAATCTCCTTTGACTCGACCACCCTATGCCTCACTCCTATGGAAGCGGCCAGTTGCCTGGCTTCCTGGAGCTCGGTCGCAGGATACGTCACCGAACGCGCCGTGACTGCAAGGACCTTGTCCCCCAAGACATCGTGGGCAACCTTTAACACGAACGTACTATCTACGCCCGCCGAGAAGGCCACCAGAGCGCTCCCCATGTCTGCTATCGTTTGTCTCAGGCGTTGATATTTTTCTTCGGTTTTCATCATGTTGACTTCCTCCCCAGAGATCAGGAATCTCTCGTTTAATCTAAACTTAGAGGCCTAAGCAAAAAATAGTATAATACCAGAGACCCCATTGGGTCAAGCTGAAAGCGCGTGGATTCCAAGGGCCCCTTTGTGAGTTTTTAATAACTTAGTTGACAAGAGCGCATGTTATTAATAATAATAAATTAATAATAAAATGTAAAGTCTTATAAAACTAAACGTAACTGCTCCTGCAATGCCTAACCTTTTCGTCTGCGCCCTGTTCCCAGGCTCCAAGCCTGGGAAACGTAGATCCTAGAGGCTCTGTCTCCCTTTAGGGAGCTGAGGCAGAGCCTCGAAATAGGCATTCCCAGGCAGAGCCCGGGGATGAGAAAAAACAGAGCTACGGATCAAGATGTTAGGCTTAGCTACTCCTGTCGTCCCTCAAATAATGTTTGGGTTTAAAAAAAGAGACTCTGTCCTCGAAATTGAGCTGGAAAATGTAACCAAAGTTTTCGAAGGGAAGGAGGTCTTAAAAAATGTTAGTCTTCAAGTGCCGCGGGGGAAGAGCCTGGTGGTAGTGGGGCCTCTGGACAGCGGGAAGGAGCTTTTGCTTAACCTGATTAATGGGGCTTCTCTGCCAGACTCAGGGAGGGTGCGGGTGTTGGGGGTGGATACCCGCGAGATCGGGGATGATGACCGGTGGCACCAGTTCCTTGAGAACTTCGGGTTGGTTTCCCAACGTTCCCTGCTGTTCAGATCCCTAACCGTAGGGCTTAATATCGCGCTTCCCTTGAAGCTGCGGGTCGATCGATTTTTCAGCGAGGAAGAGATCACGGCCCGGGTAGGGCGTATCCTGAGGGAGGTAGGTCTGTCCTCCGAGTATATAATGAAGCTTCCGACCGACCTGGATGAAGAAGCGAGGAAACGCGTTGAGCTAGCCCGGGCTCTGGCTTACGAGCCCAAGATCCTTCTCTATGACGAACCCGTGCTGGGCTTGGGTCCGCAGGCCAGAAAGCGTATTGGAAAACTTATACGGAAGGTAAACCAGAGATTTAGTTTAACGGCTTTTACCGTTACGTTAGATGAAGAGTTTGCGAAGCAGATTGCCGATGGGATTTTGTTTTTGGATGTTCAGACTGGTATGCTCCATAACTAAAGGAAGACGCAGCGCCGGGGGGGAATAAGGGCATAGAGGAGAGGGCGCAACCTAGATCTTCCAACCTCCCATCCTTCCCTTCTCCCACGTCCCCGCTCGCCCATTCTATCGCGTCGTAGTAGCTATGGCCCTCGCCCGTTCATGCTGGTTAAGTTCCACGGTCGGCTTTTTGGTCTGTGTGCTTTTTCCCCTTCAAGAGATTTCCGGAGCTTCTGCAGGGACCCTATCCGGTCAAATAACCCACGCGGTAACAGGGGCCGGGATGGAAAGGGTGAAGGTGATCGCCTCGAGCGCCGAAGGTATTTTTGAAGTCCTGACAGACTCTGAAGGAAATTACTCGATCCCCCGTTTGCCTGCGGGGACTTACCTTGTCACAGCCCGGGCGGATGGGTTTCTGTCCAGTTTTCAAGCCCAGGTCCGGGTATCTGAAGATGCCCAGGCCCGGGTAGACCTTGTTTTAACCCCAACTGCCGGGTCGGCGGTTATCCAGGGTAGAGTTACCAACCAGAATACCGGTCTTGGCATCAAAGGGGCTCGGGTTACGGTCTCCGGACCTCGAGGGACCATCGAAGTCACCACCGATGAAAAGGGAAGTTACCTGGTCTCGGACCTGCCACCCGGGGTTTATGTAATCTTAGCGAAGGCCGATAATTTCTTCTCCGACTCGATAGGTAGCTTCATTTTAATGGATGGGGTAAAAACGCCCGTCGATATTAGCTTGATGCCCATCCCCGGGTCTGGAGATCCGGGTGCTCTCACCGGTCAGGTCGTCGATGCCCAAACGGGCAAGGGGATTCCAAAAGCGCAAATTACGCTTTCAGGCCTGGGGGGATTTTTCCAAACGGAAACCGACGAAACCGGAAACTATTTTTTATCTAACCTTCCTTCAGGATCGTATTTTATTCTGGTTAAAGCCGACGGGTTTCGTCAGGTCTCGGAAAGAAATATAACCCTCTATGCCAATGCAACGACGCTGCGGAATTTTTTCCTTCAATCTGAATAGTTTCCAGAGCGGGGAGGATTTTAAACCGCGAAGGCTTGCCAGTTCGTCGTTTTACCTTCTTTTTCTTTTTTCTCCAATTTTTTTCTTGACACCATTTTAAATACTGAATACAAGAGAAAACGTACCTTCGTAGTTAGTGTGAGAAACGAAGAGATACAAAGATAAAGATTCTCTGAGCCGACCATCCTTGCACTGCAGAAACTAGCTTGGGCACAATGCAGGAGGTTGTTAAGTAAGCTGAAGATCCCGTGACAAGCTGAAGGCACCATAAGGCAATCCCTCGCGATCAGGGAGGGAGCCGGGTGTGCTTTTTATGGCTCTGGCCTTGTGGTGAGACCAACTGCTTTTCCCGCCGACGCCGGTGGTTATTAGGTCTCTTGGGCTCTGTGAAGCGCCTTATATCGTCCATGGGGAGTATGGGAGGATATGGGGCGGTCAGAGGGCATCGATAGCGAACCTCACACCCTCGTACAGGTGTGTAAAGGCGAAGGTAAGCGATCCGGGCAGCAGGTTTCATCCCACAAAAAGGCGTGAGCCATAAAGTGATCGTCCGATTTTAGTCTCTGAAGGTGGCAGGCACGATCATCAACGAGCTTTCGAGCAAGCATGGAAGGTGAAAGAGAGGATACCAGGAGCCAAGTCGTGTCGTACGCCCCCTACAGGAGTACCGCGACCTGGCATTGAAACGATGGAGGGATCAATTTATGTGTAAGTCAATAGGGAAATTTGGGCAAGTGTTCGTTTTGCTTGCCGTCACCGTGATGCTTACCGTTCCGACCGCTCTGGCCGATTCTTCAGCGGACAAGATCAAGAACTGTCCCCCTGAAAACTGGTGTGCTTACCATCGCACGGTCGACACCGCCTGGCGGTACAGCCCGTTGGACCAGATCAACGCCAAAAATGTCAAGCAGTTGCGCCCCGTTTGGATCTTCCAGCCTGGTGAGGTGCGAATGGGCATGCAGACGACCCCTCTGGTCATCGATGGGATGATGTATCTATCCAGTAACCCCTCGACGGTCTGGAAACTCAACGCGGCCACAGGGGAGAGAATCTGGGCGTACGTTCCAGAGATGGACGAAGCCATCGTTTCCCGCTCCTTTTTCGCTCACTCCCGAGGCCTGGCGATCGGCGATGGGCGGGTGTACATGGGTCGTGCGGATGGTTACGTAGTTGCCCTGGATGAAAAGACGGGAAAGGAACTCTGGACGAAGCAGCTTGTGAACGCCAAGAAGGATACCGTCGGTTTCAGCGGGGCGGGTACCTTTGTGAGCTCCGACCTGTTCGTCATCGGGCAGAGCGGCGGGGAATATCCCATCGAGGGTCGTATCTTTGGTCTGGATCCCAAAACCGGCGATTTGAAGTGGACCTTCTATACAACCGGGCGAGATGACCCGAAAGCCCTGGCAACCTGGGGTGGAGACTCCTGGAAGTACGGGGGGGGAGGATCCTGGCAGCCCGGGACGGTGGACTACGAGAACAACCAGATCCTGATGGGGACCGGTAACCCCGACCCGGATTATGACTACTGTGGGGATAAGTGCAGGGATCCCAAGGCGGATGGTTGGAGACCGGGTGATAACCTCTACACCTCGTCGACGATCGCCCTGGACCTCAATACGGGAAAGCTGAACTGGTACTTCCAGGAAGCGCCGAGCGATCCTTACGATTACGACGCGGCTCCAGGGGAATACATCCTGTTCCAGGATGACAAGGGCAGAAAACTCGTGCTGCATCCGGGAAAGAATGGGTTTAACCACGTGTACGATCGGAAAACCGGTAAACCCATCAACGTCTATCCCGACATAAAGACCTTCAACTGGACAACCGGCTTCAACCTGGAAAAAGGCGAGTGGGAAAATATGCTTTGGCCAAAGGCAGGGGTAAAAACCCTGGTCTGCCCCGCGATCGATGGGGGGCACAGCTGGAACGCCGGTACGTATAGCCCGCAAACCAAGCTGTTTTATCGAATCGCCAACGAATGGTGCATGAATCTGACCGTTAATCCCAAAGAAGGTGGAAAGGCCACGGCGGGTTCTGAAACCCGTGTCACGGAGCCCTTCGCCCAGGCGTTTATGGCCGCCGAATGGGAAGGCACAAATCCGCCCAACGACAAAGCCCACGGTCGCCTGACCGCCCGGGATCCCCTCACGGGTAAAATCGCTTGGGAAAAGCGGTACGACATCATCCCACACTCGGCGCTTATGTCCACCGGCGGTGGTTTAATCTTCCTCGGCACCACGGACGGATACGTGCAGGCCCTGGATGCAAAGACCGGTGAGGTGTTATGGCAGTTCAACACCGGCTCCGGCCACAACGGTGGGATCATCTCCTACTCCGTTGACGGTAAGCAGTATGTCGCCGTAGCGACCGGACATGGCTCCTACGTGGGCCGCGCCCTCGCGGATAACTACCATAAGGATAAGTTAATCAATTACAAGGAGAGCGCTGCGCTGGTCGTCTTCGCTCTTCCCTAACGGGTATTCTTGACCAGGGGACAAGGGGGCCTCTCCCTTGTCCCCGCTTTTTGCCCGATACTCTCACCCAGGAACGTGGATTAAGTCCTCTTCAGCTCTTCCTAAGTTCCTTCAGTAAACCGGCTGGAAGTCTTAATTTCATATTTTTTAGTCCTCGTTCCCAACAACAAGGAGACGCAGACGTGATATCTGACCTGTATAAGATGCTGGTACTTTTTTTAGCAATTGCCTTTGTAGTTTTATATGGAGGGGGTTTTGGAGGGACCTCTAACCCTTTTGCCATGGAAGCCCAGAAAGAGAACTCCGATAAGCCGGCAGAAGAACAAAAATCCGATAAATCTTCGGAAGACCAGAAAACGAGCAAACCTTCCACTCCAATCGCTTCTTCCAATCCGCTGTCGGGTAAACCGGAGGCTATCGAAGAAGGACACAAGCTCTTCACTAAGTTTTGTGTCCAGTGCCATGGCCCAAAGGCCGATGGAGTGAATAGGTTTGGAAAATACGCCGCGGATTTGCGTAAGTTTTGGCGGGGCTATAATGAATTTGTCACGCTCGTGAAGAACGGTAGACCCGAAAAACAGATGCCTCCCTGGAAAGAGTACCTCAACAATGATCAAATTTCCCAGATCGGGGCGTACCTGGAAACATTAGCTATCGAAGGAGCGAACTGGAAATAAAGTAAGGAGGTCTTATAACGTGAAGACTTTATGCTTTGCAATCATATTGTGGGGTCTGGTTGTGGGAGGGGGGGTCCGGGCTGAGGACTCACAAACACCTAAGCAGACTTCTGAACCAAGCCAGGGTGGCTATAGTAATCCATCGGCGCCTGCCGGCGAGTACCTGAAAACTCTGAAGGAGAATTCTTGGCTATGCAGTACGCCGGAGGCTTATGACCAGGCCATTGAAAAAGAACGCAATGGACAGGGTAAAAATTTGGAGGAATTGAAAAAGCAGCTGCTCGAACAGAAACTCTGTATGTATATAGACCATGAGTATGCTGAGAAGATCATGCACCCTTCGGTCAAGGTCCTCGAGCGCCAAGGCAATAAAATTAAGGTGACGTTTGCTGTTGAGTTTCGTAAGCGCTTTGAGCTCCTCCATCACCAGATCACACGGGTGGTGTATGCCGGGTGGACGGATACGGTGAACCTGATCGACTACATCCCCTAGTTCACCTGGCCAAGGCTTATCTGATCCCGAAATCCTTTGATCTTAGGTAAGCTCAGGCTGTCCCCTTCCGGGGATTAAAACCGGGTAAGCCTTGTCCCCTTTCAGCAAAAAGGGTGGACTTCCCTTTCGAAGGGAAGTCCACCCTTTCACACGGTAAGTGGGAGACTTTTTAAGTTCGATGGGCTCCACGGGCGATAGGAGGATACGACCTCCTTTCCCCCGGTCCAACGCGGGGAGTCCCTCTTTTTCACCTGATCTGGCTTGTTTACCAGGCGGATTGTTCAGAAGCGATCCCCCGGTGAAAGGTAGGGTTTTCGGGGCGAGCTGGAAACCTGCCCCTGCGGCGTAGGACAGCATTTCTAGCCGGAAAAGGTATTACTTCCATAATACGGAAGGCGCGTTAAGCAGGCCGTCCCACCCATGAGTCGCGCTCACGGTACCATCCTGAAGGTTGCCAGGTAATTTCCCTTCCGCCAGTTTTAGACCGTCCTGGCTAAAGCGAGATAATAATTAACCCGGGTCCTTGACAAGGTTCCAACTTAGTGTATTTTAAAGCTTGAGTAGATTTTACAGCTACAGGTGGATCGTCGCCTTCTACTTCGAGGGAGTCCCTTTTTAAAGCTTGGGGTGGTGCTAACCGTTGCGTATCGAGGGGAAAAATAAAAATATGATGGGGGTTACCAACGTTCACTCAGAAGAAAGAAAGAGGTATCGAGAAAAACTCGCCTTATTAGATCAACAAGTTCGACAAGTCATGGTGGGCTATGACAAGCTGGTCCGCCGGATCCTTTATGGTCTTTTCTCCGATGGCCAGAAAACTTTGGGACGGACCACGTGCGCGCACCTTTTGCTTCTGGCTTACCCCGGCCTTGGAAAATCTACTGCCGGGGAAACCATCGCCCATCTTATCGGCGGTGTGTTCCGAAGAATACAGTTGGTCGCAGATATGCTTCCTTCAGATATCCTCGGCACTCCGGTCCTTGAGAGCCCAAACGGGAAAAAAGAATTCGCATTTTTGCGCGGCCCGATTTTTTCTAACAGCATCCTCCTGGATGAAATCAACCGAACACCGCCTCGGACCCTGAGTGCGGCCCTACAGGCTATGGCAGAGGGAAAAGTCGATGTGGGCCATGAGCGGTTTTACATTGAAGATCCTTTTTTTGTTATTGCTACGCAGAACCCCCTGGAACAAGAAGGAACTTACCCGCTTCCGGAGGCCCTTCTCGATCGATTTGCCATGAGGGTCATCCTGGATTACCTTTCGGAAGCCGAAGAGCTGGCCCTCTCCAAGCGCGAAGATCTATTCGCTAAGTTATCCCTCAAGCCCGTTATGGAAAAAGAGGAGGTCGTCGCGGCACGGGAGTTTATTCGCTCCCACGTCTACGTAGATAATGCCTGCCGGGCTTATGCCGTGCGGTTGGTCTATGCTACACGGCCTCGGGTAGGAGGAGAAGAGGTCGTACTTCACCGGAATTGCCTTCAAGATCTTTATGTGGGAAATCGCTCTCCCGTCTTAGTGGGATGTTCTCCGCGAACCCATCTGGTTCTTATCAACCTCGCCAAAACGAGAGCCTTTCTGGAGGGACGCGATGAGGTCTGGTACGAGGATATTCAAGACCTGGTTTTCGACGTGTTTAATCACCGGATCGTACTGGATGGGACCTTGTTGGCCCAACGCGTGAGTAAGCCTCTTCAATATCTGGATGAGAACTTGATCCCCCGAGGGGAGAGGACCTTTGACCTGCGGGAGGATATCGGCTTCTTACACCAGGTGATCCGGAGGATCCTCCGAGGTGTACCGACCAAAGTTATTGAATAAAGCAAGGATGCAGGAGGAATCCTGAATTCTCAGGATTCCTCCTGCATCCTTCCCCTCACTTTCTGGATGGATTTCGGCGAATGGTATGCGCAAATAACCCGAAGGGTGGACCTGCGGATAAAGGACCGGGTTCAGACGATCATGCAGGGCGTACATCCGAGCACCTTTCGAGGACGCGGGGACGATTTTGAATTTTTTCAGCACCATACCCTGGGGGAAGAGACGACCCGGATCGACTGGAAGGCCAGTGAACGCCTGGAGGAAGGGTTTCTAGTCCGCAAGCTTCGTGAGGAAAGGGTCCTCGAAGTCTGGGTCGCAGCGGATCTCAGCGCCTCTATGTTTACCGGATTCTCTAACGAGGGGCGTAAACAACGCCTTCTCCTGGATATCCTGGCCGTGCTGGGGCGTTCTGTCATTCAACAGCAGGATCTTTTAGGGGTTATAGGTTTTGATCATACCGTTCGGACCGTTCTTTCCCCCTTTCGCTCCGAGAAAATGTTCGTAAACCTCCTCAAAATGATCTGGGATTTTCAACCAACGGAGGGTAAGCGGACCTCCCTGCTCCCTACCCTTCAATTCTTCGAATCCCATAAAAGCACCTGGCAGCAAAAGAAAAAGCGGCTCGTCTTTCTCCTCTCTGATTTCGAGACCGAGGAAGAATGGATTCCGGTGGTCCAAAGGATCCGGGCAACCCATCCCATATTTCCTGTTTTTCTTGAAGAAACGCTCCCAGAGCACCTTATCTCCGCTGCCGGTCTTCTAACTTACCGAGACGTGGAAAGCGGTGAGTACGGGACGGTGGATGCCAAAGCCTGGTTAAGCTGGTTAGAAGATCAAAAACGCCGGGAGCGTGAACAGTACCTGGCACAATTTGCGGTTTCCGGTATACAGGCTCTTTTCGTATCCAGGGAAACTTTTTCCGTAGACGTTTTAATAGAATTCTTAGAGGAACAGCGCTTTTAAAGGATCTGCTGCGGAGAGATAGGTGGACGGCCATGGACCCCTGCAACCGGCACGTAGCCATGGCTAGCCTGACGCTCTTGGCGCTCTATATGATGAAACAGTTTGTCTTCCTATCCGTATTCATTCTATCGATCTTGACCTCCGGCCTCCGGCCCCTTCAACTCAGCCTGGAACTGACTTTTGCCCAGAGCCAGGAACCGTTATACTATCAACAAGAACATTTTGTGTGGGCCCGCATCGAAAATGATCGGTTTAAACAAGAGGACCTCCTCCCTTTCCTTTCTCGCCAGCATGTGGTCCTTATCCTGGAACAACCGGACGATTCCCAGAAAGCCAGGGTACGAAATTTTCTGGAAAACCGACCTGATGGATTTCCAGAAGTCGATAGCTTCCGGCTCTTACCACGTCCGCAAGGGAACGAAAGATACGCGATCGGTTACATCCAGGCGGAACTCAGGCCGAGCGCATCTCCTGAATTTGAAGTTTACCTGGTTACCTTTAAAGAGCTTCTCTCTGTGGAAAAGCTCCTCCAGGTACTTGATAATCTGGCCAGGACGCCGGGATTCGATTTTGTAGTGCCCGCCTTTTTCTTTCCGGATAAAATGGTGGCCCCTTTCGTTCAATTTGAGGTAGAGTTCCTTTCTCCAGAGCTTATTCCGGGGGGAATCAACCGCATCCAAGAGCTTAACGAAGCGAATTTCGTCAAAGAAACGGAGCAGACCGGCAATTTTAAGACCCCGGTCGTTTTACAGCTAAAGAAAAATGCCCCTACCAATATCCTGGCCACCGTCCTTCGTTATCAACAGATGTCCGGGGTTGTGAAACGGGCTAAACTCTGGTGGTTGAGATTACGCCTGCCGGTAGAGATTCGAACGCAGCCCGTGGGAATTAATTTCTTCGGGATCTGGGAACCTATTCGATATAACATGCACATTGAACGGGATCAAGATGTAGAGGTACTACCGAAAGCCCTTACCAAAGAGACGGTGGGCGCGTGGATTTTTGAAAGTACGCATCTTCCTAGCGAACTGATCCAGGTGGATCAGATCGAAAAAAAGACCCAGAACCTGGAAAATGGAAGAGTGTTGGATGAGGTCTCCTTCACTTTTCGTCTATCTAAAACCGGGACCTACATTTTTTTACCTTACCCCCTTCAGGTGGCCTACGGAGCGTTGAACGATCAGAAACGGATTGAAGTCGTTCGGGGAAGTGTTCCCACGGCCATTACGATTCCGGATCATCTTCCCAAGCAGCTTACCCGGATGCCGGGGCAACTTATTTCTTTAACGGTGCGTCAAGTCCCCCCCTGGACGATAACGACCGGAGCTCTTTTGGGAATTTTGCTTGTGGTCGTGGGGTTCGTAGGGACCCTTAAGATATTTCGACGGTCCCTGGATCTTACCGCTCAGAGACTCGAACAGGGGCTTGATCCCTCAGACCAGATCCTTAAAGCTTTGACCCTGAAGTATCAAACGCGTCTTAAGGAGGCGCAGAGGATGCTAGAGTCTTTAACCTTTCAAGGCCCTATGGAACAAGAGAGGGAGTGGCTCCATTTCCTATGCGTTTTTTTGAAACAACTTCTCGGAGACCGGTATTATCAGGATGAGGCCCTCTTCTTGGGAGGGCCAGGGGCTTCAAGTAATTCTATAAGGCGGTATCTGATGGCAACCTCTTTTTTAAATCCCCATGAGGCTCCGATTGCGGAGGCCCTGGACCTGTTGCAAGATATCGAGCGGCGGTTACCTAAAAAGCATTTATCCTTTTCAAGCGCTGAGGCCAGGGATCTGCTGGCCAGGGCAGAAATGATTACAAAGAGGATCCTGTCCTAGTTTTTTTATCCACAAAGGGCCGCGAAGGGCCGGGGAGGTTTTTTCTCTGTAGTTCCTCGCGGCTCTCCGCGGCCCTTTGTGGACCAAAAATGCTTCAGTTCGAACATCCTGTAGCTTTTCTTCTTTTACTTCCCCTGGTGCTCCTCAGATGGTTCCCTCGGCGGCAGGTGCGGTCTTACCTTTCCTTAAGTGTGCCGCCCAGGATGAGGACGCAGGCCGGTGTGGCAGCAAGACCTACCTGGGTTACAAACCTCCCCTCGCATGGCCTCTATGCATTTCTCTTTATCTTAGTATTTTTGATGAGCGAGCCTTTCCTCGGCCGGGAAGAAACCTACCAGGTGAAAGAATCGCATAGTATCCTTCTACTTCTGGATACCTCCGCCAGCATGATTCAAACTGGACTGCTAGAGCTGGTAGTAAGGGATTTCCTGGTCGATTTTATTTATAACCGGCCCGAAGAAGATCGCATGGCGGTGGTACGATTTGACTCGGATGCCAGCGGGGGCATTTTCACCCGGAATCACCAGGGCTTGATCCTGGAAATTACCAGACCCTCGATGGTCCAGGAATTCACCCTGAACCCTCTAGATCAAGGCTCCTCCAAGGAAAAAGGAACTCAGATCGGCCTCGGATTGTTTAAGGCGCTAACGAGCTTTCTTGAAGACGAGGTTGAAGCGCGCATTGCAGAAAGGCGGTTAACCCTCGCGGAGCAAGATAGGATCTATGAAGAGCTTCAAAACGTCCTCCGACAGTTTCTCTGGCATTTTCGACATAAAGAGGAGGAGGGTTACCCTCTGCAAATTCCCTTGGTGTCCAACCTCGAAGAAGTGGGCCGCGGGAAAGCGCTCCTCATCATCACCGATGGGCAACTCTTAGAGCCGGCCTCTCAGTCTGAACGGGTGGATTATCTGAGAATTCTAGATTACTATGAACGGTTGGGCTTTCGCCATATCTACTTTGTCAGCCTTAAAAACTACCCTTTTCAACTGAATCCCCTCCTGGATAAGAATCCCTCGTGGGGAGCTTACACCTGGGATAATACCGAGGCCGGCTTGCAGGAGGTATTTAAAAAGATCGCAAACGATATCGATCGAATGGAGTATGGAAAAAGCGTGGTAGCCACCCAAATCAAAGAACGGCCTGTGTTTTACTTGTTCTTACCCAGCCTGCTCTTATTGGTGTTGGGGGTGGGCCTACAGTTTCATAAAAGAATCCGGCCTTTTCCTTAAAATTAACTCGTTATCCCTGGGTCTGTACGGGGTTGCGACCACAGAGGCACAACGGGCGCGGAGATAAATTTTTATTTTCCTCTACGACCTCCGGGTCTCTGTGGCCAGGCACAACGATCAGCGGACAGGAGACGACGGGCAGCAGACCATGAAAAATAAATTTTTAGGGGCCCTTTTCGGAGGGATGATCCTCGTGGGAATCGCCCTGCTCACGGTGAGTGGGTTAGGTTCCAAGCATCAACGGCTTTTGAGCAAAGCAGATACGCTGGCCGCGGAGGGAAACTTCGCAGAGGCTTTAAATACGTATCAGGAAGTGGAGGCGGATTACGGTAAAACGTTCTTGGGCATCCCTCAAGGACCGATTTTGGACGTGCTAAGTCCGCTCGGGGCTGAAACCCGCTCCTACCTTAAGCTTCGACGTGCAGAGATGGAATTTCGGGAAGGCGAGCGGTTGCTGGCAATATCCGGTCATACCCAGCTCGTTTCTTTAGATGCCCCGGTCCCCCGTCTGGCAGACGGGGATCTTACCGAGAAGCCCTCGTTAGAAGAGGTGATACAGCGTTTCAACGCCGCCGAGGCGCAATATAAACAAGTCCAGGGGGAAACCCAAGATCCGCACTGGCGGTTTATAGCGACCGTCAACAGGGCGCGCGCAATGACGGAGACCTTCCTTATAAAACACTCCCTGGAAGAACAGCCAAGGAACCTCTTAAACTTAAGGCAGGGACTTGCAGATGCGGTCCAGTCGCTCCAAAGCGTCCTGGACGCCCTCTATACGGATCAGATCCGCGTTCCCTTACTGGAAGAACGGAATCTGGTGCTTCTGTTGGAAATCCTGACCCGGTTTCGACAAACGCCAGAGAGCGAAGCCGGAGAGCGCCAGAAACTTGAAAGATTACTTAAAGATACCGTGACGAGTTCTGAACTGGCCTCCCTGGGAGAAATCCTTCGACGGGGAGACCTTACATCGAAATCGCTCTCCCGCCAGGAAGAGAGCACCATGAAGGACTTTCTTCCTAACCCGAGTCCGTCCAGCGCTACCTTTCAGCAACAGGGGGACCATCCTCCCCTCGATAGCCCGGATTCCAGGGCCGGTACCGGCAGCGCCGATGCCGGTAACGAGGGAGAAATGCATTAATCAGGGCTGAGTGCGCAGTCCTAAGAACCGACAGTTCGGGACTCCGCATTCTGCACTCCGCACTCTATTCATGCAGTGGGAATATCCTTGGGTTTTGTGGGGACTGGTTGCCGTTCCGCTCCTGACGGGCCTCTTTTTCATTTTATGGAACCAGAAGAAGGCTTTCTGGGAGGCCTGGTGCAGGGTTCCCTTCACGCGTATGCAGAGCGCGTCCCCTTCGCCGGGAAGGTATTTCCTCAAGACGTCCCTTTTCCTGGTCGGTTTCACGCTCAGCGTACTCGCCTTTGCTTCGCCCGTGATTCAGCGGACCGCGTGGGAGCCCTTCTGTGAGAACGTAGTCATGGTCCTCCTTGTGGATTTCTCCAGAAGCATGGAAGCTCCCTACGACCCCGAGGAGGAGAACGCACCCAGTCGCTTTGCAGCGACCAAGAAAGGCCTCCAAGAATTTCTCTCTTCCCTTCCTAAAGGGGTCAAGGTCAGCCTGGTTCCCTTTTCCGAATACGCAATACCTGTGACCGCCGGGTTTAGTGACGATCACGGCGAAATTATCGCCAAGGTCAGACACCTCCAGCGCGATTTTTTCTATAAGCAGGGGACCGATCTTACCACCACGTTGCGCGAAGGGTTTAATCTGGCGGACACCTTTTTACAAATGCGCAAGAGTGCACCGACATCCGCCTCCTCAGCCCCGCCGGTCGTTTCTTTGATACTTATCAGCGATGGGGATATACGTGTGACCGGGGAGATGCAAAATTTCCTCGCGAAGCGAGGAGACCACATCCCGGTCTTTACGATCGGCGTGGGGTCCGAACGCCCCGCGTACATCCCGGACCCCCTTTCTCCGGTGGGTTATCTGGTGGACCGAAAAGGTAGCCCAGTTACCACCGCGTTTAAGCCGGAGGCCCTTCAATTCATTGCTGAGAAGACCGGCGGTACGTACTACCCATTCGAAAAACGTGGAGAATTGTTCGCAGCGCTTCAAGATATCATCCGAAAACAGGGGATCCGAAGCCAGCGAGAATACACCTATGCCTACCCGCTTCGTCCTTTCTTCTTTCTGGGAGCCTTCTTTTTCCTTCTCATTTCTTGGAAATTGACGGATTGAGAAGGGAACCTGGGAGTTGACTAAGAACAAGAACCTCCCGCACCCTCAATTTGACAGAGGGGCCTAAAAACCAGCTTAATAAGAAAGTAGGAGCCCCGGCTATTGGGTCGCTGAATATATACTAGCCGGCAAGGAAAAGCGTTATATATTTTATATGGAAGCTATGGAGGCAAGCGTAAAGTAGCAGTCCGTAAGCCTGATTTAAGCGAAACCAAATTCAGGAAGGAACTCAAATCCTACCGGGTCTTTCTAGGTTATGGAGAGAGGTTCCTTCTTGATCGAACAAGGAGGAGTTTATCTATGCAAGGACTTAGAAGTTGGTGCGGTTGGTCTAAGATTCTGTTGCTCGGTATTTCCTTAGGACTTCTTTTTTATCTGTACTTTTTATCTGCTCAAGCCCCCAAGATAGAAGCTGCCGAGGAGGGTTCCGCTAAAAAAGGGGACCCGGCTGCCGGCGAAAAGCTATTCTTTGATACGGAAGGCCTGGGCGGTCTCGCCTGCGTCAACTGCCATAAGGTGAAGGGTAAAGGAGCTGACGTAGGCCCTGATCTCTCGAAGGTGGGTGAAAAGCCCCTCGATTATCTTCATGAGTCTCTTGTAAAGCCGAGCGCTTACATAGTGCCGGGCTACGAGGTCCTTGAAATTAAGACGAAAGATGGGAAGACCTACCAAGGGATTAAAAAAGGCGAAACCGACACGGAGTTAAAATTTATAGATGTGACCGACCCCGACCTTAAACTGACCGCGCTCCCGAAGGACCAGGTTGCCAGCGTGACGCCTCAGCCAGAATCGTTTATGTTCAGCTTTGATAAACTCTTGAAGGAGGATCAATTAAACAATATTCTGGCTTACCTCCAAACCTTAAAATAAAGTAGTACATCGTCCCGTTCATGCTGATCAACCGCTCCCTCGCGGTCGCGGCTCTGAGGACTTGCGTCACCTACCAATCTAAGCCACGACCGTAAGGGAGGGATTCGATGAATCAAAAGGAAAGGGACTAGGTAGGAGTACCCTGTTTACTTAATTTTGATAAATGGTTCTGCTCTCCCTCCCCACCCCCCTCTCCCACAGCGTAGGAGAGGGGCCGGGGGTGAGGGGGAAACGGTGACTTAAATTTAACTTTACATAGGTAGGAGTATCCTGTTTACTTAATTTTGATAAATAGTTCTGCTCTCCCTCCCCACCCCCCTCTCCCACAGCGTGGGAGAGGGGCCGGGGGTGAGGGGGGAAAGGGACTAGGTAGTAGTCCCTTGTAAAGCTAGTTTTAATACCCCTTAAAAACCCCGTGAGGGGGGATCTGTTTGTAGCAAAACAGGGATCCCGTCTTAGAAGCTCCGGGAGGAGCGACCTGTTTCATCGTCTAAAAACAGATCGCTCCTCCCGGAGCTCGGGGGCTTGTTGGGGTTAACCCTGGCTACCAACGGGTCGCTCCTCCCGGAGCTTTGAAGGATTCATCAACATTAACTTTACAAGGTAGTAGGTACTCTCTTCAAGTAAAGGGATATGAACTCTCGGTAAGTAAAGAATGAAAGGCAGATTCTTTACTCTTTATCACCGCTCCTTCGTCTATAACTGGTCAGGTTTACTTTTCTGCCCCCAGATCGTATAGGCTGACCTCGGCATCCCGGTAAAGGACCGGATAGTTAAGCAAGGGGGTCGCGGTATCCATGATCAAGTACCTGATGTTATACTCGGGATAAAGTAAATGGTACTGTTCGTGGTTGATCACCTGCTCGAGTTCCTGGTCTTTGAGGTATACGCTGGTAGGGATTCGGGATACGTAACCAAAGGCGATGGGCTTTTCGTGGATCGTTTGATAATATAGAGCCAGCGTAGGGCGGGTCGTCTTGTCAATGATACCTTGGATACCCGGCAGATCCTTCAAGACATAAACATACGGTTTTACGACAATTTTAGAAGAAGGGATGGGCCCGGGTAAATACTCTATAAAAAGTACGATCAGTAATAACCCCGCCATCAACTGCTTTCCCGGCGGTCCTTGAAAAAGTGCCTTAAATCCCATCGCGCTGAGGATCGCTGCACTCAGCATGGTCATGACCGTCATCCTTACCGGAACTCCCGAAAGCTTTAGAGGAGGAACGACCTCTTCGAGCGCGGCGTAGGGCAGCTTTAGGAAAGGAATTTCCTTTCCTCCCACGTGGAGTACAGGTCCTAAGCTCAGGACGGTAAAGAAAATGAGTATAAAATACCATAACCTGAGCCCTTGAGCGGGGAATTGGCGCCTCTTAACCCATACAAAGATAAGAAGACAGAGGACCGAGACCCCCATATGAACGCTGCTCTCATCGATATTGCCGGGCAATTTAGACCAGTAAAACTTTGTTAAATGGGCAAAGCGCCAGCGGCCTCCGGGAATGACGGGCGCCAACAAATCCAGGGAATACTCCTGCGGGGAATGCGCGCCGATCAAGGGATCCCTTTTGTTCAAAAGGAGCAATGAACCTGCCAGAGGTCCCGTGGTGACCAGGGTGGCGACCAAAAAAGTTACCAGAGGACCTAGATGTTCCCGCCTAAGGAAGAAAAAGAGATCCTTCCTGTCTAAAGCATACCCGGCGAGAATTAAGCCCCCGATCAAGACCGAGTAAAAAAAGTAGTAGTAATCACAAAGGATGACCGCAAAAAGTACCAGGGCCGACGTGATAGCCATAACTTTGCTCGGCTTGGTGACCCATCTACACCAGCAAAGTACAAAGAGTGGGACCCATTCTAAAGACTCCAGGTTCAAATGTCCTTGAGCGTGCGCAAAGTGGTAATTTGAGAAGGTGAATATGTAGCCTGAGATGAGGCTACTCCAGTAAGATTGAGTAAAATAGTAAGTTAACAAAAATGCCGTAAACCCTCCCACGATAAAAGAAAAAACCACGATACAATTATACGTCTCCCTCAGCGTCAAAAATCTTAACAGCCCTATTCCCATGAAACCATTGAAAGGATTCAACGTGTGACCGAGTAAGGATAGATCGGAGGGGTAACGAAGGTAAGACGTATGCCAGGGGGATTGATGGAGCTGGGTCACCGCTTTGTTGACCCACCAAAGGTTCCAGACATTTTGTAATCCATCCCCTTGATCTGCAAACAGATGGGTGGAAAAGGATCCGATCAAAGGATAGGTGAGGATACAAAAGAAGGTGAAGTAGAAAATGAGGGGACCGAGTCCCATCTTAATGACCACGCAGACGCCCCGTTTAATAGAATCCCGGTTCATTTTTTAAAACCCCAGAGACTACGCCTTTCTGTTCACCCCTCTAGGAGGGGAGACAGGTCGCTCCCAACCCGGTCCCTGACCCAGGACTTTCGCCGACGGCCTCGGGCGTGCTTACGGCTTCAAAGTAGAAGTCTCTTAACGCCCCTGACCTTTGATAATCCCTCTGGTTACCGGGAGGATAACCCGGATACTTTGTTTGATATAGCTCCGTTGTGAAATTGTCAAATGCCTAAATCCTTCATAGGGTTGACGTAAGAACGAGTCAAAACGTCGAATCCCTTTTTAGCTCCGGGAGGTGCGACCCGTTTTAGCCAAAGGGGACCCCCCCCCCCGCTTTTTTAGCTCCGGGAGGCGCGATTGGTTCGGACAGGTCGCTCCTGACGGAGCCTGGAGGTTTTTAGAGGCCGGGGTGGGGACAAACAGGACGCTCCGCCGGGTCTGTTTAAGCCTTACGTCCACAGCAGGGAGGTTTTAGTCTGGGAATGAGGAAACAGGGTTACGGATCAAAAGGTCATACTTAGAAAATTGCGCTTGCCAGATATTTTTTTCTTGACAAACTTAAAAGTACTACTTTTAGTATGTTATAGTTAGTATGTTATAGAAGGAAGATGTTATCTTCCTCTAAGAAAGGGTTAAGAGAGGGTCAAAAAATCAAAATTCAGATTTGGCTCATTTTCTGGAACTTTTCGTGACAATCTCGTTGCTTGGACTTTAACAGAATCTAAGTATACCAACTGAAGAGATAGGTCGATAATCTTCGGCTTATTAACCATTAATTATTCCTCAAAACGTTCTGTTTTGCTAACTGGTTTTTTAGCTGAGAAGGGTGTCGTGTCGGTTTGAATTTGTTAGCACTCTCTACGAGAGAGTGCTAACATTTCTCTATGAGGGTTAGGTAAGAAAGGGGGTGAGCGGGGTAACTTACTGATGAGCGCTGGAATTGTTTAAAGGGTGAGGCAAGATCAACTTGATAACTCTGGCCTTTGTGGGCAGAGCTCATCAAGGTTAATTGGTAGGAGGGATCAGCAATGGTTAGAATGATGAAGCTGGTATCATGTTTAGCAGTTATCATGTTTGTTCTAGCTCCTATGGCTTTTAGTGCTGCCATGAAGCCCACGGCGGACGAGCTTCTCAAGCCTGATAAAGCCAACTGGGTTCACTATCACGGGAATTACCGCGCCTGGCGCTACAGCGAATTGGATCAAATCAACAAGAATAACGTCAAAGAC
>Ga0073934_10005162_pt1 | contig 20604 bp, 19 predicted proteins | sample LarsenN4metaG_FD_76834 | JGI IMG/M metagenome (GOLD analysis project Ga0073934, IMG submission 76834) | Hot spring sediment bacterial and archeal communities from British Columbia, Canada, to study Microbial Dark Matter (Phase II) - Larsen... ... | reverse complement strand
GCGCTCGCGGGCGGGTTCGCGGGCTTCTTCCGGTTTCGTGGCGATTCCATCAAGGGCGGTGACAATGGCGGCGGATGCGGGCGTGGCGACGGAGGCGGGAATCCCCCGCGGACTGCGGGGGGTGGTCGTGGCCAAGTCGGCCAAGAGCTACGTCGACGGCCTGAATGGCGTGTTCAACCTCTGCGGTTACGACATCCGCGACATCGCCGAAAAAATCTCCTTCGAGGAATCGACCTACCTGCTCTGGCACGGCCATTTGCCCAACCGCCAGGAGCTGACCGCCTTCGAGCAGGAGTTCCGGGCCGCGCGCGAGTTGCCTCCCGAACTCATCGCCTTCCTCAAGACCGTCCCCCGCGACGCCGTCCCCATGTACGTGCTGCGGACCGCCGTGTCGGTGCTGGGGATGCAGACGTTCAAGGAGCTTCCCGCGCAGACCCCCGGCGAAGCGCTGGCGATGGTCCAGAAGCTGGCGGTCTCGCTGACGGCGAAGATCGGGCTGATCGTCCCGGCGATCCAGCGGTTCCGCACGGGACAGGAGTTGCCCCCGGTGCGGAAGGATCTGGGCGAGGCGGCCCACTTCCTGTACCAGCTCAACGGGACCGAACCGTCGCAGGACGCCGCCGACGCCTTCGACACCGCCCTGGTGCTGCACTGCGACCACGGGTTCAACAACTCGACGTTCACCGCGCGGGTGGTGAGCAGCAGTCTGACCGACATCTACTCGGTCTTGGTGGCGGCGATCGGGGCGCTCAACGGCCCGCTGCACGGCGGGGCCAACGTGCAGGTGCTGCCGATGCTGCAGGAGATCGGCGATCCGTCGAAAGCCGAGGCGTGGGTGCTCGAGCAGCTCAAGAACAAGCGGGTGGTGATGGGGATCGGGCACCCGGTGTACAAGGTGGTCGATCCGCGGAAGGACCCGCTCAAGCGGATGGCCCTGAAGCTGACGAATCAAACCGGGGCCAAACTGATCAGCATCGCCGAGCAGGTGGAAGCGGTGATGGCCCGCGAGAAACGGCTGCATGCCAACGTCGATCTGTACTCGGCCCCCTTGTTCCACGCGCTGGGCATCCCCAGCGACCTGTTCACGCTGATCTTCGCCGCAAGCCGCACCACCGGCTGGCTGGCGCAGGTGATGGAGCAGCTCGAAGACAACCGCATCTACCGCCCGGAATGCGACTACGTCGGCCCCCCGGTCGGCCGCGAGTTCAAGCCGATCGACGAGCGCTGACAATTCAGCCCCCGGTCTCCCGACCGGGGGCCGAGCGCTCCGATTGATCCACAACGTCGGCGAACTCTACAAACGGTTGGTCCCCCGTCAGAAAACAGGGGGCAAAGTAATTCGTCCCATGTTCGAATCACGTGCACTCCCCACCGATCCCGTCCCGGTCTTCAACTGCCACGTGCTGGTGCGCAAACCGACCGCGGCGGGGGAACCGTGGACCGCCCGGTGCGCAACCGCCGCCGAGATTACCGCCGACGCCCCCACCGAGCGCGAGCTGCTGCAGAAGATCGTCAGCCGGTTCAAGTTCTTCGTCCACGAGCACCACGTCCAGGGCGAGCCGATCCCGTGGACCGACCCGCCGCTGACGCCCCAACCGGGCGAACTGGAACGGTTCATTCCCGTACATTTGTAGGTCCGGCGAGCCGAGCCGGACCGTGGCTGTCACGGGACAGGGATCGCACACAGACGCAGCGGTGCCGCTCGGCTCGCGGCACCTACGACAAATCACCTGCGCTCTCGGTTGTGACGCCGACGAAATACCCCGCCGCCGTCCAGCGCTGGAACCACTCGCGAATCGGCGGCGAGTCGTCCGCTGACTCGGTGAACCACTGCGACAGCGCATCCCCCACCGTTGCGCCGCCGTGCAGCAGCGACAGCAGCCGGAATTCGCCCTCCGTCACCGGTTGCCGCCGGACGATGTACTCGCGACGGGTGACCACCAGACACGTCGGCGTCGCGGCCGGCATGTCCGGCTGTTTGCCGCGACGGACTGCGGTGATGGTCTCGTGCACTGGGTATCGCAGCCGGATCAGCCGCACACAGGGGGCGAATTGCAATCGGCACTGCGGCCAGTCGTCGGGTGAAAGATCGCCCAACACGAACGGCGTCGTGTCCTCTGTGCCGGGGCCGTCGAAGACTTCGCTGTAGAGCCGCTCCAATGTCGCCAGATCGACGAGGAAGTCGGCCCAATCCGGCTCGTCGGTTTCGCGCGGCGGACGGGTCTCGGCCAGATGCTGCGGGAACTTCGCCCCCAGTTCTGCGAGCGTGTAGCTCGTCGATGGATGCCGGTGCAGATAACCGAACGCGAACTCGGCGAACAACTCTTCTCCGACGATTGCCGCCAACGCGGGGAATTCGCCGGCCAGCACTTCCAGCAGCCGGGCCGCATAGGCGTTGGCATAGATCTGCAACCGCTCGCGGCTGGACAAAGCCCGCGACGGCAGGATCCGCTCGGCGATCTGTTCGGCCCCGTCGCCGCCCGGTTGTCGGATGACCGCCTGCATCCACCGCTGAATTTGCGCGAGCGACTCGGCCGGCATCATTCCACCTCCGCCGTCACGCACACGGCCGGCTGGGGCACGGCCTCGTAGGTCCGGCGAGCCGAGCCGGACCGCTGCGGCCCCAGGGTGTCGATCGCGCCGGAAGACTCGGTGGCGTCGCTCGGCTCGCGACGCCTACTGTCGGCCGCGCGGGCCTTCGCGATTTCCGCCTCCAGCACGGCGAACGGCGGGATGCGGGCGTCCCATTCCAGCAGCGTCGCGGCCTGCGGCGACCGCGACCGGGCCAACCGGTACAGCTCCCACACCGGGTCGATCACCGGCCCGTCATGAGTGTCGATCCGGTGCGTGCCGCAGTCGGTGTGACCGGCGAGATGAAACTGCACCACCCGATCGGCGGGGACGCGCTCGATGAACTCCACCGGATCGAAATCGTGGTTCGTCGCCGAGACGAACACGTTGTTCACATCCAGGAGCAGCCCGCAGCCGGTGGCGTCGGTCAGTCGCGACAAAAACTCCCATTCGGGCATCGTCGAGGCGGCGAACGTCACGTAGCTGCTGGGGTTTTCGAGCACCAGCGGCCGTTCCAGAATGTCTTGCACGATCCGCACCCGGCCGGTGACGTGGGCCAGCGACTCCTCGTTGAGGGGCAGCGGCAACAGGTCGTGCGTGTTCAATCCCGCCACGCCGGTCCAGCAGAGATGGTCCGACACCCACGCCGCAGCGACGTCGTCGGCGAGCCGCTTCAGCTTCCGCAGATAGTCGAAGTTGAGCGGGTCGGTGCTGCCGATGGACAGCGACACGCCGTGCATGACAATCGGATACCGCTCGGCGATCCGATCCAGCACGTGCCGCGGCCGGCCATGCGAGTCCAGGAAGTTTTCGGAGATGATCTCGAACCAGTCGACCTCCGCCGGGTGCTGTAGCAGATACGAAAAATGCGCAGTCCGCAGGCCGACGCCGAAGCCGAGCGCGGGCAGATGCAATTGCGATGCGGGCATTTCCACCGACCTTTCCCGGGGTGCGCCATTGTAGCCTGCTGGAAAGGGAATGGATGAAGGCACCTGCGGGACCTGGGCCACGGGCGCGGATCGCGATGCGGCATTTCCCTGACAAATTGGCCCCCGGCTGCGCGTTGCCGACGCCGTAAACCTCGTTACGATACTCATAGAGGGCAAACGCTCCCGGCAGGAGACGGCGGAATGTGGCCTTGGCTGATCGGTGGCGGAATCGCAATCGTCGGGCTGGCGCTTGTCGCCGTCCCGTTGGCCCGGGCCTATCGCCGTCGCGAGGCCCGGCAGGGGATCCGCGTGTTCCGCCTGCGGCGGGAAATGCTGGAGGCCCGCTTCTTCGATCTGGCCCGCACCCAGGACAAGCCCCGCGGCCTGCGGTGGGTCGATTGCGACTGGCAGGACGCCGTCACGTTCGCCCGCGACAAGGAGTCTGGCCTGCTGACGGCGTTCGTGGCGGTCAACATCCGCTTCGAGGCCGTCGAGGGAGGGGACATGGACGGGGTCGCCGCCGTGGGCACCATCCGCGAAGCGGCCGCCGTGTTCCACTACCGGCACGGCGTCTGGGGCACCGGCGGTCGGGCCCTGTTCAATATGACGCCGCAGGACGCCGTCCGGCAACTCACGGGGCAGTTCGACCCCATCCCGGCGGAGTTGGTCCCCGCGCGGTAGTGAAGTCGGTGAATCCATTCTCGAAGCCCACGGGTTGCAACCCGTGGGCTTCTGCATCATGAGACCCTTCTATGTCCACCAACAGCGCCCGCTGCTACTTCAACTTTTATTCCGCGGGCCGGCTGGTGTTCGGGTCCGGCGCGGTGAAACAGCTGGCGTCGTTTCTCGCACCCTGGTCGCCGCGGAAGGTGTTCGTGATCGGCGACCGGACGCTGGAGCAGGCCGGCGTTGTCGCGCAAGTAACGCACCCGCTGACCGACGCGGGCATCGACCTGCGGGTCTGTCTCGACGGCGAACCGGAGCCAACGTTCGCCGTCGCCGACAAGGTACTCGCCGCCGCACGCGAATTTGGACCGGATGCGATTGTCGCCGTCGGCGGCGGCAGCAACATGGACCTGGGGAAGATCACCGCGGCGGTCCTCACTCACGGCGGCAGCTACCGGGACTACGTGAACTACGGCAAAGTCCCCGGCCCGGTGTTGCCGCTGGTCTGCCTGCCGACGACATCGGGCACCGGCAGCGAGGTGTCGCACGCCGCGGTGCTGACCGATCAGGCCAATCACATCAAGGTCAGCATTCTCAGCCAATACCTGCGGCCGGCGGTGGCGGTGGTCGATCCGACATTGACGCTGTCCTGCCCCGCGAAGCCGACGGCGGACAGCGGCATCGACGCGCTGACGCACGCCATCGAAGCGTTCACCGCGACGGCCTACAACGAACTCGACGTGCCCGCGACGGAGCCGTTTCCTTACGACGGCAAACATCCGCTGGGAGACGTCTGTGCCGAGAAGGCGATCGCGCTGATCGGGCAGCATCTCGCCACGGCGGTGCAGGAGCCGCAGAACCTCGCCGCGCGGGAGGGGATGTCGCTGGCAGCGACATTGGCCGGGCTGGCGTTCTCAAACTGTGCCGTCGCCGTGGTCCACGCACTGGAATACCCCCTTGGCGGCGCGGTGCACGTCTCGCACGGGGCTGGCAATGGCCTGCTGCTGCCGTATGTGATGCGGTTCAACCTGCCCGCGCGGACGAAGGAACTGGCCCGCATCGCCGCACTGCTCGGCGAGGACACCGCGGGCGTAACCGACGCCGTCGCAGCCGAGCGGGCGATCGCCGCCGTCGAACGGTTGCGGGCCGCGATCGGCATTCCGAACCGGCTGCAAGAACTGGGCGTGACGCGCGACCAGTTGCCGACATTCGCCACGAAGGCGTTCGGCATCAAGCGGCTGATGCTGCTCAACGGCCGCCGGCCGACGGAGACGGACTTGCTGGGGATTCTGGAAGCGGCGTGGTGATGAGGTCGGGCTTCACAATCATTTCCGGCGCTTCCAGCACATCGACAATCGCACGCGCCCGAAAGACTCGACCGTAAGATCGCCCGGGCAGTTCGTCCAAGATTCCGGCTTTCACGAGCTTCCCGACATTCAGGCTCGCCGAACGGAACGTCACCCCCAGTCGATCGGCAGCCTGCGAGACTGTCAGGTACGGCCGGCTGAAGAGGTCGTCGATCAGTCGCAGGACCAAGGCCGATGCCCGCGCGGTTTGGAGTTGTGTTCGGTAGCGTTGCCAGAGGTTGAGCAGCGCTTCGGCCCGTTGGACGGCATCCCGCGATTGCTCGGCGACTCCGCGCAAGAAGAACGACAGCCACGCACTCCACTCGCCGCGTTGACTGACGGCGAGCAGCCGTTGGTAGTATTCGCTCCTGTGCCGCTCAAAATAGGCGCTGAGGTAGAGCATCGGCTGTGGCAAGACTTTTTCAGTGCAGAGCAGCAATGTCAGCAGCAGTCGCCCGATGCGGCCATTGCCGTCAAGAAAGGGATGGATCGCCTCGAACTGGTAGTGAATCAGCGCCAGCCGAACCACGAACGGCAGGGGCGAGGGGGCATGCCAGAACTTCTCGAGGTCACCGAGCGTTCCCATCAGTTCTTCGGGAGGTGGAGGAACGTAGGTCGCTTGGTTGAGCGTGCAACCGGGGGGACCAATCCAGTTTTGTGATCGCCGGAACTCGCCGGGGGTGAGATCCTCGCCAGCAAGTCCGTCCATCAACTTTGCATGGATCTCACGGAGCAACCGCAGGCTCAGCGGCAGCGTATTGAGCCGCGCGAGACCGTATTCCATTGCGAGCACGTAATTGCGAACTTCGCGGACATCAGAACCAACGGTCGGCGCCCTTTGAGAAGCCTCGAAGTAGAACAGGTCCGAGAGCGAGGCTTGCGTCCCCTCAATTCGACTGGAAAGAACCGCTTCGCGACGCATGAAGGGCTGCATGAGCAAGTAGGGATTCGGCAAGGTCCGCCCGATCCCGGTCAATTCGCTCAAACCCCGGTCGGCCGCCGACACCTCTCCCGCAAGCTCCCAAGTCAGAGGAATGTCCGGCGGCAGCGGATTCGGAACATACGACCAGTACCCGCGCTCGTGCTTGACGAGCCGTCCAGCCGTATGGTCTTGGAAATCCGACGGTTGCATCGAATGATACTTTGTAATCGCATGGCGGCATCAAATGATACCATACGACGTACAAGTATCGTTCCTGTAACAGAAATGATACTGTGCGATCACACGGACGTCATTTCTTCAGCGCCGCGTCCGCGAAATCCAGGATCTTCGCCCAGAACTTCTCGTTCAGCGTGTGCTTCTCGTCCAGGCGGTACTGCATCAGCGTGCCGAAGTTGGAGCCGACGATTGGTTCGTCGTTCTGCACCAGTCCCGTACCGACGACGCCTTTCGCGCCGAGCAGCTTGTAGACCGGGTCGGCGGCTCGCAGCCCATCCAGTGACCGCGGGAAGTTGGCCCAGGCGTCCTGCGCCCCCTCGGTGTCCAGCAGCGGCCTTGGGGCGACCAGGGCGACCAGGCAGTGCTGGTCGAACGGCAGCCGGTCGACGTGCTCGTTGAACTTGGTGAACTCGTCGTTGAACCAGTGCGGGAATACGCGGTTGATCCGCTCGACGGTCTCCTGCTGGCTGTCCCGGCTGAGGGCCATCCCACCGGTGCCCGACTGGTGCGGCACCACCAGCGCGACCCGTTCGTCCGTCGCCGCGGCGAACAGCGCCGTCTTGCCGCGGCGCGAATGCCCGATGAGGCAGATCCGCTGCGGGTCGATGTCGGCATCAGTCACCAGGTAGTCGATGCAGCGCTGGAAGCCCCACGACCAGGCAGCGATCGTCCCCCACCGCGAATCCGGCGGCGCGGGGAGGTTCGGATAGAACGGATGGATGCCGTCGGTCCAGTCGTGCTGATCGGGATCGAGATCGCTCTCGTGGAAGGTCGCAAACGCGTACCCGCGGGACAGGATGTACGGCACGCACCAGAAGTCGGCGTCGCCGCCGCGCGGGGGAGCTTTGGCGCAGTTGGCGTGTTGCCACGCCGTCGTCGGCGTGACGGCTTCGTCGACCACGGTCTCCTGGTTGCCACACTTGTTGATGCCGAGGAAGACCGGCAACTTCCCTTTGGCGTTCTTCGGCACGAACAGGGCCAGATGCAGCCGCGGGGCGTTGTCCGGCAGGCCCTGGAAGCGGATCTCGATCTCCTTCAGCCGGGCCTGACCATCGAGGACGGAGTCCACCGTCCTGGTGACGGTCGCGGTGATGCCCGGCGGCTCGGGGGCGACGCCGTACATGTAGTGCCGGAACAGCCGCACGAGTTCCGGGCGGCGCTTCGTCCGCCACTGCTCGGCGGTGGTGACCGGCGTGCCGTCGAGCATCTTGAGTGGATCGGGCAACCCCGGCTGCGAGGGCAACTGATCAACGGTGGGGAACTCGGCAGACATGGCGACAGTCCCGGCGACTAGGGACAAAACAGACAACGTCACCCAGCGGAACGACAGCATGGCGGATCTCCTCTGTGGGGACCGCCAGTGTAGCAGGGTGCGGAAGAAAATCCGTTGCCCGACGCCCAAGGGTTGCAACCCGTGGGCGTCACCAACCTGGGCGCATGCGCCAGCCGCCGGTGGAGCTGGGCTCGGACCGGCCGATGGTGACATGGCTCCACCGGGCGTTGTCGGCCCCCCAGTAGCTGTAGGGGGCGATCGGGACCCCGGTCTGGGGGAGCAGCGGGACCGCCGTGATGTTCGCGGGACGCTGGGTCTGCGAGACCGGCGGCGACAGGTGACTCCACTCCCGGAACTGCGGGCCGAAGTAGGTGTTGGGGGCGACGTAGCCGTCCAGTTGCGGGCTGGTGGGGGTGCGGTTGTCGATGTTCGACGGATTCTGCAACTGCCACGCCGTTGGCCGCTGGGCGGGTTGCCTCGGCTGTTGCTGCAGCCGTTGCCGGCGGGCGGCGAAGTCGTCCCGAGACAACGGCCGAGACTCTTGCGACGGGGCGGCGGCGGGCTGACTCACGTCGGAGGGATCGGCAGCAATGGCCGATTCCCACGCGCCGCTCATCACCAGTCCGAACACGATGCCGATGCGCAGGGTGGGCATCCGGGCCTCCTCTCCTCCGCGCATCGGTCATTCGCGATGGCCGGCATAAACGAATCCGGGGGTCGCGCGGGAGTTCTGTCGCTCCGCCGATCGAACCACTCCCTTAAAAACCGCAGACCCACGGCGGCGTCACCGTGGGTCCGCGCTGGAAGGGGCCGTGGCCTCTTACCAGTGACCGCGGAAGCGGACATACGGCCCCCGATACACGAAGCGGTTCGGCGTCACCACGACCGACCGCCGACCGTAGTACGGGTAACCGTACCCCGGCCGCCAGTACCCGTGATACGGATAGGCGTAGTGGTACCCGTAGCCGTAATACGGATAGGCATAGCTGTACCCGTAGTACGGATAGGAGTACGCGTATCCGGGATAGCCGTAGTAGTACCTCCGGTGCGCCACGGTGTGATACGCGTACGGCTGACCCACGCTCACGGCGGCGTGATGGGGCCCGGCAGAGACGCGAACCTGCCCTTGGGCAGGCTCCGCATGGCTCAACACCCCCAGGGATGCCGCAATCGTGACGGCCATCAGACTGCGAAACATGGTCGTCTCCTTTCTCACTCTTGGGCCCGCTGCCCTGGCCCGCATCCCGCTTGAGGCGTCGTCCCTGACTGCAGGAATTTTACGCCGCGGACAACCCGGCCCAGGGGGTCCGCGCGCCCGGAAAGGGACGCAACTCGTGTGAGATTCCCAACAACCGTTCCAGAGCCGCCCGGATTCGCCGAGGCGGACACTCGGGATCGCTTGAGCCAACGACGGCACCCCTGTTCACGGCGCGCCGCCAGGCGTTCAGACAGCGGACGAACACCCGAAGCCCGCGAATCGGGCACGAGATCCGGTCACTCCGCCGCGAGATAGACCGTCAGCCACTCGGCCAGTTTTTCGAGGCGCTCGTCGTCGAGGATGTGCCCCTGGCGATGATTGAGCAGTCCCAGCCGGGCCGGCTCCCCGAACGCGCGGTACACCGGCAAGGCGGCAGCGATGTACGGCCAACTGCGGTCGCCGTCGGCGGCGCCGCGGCCGCTCTCTCCCCCCAGGATCAGAAATGGCCGCGGCGCGATCAGCGCCAGCAATTCGTGATGGTTCCGGGGAAAGCCGGGCTCCCGGATCGCCGGGCCGAGATACCACGGCGCCTCCCAGTTGGTGGAGGAGAAACCGATGCCCCCTTCGCTGAACACCGCTGCCCGGATGCGTTCGTCGAATGCGGCGAGATACAGGACCTCCTTGGCGCCGAGGGAGTGTCCGTAGGCGCCGACGCGCTGCGGATCGACGTCGGGCTGCGCCAGCAGCAGATCGACCGCCCGCTGCGCGTCGTACAACATCTTGGCCATGCCCAGCGTCTGTGGATGACGCGCCCGGTGCCGGGCCACGGCGTCGTCCAGCGACTCGGCATCCTGCCACAGAAAACACCGCGGACAGAGCACCACGAACCCGCGACGGGCCAGCTTGAGCGCGGTGTGCTGGCGGTCCTCTCCGACAACGCCGGCGATCGGCTCGATGCTGTCCGCCGTCGTGGGATGCAGCGCCACCAGCCCGGCGCGGGAGCGCTCCACGACCGGTCCCCGCGGGCGGAGGAGATACGCTTGCACCTTGAGGCCCGGTTCCCCTTCGTACTCGATCAACTCCCGGACGACGTCCGGCAGGTTGTCGGTCCGCAACACCGTCCAGGTTGCGTTAACCGGTCGCGCGGACATCGGGCCGAGGAATTCCTGCCACGCGGCCACCAACGGCGGGCGGGCCGCGAGCCAGGCCTCGCGGGTCATCGGTCCCGGCAACAACGGCCTCAACGCGGTCTCGGGAACGACCGCCGGCGGGGTCTGGACCTCGGTCAGCCAGGGGACGTCGGCGGCCAGCGCCAACCGGCCAGACAGCAGGCACACCGCCCACACGATCCGGGACATTTCGGGGTTCTCCCTGGGACTGCCGGTTTTCTTCGGGTTGACCGGCGATAGAATAGCTCCATTGTGTCCGGGTCAGCTACCGTCCTCGCCTTGGGAAAAGACGCTGCGCATGGGGAAGTCACTGCGCGGGAAATGCCTGGTCTCGGCGGCCCATCTACGCGACCCAAACTTTTACAAGACTGTCGTGCTGCTGGTCGAACACGGCGACCACGGGGCGATGGGGCTGGTCATTAATCGCCCGTCGTCGATCCTGGTCCGCAACGCCCTCGCCGGCCATTTCGATCTGCCCGATTCCGACGACCTGGTGTTCTGCGGCGGACCGGTCGAACCGGCCGCCCTCCTGATTCTGCACAATGCCGACGACCTGTCCGGCGGCGAATGTCCGGTCGCGCCGGGCGTGTACATCGGCAACAGCGCCGAGGCGTTCGCCGAGGTCGTCCGCCGCGCCGCCTGCGAGGACTGCGGGCTGAAGTTCCGCATCTTCTCGGGCTGCGCCGGCTGGGCCCCGGGTCAGCTGGAAAATGAACTGGAGCGGGGCGACTGGCACATTGGACCCGGTTGCCGCGACGTCGTCTTCAACGAGGATCCGTACGCGATCTTCGATCAGATGCTGCAGCGCGTCTTTGAAGAACACCGCTTGCTGCCGCACACCTGCCCGAATCCGCAGTGGAACTAGCGGACGTTGTCGTCCGCCGGACGGGAGATGTTGGCGGGATGGCCCGGCCGGCAGGCCAGCATCCGGATTTCGTCCCTCGGCTGCGCCCCGTCCCTTGTGCTACTTGCCGCTTATGGAGGCGGTCGTTATGGTGAATTGGGCGGCTTTGCCGTCCCTGCCCGCCTTGACCCGCCGCGACTGCGCCTTCCGAGGATCCAGCCCATGAGCTTCCGTCCCTGGATGCTGACCGTTTCTCTGTTGCTCGGTGGTGCGGGAGCGCTTCCTGCGGCCGAGGCCCTGGTCCGCGATCCGCTCGACTGGCCGTATTGGCGCGGCCCGGAGATGAACGGCATCTCCCGCGAGAAGAACCTCCCCGCCAGTTGGTCGGAGGACGGCGAGAACCTGTTGTGGAAGAACCCGGAACTGGGTTCCCGGTCCACGCCGATCGTGATGCGCGGGAAACTGTACACGCTGGCCCGGCACAACCCGGCGACGCTGCAGGAGGCCGAGAAGGTGATCTGCGCCGACGCCGAAACCGGCGAGGTGCTGTGGGAGCACATCTTCAACGTCTATCTGACCGACGTCCCCGACACCCGCGTGGGCTGGTCGAGCGTTGTGGGCGATCCGGAGTCCGGACACGTGTTTGCCCTCGGCGTGTGCGGGTACTTTGTGGCCCTCGATCCGGAGAAGAACGGCGAGGTCCTCTGGTCGCGATCCTTGAGCGAAGAATTCGGCCTGCTGACCACCTACGGCGGCCGGACCAACTTTCCGATCGTGCACGAGAACCTGGTCATCATCAGTGGCGTGGTCATCGGCTGGGGGGATATGGCCCGCCCCGAACATCGCGTGCTGGCCTTCGACAAGCGCAACGGCCAACTGGTGTGGTTCCAGGGGACCCGGCCCCTGCCCGAAGACACCACCTACAGCGCCCCGGTGCTCACCGTCATCGACGGCCAGGCCCAGTACGTCCTGGGAGCCGGTGACGGCGGCGTGTACGGCTTTCAGCCCCGCACCGGCAAACTGATCTGGAAGTACGACGTCTCCCTGCGCGGCATCAACACCGCGCCCGTCGTCGCCGGCAACATGGTGATCTGCGGCCACAGCGAGGAAAATCTCGACGACACCCGCATGGGGGCGCTGTTCGCCGTCGACGCCTCCAAGTCCGGCGACCTCACCAAATCCGGCGAGCTGTGGCGGACCCGCGAGGAGTTCATCGGCAAGACGCAGCCGGTCGTCGTCGACGACCGCGTGTACGCCATCGACGACAGCGGCAACTTCTTCGTCAACGACCTGAAGACCGGCAAGATCATCGGCAAACAGAAGCTGGGCACCATGGGCCGGGGCAGCCCCGTCTATGCCGACGGCAAGTTCTACTGCACCGACGCCAACGGTCGCTGGTACATCTTCGAGCCGGCGGAAAAGGGGCTCAAGAAGATTCACCAACTGCGGCTGGATGCGGAGATCAACGGGTCGCCGATCATTTCGCACGGCCGGATTTACCTGCCGACCGACACGGCGATGTACTGCATCGGGTTCAAGGACGCCAAGCCCACGGCCGATCCGTTGCCGCCGCTGCCGCCGGAGAAGCCGGTCGCCGACGACCAGACCCCCGCGCAGGCCGTCGTGATTCCCGCGGAATCGCTGCTCAAGCCGGGGCAACGGCAGCAGTACCAGGTGCTGCTGTACAACGCGAACGGCCAATATCTCGGCCCCGCCGATCCTGCCAGGGTGAAGTACAGCCTGGACGGGCTCGGCAGCATCGACGCCATGGGGAAGTATCAGTCCGACAGCAGCGCCGAACAGAACGCGGTGATCGTGACCGCCGAAGTGGACGGCGTGAAGGGGCAGGCCCGCATCCGCGTGATTCCCGACTTCCCCTGGAAGTACACGTTCGACAACGGCCGCGTCCCCGTCACCGGCGTGGGCATGCGGTACCGGCACATCGTGGTCGACGAGGACCTGCACAACGCACTGCGGCAGGCGGATCCGCTCGCCGCCAAGGTCTACATCTATCTGACCACGCAGTTCACGAACGTGCCGGCCCCGACGGCCAAGTTCGACGACACCACGCCGGCGCAGGGCTGGACCAATTTCCGCCGGTATCTCGGCCTGCTGGAAACGGTCACCAACCAGGATCAGGCCAAGGCGGCGCTGGACGGAGCCCTCAAGCGGGTGCAGGACGCGGGAATCATCAAGGAATGGCGGTGGACCGGCGACGAAACCAGCGGCACCCGGCTCGAAGTCGACAAGAACCCCGCCTACAAACTCCAGGGGAACGGCGTGATGTGCAAGATCACCACCATTCCCAAGGGCACCCGCAGTCAGGGCTGGCTGGGACATCCCGACTCGAAGAACTACGAGATTCAGGCCGACGTGTATGCCGTGGCCCAGCCGGTTTCCGCCGACGCGGACAAGAACTCGAAGATGCCCGACATCGGCCTGACCTGCCAGCGGTATCGCTTCGACATGATGGGGGCCAGCCAGCAGCTCAAGCTGTACTCGTGGATCCCCCACGACCAGAAGTACCACGACGTGCCGTTCCCGTGGGTGGCCGACACCTGGTACACGATGAAGTTCCGCGTCACGGTGGAATCGCGGGACGGCCAGAGCGTCGCCGTGCTGCGGGGCAAGTCCTGGAAGCGGGGCGAGGCGGAGCCGGCCGAGTGGGGGATCGAGTGGACCGACGCCCCCGCCAACGAACAGGGAAGTCCCGGCCTGTTCGGCAACGCCAAGGACACCGAAATCTTCTTCGACAACGTGACCGTGACCCCGCTGGCGGTGTCGCAGTAGACCACGGGATTGCCGACTTACGACCAACTTCAACCATCGCAGATCAATCGTTCTGTCAGAGGACTGGACATGCACCGCATCACCTGGGTCGCCGCCATCGCGACGACCGCCATCTGCCAGATGACCGCCTCCGCGGCGGACAAGTTCGATCCCTCCGCCGAGGCCCTCAAGCACATCGCCACCCTGAAGGTGGGCCCCCACGACTGGCCCAGTTGGGGGGGCACGCCGTACCGCAACAACACCCCCGCCGCCGAAAACATCCCCGAATCCTGGGACCTCGACAGCGGCGAAAACATCCTGTGGGCGGCCCCGCTGGGATCGCAAACCTACGGCAATCCGGTGATCGCCAACGGCAAGGTGTACGTCGGCACGAACAACGGCTCGGGATACATCAAGCGGTTCCCCAAGAACGTCGACCTGGGGTGCCTGCTGTGCTTCGATGAGAAGACCGGCGAGTTCCTGTGGCAATCCAGCAGTACCAAGCTCCCCTCCGGCCGCGTCCACGACTGGCCGCAGCAGGGGATCTGTTCGACCGTGTACTGCGAGGATTCGCGCGTGTGGTACGTCAGCAGCCGCGGCGAGGTGCTGTGCCTGGATGCGGAGGGTTTCCGGGACGGCAAGAACAGCGGCGCCTTTCAGGCCGAGCCCAGCGAGGACAAGTACGAGGCCGACATCATCTGGCGGCTGGACATGATGGGCGAACTGGGCGTCTCCCAGCACAACATGTGCAGTTGCTCGGTGACGGCGTTCGGCGACCTGCTGTTCGTCGACACCGGCAACGGCGTGGACGAGTCGCACATCAACATCCCCGCCCCCAAGGCCCCCAGTCATTTGTGCCTGGACAAGAACACCGGCAAGGTGCTGTGGACCGACAACAGCCCCGGCATCAACGTCCTGCATGGACAATGGTCGTCTCCGGTCTACTTCGAAGCCGGCGGGCAGGCCCAGATCGTGTTCGGTTCCGGCGACGGCTGGATGTACAGCTTCGACCCCCAGGGGGACGGCCAGGGGAATCCCAAGCTGCTGTGGAAGTTCGACGGTAATCCGAAGGAGTCGCTGTATCTCCTCGGCGGGCGGGCCACGCGGAACCACTTCATCGGCACGCCGGTGTTCTATGACGGATACGTCTACTGCGCCGTCGGCGAAGACCCCGAGCACGGCGAAGGGGTCGGCCACCTGTACTGCCTCGATCCCACCAAGCGGGGGGACATCAGTCTGGAACTGGCGATCGGGCCGGATGGCAAGGAACTCCCCGTCCGGCGGTTGCAGGCCGTCGACACCAAGAAGGGGGAGAAGGCCGTCCCCAACCCCAACTCCGGCGTGATCTGGCATTACGATTCCGTGGACAGCAACAACGACGGCAAGATCAAGTTCGAGGAGACCATGCACCGCACGATCGGCAGCGTCGCCATCAAGGACGACCTGCTGTTCGTCGCCGACTTCAGCGGCCTGGTGCACTGCCTCGACGCCAAAAAGCAGAGCGCCCCCGGCAAACCGACCTTGTACTGGACGCACGACATGTTCGCCGCGTCGTGGGGTTCGCCCCTCATCGCCGACGGCAAGGTGTTCATCGGCGATGAAGACGGGGACGTGACGGTCTTCGAGCTGTCCAAGGAGCTGAACATTCTGGGCGAAATCAGCATGCTCAACGCCGTCTACAGCACGCCGGTCGCCGCGAACAACACGCTGTTCATTTCCAACAAGTCCACGCTGTTCGCCATCAAGCAGGGGGCGAAGCTGGAGGGGGGCTTCAAGCCCACCGCGGTGTTTGACGCCGGCGACAGCGAGTAGGAGCAGCCTTCCCCATCCGGTCCCCCAACCCGCAACCCGGTATCACCCCCTGATGCCGGGTTGCTTCGTCAAGCAGCCAATCCACGAGTCCTCCCGCCGCCCGCCCAGACTTCCGGATCGAGCCCCACCCATGCCTACTGCCGAGCTGGACCCGCTCCCTCCGTTCGACTTCGATCCCCGCACGCGGGTCGTGTTCGGCAACCACTCGTCCAGCCGGATCGGCGAACTGACCCGCGAGTACGGCGGCCGAAACGCCCTGCTGGTCACCGACCCCGGCATCGAGGCCGCCGGCCACATCGACAAGTGCCTGGCCAGCCTTAACGCCGCCGACGTCCGCGTGGCCGTCTTCGACGATCTGCATCCCAATCCCACCACCGACTGCGTCGACCGCGGCGTCGCCGTGGCCAAGGAGCGGCAAATCGACTTCCTGATCGCCGTCGGCGGCGGCAGCGCCATGGACTGCGCCAAGGGAATCAACTTCCTGTACACCAATGGCGGCCAGATGGCGGATTACTGGGGGATCGGCAAGGCGACCAAGCCGATGCTCCCCCTGATCGCCGTCCCCACCACCGCCGGAACCGGCAGCGAGGCCCAGTCGTTTGCGCTGATCGCCGATGCCCGCACGCACCGCAAGATGGCCTGCGGCGACAAGAAGGCCGCCTGCCGGGCCGCCATTCTCGATCCCGCGCTCACCGTCAGCATGCCGACCGGCGTGACCGCGGCCACCGGGATCGACGCCATCAGCCACGCCGTCGAATCCAACGTCACCACCAAGCGGAATGCGATTTCGCACCTGTTCAGCCGGCGGGCCTGGCGGTTGCTGTCGTCCGGTTTCCCGCGCGTGCTGGACAATCCGCAGGATCTGGACGCCCGCGGGGCGATGCTGCTGGGGGCGCATCTGGCGGGGGCGGCGATCGAGAATTCCATGCTGGGGGCCACGCATGCGCTGGCCAATCCGCTGACGGCCCGGTTCGATATCACGCACGGGCTGGCAATTGGTCTGATGCTCCCCCATGTCGTGCGGTACAATGCCCAGGTGGTGGGGCGGATGTACGCCCGTCTGGCGGCCGACGCCGGCCTGTGCGCACTGGACGATCCGCATGCCGGGGACCTGCTCGCCGGTTGGATCGCCGGAATCGTCGCCCAGGCCGGGTGTCCCACCACACTGTCGGAATGCGGCGTCCCCGCCGACGCGTTGCCGCAACTGGCCGAAGAAGCCGCCCAGCAATGGACCGCCACGTTCAACCCCCGACCCGTGGATGTTCGCAGTCTCGAGGAGCTCTACCGATGTGCCTGGGACGGATCAGCCTGTTAGCCGCGAGTCTGTGTCTGTTCTGTTGCGATCTCGGAGCCGCGGAGCTCAAGCCGCCCGCCGACGACAGTTGGCCCTCCTTCCGACACGATCTCACGCTCTCCGGTGTCGCCGCCGCAAAACTCCCCGACAAACTGGAACTGCTGTGGGAGGTCGAGCTCGGCGACCAGATCGTGGCCACCGCGGCGATCGTCGGCGACCAGGTGTACGTTCCCTGCCTGTCGGGCGAACTCGTCTGTCTCGACCGCCGCACGGGACAAAAGAGCTGGGCTTATCCGTCCGTCGAGGTCGTCCCGGCCAACAGCTTCGCCCCGGGATTCAAGTCGTCCCCCACGGTCACCGCCGACACGGTGTACCTCGGCGATGAGGACGGCGTCTTCCACGCCATCGACCGTCGCACCGGCAAAAAGAAGTGGACGTTTCCCACCGGCGGAGAAATCTTCAGCTCGGCGGCGATTGTCGACGGCAGGATCCTGTTCGGCTCGTACGACAACAACCTCTACTGCCTGAAGGAGTCCGACGGCTCGCTGATCTGGAAGTTCGCCACCGAAGGCTACGTGCACTGCGCCCCGGCGATTGCCGAGCATTACACCTTCATCGCCGGCTGCGACGAGCATCTGCGGATCATCGACATCCGCGACGGCAAACAGAAGACCGACCTGCCGCTGGCGACGTACCTGATCGCCTCCCCCGCGGTGTTCGGGAAGCACCTCTACGTCGGCACCTACGCCAGCGAGGTGGTCGCCGTAAACTGGGAGGCGGGCGAAGTCGCGTGGCGGTATCAGACCGGCGGGGGCGAGTTCCCGTTCCATTCCTCGGCGGCGGTGACCGACCAGTACGTCGTGGTCGGCAGCCGGGACAAGTCGGTCCATGCCGTTCATCGCGAGACCGGCAAAGCGGCGTGGAAGTTCGCCGCGCGGGCCAAGGTGGACAGTTCGCCGGCCATCGTCGGCGACCGGGTGTTTGTCGGTTCCCACGACGGGAACCTGTATGAATTGAGCCTCGCCGACGGCAAGGAGCGGTGGAAGTTCAACGCCGGCAAACCGATCTCCGCCGGCCCCGCCATCGGCGAAGGGGTGCTGGTCATCGGCAGCGAAAGCCGCGACGGCAAGGTGTACTGCTTTGGAAAGAAGTGAGGAGCCGACATGACGATTGAACGCCTCCGAGAACTGTACGAGGCCAAACCATTTCAGCCGTTCATCATCCATCTGGCTGATGGACGCGAGATCCCCGTGTTGCATCGGGAATTCATGGCCAACGCCCCCAGCGGTCGAACCATCGTCGTGTTTCAGCCGACCGACCAGATGAACATCATCGACCTGCTGCTGGTGACCGATCTCGAAGTCCGCCCGCAGCTCGCGCAGCCCGCGTCCTGAATTGCCTGGGAAGGTTCTCCGCCCATGACCGCCGAACTGGCCGATGTCACCGAAGTCGGCAGCTACTTCATCTCGAACTATCCGCCGTTCTCGCAGTGGGACCGGGCGTTCGTCTCGGAGATTCACGCGGCCCTGGAAGCCGAACCGGACCGCTCGGTCCCGATGGGTCTGTACCTGCACATTCCGTTCTGCCGCAAGCGGTGCAAGTTCTGCTATTTCCGCGTGTACACCAACCAGAACGCCAGGGCGATTGAGCGGTATGTCGAAGCCCTGGCCCGCGAGGTCGAACTCCTCAGGGACAAGCCGGGCGTCGTCGATCGGGCCCTGCAGTTCGTGTACTTCGGCGGGGGCACGCCGTCGTACCTGAGCGCAAAGCAACTCCAGTTCCTGCGCGACTCCCTGAACAAGTCGGTCAGTTGGGACCGCGCCCAGGAAGTCACCTTCGAATGCGAGCCGGGCACGCTCAGCCTCGAGAAAGTGCAGACCCTCAAGGCCATCGGCGTGACCCGCGTGTCGCTCGGCGTCGAAAACTTCAACGACGCCATCCTCGAAGAAAACGGCCGGGCGCATCTCTCTCCCGAAATCTTCCGTGCCTACGACTGGATCCAGCAGGTCGGGTTCCCGCAGGTCAACGTGGACCTGATCGCCGGCATGATCGGCGAGACCGACGAGAACTGGACCCGGTGCGTCGAACAGGTCCGCGACCTGGAGCCCGACAACGTCACCATCTACCAGATGGAGCTGCCGTTCAACACGCTGATCTCGAAGGACATGCGCGAGCACGGCATCCAGTCGCCGGTCGCCAACTGGACCACCAAGCGCCGCTGGGTCAGCGAGGCGATCGACACGCTGCTCGCCGCGGGCTATCACCTCTCGAGCGGCAACGAGCTGGTCAAGAACCCGCAGACCGACCGGTTCGTCTATCGGGACAATCTGTTCCGCGGGTCGGACATCCTGTGCGCCGGCGTGTCGTCGTTCGGACACTTCCAGGGGGTGCATTACCAGAACCTGGACGGCATCGACGAGTACCTCACGACGGTGGAATCCGGCGAATTGCCGATCAACCGGGCGCTCCGGCCGACCCCGCATCAGCTCCTGATCCGCGAGTTCGTACTGCAGATGAAGGAGGGGCGGGTGTTCGTGCAGCCGTTCTTCGAGAAGTTCGGCGTGAACGTGCTGGAGGAGTTCCGCGAGCCGCTCGCCAACCAGCAGGCCAAGGGGTACCTGCAGGTGGAGGGGGACGAGATCACGCTGACCCGCAAGGGGCTCTTGCAGGTGGACAGCCTGCTGACCGAATACTTCGAGCCGCAACACCGGGCCGTGCGGTATACGTGAATGAGTGCTCCTGACGCGGCCGCCATGACCCATTTGAGTGCCTGCATGAGCCCAATGCTTTCCACCGACGCCGTCGGCACGCTGGCCGACCTGCTGCACGAGCTGGGAGACGTTCCCCCCGAGCGCGTGCTGCGAACGCCGCCGCCGGGGACGGCCACCGAGGACGACCTGCTGCGGCTCCTGCACGCGGCGGACAAGCGGCTGTGCGAGCTCGTCGACGGCGTGCTGGTGGAGAAACCGATGGGCTGGTACGAAGCGCGACTCGCCACGATTCTGAGTCATTTGCTGGAAGCCTATCTGGAGGAGCACGACCTCGGTTTCATCGTCGGCGCCGATGCACCCCACCGGCTGCAGTTCCAGCGTGTCCGGTTGCCGGATGTCGCGTTCGTGCGCTACGAATCGCTGCCGCCGCCGGAACAGCGGAAGATGCCCATCGCGCCTTGGGCGCCGGATCTCGCGGTCGAAATCCTCAGCGAATCCAATCGACCCGGCGAGATGAACCGCAAGCTGGCGGATTACTTCAATGCCGGTGTGCGGCTCGTGTGGTACGCCGATCCGGAGACGCGGTCGGTGCGCGTCTATCATGCGACGGATCAGGTCGAGACCTTGACGGAGGCCGACGAACTGGACGGCGAAGACGTACTGCCGGGCTTCCGACTGTCCATTCGCGATTGGTACGCCCGGGCCGATCGGGCGCTCAAGGGAGGCGGTGCTTGAACCCCCACGATGAACTCCGCGCGCTGTGCGACCTGTTTCCCGACGGGCCGCCGCTGTTTGCGCAGGTCGAGCATGTTCCCTCGGCCACCACCCCCGAGCCGTACAAATCCATGCTGGTCCACGACCAG
>Ga0073934_10005161_pt1 | contig 20606 bp, 13 predicted proteins | sample LarsenN4metaG_FD_76834 | JGI IMG/M metagenome (GOLD analysis project Ga0073934, IMG submission 76834) | Hot spring sediment bacterial and archeal communities from British Columbia, Canada, to study Microbial Dark Matter (Phase II) - Larsen... ... | reverse complement strand
GCGGCTTGCATCCGCCGAGCCTCGAGCGCAGCAAAATCCCGACGCGGTCGCACTGGAGTGTCCATGCGCAAAGCATACCACACTCGTGCGAGATATGTGACTGTATTATGTGAGAGTCGTTAGTCATCGCGGCGGAGGACCAGGCAGCCGGACAGTACGTCGTGCAGGCCCTGGCATTTCTCCGTGAAGGGGATCATGAAAAAACCCACCAAGAGCGGAATCGCAGAAATTACTTTGCACCAGAAACGCGCAGTGGCGCGCCAGAAGGAGATGCGGTTGCCGTTCAAATCGGTGACGGCGAGGTCGAGTGCGCGCTTGCCGAGAGAGGCCTGCAGCGGAGAGCTTTCCAGTACCGCATAGTAGATCCACCAGACAATCAGAACCACAAATGAGCGGCCGGGCGCGCGCGGGTCGTCGGGAGAGATTTCCACCTGCAGGCCGAGGGCGATGAGCACCAGATACTGGGCCATGCCGAGGGTAAGAAAATCAATGACGAAGGCGACGAAGCGCTTCCAGAAGCCGGCATAGAGAAAGATGCGAGGAATCTGAACGGCAGGCTGCGGCGGAGTTGGAGGCTGCACTGCGAGCACGGGTTCGGGAGCGGGGCCGGGTTCGGAGGGCGGAGCCCAGACGCCGGCGCCGGGCTCGATCAGTGTGGCGACCGAAGCAGGCTCAGCGGTCGGCGCGGGGGGCGGAGCCGCCGGCACCGAGACCGTGCGACCACACCCGGCGCAGAACGCGGCGCCCTCGGCGAGCGAATGGCCACAGTGTGGACAGTTCAACAGGTTCCTCCAGGACACACCGACTGTCAGAGAGCGCGGATTCTATCGCAGGCGGGTGATTTCAACAATGCGGGGGATATGGTGACAGCGGCGGCGGCCTAAAGCCGCCGTTCCATCGGCGCAGCAAACCGCCCCGACAGGCCGGGAGCTGGCGGCCTGAAGGCCGCCCCTATGGTTTCAGAAGGCGAGAAGGTCGCGGACAACGCGGACGATGGTGTTGGTTTGGGGGAGTATTTCGTCTTCGAGTTTTGGTTGGTAGGCGCAGAAGGTGTCTGCGGCGGCGACACGGCGGACGGGGGCATCGAGGTGCTCGAAGAGTTCGTCGCCAACGCGGGCGGCGATTTCGGCTCCGTAGCCCCAGGAGAGCGTGTCCTCGTAGGCCACGAGGACGCGGCTGGTCTTGCGCACGGATGCGGCGATGGATTCCCAGTCGTAGGGGCTAAGCGTGCGGAGGTCGAGCAACTCGACGGAGACGCCGGAGCGTTCCAGCTCGGCGGCGGCGACTTCGGCGCGGCGAACCACGGCGCCGTAGGTAATGATCGTGACATCGGTGCCCTCGCGAACGACGCGGGCCTTGCCGAAGGGAATGGTGAACTCCGGGCCAGGATAGGGCGCGCGATTGTAGGGCTGGCGGTAGAGATGTTTGTGCTCGAGGAACATCACCGGATCGTCGGCGCGCATGGCGGTGCGCAGCAGGCCTGCGAGGTCGAGCGCGTTGGAGGGCATCACCACGCGCAGGCCAGGGATGTGCGTAAAGGTGACTTCGCCGCACTGGCTGTGATAGATGGCGCCGCCGGTGAGGTAGCCGCCGATGGGCACGCGGATAATCGCGGGGCACTTGAAATTTCCGCCAGAGCGCCAGCGCAGAACCGCGAGTTCGTTGCGGAGCTGCATCATGGCGGGCCAGATGTAGTCGAAGAACTGGATTTCGACGACGGGACGCAGGCCGCGGGCAGCCATGCCGATGGCGCGGCCGACGATATTGGCTTCGGCAAGGGGCGAGTTGAAGACACGCGCGGAGCCGTAACGGCGCTGGAGGCCGGCGGTGGCCTTGAAGACGCCGCCCTTCCCTTTCACCTTGGGTAGATAGTCCTCGCGGGAGCAGTCGGCGATGTCTTCGCCGAAGATGACGATGCGCTCATCGCGGGCCATTTCGTCCATCAACGTGGTGGAAACCATCTCGACCATAGTGATGGGACTGCCCGTGAACTGCGGCCGGGAGTCGAACTGCTTGCTGCTCGGGTCCACATCGGGCGAATAGACCCACAGCTTGTGGGAGGCGGGTGGAGGCAATTCGGACGCGAGGGCACGGTCGGTGGCGTCGAGGACTTCGCGGTCCACTTCGGCTTCGATCTGCTCGATTTCCTTTTCGTCGGCGATGCCTTCGCGGACCAAGAAGAGGCCAAAGGTGGGAACGGGATCGCGGCGGGCTTCAGCGTCGCGCTCCTCTGAAGTTTTGTAGAGCTTTTCGTCGTCGGAGAGAGAGTGGGAATACGGCCGTGTGACGTGGGCGTGGACTAAGGCGGGGCCTTTGCGCGCGCGACAGTAGTCCACGGCGCTCTTGCAGGCCGCGTAGCTCGCCAGCGGATCTGTGCCATCGCCTTCGACGATGTGCAGGTCCGGAAAGCCGGAAACGAGCTTGGAGATGCTGCCGCCGGCAGTCTGGACTTCGATGGGAACGGAGATGGCGTAGCCGTTGTCCTCAATCATGAAGAGCACGGGCAGCTTCTTGGTGCAGGCGGTGTTGAGGGCTTCGAAGAACTCGCCTTCGCTGGTCGTGCCGTCGCCGCCGGAGACGTACACGATTTCATCGGGTTGGTGGCGGACGGCGTGGCCGAGCGGGGCGTTTTTCGCCTGCGCGAGAGCGTTAGGGAACTGCTCATAGTAGAGCGCGGCTTCGGCAGCGCCGACCGCGTGGAGGAATTGCGTGCCGGTGCAGGAGGACTGGCTGACAATGTTGAGCGCCTGGTGGCCCCAGTGGGAGGGCATCTGGCGGCCGCCGGAGTTGGGATCGTCCTTGCAGCCCAGCGCTTCGAGGAGCATTTCGTAGGGCGTCATGCCGAGCATCAGGCAGAGGGCGCGGTCACGGTAGTAAGGAAAGAACCAGTCGTAGGAAGGCCTCAGCAGCAGGCCGGCGGCGGCAAGAACCGCTTCGTGGCCCGCGCCGCTGATCTGGAAGAAGATCTTGTTTTGGCGCTTGAGCTGGATTTCGCGGTCGTCGAGGCGGCGGGAAAGATACATCGTGCGGTAGAGGCGCAGAAGGGTATCACCGCTGAGGCCGTGATACTTCGTGGCGTCAAACTTCGGCGTCCTGGAGCGTGTCTGAACAGCCATCCGAACCACCTCGATGTAACAAAGTGCGCGACCCGCAGTGTCGCACCATTATAGCGAAGCCAGCGCGGACGAAGCCAACAGGAATCGTGCGCGGTGGTAACAGGAGCGGTAAATTACCACTCGATAGCAGTGACGGAGTGGGCTAGGATTGGCGACGAATATGAGCTCACCAAACTGGAATCCCCAAGAAACACCTGGACGCCCGGTCGGGCGACAACCGTGGATAGTGGTCGCGGCAGCGGTTGTGCTGGCGGCGGCAGCGTGGGGCGGGCTGGCGGCGGTGCAGCACCACCGATGGAAGAGCAACCACGAAGCCGACGAAGCACGAGCGACGCAAAACCGTGTGGCCGAGAGCGAGAAGAGCTTTAAGGCGGCAATTGAGATCGCGGAGAACTTTGGCGGGAACGATCTGCGGCTGGCGCGGAGCCTGCATGGGCTGGGAGCTGTGTACAAGGACCGGTTCCGCTTTGCAGAAGCCGAGCCGCTGCCGGCGCGGGCGGTGGACGAGAAAGCCTTCGGCGCAGGCAGCGCAGAAGTGGCGCGGGACATCCTGGGCATGGGAGACCTGCACAACGGTCAGGACCACTGGGAGCAAGCCGAGCAGAACTACCGACAGGCGCTGGGCATCCAAGAGAAAACCGTGGGGCCGGGACACCCCATGACGGCCACGACGGTGCAACGCATCGCGTCGTTGAAACGCAGACAGAAAAAGTTTGCAGAGGCAGAGGAGCTGTATCGCCGGTGCATCGCCATGCGCGAGAAGGCGCTGGGGCCGGAACATTTCGAGACGATTTTCACCGTGCACGGGCTGGCGCTGAACTGCGAGAACCAGGCAAGTACGCCGAGGCCGAGCCGCTCTTCCAGCGCACCATCGCCGGGTACGAAAAAACCGTCGGCCCGAACGACGTGAATCTGGCAGAGGGGCTTGAACAGTACGCGGCAATGCTGCGGAAGCTGAAGCGTGCCGGAGAAGCGTCGAAGCTAGAGGCACAGGCGAAAGCGGTTCGAGTGAAGATAAAGCAAGTGGCCGGAAGGCGCTGAAGTGAGATTGATGTGGAGCCGGCCCGCGAAAGCATAGGGATTGAAGTTGCGATGTGCGTGAGCGGGGCGCTTGGGAGGGCGAGCAACGCGACGGTCGCGCATGCGCAGTCGCTCGCGGCGACGATGATTATTATCGCGAATGCTGTGACGGGTGTGCTGAGCGTGATGGTGACGAACGCCGCAGGGACGCGCAAAGTGGGGACATTTGCCGTGAATTAGTGCAAGACCCAGACCGGATGCAAGCGGGGAGCCATTGCCGCGAGGCAGGGCTCCCCGTTGCCTTTTTGGCGGAAGAAAGCCTGCGAGACCCGTTCGGCGGGCTCAGGGCAGGCGCCAGCGTTATGCAAGGGAGTCAAAGAGTTCGGCGGTGGAACCGAAGCCGTCTTCGCCCGGGCGGATGACCTGCGGCGCGGCGGACTTGAAGGGCTCCTCCGACGGGATGCGCTCAAGCCAGCGGTGGTAGGAGAGGCGCTCGTGATCGGAGAAGTCCAGACGGATGACGATGCGGATCTCCTCGCCGCCGTTTTTCTTTTCCGGAGTTTTCCGCTCGAACTTGAATTGCATCTTATTCCCCAGGCGGAGTGCTTGCTTCCAGCCGTCAAGCCTGTGACGGGCTTGCTGGGCGGCCTGCTCGTTCCCGGCGAAGTCGAAGATGAGATAGGATTGCGGCATGAACGGAAGTATATCGGCACAGACGAAGAATTGCCAAGTGGGGCGGCCGGAAGGAAAGCAGATACCGCGCCCCGATCTGTCAGGGCTGGCAAATGCAGCGCGATTCGGTGTGGTGCTGATGCTGATGTTTCTCTGCCCCGGTGCGCGCGGGGATGGAGCAACACGCGTCCTGCAATTACGGGATGGGGACAAAAGCAGCGCCCCGACATCAGGTGCAGAGGCCGAGGCGCAGAAGGTTCGTGCGGAACAGTACGCGATTGAAGTGCAGTTTGACCCGGAAAAAGGGTGGCTGCATGCGAAGGCGGCGGTGACGCTGGCAGTCGAAGTGAAGTCAGATGCTATCGAGTTTGAGTTGAACACGCGCCTGCACATTGTGGAGGTCACGGACGAGGAGGGGCGAAAACTCGAGTTTGTACGGAGCGGGCGAATTGGCTCGGCAAAGTTGTCGGTGCGGTTGGCGGAGGCGGTTCCAGCAGGACAGGGAATCAAGCTAACGTTTGTGTATCAGGGCACCCTACCGCGGGGGGAGCTGGACTACATCACCAAAGACGGCATCCTGCTGCGCGATGAATCGCGGTGGTATCCGGCGGTGGATTTGTCCGCATTCACACAGAACAAGTTTACAGTCATTGTACCCGTCGGTTGGACGGCCATCACCAGCGGCGGAGGAGGAAGGTTGTCAGCGTCGGCAAACAGGACCATCGTTTCTTCTGGCACGAGCCGGCCGGTATCTTCACGCTCCCTCGTCGCTGCACCGGCAGCCTCCTGGAGGTGCCGGACCGGGACGGGCGTTGCCAAGCCAGGCAGTTCGGAGGTGCAGTATTCGCTCGATGTGTGTGCTCCAGTTGCGGATGAAATGCAGCAGAAGGGATTGCTGGAACATATCCAGGAGCTTCTACGCAAGTACACATCGGCACTGGAGGCAGTCCCACAAACATACGTCGCTGTGGTGACCGGTTTTCCCGGGGCGCGGGGGGCGGTAGGGTATTCGGCGCCGGGTTTTCTTGTGGTAAGCGAAGACGTCGTCAAGTATCACGAGCATTCGGGGTGGGCGGCGGAGTTTCTGCCCCACGAGATCGCGCACCAGTGGTTCCCCATCGAAGTGACGGTGGCGCGGCAGGAAGACGGATGGCTTGCAGAAAGCGTGGCGGAATACCTGGCGTGGCGGTTCCTACTGGAGAAGGAGCCGGAGCAGGCGCGGCGGATGGTGCTGCGGGCGATGCGGGACGCGCTGGAGCCTGAGCCGCTGCCACCGCTTTCGCTGGGGCTGAAGCTTTTCCGCGAGCCGTGGGAGGTGACTCACGCGACGCTTTACCAGCGCGGGCTGCTGGTGTGGCGCACGCTGGAAACGGTGATCGGGAGGTCGCGGGTGGATCAGGCGCTGCGGGAGTACCACAAGCGATTTGCCGGAAAGAGCGCGTCCATCGCAGACTTCCTGAAAATCTGCGAGGAAACTTCGGGGCGGGAGTTGGGCTGGTTTTTCAAGTATTTCATCAACGGGACGCAGATCCCGGAGATCAGCATGCGGCGGCTGCCGTCGGATGCGCCGAATGTGCTGCTGGGTGAGATCGTAGTGAGGAACGTGCCGGCGGATTTCCAGGTGCGCATGGAGATGCGCATGCACACGGCGGCGGGGCCGGTGGACCACTCGGTGGCGACGCGCGGCGAGGTGACGCCGTTTTCCATCAACCTGCCGTCCCCAGCCACGCGCGTGACGCTGGACCCGGAGCAGAGAGTGCTGCGGTGGACCGAGGCGGCGCGGAGAAATAAAGACCAGGTCAACTTCTTTTCTCAAGCTCGAGAACTCGAGCAGGATGGCGATTACTCTGGCGCGCGAGCAAACTATCTGCGCGCTCTGCATGCGGACCCGGACGATACTGCGGGCAACCGGCAGATGATCCTCTTTCAGCTCGCTCGACTGCTCTATCGCCAGGGCAAGCTGGCGCAAGCGCGAAAAGAGTTTCAGGCGGTGCTCGAGCAGAACTCGCTGGACACAATGGACACGGACTTCTACCGGGCGTGGGCGCACGTCTTTCGCGCGCGCGCGGCAAAGCGCACGGGACAGACTACCGAGGCGGTGAAAGAAGCGAAGGCGGGATTGGCGAGCGGTTCGCCGGCGATGGAGACGAAGATCGCGTGGCCAGGAGAACGGCGGGAACAGAGCGCGCGAGAGGCGTTGCAGGTGTTGGCCGCGCGGTAGGCAGAGGAGAATGCGCAGTCGAAGACGGCGGCGCCCCTCGGCTCTGTTCGGGACAAGTTCCGCTGCCGCCACGGTCGCCAAGCCGAAAGCGAGGCGGCGCTGAAGCCCGCTCCCACACACAAAAAAGGATTGCCAGAAGGCAATGTGCCTATCATCCGCAGCATGGCGGTGCGTCCTACGTCCTGCCCGATTTGCGGCTTGGCTTTGCCCTAGGGCGTCCAGGAGTGCCCACACTGCGCGGCACAGACCACTGACCTGCGCACGCCATCTCCTCCCATCAGCGGTTACCGGGTGATCCGCGCGCTCGGCGAAGGCGGGATGGGCGCGGTGTACCTGGCGCAAGACGAGACGCTGGGGCGGCATGTGGCGGTGAAGGTGGTGTCGCGGCGGTATGCGAGCGAAGGGGAGTCGGCGGCGCGGTTCCTGCGCGAGGCGCGCTCCATGGCCACGGTGGAGCACGCGCACATCGTGCGCGTGTACGCCTTCGGCGAGAGTGGGGGCCAGCCATACCTGGTGATGGAGTATGTGGAGGGCGAGGATCTGGCGCAGCGGGTGAAGAGCGGGGGCCGTTGCCGTTCAAGGAAGCACTGCGGATTCTGCGGCAGGTGGTGGAGGCGCTGGAGGCGGCGTGGGAGCAGCGCATCGTCCACCGGGACAAAGAAATCCGAATGCGCTCCGGAATCTGGGCGAACTGGACAAGGGCAACCCGGTGCCGCCGGTGCTGCTGACGTTTGATGACGTACTTGATGCGGCAATGGACCCGTCGCAGCGGGCGTGGCTAAAGGACATTGTGCTGCCGGACTTCGAGATAGCCACAGTTCTTGGCGAAGCCGATGCGCTAGTGGGTTTGCACCTCGCAGTCATTTTGAGTTCACGGTTTGCTGCGCTGCTGGGCACTGTCCTTCTGGTGAGCTCCTGGAGGATTGCGCCGCGAGCGGGGATTGAAAGCCCAGCCGAGAATTCTCAGAGCCAACGCTGGGTGCGGCGAATCGGGTACACGCTGTTGCCGGGAAACTGGGATCTGCGGAAGGAGTCGGTCTGGCGCGGGTGGGTGATGTTGCTGCTGGCGGTGTTTGTGCTGCTGGTTTGTCTGCTGCAAATCCTATCCTGGGTAAACGTTTCGGCGTCCAGGTCGATGGCCATGCTCCCGGCGTCTTGGCTCCATCGCGCCTTTCCACTCCCAGCGCTGGAGTCTGGGGCGCCGGCCGACTTGAGCGCCTACTCCCGGGCCTTTTTCTGGGAGTTCCCTTATGCAAAGGTCTTCTGGCCGCTGGTCGGACTAGCGGCTGTTATTGTGTTGGCTTTGCATGCGGCGAATCTGGCGGCGGACATAAGCGATCAAAGCGGGGCGAGTGACAAGAGGGCGGGCTCCCTCGCTCGTCCGCCACTGGCGGACTCGCTCAGGCCGAGTTTCGCACGCTCCGACAAGAAGAACTCACCTGATGCGTTTGAGGTCTTTCTTGGCGCCTTCGTGCTTGGGATTGAGTTGCAGGGCCTTCTGCAGTTCCTGGATGGCTTCGGGTTTGCGGTTCATTTTTTCGAGGACGAGGGCGAGGCGCCAGTGGGCGTCGGCATGGGAAGGCGTGCCAGGTTCGGGTTCGATGTTGAGGTACTTGCGAAAATATTTTTCGGCGCGGGGCAGGTCGCTGGCGTCAGCCAGCAAGACGTTGGCGGCATTGAACAAAGGCACAAAACTGTCCGGGACGTTTTTCTCCGACTGGGCAAGGATGGCGTCGAGTTCGGGCCAGCGCTTCTGTCGCGCGAAGGCGATGGCCAGGCCGGAATAGCCGCCGGTGCGGTCCGGCGCGAGCTTTAGCACTTCCCGCGCGTACTTTTCAACCAAGTCATATTTTTTCTGCGCATCGGAGAAATAGAAACCCATCAGGTTGCTGTAAACGGAGTAGATTTTGGGGTCGGCTTCGTGAGCTTTCAGGTAGAGGGGTTCGGGCGAATCGGGTTTCTTCTTTTCGCGCAGGATACGCGCCTGGGCCAGATAGCCCCAGGCAGGAGAGATACGGGCGATTTCCTCGGCCAGTGCGTAGGCCTTCTTCTCGTTGCCGCCGACGATGCCAGGCGCGCGCAGGTGAAAGATCATCATGCCGAATCGCGAATCAATGTGCTTTGGGTCGAGCGCCATGGCCGCTTCGCCTTCGCGCTTGAAGCGCCGCGCCAGGCCCCAGGCGCCGATGCCGCCGACCTTATCCGCCTTCTCCCCCACGGCTTCGGCTAGCTGCCAGCGGTAGTCGGCACTTTTAGCGTTGAGGGTTACAGCTTTTTCGGCGAGCTGGATGGCGGCGTCGAGCTCGCCATAACTGACGCGCACCTTAGAGAGCAGATAGAGCGCCTGGGCGTCGTTTGCGTTGGCCTGGACGCGCGGCTCGAGGACGGCGCGGGCGCGCTTCCAGTGCTTGCCTTCAACCAGCGCCTCGGGCGAAGGGTCATTCGCCTGCGCGAGAACCACGAACACAAGAGCCGAGGCGGACAGCCATGCGGCAACCAGGGCTACGCGGCGAACCTTCAAATTCGCGTCCCTCCGAAGCAGTCAATGAATTATACGTGCAGTTAGGATGCGGGGACACGTAGTGAGGACTGCCCTAGTGTTTGGATTCTTCAGCACCGGCTCCGTCGGGACCTCAGAATGACCGGAACATGTATGCGCGCCGGGGCGAGAAAGTTGCTTGCGCGGGGGACTGGGGCGTGATAGCCTCTAGCGAAGAAAAGGCGAAGGAGGCGGGGTGAGGAACTCGCTGGCAGTCCGACAGTCGAGCGCGCTAGCGGCAGGGGTTCGCGGGGCCATTGAGGCCTTGGTGGCGCGAGACCAGGCGGGGCGGGACGAAGTGATCACCGCGGTGCAGCACATCCCGGCGCGAGAGGCGAAGTGCCTGCCCGTGCCGGGGTGGGTGCGGCCAGAATTGGCGGCTGCATACGCGGCGAAGGGCGTGACGCAGCTCTACACGCACCAGGCGGCGGCAGCGGAAAAGGTGCGCGCGGGGCGCAACGTGGTGGTGGTGACGCCGTCCGCGTCTGGAAAAACTCTCTGCTACAACCTGCCGGTGCTGAACGCGGTGCTGGAAAACCCGGACACGCGGGCCATGTACCTCTTCCCTACCAAGGCGCTGGCGCAAGACCAGCTCGCGGAGCTGCACGATTTGGGGCAGCGCTTGGAAAACTCCTTCGGCGTGTTTACCTACGACGGCGATACGCCCACCGACGCGCGCCGGGCCATCCGCGAGAAGGGACACATCGTCCTGACCAACCCGGACATGCTGCACACGGGCATTCTGCCGCACCACACGAAATGGACGCGGGTGTTTGAGAATTTGCGCTACATCGTCCTGGACGAACTGCACACCTACCGCGGTGTGTTCGGCAGCCACCTGTGCAACGTGCTGCGACGGCTCAGGCGGATTGCGCGGTTCTACGGCTCGCAGCCGCAGTTCGTTTGTTCTTCGGCGACGATTGCCAATCCCGGGGAGTTGGCGACGCGGCTGATTGAAGCGGACGTAGATGTCCTTGACGAGAACGGCGCGCCGGCGGCGGAGAAGTTCGTGGTGTTCTACAACCCGCCGGTGGTGAACCAGTTCCTGGGCATCCGGCGAAGCTACATCAACGAGGCGTCGCGCGTGGCGCAGGAATTTCTGAAGCGCGGGCAGCAGACGATTGTGTTTGCCAACAGCCGGCTGCACACGGAAGTAATGCTCACCTACCTTCGCGAGGCCAACCCGCAGCCCCCAGGCCAGCCGGATGCGATCCGCGGGTACCGCGGCGGATATCTGCCGGGCGAGCGGCGAGAGATCGAACGCGGACTGCGCGACGGACAGATCCGCGGCGTGGTTTCAACGAACGCGCTGGAGCTGGGGATAGACATCGGATCGCTGGATACAGCGGTGATGGCCGGCTATCCGGGGACGATCGCTTCCACGTGGCAGCGGGCGGGGCGCGCGGGACGCCGCAGCGGGAGTTCATGCGCGGTGCTGGTGGCCTCGTCCGCGCCACTGGACCAATTCATCGTGAAGCACCCGGACTATTTTTTCGGGAATTCGCCGGAACACGGCTACATCCAGCCGGACAACCTGGAAATCCTGGTGAACCACCTGAAGTGCGCGGCGTTCGAGCTGCCCCTGAAGGCGGAGGAGAGATTCGGCGAAGTGGACTTGCCGGAGCTGTGCGCAAGGCTGGAGGAAGCGGGCTTCCTGCACCGCAGCGGCGCGCACTGGCACTGGACACAGGAGGCGTACCCGGCAGATGCCATCAGCCTGCGCGCGGTGACGTCGGACAACTTCGTGATCATTGACATCACCGACCAGGCGGAAGTGATCGGCGAAGTGGATTTCCCAAGCGCGCTGGAGATCGTGCATCCCAAGGCCATCTACATCCACCAGGGACAGCAATACCACGTCGAGCGGCTGGACTTCGAAGAGCGCAAGGCGTACGTGAAACGCGTGGACGTGGACTACTACACCGACGCGGTCCGCTACACGCAAGTGAAGGTGTTGGAGATTGCCAAGCAAGAGAGCGCGGCAGGGCCCGCATCGCGCGCACATGGAGACGTGTTGGTGCGCTCGCAGGTGGTGGGCTTCAAGAAGATCAAGTTCTTTACAAATGAAAATGTGGGCGCGGGAAAACTCGAGCTGCCGGAAAACGAGATGCACACCACTGCGTACTGGATCACGCTGGAGCGGCCGCTGGTGGAGTCGCTTCCCTTCCCCATTTCGGAACGGCAGGCGGGGATGTTCGGGCTGCTCTATGCGTTGGAGTCGGTGGCCACGTTGTTGCTGATGTGCGACCGGCGTGACCTGGGGACAGCCATCGGCGAGCGGCCGCCGTCGCCAAATGCCGCCTTGGAATTCGATGAGGCATCTTCGTTCGAGGAGATACAGAACCTGACGCAGAGACGGGGAGAACGCAGAGGGAACGCAGAGACAGAGGGAACGAAAGAATATTTTGAGCCGAATCTCTACTTGTATGATGCGTATCCGGGCGGGATCGGGTTCAGCGAGCCGCTCTTCCGCGTCCACGACCTGCTGGTGCGCAAGACGCGCGAGTTGATTGGGGGCTGCCCGTGCGAAAAGGGCTGCCCCTCGTGTGTGGGGCCGGCAGGAGAGAAGGCGGAGAGGGCGAAGGAGGCGGCGCTGTTCATTTTGGAAAGGTTGCAGGGAGCAGGTAGAAGATGAGTCCATCGTTGAAGGACAGGTGGCAGCGGATTGCGGCGCTGCGGCCGGCGCGGCAGGCGCTGGCGGCGGAGGTGTCCGAGCGCGCGCAACAGATCGGCGACCCGGATTTCGTGGCGCGGATTGTCGGTGGAGAGGTGCGGCGGAACGAGTACGGCGAACACGTGGCGGTGCGGCGGTGGTACGCCGAGCCGGAAAGCATTACCGCCAAGGAAGAGGCGCTGCGCCTGCTGGCACCGGACGCAGCCGCCGAGCTGGCCGATCCGGATCAGTGGCTTTTCCTCGACACCGAGACCACGGGACTCGCCGGCGGCACGGGAACGTATGCCTTTCTGGTCGGGGTGGCATGGTGGGATGCGGGCGGGCTGCAAGTCGAGCAGTATTTCATGCGCGATTTCGGCGAGGAACATTCGCTGCTGGTGGCGCTGGGGGAACGGCTGGCTGAACGGCGCGTACTGGTGACGTTCAACGGCAAGACCTTTGACTGGCCGCTGCTGGAGACGCGCTACCGTATGACGCGCGCGATTACGGCGGCAGCGCCGCGGGCACACCTCGATTTGCTGCACCCGGCGCGGCAATTGTGGCGGCTGCGGCTGCCGTCGGTGCGGCTGACGGAGATCGAAAAATACGTGCTCGGTTGGGACCGCGGGCCGGATCTGTGGAGCCAGATGATCCCGCAGCTTTACTTTGATTATTTGCGCGGCGGCGCGGCGGAGCCGCTGGCCGATGTGTTTCGTCACAACCAGCACGATTTGCGCGGGCTGGCGGCGCTGGCGGGGAAAATGTTGTCCATGCTCGCGGCACCGGAAGCGGTTGATGGCGAGCCGCTGGACTTGTTCGGGCTGTCGCGGTTGTTGCGCCGGCGTGGCGAAGCGAAACGCGCGCGGCAGATTTATGAACGCGCGCTGGCCGCAGGGTTGCCGGGAGAATTGGATCGCGCGGCGCGGCGCGAATTGGCGCGGTTGGCGAAGCGCGGACGGGATTACGTGCGGGCGAATGAATTGTGGAATGAGATTATAGGGACGGAGCTGTGTGTCCGCTCGCCAATGGGGCAGACACATGGGTCTGCCCCTACAGACGGCAATGACGCCAATGCCGCGCTGGAGGCATATGAACAACTGGCGATCTATTACGAGCATCAAGCGCGGGAACCGCAACGCGCGGCGGCGTTGACGCGGCAGGCACTCGAGGCCGTGGGCGAGGCGCTCCAAGCAGGCAATCTGACTGCGGCGGAGCACCGCAAACTGCGCAACCGGTTGGAGCATCGCTTGCTGAGGCTGGCGCGGCGGACAGACCAAAATGGCCGGGCGCTGTTTGAGGCGATTGGTGAAACGCAAGCTGAGGCGCGTGAATCTAATCAACGGTGCAAGCGAGGGCGGCGTGGGGCGTCTGCCGCGAGATGAGTTTGGGCGCAAGGATCGGATAGTTTCTGCACAACCTCTACCGTAACCTACCAGGGGAGGAAAGCCATGGCGGCGATGAATGAGCAATTTCTGCGGGGGCAGCTCGAGGAGCGGAAGCAGAAGCTGGACGCGGCGATGGCGCGGGCCGGGCGGACGGAGGAGTTCGAGCGGCTGGTGCAGGAGGTGGACGCGGCGCTCGGGCGGATGGAAAAAGGCAAATACGGCCTCTGCGAGAAGTGCCACGAGCCCATCGAGCCGGAACGACTGCAGGCCGACCCGCTGATGTGCTTCTGCGTGGATCACCTGAACGCAGAGCAGCAGCGCGCGTTGCAGGATGACCTGGACCTGGCCTCGCGCATCCAGCGCGGATTGCTGCCCAAGCCAGAGCTGAAGCTGGACGGCTGGGAGCTGCACTACCACTACGCGCCGGCGGGGCCGGTGAGCGGGGACTACTGCGACTTGATCCAGGAGACAGGCACGGGAGACATTTTTTTCCTGTTGGGAGACGTCTCCGGGCACGGGGTGGCCGCCTCGATGCTGATGACGCAGTTGCATGCGACGTTCCGCAGCCTGGTGAGCGTGGGGTTGCCGGTGGACAAGCTGATGGAAGTGGCCAATCGCGTGTTCTGCGAAAGCGTACCGACGGGCCAGTTCGCCACGCTGGTGTGCGGGCGGGCGAGCCGCGGCGGAGTGGTGGAGATCGCCAACGCGGGGCACCTGCCGGTGCTGGTGGCGCGGAAGGGCGAAGTCGCGCGCATTACAGCGACCGGCGTGCCTCTGGGGATGTTCTGCGCGGGACACTTTCCGGTGGAAAAGGTGCGGCTGGGGGCCGGGGATTCGCTGGTGCTCTATACCGACGGGCTGTCGGAAGCGCGCAACACGCGGGATGCGGAGTACGGCATCGGACGGCTGACGGACCTGGTCGGGCAGCGGCATGCGCTGGCACCAAAAGCACTGGTGGACGCATGCCTGGAGGACGTGAAGATGTTCTCCAGCGGAGCTGCGCGAGGCGATGATCTGACAGTGATGGTGCTGAGGAAAAGTGTTTGAAGGTTGGAAGGTTTGAAGGTTGGAATGTTCCGTCTTGCGGGTTGGATGCGCAGGCGAGGAAGAATAGGCAGGCGGAAAGTCTGCCCAACAACTGAGCCAGCAAGATGGTTCGCCCCGCAAGGGCGGGATCACTCCAGACGCCGGCGGGACGGAAAAGGACCTGCGGGACGCGGAGAGATCGTTGACCCGCCACGGCGGGCTCGAGATGACAAAGGGATTATTCGCGGCGGTAAAGACGGATGGCAGATTCGCCGGCGGACGAGGCCAGCCAGCGGCCGTCGCGAGAGACTGCGAGGTCGGAGAGGCCGAAGACGTGGCCGGTGAGCGTCTTTAATTCCCTGCCTGAAGAGACTTCCCAAAGCTTGATTGTTTTGTCGCCGCTGGCGGAAGCCACCACGCGGCTATCGGCGCTGAAGACAACGCCGTCCACACCGGCAGCGTGACCCGAGAGGGAGCGGAGTTCGCGGCGCGCGGCGACGTCCCAGAGCTTCACCGTTCTGTCTTCGCTGGCCGAGGCGAGGGTGCGACCGTCGGAACTGAAGGCGAGGCTGTTGACCGCATCGGCGTGGCCGGAGAGAGTGGCCACTTCCTGCCCGGAAGCAACCTGCCACAACTTTACTTTTGCATCGCGGCCGGCGGTGGTAAGCAGGCGCCCGTCCGGACTGAAGACGATGGCATAGACTGGGGCGTCATGCGCATCGAGGGCCTGCGCGGCGCGGCCGGAGGCGACTTCCCAGAGTTTTACCTGACCTTGCTGATTGGCGGAGGCGAGCAGATGGCCGTCGGGACTGAAAGCGACGGCGAGCACGGCACCGGTGTCTTTGGGCAGCGTGCCGGCTTCGCCGCCGGAAATGGTGTGCCAAAGCTTGACGGTGCGGTCCAGGCTCGCGGAAGCAACGAGCTGACCATCCGGACTGAAAGCAACGGAAGTGACCGCGGCCGTGTGACCTTTCATGGTTTGCACAGGCTGGCCGGAGCCGACTTCCCACACGCGTACGGTTTTATCGGCGCCGCCCGAGGCGAGCAGGCGGGCGTCGCTGCTGAAGGAAATGGAAGAAACTGCGCCAGTATGTCCTGCGAACGTGCGGGAGAAGGAAAAGTCCGGCAGAGGGCGGACGGGCCCGGGCGGAAGAGTTGAGACTGGCGCGGACGTCGGCGCAGGCGCGGGTCGAGAAGAAGGAGCGGCAGCGGATGGTTCCGGAATCGTTCTGGCCGGTTCGGCACCGGCCGGCGATTCGGGGCGGACACGCCGCTCCGCCCCTACGGACGATGGCTGCGACGCGGGTGGCGAGGCGGGCTGCGCCTGCGACTCTGCTGCTGGGGCATCGGGCTGCTGCACGGCCTGTGCGGCGGGCGCTTGTGGCTCGGTCGGCGCGGGCTTCGAGCCGGTAAAATATTTGACTGCGAAAAAGCCGACGACAAGAACGACGACGAGCATTCCGCCGAGCACGAGGCCGGTGCCGAGAGTGGAGCCGGGTTTCGCGGCGGGCACGTAGGCCGCTGGCTGCGGGGTCGCAGTCGCCTTAGGTGCAGCCGCAGGCACAGCCGCGAGTGGCTTTGCTGCGGGCGCGGCGTCAGGGGGCGGCGCAGCGATGGGTTGCGGTGTGGAAGTTGGCACGGGCGAAGCGACAGCGTCGGCGGTTATGCGCTGTGATGTCGGCACAACAGGAGGCGGCGTGAGTGCTGCGCCTGCGGCGGCGGGATGCTCTTCAAGTTTTCCGGCAAGCGCGGCCTCGAGTTCATCCACGGATTGGAAGCGATTAGCGGGTTCTTTTTCGAGGCAGCGGACAATGGCCAGCTCGATATGCAGCGGGAGCGTGGGCTCGAGCTGGCGCGGCGGGGTGGGCGTGTCCTTGAGCTGCTTGAAAACGACGTCCACGGGTGTTTTGCCGCGGAAGGCAGGCGTGCCAGTGAAGATCTCGTAGAGGATAAGGCCGAGGGAGTAAATGTCCGCGCGGTGATCCACCTGCTGACCGCGGACCTGCTCGGGGGCCATGTAGGCGGGCGTGCCGACCACAACGCCGGCGGCGGTGGAGGAAAAGCCGAGGTTGGAGCGGGCGATGCCGAAGTCCATGAGCTTGACGTTGCCGTGCTGGTCAATCATCACGTTTTCGGGCTTCAGATCGCGGTGGACGATGCCCTGCGAGTGAGCTTCGCGCAGGCCGGAGCAGATCTGCTGGGCGATCTGCACACCTTTCTTGGGCGTCATGCTGCCGAAGCGGTTGAGAATCTGGCGGAGGCTTTCGCCTTCAACCAACTCCATGGAGATGTAGGCGGAGCCTTCGGTGCGGTTGAACTCGTGGATGCGGCAGACGTTTTTGTGCGTGATGCGGCGAGTGACGCGGAGCTCGTGCTTGAAACGGGCCATGCCCTCGGCATCAGCGGCGATTTCGGGGCGGAGGAGCTTGAGGGCGACCAGGTCGCCGGTCTCACGGTCGCGGGCTTTATAGACGATGCCCATGCCGCCTGTGCCGAGTTCGCCGAGGAGTTCGTAGCGTGCGGACAGGGAGACGGCCGGGACGGGCGTGGAAGTCATCGCGGAGATTTCGGCCGTAGGAAGCTTTTCTGTTTTGGCTGGTGGCGGCGCGGGCTGGACAAGGTCGTCCACGTTGAGGCCTGGCGCCACTAGGTCGCCGCGCTTGAGGGCGACCGTAGTGTGGTGGCGCAGGGTGGCGTAGGCTTCGGTTTCCATCCAGACCACTTCGAAGACTTCGGTTTTGTCGCCCTTGGCGGTGAGCATGATTTCGCCCAGGGGATTGCAACGAAAACTGACATCGGGCGGGAGAGCGTCGCGAACGGCGCGGGAGATGAGAACCTGCGCGGGGCCACAGCCCTTGATGACGCGCGCGGCAGCGTTGACCGCTTCGCCGTAGAGGTCGTCTTTCTCGCGGAAGCAGCGGCCATGATGAATGCCCACGCGGAGCTGGAGGCGGTCGCGGTCGGGCAGAGTCTGGTTCATGCGCAGCACGCGGCGCTGGATTTCCACGGCGGCGCGCACGGCCAGCTGCGCTTCGGGGAGCTCGGCCATCACCGCGTCTCCGATCGTCTTGATGACGCGGCCCTGGCATTCGACGATGGCTTCGGTGGCCAGCTCGGCGTGGCGGGTGACCATACCCAGGCCGGCCAGGTCACCGTACTGCTCGAAGTAGGAGGTGGAGCCGACCAGATCGGTGAACAGCACGGAGATCTCCGCCTGGTGGCTGCGGATTTCTTCGTCCACGGCCTGGCGGGCTTTCAGGAGTTCGTCGATGCGGCTCGAGACCGTCATGAGTGCGCGATGAGCTTGCCGCTGACCGCGGCGAATGCGCGGAGATTATAAACCATGGGCAGGAACCTAGGGTTGGGCAACAGGGGTCAGGGCAGCAGTGGATGCGAGCGTGGGAGTGAAATCTCGGAACTTGGAAGTGGAGGGATGAAGGGGAGCGAGGCAACCTTGGTGGCTTGCCTGGCGGGAAGAGCGCGGCGCGGTGCAGCGGGCCAGCGCAGGGCGCGGACGATTTTGTCGAACACTTCGCGGGAGGCACCTTCGACGGTGAGGCACTCGCCGGCGCGGCAATAGAGGAAGACGCCGCCAACGTCGCTCTCGAAGGAGAAAAAGTTGGGGCGACGGAGCAGGCCGGTGCGGGTGGAGTACTTCAGCTCGAGGGCTTCGCTGTAGCAGCCGAAGAGCCGCGCGGCATCGTCGTCGTCGGCAAGCCGCAGGCGGAAGAGGAGCAGGACGCGCTTGGTCTTGTGGTGCTCGAAGACGGCGTAGGCATCGCCAGCCCAAGCCGGCGAAAGTGTGCGCGCGCGGGCTTCGCCGAGGAACTGCTTCAGGACCGCGTGCAGGCCGAATTCGCCCATGGTGTTTTCGTCGAGTCTCTTCCAAGGCGCAGGCACGGCGCGCACGGCATCGGAGAGAGACACCGGCGACAAGGGATCGGTGTTCAGATAGAGATCCGGGTGCAGGATTTCGTGAGTGGACGCGGGCGGCCTGGCAAAAACGCGGTGCAGCCCTTCCCATGCGCCATACGTGCGCAGGAGATGCTGGGCAAAGCTGGTGCCGGCGAGATAGGGAAAGAGCATCGCATCGCGGATGAAGGCCGGGGCGCGGGCCAGCTCGGGGCTGCCGGCCATCTCGCCAACCATACCGGCGCGCATGAGCTGTTCGACGTCGGGAAGATCCTTCATGCGCAGGTTCTGGCCACGGAGCATGTATTCGAGCATGCCGGCAATGGCCGCGCCTTCGAGGACGGAATGGCGGGCGAGTTCGGCGTCGTCGTTGGGGCGGGCCGCGTCGGACCAAGCCTGAATGTCGAAGTGCTGGTCGTGCAGCGCATGGACGAATTCGTGAGCCATGACCATGCGCTGGTCTTTCAGTTCGATCCAGTCGGCAATGTAGAACTCCTTGTGCTTGGGGTCGTAGAGGCCGGCGATCTGCTCGGTGAACAGGTCCACCAGGAATTTTTCGAGCTCGAAACCGCGGGGCAGGAGGCCGAATTTTTCCAGCGCCTTCTGATCGGCGTACCATTTGGCCTTTTCGCGCTCTTCCTTCATTTCACGGATGACGAAGTTACGGATCTCCTCGCGCGAGCGCAGGGTTTTCTTCAGCGGGGCCGTCACCGGCAGGGAGACGAGTCGGCTGACCTCGTCGAGAACCTCGTCGGCGGCGGCCAAGAATTCGGGAGAGGTGGGCTTCGCGGGAGACGACTGCTGGGAAGCGGCACTGCAAACGAGAAGCAGAATGACCAGATGCGAAGCGAGCAAGCGTTTCATCGTGGTGGCCGCTCCCGAAGCGCGATTCAAAAGCAGAACATTAACGCAGAGAACACCGAGCGCCACAGAGGGCGCAGGGAAAAACTCGAAAGCCTTACATGCCGTCGCCGCTGCTCGTGGCTGGCGCTACAAACCTTCGACAACACCACCAAGAATAACAGGTTTTGAGATGAGCTCAGCGGGGCCTGGGTTTGCTGCCGCGAGCGAACCAGACCAGGCCGGCCATGCGGCGCTCGAGGATGAGCGACTGAAGGCCGGCAGCCGAGAGCATGGCGCGGAGTTCACCTTCCTCGAAGCGCAGGCAACGCTCGGAAGCGATGGCCCAAGCGAGGAGCTTACGGGTGTCCGCGGGGCTGAAGTGGCGGCGCTGGCAGTATTCACGGACGGAGCGGCGGTCCATAGAAGCGTGGGGGTCGAGCGTGGCGACAATGCCGCCGGGGCGCGTAACGCGGACCATTTCGCGCAGCACGGCTTGGGGATGCGCCACGAAGTAGATGACCGTGGTGGCGATGGCCAGGTCGAATGAGTTGTCAGGGAACGGAAGGCTCTCGCCGGGGGCGCGACGGAACTCAATGGAGAGCGACGCGGTTTGGGGATCGCACGCGGTCCAACGGCGGGCGATGCGCAGCAGGCGCCAGCCGCGGTCCACAGCGGTGACGCGGCAGCCGCGCCGCGCGAGCAGGCGGGCAAGATGGCCGGGGCCACAGCCCACGTCCAGCACGCGCGCCCCGGGCGGCGGGGAGAGAAAGTCCGCGAACTCCACGCGAAGGGCGGCTTCGGGGCCGGTGGCGAGTTTCTCGGTATAGTAGCCGGCGCCGAGTTCGAAGAGGAGCCAGCGGAAAAGGTCGCGGGGGGATGTCCAGAGGGACGACAAGAACAAGACCAGCCGCACTAAGCCGCGGTCTGCGAGGCAGGAAGAAGATTCAGAAGAACGTTGAGTAGATCGCCGCGGGTGAGCAGACCGACAAGGCGATCGGCTTCGACAACGGGCAGGCAGCCGACCTTGTGCTCAAGCATGAGCAGTACGGCGTCGCGTAGAGAGGCGTCTGGAGTAACCGAGATAGGGTCTTTGGACATGACGCGCTCGATGGGGGTGTTCTCGAAGATAGCGTTGTATTCCTCGGGGGTGATGTCGGTGAGGAGGGAGGGAGAGCAGCGCTGGATATCGCGCTCGGTGACGATGCCGACCAGGCGTTCG
>Ga0073934_10005160_pt1 | contig 20607 bp, 21 predicted proteins | sample LarsenN4metaG_FD_76834 | JGI IMG/M metagenome (GOLD analysis project Ga0073934, IMG submission 76834) | Hot spring sediment bacterial and archeal communities from British Columbia, Canada, to study Microbial Dark Matter (Phase II) - Larsen... ... | reverse complement strand
TCGGTGGCGAAGGTGTTCAGCGAGAACCCGGAAGCGGCGATGGTCATCATCGGCGACTTCGCTCCCGGCGTCGTGACGGACAACCCGCTCGAGCCGGAGACCGGCTACGACGTCTTCACGTTCCCGTCCATCGAGGGGTCGGGGCCGGCGGTCGTCGGCGGCGGCGACATCTTCGTCCAGTTCAAGGACAGCCCGGCCGCGGACGCGTTCCTCGAGTACCTGACCACGCCCGAGGCGGCCGAGATCTGGGCCTCGCGCGGCGGCTTCTCGTCCCCGAACAAGAACCTCGACGTCGGCGTCTACCCGGACGAGATCACACGCACGACGGCGGGCGCGCTCGCCGAGGCCGAGACGTTCCGGTTCGACGCCTCCGACCTGATGCCGTCGGCCTTCGGCGGAACGCCCGGGCAGGGCTTCTGGAAGGGCATGACGGACTTCGTCGCCAACCCTGACGACATCGACGGGATCACCCGGCAGCTCGAGACAGCGGCCAACCAGGCGTACCGCTAGGCGCGCTCCGGTGCCGTCGTGAGCGAGCGCGCAGCAGCGGCGGAAGCCCCCTCCGGGGGGCTTCCGCCTCGTGCCGAGGACGCCGGCTTCTTCCAGCGCCACGGCGTGACGATCGTCTTCCTCGCCCCGGCGCTCGTGCTGCTCGGGGTCTGGATCGTCTATCCCACGATCCGGACGGTCGTCCGCAGCTTCTACGACCGCGACGGTGACGAGTTCGTTGGGCTCGCGAACTACGAGACGCTCTTCACCGACGACACGCTGCTCACCGCGATCAAGAACAACTTCCTGTGGCTCCTGATCGTGCCCGCGTTCGTGACGGCGATCGGGCTCGTCTTCGCAGTCCTGCTCGAGCGCATCCGGTTCTCCGTCGCGTTCAAGGTCGCGGTGTTCATGCCGATGGCGATCTCGCTCTTCGCCGCCGGCGTCATCTGGCGTCTGATGTACGAGAAGGACCCTTCCCAGGGCACGGTCAACGCGGCGATCGCGGTCGTGAAGGACGCCGTCTCGCCGCCCGGCGCCCTCCAGTCCGCGCAGCCGTCGACCGACGACCTCGAAGGCGGGACGAGCGCCGGGCTCGTGCTCCGGACGCCGCTCGAGCCGGGGTCGGTCGCGCAGCTCGGGCTCACCGGCATCCGCGCCGACGACGTCCCCGACGACGCCGAGCACGCGGTCGTGCCGGAGCCGCTCGCCGGCGGCATCGCCGGCGTCGTCTGGCGCGACTTCAAGCCCGGCGGGGGCACGCCCGGGGAGGTCGAAGAGGAAGAGCTCGGCCTGCCGGGCGTCACCGTCGAGCTGCGCGAGGAGGACGGCCGGCGCGTGCTCGAGACGACGACGGAGGCCGACGGGACGTTCGCGTTCGAGGGCGTCGAGGCGGGCTCGTACCGGGTCGCGATCGGCGCCGACAGCTTCTCGCGGCCCTACGCGGGCGTGTCCTGGCTCGGAGAGAGCCTGATCACGCCGGCGATCATGATCGCCTACATCTGGGTCTGGGCGGGCTTCGCGATGGTCGTCATCGCCGCCGGCCTGGCCGCGATCCCGCGCGACCTCCTCGAGGCCGCCCGGACCGACGGAGCGACCGAGTGGCAGGTCTTCCGGCGCGTGACCATCCCGCTGCTCGCGCCGGTGCTCACGGTCGTGTTCGTCACGATGCTCATCTACGTCCTGAAGGTGTTCGACATCGTGATCGCGGTCGCGCCGGGCTCGGTGCAGGACGACGCGAACGTCATCGCGCTCGCGATGTGGCGCACCTCGTTCGGGGGCGTGAACGACTTCGGCCTCGGAGCCGCCATCGCCGTCTTCCTGTTCCTGCTCGTCATTCCCATCCTCGCGCTCAACATCCGGCGCTTCCGGAGGGAGGTCTAGGTGGAGGCCACTACGGCGGCCGAGGCGCGGCTCGAGCGGCCTGGGGCTCTCGGGGAGCCGCTCGCCTCCCGTGCGGTGCGCTTCCTCGCCCGCACCCCGGTCTACCTGATCCTCGCCTTCATCGGGCTCCTCTGGCTCGTGCCCACCGTCGGCCTCCTCTTCACCTCGCTGCTCCCGGCCTCCGTGCTCGGGACGACCGGGTGGTGGGAGATCGTGGCCGAGCCGAGCCTCGCGACCCTCGACAACTACCGGGACATCCTGGACAACGAGGCGATCACCTCGGCGGTCTGGACGACGCTCTGGATCTCGCTCGGCGCGACCGTGCTCCCCATCCTCGTCGCCTCGCTCGCCGCCTACGCGTTCGCCTGGCTCGAGTTCCCGGGCCGGGACGCGCTCTTCCTGGTGGTCGTCGGCCTCCTCGTCGTCCCCATCCAGATGGCGCTGATCCCGATCTTCTCGCTCTACAACGACCTCGGGCTCTTCGACACGATCCTCGGGCTCGTCCTCTTCCACACCGCCTTCGGGCTGCCGTTCGCCATCTTCCTGCTGCGGAACTTCTTCATCGGGATCCCGCGCGACCTGCTCGAGGCGGCGCGGATCGACGGCGCCTCCGAGCTCCGCATCTTCTTCCGCGTGATCATCCCCCTCGGGCTGCCGGCGATCGCGTCGCTCGCGATCTTCCAGTTCCTCTGGGTGTGGAACGACCTCCTCGTCGCGCTGACCTTCGCGCGCGAGACGCAGCCGATCACGGTCGCGATCTTCTCCCAGATGCGCCAGTTCAGCGCCAACATCGAGCTGATCGCGCCGGCCGCGTTCCTGTCGCTGGCCATCCCGCTGGTCGTCTTCTTCGCGTTCCAGCGCTACTTCGTGCAGGGCCTCCTCGCGGGCTCCGTCAAGTAGCGGGAGTCACAGCGCCAGGAAGCCGGTCCTGCGCGGGCGCACGACGAGCGGGCTCTCGGGAAGGCCGGGCCGCGGCTCCAGGTTGTACTCGCGAGGCGCCACGTCGTTCGGGGTGTCGGGGTGGAAGAGCGCGGCGAGCAGCTGGATGTGCCCGCGGCCGGGGCCGAGCTCCCACTGGCCGCCGCCGTAGGCCCCGATGCCGTTCCGCTCGCAGTAGTCGTAGGTCGCGAAGAGCCGCTCCACGGAGCCGAACCGCGAGGGCTTCACGTTCACCGTGCTCGGCCGCCAGCGGAGCGCCTCGATGTCCTCGACCGAGTGGACGACGGCGTCCCAGGTCAGGCGCTCGCGGTGCGGCTCGAGCACGGGGATCGTGTCCTCGTCGAGCCAGGCGTCCTCGAGCCACGCGTCTGGAAGCCCCTCCGCGACCCGACGGTAGAGAGCGGGGTCCGGCGGCGTGTCCACGACCGTGCCCCGGTAGTGGCCCTTGAGGTCGACGGAGTCGACCGCGCCCGTGGCGGCGAGCTCGGCCACGAGCTCGTGGGTCCAGGCCGGGGTGGCGTCGAGCTTGAAGCGCAGGCCGGGGTAGAACGCGAGCCAGGCGTGGACACGCTCCGTGGAGGGCGGGTCGCCGAGGCCCATGGAGACGACGAAGGAGACCGGCCGGGGCTCGCGGCCGACGGCCTCGCCGAGCGAGCTCCCCGCCTGCCGGAGCGCGAGGTCGAGCGCTGCGCTCTCGTACGCCCAGCGCCTGTAGTCCACGTACCGGGGCTGCTCGAGCTCGTGGTCGAAGAGCGGGAGCGAGGCCAGTCGTTCGGAGAAGGAATGCAGCGTCCACGTGCCCGCCAGCGGCAGGTCGGGTCCGCGTGCGTGCAGGGCGTCGTGCTCCGCCGCGTCGTACGTGACGTCCTCGCCGATCCCTTCCTCGCCTGCGCCGAACAGGTGGACGACGGTCGTCTTCCGCGTGAAGTCGGGACGCGCCTGCAGCTCGAGCAGCTCGAGCTCGTATCGCTCGACGACGAGCGGGAGGTCCCGGACGGCCTGGTAGAGGCTCACGGCGCGCCGTACGCTACAGCGACCTCGGCGGCCAGCCGTGCGTTGGCGGCGATGAGCGCCCGGTTCACCTGGAGCGTCCGGCCGCCCGAGCGCTCGTGCAGCGTCGAGAGCACGAACGGCGTCACGGCCTGGCCGGCGATGCCCCGCCGCACGGCCTCGGCGACGGCCTGCTCGATCAGCTCCTCGACGTCGAGGCTCTCCGGGGGCGGGCTCGGGAGCACGAGGCCGCAGCCGCCGAGCTCCCAGTGCGCGGCCGCGACGCGCGCGGCCGCCGCGGGCTCGTCGACGCGGTGCGGGACCGGAGGCCCGCCCTCGGCCGAGTAGAAGAGCGGCAGCGTGTCCGTCCGGTAGCCGAGAACCGGGATCCCGAGGGTCTCCAGGTACTCCAGCGTCGCCGGGACGTCCAGGAGCGACTTCGCGCCCGAGCACACGACGAGCACCGGCGCCGAGACGAGCGCGACGACGTCGGCCGAGACGTCCGGCGGAGTCGGGTAGCCCCGGTGCACGCCGCCGATGCCGCCGGTTCCCAGGAAGCGAATGCCGACCGCGCGCGCGACCGCGAGCAGGCCCCCGACCGTCGTCGCCCCGACCTCGCCCGAGACGACGCACGCGGCGAGGTCCCGGGGCCCGACCTTGCGCGCGTCCGGCGTGAAGCGCGCGAGCTCCTCCTCGCCGAGGCCGACGCGGATGCGACCGTCGAGGACGCCGGTCGTGGCAGGAACCGCGCCCGCCTCTCGGACCGCGCGCTCGCTCGCGAGGCCGACCTCGACGCCCGTGGGCGCCGGGAACCCGTGGGCGACGAGGGTCGTCTCGAGGGCGACCACCGGCCGGCCCTCCTCGAGCGCGGTACGTACCTCGTCCGAGAGGTCGAGCTGCGGTGTCACGCGGGACGCTCCATCTCGACGAACGAGCATAGGCCGCCGTTCGTCTCGTGCTCGAAGGATCGCGTCCGGACGAATCCGGCTCGCTCGTAGACCGTGATCGCACGCTGGTTGAACGCGGCGACGGCAAGCGTGAAGCGGCGTGGACCGAATCGATCCCGAGCGAAAGCGAGCCCGGCCTCGAGGAGCGACTGCCCGAGGCCCCTGCCGGTGAGATCGGGGCGTAACCCGACACCCACACCGACGACGTCGCCCTCGCGGCGGAATCCGAAGAAACCGACGAGGGCGCCACGCGTGTCGCGGGCGGAGAAGTACGTGTCGCCGCGTCGGATCGGATCGAGCAGCTCTGCGAGATCACGATGATCGGCGTCGGCGTCGTAGAAGTCGTAGGGAGGCTCGTAGCGCCACCCGGCGATCTCCTCGGCCTCTTCCTGGGTCATGGGAGCGACCTCGATCTCAGCCAACGCCTTCATGGCATCGCGCCGACCTGCTGGACGCAGCGCGCGGCGGCTACGAGCGCGAGGTCGGGCCCGCCGACGATCCAGCCGGCGGCGAGCGCATCGCCTGCCCCGGTCGTGTCGACCACCTCGGCCACCGGGAGCGCGGGACGCTCGTCGCCGGCGAACGAGCAGCCGCGGACGCCGCGCTTCAGGATCCAGGTGAGCCCGGCCTCCGGTCCGCCCACGATCGCGGTCTCGTCCTCGTTGGCGAAGACGGCGTTCGGCGCGAGCTCGAGGACCGCGGCCCGGAACCTCTCCGGCCCCACGTCCCGGATGTCCGCCCAGGAGGAGAGGTCGACGCTGACCGCCGAGCCCGCGGCGCGGGCGAGCTCGACCGCGCGCGCGGCCGCGCCGCGAGCCGGCTCGTGCAGGAGCGCGTAGCCCGACACGAAGAGGTGGTCGCAACCGGCGAGCCACTCCGGCTTGAGCTCCTCGGCGCGGAGCTCCGCCGCGGCGCCCCGGTCCGAGGCCATGGAGCGCTCCCCGTCCGGGTCGACGAGCGAGCAGACGGCGCCGTTGCGGCCCGCGACGGGGCCGACGACCTCGACGCCGAGCTCGGCGAGCCTCGCACGCGCGAGCCGGCCTCCGGCGTCGACGCCCGTCTTTCCGAGGAAGCGTGCCTTCGCTCCCAGCACGGCCGCCCAGGCGGCGACGTTCGCGGCCTGCCCGCCGGCCGTCACGTGGATCTCGGCGGGCGTGTCGCCGCCGCGGACGAGGGGGCGGCGGAGCCGCACGACGACGTCGACCGTGAGGTCGCCCAGAGCGCAGACGAGCATCGCGGGGCTGATCGTAAGATCAGGCCGTGGACGGAGGCGAGAGGCGAGGTCGCGTCCGCAGCTTCCTGCTCGGCGGGCTCGTCGGCGCGTCGGCAGTCGCCGCGGCGTTCGACCGCAAGCGGCGCGCCCAGCGCCGCCGCGGCCGGCCGCGCGGGCTCGCGGCTTTCGAGAGCGCTCCTTGCTACCTCGAGCTGCTCGAGCGGGAACGCGCGCAAGGGGAGTCCCGCCAGGCCGAAAGCTGATGCGAGCCGGAGGTCTCCGGTCGGTCATCTAGCCTTTCCGCCCACGTGCCCATCTACGAGTACCGCTGCCCGAACGGTCACACGTTCGAGCTCTTCCAGCGGATGAGCGACCCGCCCGCCGAGGCCTGCGCGGTCTGCGGCGCGGGGCCGGTCGAGAAGCTGCTCTTCCCGGTGGCGGTCCACTTCAAGGGCTCGGGCTTCTACTCGACCGACTACGGGCGCGGGAAGTCGAAGCCGAAGGAGGCGGAGGCCGCCTCGAACGCGAAGGCGGACGACAAGCCCGCCAAGCCGGCGAGCGAGAGCACGTCGAAGCCGCCCTCGGACGCGGCGTAGCCCCTCAGCCTCGCCGCGTGCAGCCCGCACCGTAGAGCGTCCCCTTCGGCGGAGGCAGTGGCGCAGAGCGCCCGAGGAACATCGCGACCACCGCGACGTTGTCCTCGGAGCCGAGCAGCACCGACTCCCCGCCGATCGACGAGGGCTCGCCCCCGAGCCGGCACCGGAGCGAGCGTCCGCCGTCCGCGCGAAAGCGGACCCACCCGAGCTGAGCCAGCTCCCACGCCGAGAGGTCGGTCGCGAGCGGGGCGGCGAGCGAGTCGCCCATGAACGGCAGGCGCAGGAACGTCCCGAAGCTGGCGATCTTCTCGCCGACGGCGTCGGCGACCGCCTGCTGCCGGGTTCCTCGGCTGATGTCGGTGTCCGAGGGGTCGAGCCGGTTCGTCCTGATCCGCGAGTAGACGAGCGCGCGCCTGCCGTCCATGTGCTGCGGCCCCTTCCGGAAGCGCCAGCCTTCCCACTCGTCGCAGCGCGCCGGTTTGTACGGGCAGTCGAACTTGTTCGAGAGGATGGGCTTCGGCACGTTCACCTCGATCCCGCCGAGCGCGTCGATGAGCTCGCGGAAGCCGTCGAAGTCGACGACGACGACGTGGTCGATCGGCAGCCCGGTGAGCGCCCGCACCGCGTCGATCGTCAGCTTGGCGCCGCCGAGCTGGCCCGCGGCGTTGATCTTGGCGGTTCCATAGCCGGGGATCTCGACGCGCAGGTCGCGGGGGATGGAGAGGTAGGCGATGCGGTGACGGCCGGGGTCGGTCCGCACGAGCAGCAGCGAGTCGGACCGGTTCGCGCCCTCGCGGCCCGGCGCCCGGCCGCCGTCCGTGCCGACGACGAGAACCGTCGTCGGGTCGGAGAGGAGCGACCCGCCGCGCTTCGCGAGGCTCGCCCGCGCGGCCTTCGGCAGGCGGGCGTTCGCCTCCTCGACGCCGCTCGCGAACGAGAGGTATCCGAGGACGCCCCAGGCCACGGTGAGCACGACGAGGCCGGCGAGCCCGAGAGCGATCCAGAGCCCCCAGCGCCGCCGCCGCGGCGCTCTCGGCTGCGCGGACGGCCGTTCCGGCGGCCTCCGACGCTCGAGGGGGACCTTGCCCTTCCTGCGGCCGCCGCGATACAGCCGGTAGGGCTTGTCTCCCACGGCCATCGGGGCCGCTATGGTAGCCCGCGCCGTGGAGGCTCCCCTCGTCATCGGGGTCGACGTCGGAGGGACGAAGATCCGCGTAGGCCTGATCGATCGCGAGGGCAACGTGCTCGAGGCCCGGGAGGAGAGCAGCCCGGACGCGTCGCAGGCCGAGTTCCTCGCGGCGCTCGACGCCTCCGTGGAAGAGCTCCTGAGCACGGGCCGACGCGTCGCGGCGATCGGGTTCGGCGTGCCGTCGAACCTCGAGCGGGGCACGGGTCGCGTCCTGCGTGCGACGAACCTGCCGCTGGCCGACGTCGACCTGGTCGCGCGCGCGCGGGAGCGATTCGGCGTCCCCGTCGCCATCGAGAACGACGGGAACGCGGCGACGCTCGCCGAGTGGACGCTCGGCGCCGGGCGGGGCTCGCAGACCATGGTCATGCTCACGCTCGGGACTGGCGTCGGGGGCGGGCTCGTGCTGGACGGGAAGCTCTACCGCGGCTGGGCCGAGCTCGGCCACGTGGTCGTCCAGGAGAACGGGCCCGTCTGCGGCTGCGGCGGCCGGGGGCACCTCGAGGTGCTCGCTGCCGGGACCGCGGCCGATCGGGTGGCCGGCGAGCTGTACGGCGAGGCGGGGGACAGCCACCTCCTCCTCGAGCGGGCGCATGCCGGCGAGCAGGCGGCGGTCGAGGCGGTGGCCCGCCTGGGCGCGTCGCTCGGCGCCGCCGTCGGCTCGTTCGCGAACATGTTCGACCCCGACGTGACGGTCGTCGGCGGCGGCTTCGGCGCCGCGGCGGGTGAGCTCGTGCTTTCGCCCGCCCGCGAGGCGGCCCGCCGGGAGGCGATGCCTCCTGCCGACGAGAAGCTGCGCCTCGTCGCCGCAGAGCTGGGCGCCGAGGCCGGCCTGGTGGGAGCCGGGCTCGTCGCGTTCGAGGCGCTCGACGGGCGGCGGCGCTGAGACGTGCCTCTCGCCGTCTGCGCCACGCCGATCGGGAACCTCGAGGACGTGACCCTGCGCGTGCTCGCGGCGCTCCGCGAGGCGGACCTCGTCCTCTGCGAGGACACCCGCCGGACGCGCATCCTGCTCGACCGGCACGGCATCGCCGCCCGCACGGCGAGCTTCCACGCCCACAACGAGGCCTCCCGGATGCCGGAGGTGCTCGAGCGGCTGCGGCGCGGAGAGGCGATCGCTCTCGTCTCCGACGCCGGCCTGCCCGGGGTGAACGACCCTGGAGCCGGGCTGCTGCGCGCTGCCGCGTCGGAAGGCCTGCCGGTCACCGTCTTGCCCGGGCCGTCCGCCGTGGAGACCGCGCTCGTCGCCAGCGGGCTCGGCGGATCGCGGTACCAGTTCGTCGGCTATCTCCCGCGCCGCGAGGGCGAGCTCCGGACCTTGGCGGCCGAGCTCCGGCGCTGGCCGGGGGCCGTCGTGGCCTTCGAGTCGCCACGCAGGTTGCCGCGTTCTCTCGGCGCGCTTGCCGACGAGCTCGGCGAACGTGACGCGGCAGTCTGCCGTGAGCTGACCAAGCGCTTCGAGGAGGTCGTCCGGGGAACGCTTGCCGAGCTGGCCGAACGCTTCGCGGAGGCGCCCCGCGGCGAGATCACGCTCGTGGTGGGTGCCGGGACGGAGGGCCGCGGCGTCCGCGCCGAGCCGGGCGAGGAGGAGCTCAGCGCGGTTGCCGAGCTCGTCGCGGCCGGCGCGTCCCGACGCGCCGCCGCGGACGTCGTCTCGCGTCTCACGGGCGCGGCCCGGAACGCGCTCTATCGGGGCTCTCTGTAACAAGAGCGTCAACTCTCGGCCACCGTCGTTGCTTCGCCGCCGTGCAGGCGCTACCGTCGGAGTCGTGTTGGCTCGCCGGACAACCAGGCTCGTCTGGGCCGTCGTGCTCGGGCTCGGGGGCGTTCTCGCCGCCGCGCCGAGCGCGCTGGCCTGGACCTGGCCGGCTGACGGCCCCGTTCTGCGGGAGTTCTCGGTCGGGAGCAACCCGTACGCCGGCGGGCAGCACCGGGGCATCGACGTCGCCCTCGCCGGCGCCCGCGTCGTACGTGCCCCTGCGGGCGGCACCGTCAGCTACGCGGGACAGCTCCCGTCGCACGGGCTGACCGTCACGATCGCCACCGGAGACGGCCACAAGGCGACGCTGACGCATCTCGGGCCGCTCCTCGTGCGCCGCGGGCAGCACGTCGCCGAGGGCGCGCCGGTGGCCGAGGCCGGCCCCTCGGGCGACCCGGAGCACGACACGCCCTATGTCCATCTCGGAGTGCGCGTCGGCGACGGCGAGACCTACGTCGATCCGCTGACGCTGCTTCCGCCGCTGGGCGCTCCCATCCCACCGCCGGCGCCCCCGGCGCCGCCCGCTCCCGCCCCCGCACCCCCTGCGGCGGCGCCCGCGCCTCCTCCGCCGACGGAAACGTCTCCTCCCGACTCGACGCCGGCGCCCGAGCCTGCTCCTGCTCCCTCACCGGCGCCCGCTCCGGCCACCAGCCCCGACCAGCCGGGCGTCCCCGCGCCGGCGGTCGGAGCCGAAGGGGCGGACGCAGCGACGCCTCCCACGGTCGTGCGGAAACAGCGCCCGACTGCGCCGGTGCCGCATCGACGACCTGCACGCGAGCCGCGGGCGGGCTCGCGGATCTCCGCGGAGCCACCCCCACTGCGGAGCGGGGCGGGCAGCGCTCCGGTGGCGGGTGTGGCGCTGCAGGCCGCGCTCGCGGAGGCGGCGACGCGCGTCGAGACTAAGCCGGGCGAAGGCGCAGCGCGCCCAGGCGGCCGCGATCTCGCGGGCCTCGCGCGCGACGCCGCCCGCTCACCGACCCCGAGCGCCGCACCGACCGCCTCGGGCCCGGCTGACGGAGCCTCGGGGACCGGCGTCAGGACGGCGCTGCTCGCGGCGGCGGCCCTGGTCGGGGGACTGCTCGCGATGTCCCTCGGAGGGCTCGGCGCGGCCCGAGTGGTGCGAGGGCGACTCCCTATGATTGGCGGCCGTGGCCTACTACGTGACGACGCCGATCTACTACGTGAACGCGACGCCTCACATCGGGCACGCGTACACGACGATCGCTGCCGACATCCTGGCCAGGCACTACCGCCAGCGTGGGGAGGAGACCTTCTTCCTCACCGGGGTCGACGAGCATGCGTCGACCGTCGCCCGCGTGGCGGCGGAGCAGGGCCTGGCCCCGCAGGAGTACGCCGACCGCATCCTCGGCGCCTGGCAGGAGGTCCCGCGGCGGATCAACGCCACGAACGACTTCTTCATCCGCACGTCGGATGAGGGCCACAAGGCGTTCGTCCAGGACTTCCTCCAGCGGATCTACGACGCCGGCGACATCTACGAAGGGGTGTACGCGGGCTGGTACTGCGTCCGCTGCGAAGCCTTCAAGACCGAGGCGGAGCTGGTGGACGGCAAGTGCCCCATCCACGAGACGGTGCCGGACTGGATCGAGGAGCAGAACTGGTTCTTCCGGCTCTCGGCCTACCAGGAGCGGCTGCTCGCGCTCTACGACGAGCGGCCGGACTTCGTCCTCCCCGCATTTCGCTTCAACGAGGCGCGGAGCTTCGTGGCCGGCGGTCTGCAGGATTTCTCGATCAGCCGCGCCGGGCAGCCGTGGGGCGTGCCGATCCCCTGGGATCCCGAGCAGGTCGCGTACGTCTGGGCGGACGCGCTCGTCAACTACCTGAGCGCGCTCTCCTATGCGCGGCCGGGGGAGGATCTTCGGGGGACGTTCTGGCCGGTCGTACGCCACCTCCTCGGGAAGGACATCCTCCGCTTCCACTGCGTCTACTGGCCTGCGCTCCTGCTCTCCGCGGGCTACGACGTGCCGCGTCAGCTCTTCGTCCACGGGTGGCTCCTCCTCGACGAGCGCAAGATCTCGAAGTCGCGGGGGAACGTCATCGACCCGCTCGATCTCGTCGACGTCTACGGCGCCGACGCCGTGCGCTTCTGGAGCATCCGCTCGGTGTCGTTCGGGCAGGACGGCAGCGTCTCGGTCGAGAGCCTCCACGAGCGGTACGAGCGGGAGCTCGCCAACGACCTCGGCAACCTCGTCTCGCGTACGACGGCGATGATCGACCGCTTCCTCGACGGAGAGCTTCCCGCTCGGGCGAGCGTCGAGTCGCAGGTGCGGGCCCTCGTCGCCGGTCTCGGCGACGACCTGGCGCGCAAGTTCGACGTGTTCGACCTCACCGGGGCGCTCGAGGCCGTCTGGGAGGTCGTCCGTGGGCTCAACCGCTTCGTCGAGAGCCAGGCGCCCTGGCAGCTGGCGAAGGACGATGCCCGCCGAGACGATCTCGAGCGGACCCTCTACGACCTCGCCGACGGACTCCGCGTCGCGGCAGTCGCGCTCGCGTCGTTCGTTCCGGAGACGTCTGCCCGGATCCTGGACGCTCTCGGGCTCGACGCCGCCGCGATCGCGTGGGACGAGGTCGCGTACGGGCGGCTGCCCGCCCGCTCGGGCATCGTCCCCGCTCCGCCGCTCTTCCCCAGGATCGACGCGCCGACCGCCGCCGCGTGACCGACTCGCACGCGCACCTGGACGCGTGCGACGAGCCGGCTGACGCGCTCGTCGAGCGTGCGCGGGAGGCGGGCGTGACCCGCGTCGTCACGATCGGGACCGGAATCGACTCCGCCCGGGCGTCGCTCGACATCGCCGAGCGCACCGACGGCGTGTACGCGGCGCTCGGCATCCACCCTCACGAGGCGAGCGGCGCCGAGGCGCAGCGTCTCGACGAGCTCCGCGAGCTCCTCGCCCACCCGAAGGCGGTCGCCGTCGGCGAGACCGGTCTCGACACGGTTCGCCGGTATGCGACGCCCGAGGACCAGCGCCGGCTCTTCGAAGCGCACCTCGCTCTTGCGGACGAGCTCTCGCTGCCGGTGGTCGTGCACAGCCGGGAGGCCGAGGCTGCCACCGCGGACGCGCTCCAGCCCTTCGGCGGGACGGTCGTGCTGCACTGCTTCTCCTCTCCCGGCCTGCTCGAGATCGCACTGGAGCGGGGCTACTACGTGTCGTTCGCGGGCAACGTGACGTACCCGAAGGCGGCGGAGCTCCGCGCTGCGGCGGCGGCCGTGCCGGCGGATCGCCTCCTCGTGGAGACCGACAGCCCGTACCTCCCCCCGCAGCCGGTCCGCGGCCGGAGCAACGAGCCGGCGCACGTGGTGCACACGGTCGCGGCGCTCGCCGCGGCCCGTGGCGACCATCCTGCGGAGATCGCCCGGCGCACGCACGAGAACGCGGCTGAGGCCTTCGGACTCCCGTGACCTTCGCGCCGAAGAAGGCTCTCGGCCAGCACTTCCTCGTCGACGAGAACATCCTGCGTGTCATCGAGCGGCTCGCTGCGCTCGACGAGCGCGACGTGGTGCTCGAGGTGGGTCCCGGCCTCGGGATCCTGACGCGCCACCTGGCGGACCGCGTGCGCGTGGTGCACGCGGTCGAGCTCGACCGCGAGCTCGAGGAGCCGCTCCGGGACCGGCTCGGCGACCGTTCGAACGTCCGTCTCGTCTTCGGCGACGCGCTCGCGCTCGACCTCGGAGCGCTCGACCCGCCGGCCACGAAGCTGGTCGCCAACCTCCCCTACAGCGTCGCCACCCCGCTGGTCGTGGAGACGCTCGAGCACGTCGCCTCCCTCGAGCGCTGGTGTGTGATGGTCCAGCGCGAGGTCGCCGACCGCTTCTTCGCCGAGCCGGGGACGAAGTCGTACGGGGCCGTGTCCGTCCTCGTCCAGCTCGCCTCGCGCAAGGTCGGCTTCCACCCGGTCCCGCCCGCCGTCTTCCGCCCCCGCCCCCGCGTCGACTCGGCGCTCGTCGCCTTCGTGCGCGTCCCCGGCTCTCCGCTTGCCTCCGTCCGGCCGCTCGTGGAGGCGGCGTTCGCGCATCGCCGCAAGACGCTCGCCAACTCGGTCGCGCTCTCGGGGCTCGCGACGCGGGAGCGAGTCGCGGAGGCGCTCGCCGCGATCGGGCGGCCCCCTGCCGTACGCGCCGAGGCGCTCGCTCCCGCCGAGCTCGTCGCGCTCGCAGATGCGCTGCGATGACCACCCGGCCGGCCCACGCCAAGCTCAACCTCGCACTCGTCGTCGGCCCGGTGCACGCGGACGGGAAGCACGAGGTGCTCACGCTCCTCGAGCGCGTCACCCTGCATGACGACGTCACGCTCGAGCCCGCGCGGACGCTCCGCGTCACGGGCTTCGAGCAGGACACGCTCGTCGGCGCTGCGCTTCGAGGGCTCGCACGAAGGGCGGGCGCCGAGCCGGGCTGGCGCGTCCGCATCGAGAAGAGGATTCCCGTTGCCGCCGGCCTGGCGGGAGGAAGCTCCGACGCGGCCGCGGCGCTCCTGCTTGCCAACGAGACGCTGCCCGAGCCGTTGTCCGCCGACGTGCTCCACGAGATCGCCGCGGCGCTCGGGTCGGACGTCCCCTTCTTCCTCCGCGGAGGCGCACAGCTCGCCTCCGGCGACGGGACGACGCTCGAGCCCGTACGGCTGCCGTCCGACTACCACGTCCTGCTCGTCCTCCCGCACGGCGCCCGGAAGGAGTCCACCGAGGCCGTCTACCGCGCGTTCGACGAGCGCGACGGCGCGTGCGGGTTCGAGGCGCGGCGGGCGGCGCTGCTCGACGCGCTCCGCCGCATCGAAGCGGCGACCGACCTCGCGCGCCTCCCGCCCAACGACCTCGCCTCCTCGCCGCTGGCGGCGACGATCCGCTCGCTCGGCGCCTTCCGTGCGGACGTGTCCGGCGGGGGCCCCGTCGTCTACGGGCTGTTCGAGGGGGAGGAGACGGCGAGCGCAGCCGCCGACGCCCTCGCGGACGCTGGTCGCACGTGGCTCGCGCGCCCGCTCGGCGGCTCCGTCGGGTCGCGAGTGGCAAGATGAGCACCTGGCTCTGGGGCGTGGCCAAGCGGTAAGGCAACGGGTTTTGGTCCCGTGATCCCAGGTTCGAATCCTGGCGCCCCAGCCTTCGTGTCGTCGAGAGGCAACCGGTCGCTCGCGGCCGTCGTCATGGCGGCCGGGCTCGGGACGCGCATGCGCTCCCAGCTTCCGAAGCACCTCCACCCGCTGCTCGGGACGAGAATGGTGGACTGGGTGCTCGCGTCCGCGCGCGCCGTCGGCGCCGACCCGCTCGTCGTCGTCGCGGCCCCTGCGACGGCCGCCTCCTTCGACGGGCCGGACGTCGTCGTGCAGGAGGAGCCGCTGGGCACGGGGCACGCCGTGCTGTGCGCCCGCGCTGCGCTCGAAGGCCGAGCCGAGCACGTGCTCGTCCTCTCCGGCGACACGCCGCTGCTCAGGCCCCCCGTCCTGCAAGGGCTGGTGGAGAAGCACGAGCGCGAGCGAGCATGGGCGACCGTCCTCTCCTTCGAGCCCGACGACCCGCGCGAGTACGGCCGGGTGCTCCGCGGCCCGCGCGGCGAGCTCGAGGCGATCGTCGAGTACCGGGACGCGACCCCCGAGCAACGGTCCCTGCGCGAGGTGAACTCGTCCATCTACGTCTTCCGTGCCGATAGGTTGTGGCCGGCGCTCGAGCGGCTCTCGCCTCACAACGTGCAGGGGGAGCTCTACCTGACGGACACGATCGCTCTGCTCGCAGCGGACGGTGGGCGGCTGGCAGTGCACAAGGGAGGTGATCCAGTGGAGGCGGAGGGTGTGAACACGCGCGTCGAGCTTGCGGCCGCCGCGGCGGAGCTCCGCGACCGGATCAACGAGCAGCACATGCTCGCGGGCGTCACGATCGTCGACCCGGCGAGCACCTGGATCGACGCGGACGTGACCGTGGAGGCCGAGGCCGTGATCCATCCGTTCACGGTGATCCGCGGCGCCTCCCGGATCGAAGCGGGGGCGGAGATCGGCCCGCACGCGGTGGTCGTGGACGCGGTCGTCGGTCCCGAAGCCCAGGTCGGCCCGTTCTGTTACCTTCGCCCCGGCACGGTGCTCGAGGCGCGGGCGAAGGCGGGCACGTTCGTGGAGATCAAGAACTCCCACATCGGCGAGCGGACGAAGGTGCCGCATCTCTCCTACGTCGGCGACGCCGATGTCGGCTCGGACACGAACGTCGCTGCGGGGAACATCACCGCCAACCAGGAGCACACGAGACACAAGGCGCGGACGGTGATCGGGAGCAACGTCAGGACGGGTGTCGACAATGCCTTCGTCGCCCCCGTCACGATCGGCGACCATGCATGGATCGCAGCCGGATCAGTCATCACCGACGACGTTCCCGCGGGCTCGCTCGCCATCGCGAGGGCACGCCAGGTGGTGAAGGAAGGACGAGGTGGAAAGCGGGACGATTGAGCAGACGCTGCCCGGGCTCGAGACGGACGTGCCCCAGGTCGGGATGAGCCTCGGGCACGCGATCCCGCTCACCCCGCAGAAGCGCCTGATGGTCTTCTCCGGGCGCTCGCACCCCGAGCTCGCGGGCAAGATCGCCGAGCGCCTCGGGGTCGAGCTCGGCGAGATCGAGCTGACGACGTTCGCGAACGGCGAGACCTACTGCCGCTACTGCGAGTCCGTGCGCGGCGCCGACGTGTTCGTCGTCCAGACGGGGTGCAGGCCCGTCGACCAGAACATCATGGAGCTGCTCTTCATGATCCAGGCCGCCCGGCTCGCCTCGGCGAAGCGCATCACGGCGGTCATCCCTTGGTTCCCGTACTCGCGCCAGGACCGGAAGGCGAAGCCGCGTGAGCCCATCTCGAGCCGTCTCCTCGCCGACATGATCCAGGGCGCCGGAGCCGACCGTGTCCTCACGATGGACCTGCACGCGGGGCAGATCCAGGGGTTCTTCACCATCCCGGTCGACCACATGACCGCGCAGCAGCTCTTCGCCCGGCACTTCCGCGACCTCGGGTTCCACGGCGACGGCGTCGTCTCGGTGGCGCCGGACGCGGGCCGTGCGAAGTACGCGGTGCGCTTCGCGCACATGATCGACGCCGACTTCGCGATCATGAACAAGACGCGGCTCGGTCAGGACCAGGTGTCCATGACGGAGGTCACCGGGAACGTCCGCGACAAGGTGTGCATCGTGGGCGACGACGTCACGACGACCGGCGGGACGCTGATCGCGGGCGCGCGGGCGCTCCGCGAGCACGGCGCGCGCGAGGTGTGGGTCTACGTCACGCACGCCCTGCTGAACGACGAGGGCCTCGAGCGTCTCGGGTCGGCGGAGGACATCGCCGGGATCGTCGTCACCGACACGGTGCCCATCGACGCGACGGAGCGGCCGGACAACCTGACCGTCCTGACCGTCTCGGGGCTCCTGGCCGAGACGATCATGAACGTCTTCGCCGACGAGTCGGTCTCCGCCATTTTCGGCGGCGAGAACCAGCTCTTCTAGATTCTCCGCGTAGCCAAGCCGTTTGCGGCCCGCCTGCTCACGGGGAGCTAACGCCGGGGCCGCTCACGCCTCCCCTCGCCTTCCGCCCGCGGCCCCGAGTGCGACCCGCGCCGCCGCCTTCTCGTCGGAGTCGGCAGCAGGTGCGCGTACACGTGAGCGTGATCGAGGGCGACGAGTGGCCCAGCCGGGCCGATACCACGTGCACCGGCACGCCGCCCGTCAGCGCCAGCGTCGCCCACGTGTGGCGCAGGTCGTGGACCGGGACCTTCGGCAGCCCCGCCGCCTTCACGTGCCCGCCGAAGGCCTCGGTCAGTCGTTGCGGGTTGAGCAGCCCCCCGTCCTCGCGGCAGAACACGAGGTCGCGGTCGTCGTACTCGTCGCGAGGAACGCATGCTCCAGGAGCTGGGCCTCTCGTGCTCGCGCAGCGCCTCGACCGTCTCCTCGTCCAGTGCGATGGTGCGCCTGCCGCGCTCGGTCTTGGGCTCGGCCAGCGTCGGGCCGCCGGGCGTCGGCGGCCCTCGACGCGCTCCGCCGGCCCCGCCGCACCGTGGTGGACGTCGAGGCCGGGCCGGACGTGGCCGCGAACCGCAACGCGACGCGGCCCTAGAGGGGCCGTTCCGGCCGCCCGAGCAGGGCGACCGTCGAGGCGACCTGGTTGCCGCGCTCGTCGTACTCGACGACCTCGACCATGGTGGCCTGCTCCCGCTCGACGGGGCGGCCCCGGTCGTCGCGCCAGTAGGCGATCGCGTAGCTGCCCCCGTTCGGGGTCGGGCCGTCGGTGCGCTCGCTCGTCGCCATCGCTGCCTCCTCGCTCAGCCGTGCTGACGGACGTGTTAGCACGGGCCGGTACGAGCTGGTACCTGCCTCACGCCGCGTGCCCGTAGTTTCCAGGGTTTCGCGCACGTCCCGGCACGCGGCGGCACGGGCCGGGACGGCGCTCAGAGAACCAGCTCTTCTGAGCTCGGGCCGCCCGCGCGCCGGTCGTCGGCCGATCGCTACAATCCGCCGCCGTGTCCGGAGACAGGACGAAGCTGGAGGTGCGCCTGCGCGAGGAGCTCGGGTCGCGCAACTCTCGGCGGCTGCGCAAGCAGGGGCTGATCCCGGGCGTCCTCTACGGCAACGGCAAGTCGCGCGCGATCGCAGTCCCCGAGCGCGACCTGCGCGACGCCGTCACCGGCCCTTCGGGCCTGCACGCCATTCTCGACGTCGTCATCGAGGACCAGAAGACGGTGCACCCGTCGATCCTCGCCGAGTACCAGCAGGACCCCCTCCGCGGGACGATCTCGCACATCGACCTCCGCGAGGTCCGCCTCGACCAGACGATCCACGCGACGGTGGTCGTGCAGCTCGTCGGCGAGTCGGTCGGCGTCAAAGCCGGCGGCGTTCTCTCGCTGGTGACCCGCGAGCTCCACGTCGAAGCGCTCCCGGGCGACGTGCCCGAGCACATCGACGTCGACATCACGCATCTCGAGGTCGGCGACGTCCTGCGCCTCGAGGAGGTGCCGCCGATCGACAACGTCACGTTCCTGGACGACCCGCACGAGACCGTCATCGCGACGGTGTCGGTGCCGCGCGGCTACGCGGAGCTCGAGGAGGCCGAGGCCGCGGCTGCCGCCGAGGCCGAGGAGGCGGAGGGCGAGGCCGAGGGCGCTCCCGAGGCTGCGGCCGAGGCAGAGGAACCGGGCTCCGAGCCCGAGGAGTAGCCCTTGCGCCTTCTCCGTCGAGGCGAGCGGGCCTCGACGCTCGACCTGCTCGTCGCCGGGCTGGGGAACCCCGGGCGCGAGCACGCGCGCGATCGGCACAACGTCGGCTGGATGGTGCTCGACGAGCTCGCCCACCGCACGGGCTCCTCGTTCAAGTCCAAGTTCAGCGGGCGGCTGGCCGAGACCCGGCTCGGCGACGCGCGGGTCGCGCTGCTCGAGCCGGAGACGTACATGAACGAGTCCGGCCGCTCGATCGGCGCCGCCGTTCGCTACTTCAAGGTGGCGCCGGACGGGCTGCTCGTCGTGCACGACGACGTCGATCTCGAGGTCGGCCGGTTGCAGGCGCGGCTGGGCGGCGGTCTCGCCGGCCACAACGGGCTGCGCTCGATCGCGCAGGCGCTCGGGACCCAGGAGTTCCTGCGGCTCCGCATCGGGGTGGGCCGGCCCGGCCGTGGCGACCCGCGCGACGTCAGCGACTACGTGCTCTCCCCCTTCGAGCCGCACGAGGATGCGGCGGAAATCGTCGCGCGCGCCGCCGACGCCGTGGAGCTGCTCGTGGCCGAGGGGCTCGAGGAGGCCCAGCGCCGCTTCAACTGACGCGCGGCCGGGACGGCGTCGGGTGGCCGCAACGGCGGTCGTCGACCGCTTGGGGCTCTGCGATGGTTTTCCGGCCGACCCGTGCGGATGTGTGTCGGCGCCGCCGCGGACGTACGCACCGCTCGCCCTTCTTGCCGATCCTCGACGAATCGGTGTCCCACCTGCGAGCGATCTCCGCGTACGCTTGGACCAGGGAACCGGGCGTTCCCCTGGGGGTGGTTGGAGGGAGGATGCGGCGCTGGCGGCTGCAGGGCCCGAGCTCCCTGACCGGCCCGCCCGCTCGCATCCCCGAGGAAGCCGGCCCGACGCCTTCGCGGAGGGCCTGCTCGGATGCCCTCGCGGACGTCCGCTGGAATGCCCTCGCTGCAGACCCGCCCGCGGCCGGCCGCGCCGGCTCGCCGCCCCACCGCCTCGCTCGCATCCGCCCGGCTACGATCGGCGCCGCGGGACGCGGGTCCCGCCGGACGTATGGACCACCAGCCGACACCGCTCTCCGCGCTCGTCGAGGAGCTCGCCTCGAGCGAGCGCTTCCGCGTCTTCCTGCACGACTTCCCGGCCGACGCCCGAGTCTCCGAGCCCGCGCTTCCGCTCCTCCTGGCGGCGCTGCACGCCGCGCTCGGGCGGACGATCGTCTGCCTCCTCGCCGAGGACGGCGAGGCACGCGACGCGGCCGAGGCCGCGTCGTGGTACCGCGACCCGGGACGCGTCGCGCTGCTTCCGAGCCGCGGCGTCCGCCTCGACTCGGGGCTCGAGCCGCCGGCGCACCTCGTCGGCGAGCGGGAGCGCGCGCTGGACGTCCTTGCCGCCGGCGGTCTCGTCTGCGTCTCCGCGGCCGCGCTCGCCGAGGGCATGCCGTCGCCCGAGGAGCGGGCGCGGTCCGTGCGCATCGCGCTCGGCGAGGAGCCGGGGCTCGACGGCCTGGTCGAGGCGCTCGTCGACGCCGGGTACGAGCACGTCGAGCGCGTCGAGGAGCGGGGTCAGATCGCGGTTCGCGGCGGTCTCGTGGACGTCTTCCCGAGCACCGGACGGGACCCGCTTCGCCTCGAGCTCTTCGGCGACGCGATCGAGGAGGTGCGCGCGTTCTCGCCCTTCACCCAGCGCGCGCTCCACCCGGTGGACGAGGCGCTCGTCTACCCGGCGCGCGAGCGCCGCGCCGCGCTGACCCCGCCCGGCGAGCGCGACGACGAGCGGCAGGCGGGTCATATCAGCGCAGCGGCAGCTCGTGGATCACGGCGCGGCGGCCGCCGACGATGACCTCGCCGCCGGACGCCCACACCGTGCGGTGCAGGTATCCGATCGCGATCGCGCCCCACCGCGGCGACACCGCCG
>Ga0073934_10005158_pt1 | contig 20617 bp, 17 predicted proteins | sample LarsenN4metaG_FD_76834 | JGI IMG/M metagenome (GOLD analysis project Ga0073934, IMG submission 76834) | Hot spring sediment bacterial and archeal communities from British Columbia, Canada, to study Microbial Dark Matter (Phase II) - Larsen... ... | reverse complement strand
GAAAGAGACGGAGAAAACTTTACCGGGCGTATCGGTAACTGATGAGCAAATGAACTTCAGAGAGCCGGTGACGGATTTTTTTAGTTTGCCGAGAACGGGAGAGCCGGCAGTAGAGACGCTATATGAAGAAAGGGCTGAGATGCAGAAAGACTGAGAGTCGGAATCCAGTAAGGTGATTTTGTAACAGGATTTTTTGGTTAATAGAAAGATAGGAACGGCTATAACAGCGAGAGCGAGCAATGCGATACCGATGAGAGCAAAGAGCCGCCAGCTACCATATTTTATGCGGATTTCGAGAGGGATGGAAGTTTCGATTTTTTTATCTTTCAGGACAGGGCGGAAAATATCGGGAACGGAATTAAGAGCGAAGATTTCTTTAAAGGAATTCATATACTTATCATCGAGCAGAATATCCACCTGAGAGACTTCGAGGATGAGATTACCGCCGACAGTAAAATCTTCATTAAAGATAGTAGAGAAAGAAAAATTAGGAGTAATTTCCGGCATATTGAAAGTAACAGAGAATCCGGTAACTTCGCCTTCAGGAGAGATATTACTTACGGTAGAAGGGGAAATAGTCTGCGTTCCCATAGATTTAACTGAATAATCAGAAGATGAGAAATTATCGAGACGTACGTTGAGTTTTGCATTTTTTATGATATAAGGGAACAGATTAGATTTAAGAACGAGGTCGGGGAAAGTTTCTTTGATAACCTGCCCTTCATCAAATCCAAACCCTCTGAGAGTTTTCCCGTCGAAGAATAATTTGCCTTCAGTAACCTTGCTTTGAGTAACTTTCGGGAAGAGAGTAATAGTGCCAATATCGAGCGGTTTGAGAGTGAAAGGTTTGGCTTTAATCCCTGAAGCTCTTATGATTTTATCATAGCTTTCCAGTTGAATCTGAGAAAGAGAAGTAAGTGAGTATACAATGCCATAGCAGACAAAACCATCTGATTCATAAAGGTCGCCGGATAATTTTTCTTCTACCGGAAACAGAAGAATTTTTCTGATAGCAGTATCATTTCTTAATTTTTTATAGAAGTCAAGAGTATTAAGAAATGATTCATCGCCAGTTCCTGCAACATCGTTGATATTATCAGTGATAAGCCAGATAACTGCGGGTTGATTTTTAAGGTCGCTAATTGCGGCATCGAGAGCTTCGTTAATATCAGTAACTCCGTAATCTCCGTCATTTCCTTTAACGGATTTGAAATCAGAAATAATTTTATCAGGGATAAGGTCTTTGGAATTTCCGGAGAATAGTTTCTGAGGAGATTGAATACCGCGTTTAGGTTCGTTTTTCGTAAAGAGGTAGATACTGGCAAAATCACCTTGAGCGAGAGAATTTTTAATAAGAGCTTTAGCAAAGGTTTTGAAAGTGCTTTTACTATCGGAATAATACCCGAGCATACTACCGGAATTATCAAAGAGGAAAGAAACATTTTTCTGAGCTGAAAGAGAAGCCGGCAGAATTAAAATTAAGACGAAGAAAAATTTTTTAAAATAATTCATATATGAATAATAAGCATATTATTTTTAAAAGACTGTAAGATACCGGATTTAGTAAGGACGAAGACAGAATTATGTGAAACTCTTGCTGATACAATATCATCTTTAAGAGAAAAAAGCTGAGCTTCGGCAAATTTAGCGGTATTAAAGAAAAGAATTTTATTACCGGCAGAAGCAGTAAGGATATTATTACCGAGACTGAGAAGAGTATTTTTATCTACATCAATATGAGAGAAGATTTCGAAACCATTTTTATTAAAAGCAGACCAGCCGGAAGAAGTACCGATAAAGAGAACGTTACCGGAAGCGGCGATTGAATTGATAACAGAAGTTTTAATTCCGGTGAAGCGTAGAGAGGATGAATTAATATTGATAGTATAGATTTCGCCTGAGGGAGAGTTAAAGAACAAATCATCATTAATCAGAACTGCAAAGACATCGTAAGAGAAGAAGTAATTATTCTGTATAAGGGTTTGGGAGTTATTATTGAAGATACAAATCTTATCGTCGAAAAGTGTAAAGAGTGAATTACTTGATGCAAGTATTTCGCCACTAACGAAGCGAACGGGATTGAACGAGAAAATTATATCTGCGTTTCCATTCTGTGTCAGCGTGATAATATGGGCGATATTCTGAGAAGGTGAATAAATTGTGAAAATAATATTGCAATTGAATTCGTTAAGGGAGCTCCAGATAAAGAAGTCATCAGGGGCGGAGTATATGACAGAGGGGGTATGGATTCCCGCCTCCGCGGGAATGACAGAAGGGGTATTCCCGCGAAGGTTATTACTGTCATTCCCGCGAAAGCGGGAATCCAAAAAATAAACTTTCTTAATTGAATTAATATAAATAATGTCATCAATGACAACGCCTGCTTTTTCAAACCTTTCATTCTCGAAGAAAAAAGTATAAGATAAATTACCGGTAGCTTTATCAATGAGATTAATAAATCCATCAACAGAAGCAGTGATTATATATTCTGAGGATTCGATTAAAGAATTAATAAAATTATGTTTTAAGTCGAGAGAGAAACTAACGCCGAATCCCCTTTCAATGCCAGAAGGAAAATCTAGAGGAGAATTTGAATTCAGAGTATAGCCGCGATCTCCATAGGGAAAAGAAGAAATTTTTTCAACGGGAGCGGGAGATGGAACTTGAGCGGGAGTATTAAGTTCGATTTCCAGTTTTAATTTATCCGGATTTTGATTCTCCGGTTCTTGCGTATCATCGAAAGAAATTATGATTTTATCTGCAGTCATTTTTTAATTTTCGAAGGGGAAATAAAATGCTCTTCAAGAACAAATAATTGTTTTAATTTAGCAACGACTTCGCTATCCCTGATAACATTATCAGAATCTGATTTAACAGGAGCAGAAGGAATTTCAGAGCCGGAACGGGAAATTAAGTTATTGAGAGTTTTTTTTTTAAGGGCTTCGAGCTCAGCGATTAAAGTAGCGATGTCAAAGACTTCTTTTTCAATTCTACAGAGTTCAGTGAGAATAACTTCGAGAAGAATTTTCTGATTACCGGAATATTTCAATCTTGCTTCATTATCGAGAAGAATTTTAATTAATCTGAGTACACTATCGGCAGTAAAATCTTTTGCGGCGGTGAGATATTTTTCCCTTATATTATCTGGTTCATCGAGTTGTTTCGGATTAGAAGTAATAATGATAAGCAGAATATTCCTGAAATGTTCAGTAATGCCATTATAGAAAGTAATTAGGTCGAACCCTTGCTCAAGCAGTTCAGAGAAATATTGGAGAATGGCTTTAGAATCAGCATTTTTAATAAAATCAGAGATTTTGAAATAAATTTCCTTATCAGGTATATTGAGAAATTCTTTAAGGTTATCAATAGAAATATTATTACCACAATAAGATACGGCGAGGTCAAAGATACCGAGAGCATCTCTGAGGGCTCCATCGCCGAGTTTAGAGATAAGAAAAAGAGAATCATCGTCAATAGAAATTTTTTCGGCATTAGCGATTTTCCGTAGTTGTTCAGTAATTTCTTCGATTTTGAGACGGTGCAGACCGAATTTCTGACATCTGCTGAGAATAGTAGCGGGAACTTTTTCGGGATTAGTAGTAGCGAGAATAAAGATAAGATAAGCAGGAGGTTCTTCGAGAGTTTTCAGGAGAGCATTAAATGCCTGAATAGTGAGCATGTGAACTTCATCAACGATGAAGAATTTAAATTTAGCTTTAACCGGGAAATATTTAGCGGCGTCCTGAATAGCCCTGACGTCATCAATACCGCGATTGGAAGCGGCGTCTAGTTCGAAAACATCCGGGTGAGAGCCGTTGGTAATTTCTATACAATTTTCGCATTTATTGCATGGCTCACCGTTAACGGGGTTAAGGCAATTAAGAGCTTTAGCAAAAATTCTTGCGATAGTAGTTTTGCCAGTACCTCTCGGACCGCTGAAAAGATAAGAATGTGCAGTTTTCCCGGAGATAATAGCATTTTTAAGAGTTTTAGTAGCGAACTCCTGAGAGACCACTTCGGAGAATCTTTGCGGTCTGTAAGCAAGAGCAGAGACTTTATATTTAGAATCGGACGCCATAATCACTTAATAAAAGTAATCTTTTTATTTTTAAAAACCAACGGAATACAATCGTTAAAAGCTTTAACAGAAACGACTTTAACATTATCTTTAATTTCTGAAGGTACTTCATCCATATCCTTCAGATTTTCATCGGGGATGATAACAAGATTGATACCACTTCTCAAAGCGGCGAGCAGTTTTTCATTGAGACCGCCGATAGGAAGAATTTTACCTCTGAGAGTAATTTCACCTGTCATAGCTACATCAGCTTTAACTGGATTTTTAGTAATGGCAGAGAGCATAGCAACAGTCATAGTGATACCCGCAGAGGGACCATCTTTAGGAATAGCGCCTTCGGGAACGTGAATATGAATTTCCTTATCTTTAAACCAATTATCGGGGATACCGAAAGATTTAGCATTAGACTTTATAAAGGAAAGCCCTGCATGAGCAGATTCTTTCATAACATCGCCAATCTGTCCGGTAAGAGTAAGCTTATTAGCGCCTTTCATAATAGTAACATCAACATTCAGTATATCGCCACCGTGGGAAGTCCATGCGAGCCCTGTAACTGAGCCGATTCTTGTTTTCTCATCAATAGTTTTATTAGTGGTATATTTTCTTACGCCGAGATATTTAACAACGAGTTTATTATCAACTTTAATTTTTTTAGCTCTGGAAGATTTTCCGGCGACCATATCCTTGGCGGCTTTTCTGATGATATTTGTAATTTCGCGTTCGAGATTTCTGACACCGGATTCCCTGGTATATTCCCTTATGATAGTAAGAATAATATCATCGGGGAAAACAATATCTTTAGGGTCGAGCCCGTGTTCAGCGAGTTCTTTAGGAATGATATGTCTTTTAGCAATCTGCAATTTTTCAAAATCGAGATAGCTTCTCATTTCAATAATTTCCATTCTATCCTGAAGTGCAGGCGGAATATTATACTGAACATTAGCAGTAGTGATAAAGAGCACTTTAGAAAGGTCGTAATCAACATCGAGGTAATGGTCATTAAAAGTATTATTCTGTTCAGGGTCAAGAACTTCAAGCATAGCACTTGCGGGGTCTCCACGCCAGTCATTTCCCATTTTATCAATTTCATCAATAAGAATAACGGGATTGCAGGTACCTGTTTTTTTCATTGCCTGAATAATTTTACCGGGCATAGAACCTATGTAAGTTCTCCTATGACCTCTGATTTCGGATTCATCTCTCACGCCACCGACAGAGAGCCGTGCAAATTTTCTATTAAGCGCTCTGGCAATAGATTTACCGAGAGAAGTTTTGCCGACGCCGGGGGGACCGACGAAGCAAAGGATTTGACCTTTAGGAGGTTTTGAGATACCTTTATTCTTAAGAAGTTTAAGAATAGCGAGAAGTTCAAGAATTCTTTCTTTAGGTTTAGTCAAGCCGTAGTGATCTTCGTCGAGGATTTTTTTAGCATTATCGAGGTCGAAGTTATCCTCAGTAACGACATTCCATGGAACGCTGGTCATCCAATCGAGATAATTTCTGGTAACTGCGAAATCTGGAGACATAGGAGGAGTTTTTTTAAGTTTATTAAACTCTTCCATAGCTTTATCGAGCACCGGTTCAGGCATACCGGCTTTTTGAATTTTCTCCTGAATTTTAAGTAAATCGGGGTCGAGATTTTCATTATCGCCGAGTTCTTCCTGAAGGATTTTAATTTGTTCCTGCACGATGAAGCGGCGTTGATTTTTCTGCATTTCATTAAAGACCTTGCTATCAATTTCCTTAACGATATTAGAGATTTCGAGTTCGGAAGTAAGAATATAGACTAATTCGAAAAGAAGTGACCTGAGGTCTGAATGAGCGAGGAGTGCTTGTTTTTTATCAATATCAATAAGCAAAGTGGAGGCGATGAAGTAAGCTTTTCTGTCGTAATCCTTAATATTTTCAAAAGATACGAGAGTTTCCTTAGGAATATTATTAGAATTATTAACGTATTCAGAAAATAATTTAGAAGCATGCCTGACGAGAGCCACAAGTTCTGAATCATCTTTGAAGTGAACATTCATAATATTAAGACGAGCTTCAATATAATCGTGCGTAGAATATTCAGATACATTAGCGGCAACAATACCATCAACGAGAACTTTAACGAGTCCATTTGGCATACGCAGGACCTGAATAATTTTAGCGATAGTACCTGTTTTAAAGAGGTTATCGGAAGTAGTTTCTTCAATAGCTGGGTCAATCTGAGTAGCGAGGAAGATATATTTATCGGAATCAACGGATTTATCAATAGCTTTGATAGTTGACTCTCTACCTGCGAGAACGGGATAAACCATATAAGGGAAGATAACAATATCTTTAAGCGGAATAACGGGAAGGAGGTCAGGGATATGGTCTGGCTTATTCAACTCATTGACAGCGGGAATATCGTCAACGTTATCAATGTCAACGTTATCAATATTATTTTTAGCAATTTTAGATTTCATTAATAACAAATGGTAATTTATCAAAATTAAACTCTTAATATTGAATTTTCAATGTTAATTAGAAAGGCAGTAAGGTGGGGATTAAAAGGAATAAGAAAGTGAAACGGAATTGCTAATTATTGATTATTATGTCTTGCCCATATTTAATAATCTCGTTTACAATTGGATTTTATATAACAAAATCTTTTTCTCTAAATGATAGATTTTATTTTTTCAATATATTCAAGAGAAATAACAGGAAAGATGTTAGGGATATCGTTAGAAATATTCACATCATTGATAGACGGGACGTCATTTAAATCTTCAATTTGAGAAAGAACAATTTAAAATTTGTGATACCTGTAAATTATCTATTAAGGACTGAGAGCTTGTAGTATGGAAATCCGGTGGAGATAAATTTATAATTGATAAATCAAATCCAGAGGTTATACATTTGATGAAATCCGGTGATTTAAAGGAACTATGGATAGATGAGGCATATAATATATTGGCAAATTATATTCCTGTCGAAGATATGCCACCGCCGGGCTATTTGCAAACAAATATTCAAACCGCAGTTAATTCTGCCTACCACGGAGCAAGGTGGCAGAGATTTGAAAAATTGCAAGATGTATATCCATACCTTCAGTATAAGACACAAGATGATGAGGCAGTAAGAGATGAGCACAGGATATTGCATGATAAAATTTTCAGAGCAAATGACCCAATATGGGAAACGATATATCCGCCAAACGGGTGGAACTGCAGATGTTATGTAACACCGCTTACAATCGAAGAGGTAAGCTCCTCAGGGATACAACCGGAAAATATTGCTGATGAAAATACAAGGCGGGAATATATAAGGAAGTCGGGTATTGCAAAGGAATTTAGCAGAAATCCCGGACAGATAAAATCAATTTATTCCAAATGGTTGCAATCAAAACTGCAAAATAAAGTATATGAACAAATTAACAGGCGATTAATAAGTTACGCAAGTAAGCTGCCGGACGTTGAGACTATAATAACTACATTAAATAATAATCCGCAGATATATAGATGGGAAAAAATTAGTAAGGATAAATGGGAAAAGGAATTTCCGGGTGGAATTGTATCAACACCACTTGGAGAATTTAAGATGGGAGCTTACCAGTATGATAAACTTAAAGCGAAAAAGAGGGAATATTTATTTGGAGTAATAAAACCAACTCTGGAAAATCCTCAATACATATTAATTGATAATAACGATTCAACATTATTCTTATCGTCATTTATAGATAAAGATAAAGGCAAAAACATAATTCATATAAGTGTATTAAAGTACAAAGATAGACAGGAAATTATAGTGAGTAATCATGAGAGGAATAATGTTGGTTCATTAGTTAAGAGGTGTAAGCTCCTTGTATTTACCGCACCCACGACCCCAGCCGACCCTGGGGACTCTGCGTACAAGAAGCTTACCGAGGTCGGTCGTCTTAACGAGATAAATATACGACAATTACGAAAAAAAATCAACTGCGAGATTTGGGGAGAAATAATATACGGAAAATCATACGCCACTGTAGTGCGTAAAATAATTTATGGGGTTGAGGGAATTGAAATTGATATAATTAAAAATGGTAAAGTTACAAAAAAATCTGATGACTATAATATTAATAATATCCTTTACCTGGGATAACGTGCCTAACTCCACCTTTTGGATTTACTGTATCGCCTTTATACCTTGGGATTAAATGACAATGGAAATGCATAACAGATTGCCCTGCGGTCAATCCACAATTCATACCAATATTATATCCGTCAGGAGAATATTCCTTTTCAATTAATTCTTTCGATATCTTAATAAATTTGTTTAAATCAACCAATTCATCATCTGTTAAATCAAAAAAGTTTTCGCGATGTTGTTTTGTGATTATTAAGATATGACCGGGAGATACGGGAAATCCATCTTTTATTATATAAAATTTATCATTTGAATAAATGATTCTTTCCTCGTCAATATTACAAAAAATGCAGTTTTTCATATAATTAAATATTTATGTTAGGATTCAATTTATGAATAGCATAATTTAATGTTTCCTGATATATATTTTTTAAAAATGATTGTCTATCAGAAGAATTACTACCTGTTTGTTTAATAATTGTTTCTGCCAAAGGGTGTTTACTTTCAATATAATATTCATTTCTTCTGTTTAAATCAGATAAATATTTGAGTTCGGGCAATCTCGCCAATTTTTTTCCGTTACAATCTTTGCAGGCTAAAACTAAATTCCATACACCATTTATATTAATACCATTTAAATATCTTGCATAGGCATGAGGGATAAAATGATCTACTTCGCATAAGTTAGGAGAACCAGAGATAACAGAAATATCAGCAGCACAATAAAAACACTTGCCTCTTTGGTAACCATTCAGAGAATCTCTTGAAGAAGTTACATCAATTCTTTCAAAGCTATCAGTTTTCAAAAAAAACATTCTCGCTTCGTCATCATAATTAACCTCAAGTAATCTAGGATTAATTTTCAAATTCCAAGCTGTTTCTACTAATTTCCATCTAGCTTCAACTTCGCTTGGTAAGTTAGTAAATTGATAAGATTCCTTCAACTTATATATTTCATCAGTAAGAATAATTTTTTTATTTTGCTTAGAATAATCTTTTTGGTAAAAAACATTTTTAATAGATTCACCATTTACAATGTGGAAAGCGTCAACAACATTAACAAAACCATAACTGGTTGTAACTTCTATTAATTTTTCTAAATTAATTTTATTATTCAAATAATCTCTACAAGAATTTAAAAATTTGATAGAAGGTGAATTACCTTGTTTATCAAAAGTTTTTAAATGCTCAATTATATTTAATGCAAAAGATTTAGAAAGTTCATCTAAATGGAATTCAGTTTTATTGAAGCTTGTAAGTTCGATTAAAGTTTTAGCAAAAGCAAATTTATAAGTCGCTGAATTTTTACCAAAGAGAATAATTGCACGCCATTGTGATTCCAGAGAAGGATCAATGATATGGAAATCCACCATATTAAACTCCTATTTTATTCCATTTGTCAGTTCACTGACAGTAGTTTTTAGAGCTGAAGCAATTTTATACAAATTTTTAAATGAGACATTTTTTTCACCCCTTTCAATGCTACCAATGTAAGTTCTATGTAATCCAGATTCAAAAGCGAGGTTCTCCTGAGAAATATTTAAATTATTTCGATATTTCCTGATGTTGTTCCCAAGTTTTTTTAAAACGTCCATTATTAGTTTTTAATAAAACTAATAATAATGATGTCAATAAATCTACATTCTATAAATAGCATTTTGCGTTTACTACTTTTAAAAAGAAACCTCGAATAATGTATTTACAAAGGGGAAATATTAGGTTGTGAATGACTTGTAAAAAGCTTATCTAATTTATTGAAATATTTTACAACAGACAGAAAAAATATTTAAATTTAGATTAACTTTCATATTATGGATTTGAATTTCAAAATGCTTTTAATTAAATTAGACATATTAATTTTCTTTTAAAATTACATCCTTTGTTTTGTCCATTTTTTTTGGGGGATGATCATTATAAATTCTTTAAAAAATAACATATTCATAAGGAGGTTTAAAATGAAAATATTAGAAATCGAATCTTGTGAAATAAGACAGAATCCTAATCATTTATTAATGGGCGAAGGTAAAGATTTTGCCAGTATCGTCTTTAAAACTGATGAAGGTAATAGCTTATATATTGATTTAGTAAATCGAAATAATGGTAATTTAAGAATAGACATTATTCTTTCACCACAACCAACCGGCAAAACATATACAAAATACATTGAAATTAACACAGAGAATGGGACAATAATAAAAAATGAAAATAGATAAAATTTTTAAACGTTATGTTGTAAATTTAAAGAATACATCTTATTTTTAATATAAAGTGGTTTTTCTTTTTTTAATAGATTTGAATTTTTATCATAAAAAAGAATGTAAATCGAAATAAACCATAATTTATTTAAACAAAAATAAGGAGGAATTTTATGAAAGAGATTGAAACACTAAAAAATTTTTTAGAATACCCAATTTGGACTTCGAAATTTATTTTCGATAGATTCAAATCAATTGATAATGCTATCTTTAGAGAAAAAAATGAAAAAGGTAAAGAAAGATTTTTATTTATTGAAGGCGAAAAAGAAAACAAAGTAGTTTTGATTGCTCATGCAGATACATATTTTGATGAATATTACGACATGCCTATTATAAAACACATTGTTGAGATCCAAGATGATTGTTTTGTTGGCAAAGCTGAATCTTCTGGAGAAAGAATTGCATTGGGCGCCGATGATAGAGCAGGTTGTGCTATGCTCTGGGAACTTAAGGATCTTGGGCATTCAATACTAATTACAGATGGCGAAGAGAAAGGTAGAATTGGAAGTAAATGGCTAAAGTATAATAATAAAGATATTGCAGACATACTAAATAAACATCAGTTTATGATTCAATTGGATAGAAAAAACGGTTTAGATTTCAAGTGCTATGAAGTTGGAACAGAGGAATTTAGAACTTTTATTGAGGAAAACACTGGTTATAGTGAACCAGATATAAAAAAATGTACTGATATATGCACACTATGTACGGATATTTGCGGAGTAAATTTTAGCGTAGGATATTATGATGAACATACGAATTACGAAAAAATAAACTTTAATGAGTGGTTGAACACTTTGAATATGGTGAAAAAATTATTAAATAGAGAATTACCAAGGTTTGAGAAATAAGAAATATTTGCATTTACAATTTTTAAAAATTTTTTGAATAAAGTATTTTTTTTTACAGGGAAGACTAATTTTTAATTTTATCTAAATTATTTATTATTCAACAATAATCAAATTTAATCTTTCTTTGAATTCAAAGACCTGTTTTCCATAAGTTTCAGCAACGCGAAAAGTTTTTATGTGCAGGCAAGGTGAATATTTGAATTCTACGTTATTAATTTTTGCTGTTATAAATTTTCCCGTGAAATCTTCTTTCATTTTTCCTTTCAAATTTCCGGACACAATTTCAAATTCTTTCGAAAATAGAATATGAGCAGATTCTCCTAATGTTAAAATAATGTCAGGTTTGAATTTTATTATTTCGTTTTTCAGATATTTTTTACATAACTCAAATCTTGGTTTTAAAAATTTTAATGCACCTTCCTGAGTCAATGTCGGGGGCATGTCGAATTGACATTTTACTAAATTTGTTGCATATATTTCAATGTTGTTAAAATTTTTTGTTCCAAATAATTCATTTTCCAACCATTTTCTCAATTGTCCGTTTTTGCCTTTAGTATCGTTTAGCATCAACACAGTATTTACTCTTTCGGGTTCATCAAATATTGTTGGATCTTGTCCGATTAATAATAACTTTGGTTTTTCTCCGGATTTATAATAGGGATCAATACGTTCAATTCCTTTTGGTTTGCTTTCAAAGGTATTACAATCAAAACATTTAATTGGATAGCCGTATTTTATTCTTAATTCTTTGTTCATTTATTAGTATGCTCAAATTAAATTGAAATTAGTAAAAAAACAAGATATTGCAGTTCTGATTCTACAGACATTGCACCCCGATGGGGTGCAGATAAAGAATCAATTGTTAGCTACAGTCATGCGACTCATACTGAGTCGGAAGAGTGATTTGTCTTGATTTGTACCTATAATAGAAATAATTTGTATAAAACAGAAGACATTTGAAAATATTCAGGCTTTTTTTAATCAGTGCTTTTTTCGGACTGATTTTTTACAGTTGTAATCACCTTTCGTACAGGACTTATGAAGTGCCGGATAGCGAACTTGTTGAAACGCCGGATCCGGATTATAACACCACGCTTAATGAGGATTATGAGTATTTTGTGGAGTATATGTTTATGGGTAACCGTTCGGAGAATTTCGGTACGTATTTTAATAAGTTTTTCAGCGCTGAGGAAGCTTATGAGGAGGCGATGAAAGAGCTTGAATCGGCTTTTATTTCTTCGTATAATCCGAAGCTTGATTCTTTAGATCAGATTCCGCCGGTTTCTTCAGGGATTAAGGAGAAGTTTAATAAGGTGATTGAGCTTGGCTCTAAGATACTACAATATAATAAGGACACGAGATATTTTGATGATGCAGTTTTGCTTATCGGAAAATCTTATTATAATATGCAGGAGTATCTTCAGGCGGAGAGGAAGTTTGAGGAGTTTCTTTCAAAGCTGACTGCGAGCAGTTTGTATGATGAGGCGATTTTATTGCTTGCGAGGACAAAGATAAAGTTGAGGAAGAAACAGGACGGCGAAACGATTTTGAGAAATCTTCTGGCTAAGACTGAGAATAATGAGATAAAGTCCTCAATTTATGAAGAGCTTGCAATTCTTTCTCTGACGAAGAAAGATTTTACTGCGGCAATTGAGCAGTTTACAAAGTCAATTGATTTCACTTCGGATAAGGATAATAAGGCGAGGAAATTATTTATTCTGGGGAAGATATATAGTTTAATTGATATATCTAAAGCCGCAGGAATTTATGAGAGAGTCATAGATAATACTTCAAATTTCGATCTTGAGTTTTATGCAAAGCTGAATAAAGCAATAATTACCTATAAAACCGGGAAATATGATATTGCATTGGAAGAGCTTGAGAAGATGTCGAGGAAATACAGGGATTATCCGGAGTTGAAGCAGAATGCAGATTTTGAGATTGCAAATATTTATTTTATTAAACGAAAATTTGATAAGGCGCTGGAAAAGTATTATGATGTGATAATTGATTATCCGGGTACAAAGGTAGCAGCTGATTCATATTATTATTTAGGTAGTTACTATGAAAAGGAGAAGGGAGATTATTTTAATGCGGCGATAAATTATAAGAAGAGTTCTGAGACATTTCCCTCGAGTGAGCTTGCGGCTGAGGGTTTAAAGAAGTTTAATAATTTTGATAAGTATTTTACCCTGAAGGCGGAACTTAGCGATACTACTAAAGCAGACTTCCCTACTGAAAATCCTGAGCTTGAAAAATACAGGAAAATCAGGGAAGCGAAAAAGCCGGGAAGTGAGAGAAAGGAACAGGAGTTTAATTTCCCGGGCAAGGAGAAAGGTTCAGGAGGTTTCAGAAATTTCATTGCTTTTGATACGACTGAGAATAAGGGCGAAAGTGGTGAACCGATTCAGGAAATAAATCTTCCGAAAGATACTTCTCTGAAAGCAGGTCTCCGCAAGGATACAGTGATTGACTGGGAACAGAGGGCAAGGGATTCATTGCTTGCAATAGAACGTGCTGAGGATTCTATAAGGACTGCAAAGATTGATAAGAGATTTTTATTATTTTTTGAGCTTGCGGAGTTATTTTATTTCAATATGCAGATAAATGATTCAGCAAAGTATTATCTTAATTATATAATTGAGAATGATATCAGTGATTTGAGGAAGGCACGTGCTACATTTATGCTGGCACTGATTTATAAGGCAGATAATATGAGCGAGAAAGAGGAGTCATTATACAGACAGATAATTGAGAAATATCCGGCTACTGATGTTGCGAATGAATGTCGCAGGATATTGGGGCTTGAGTTAATTGATATTAAAGAGGATAAAACAGAGATTGCATATAATAATGCAATGTCGGAACTTACGAAAAATAATCCTGAGAGAGCAACAGAATTATTAAAGGAGATTTTTGCTTTAAATCCTGATAATGAAAAACTGCCTAAGATTTATTATGCTTTGGGGTGGATATATGAGAATAACTTAAATAAGTTGGATAGTTCGGTAAAGTATTACAAGCTTTTGAAGGAGAAATTTCCTTCGTCTGTATATGCTATTTCAGTGATTGCAAAACTTGATATTATAGCACCTGAAAAATTTGAGAATGCTCCGGGAGATTCATTGAAAGTTATGAGAGATACATCAGTTGTGAAGAAAGACAGCATTCCGGGTAATCAGATTATTGAAGATGAATTAACAAAAGATTTGATAGAGCTTCCGCCAGGGGACACTTTAATGATACCGCTTCCGCAGGATACGATAATAAGGCAGAATTTAATTGAGCAATAAGATTTTACAGAAAGCCGAGTTCGAGTTTAGCTTCTTCAGACATTTTAGTAAAATCCCATGGCGGGTCGAAAGTAACTTCAACTCTGGCATCGTTTACCATAGGGTGTTCGCGGAGTTTTTCCTGCACTTCGGCGGGTAATGAGCCGGCAACAGGGCAGGCAGGAGAGGTCAGAGTCATAATCACTAGTACATCTCCGTTTGTTGCAAGTTTTATATCATATATTAATCCGAGGTCATAAATATTTACAGGTATTTCGGGGTCATAGCATTTTTGTAAGACCTTTATGACTTCTTCTTTGAGTTCGTCAAGATTTACTTCTTTGGGTTGTTCAGTATTTTTTTCTTCCTCTGACATTTTTTTTATTTTATAAACTTTGATGTTTCTGATTTCATTCTGTTAATCATTGATGTTAGTCCGTTAGCCCTGTTCATTGAGAGGTGTTCTTTCATTCCGATTTTATCTAAGAAACTTAAATCTGCATTTAGAATATCTTCAGGTTTCTGGCCTGAGAGTACTCTTACAAGCAGTGCAATTATACCTTTTGTGATAATTGCATCGCTATCCGCTTTGAAATAAATTTTCCCATCTTTGAATTCAGTGTTAATCCAAACCTGAGACTGACAACCGCTGACTTTATATTCATCAGTTTTAAATTTTTCATCAATTAAATCGAGGTCTTTTCCGAGTTCGATAAGGTATTCATATTTCTGGTTCCAATCTTCAAACATCGAAAATTCCTCAATAATTTCATCTTCAATTTCTTTTATAGTTGACATCGCAATAGCTTATTTTATTTATGAAAGCATTTTATTTGCTTTTTTAATTCCTTCGATTAAGTAATCAATTTCTTCTTTTGTATTATAGAGTGCAAAAGAAGCCCTTACAGTTCCGGGTATGTTGAATCTTTTCATTACAGGTTCGGCACAATGATGACCTGTTCTGACAGCAATGCCGAGGTTATTGAGAATAGTTCCCGTATCATAGGGGTGAATATTTCCGCAAAGAAAACTTACAATGCTTTTCTTTTCTTTTGCAGTTCCTATGAATCTGATATTTTCAATATGAGAGAGCTGGTCAGTTGCATATTGCAGTAATTCATCTTCGTATATGCTTATTTTTTCAAGTCCGATATTCTGAATGTATTCAAATGCAGATTTTAATGCAATTGGTCCTTCAATATCCGGAGTGCCAGCTTCGAATTTATATGGTAAATCGTTATAGGTTGTTTTTTCGAATGATACTGATTTAATCATTTCGCCACCGCCGTGATATGGGGGCATTTTTTCGAGCAGTGATTCTTTTCCGTAGAGAACGCCTATTCCTGTAGGTGCATAGACTTTATGTCCTGAGAATGCGAAGAAATCAACATCGAGTTCGCGTACATCTATTTTCATGTGCTGGATTGATTGTGCTCCGTCAAGCATTACTGGAACGCCGTTATTATGAGCAATGCTGATTATTTCTTTTACGGGATTTAGAGTTCCGAGAGCATTTGAAATATGTACGACTGATACGAGTCTGGTTTTTTCTGTGAAAAGATTTTTATATTCGTCAATTAATAATTCGCCGCTGTCATTTACGGGAATGATTTTCAGTTTTGCATTTTTTCTTTCACAAAGCATTTGCCATGGGACGATATTGGAATGGTGTTCTATTGCAGAGATAATAATTTCATCGCCCGGGTTTATGTGTTCAGAGCCGTAAGATGATGCTACGAGATTGATTGCTTCAGTTGTGCCTCTTACAAAAATTATTTCAGATGATTTTGAGCTGTTGATATATTTTCTGATGTATTCCCTTGCGGATTCATATTCATCGGTTGCTTCCTCGCTGAGAGTATGGACTCCCCTATGGACATTGCTGTTTGTATTTTTGTAATAGTTGAGCAATGAATCGAGAACATACTGCGGTTTCTGAGTTGTTGCGGCATTATCAAGATATACAAGCTGTTTACCGTTTACTTTTCTTTTGAGTATAGGGAAATCTTCTCTTATTTTATTTACATCGTAGTCAGTCATAGTAAATTCATTTTAATTTTTTTTCGAGCATTTTTTCAAGGTATGCTTTAATGGGTTCGTTATTTATATTCATAATTACTTCTTCGAGAAAAGCATATAGCAGGATTTTTTTAGCTTTCTTTTCCTTAATTCCTCTTGCCCTGAGATAGAATAATTCATCCGGGTTGAGCTGACCTGTGGTTGCACCGTGGCTGCATTTTACATCATCGGCAAATATTTCAAGCTGAGGTATTGAGTTTATATCCGCTTTTTCGCTTAATAGAATATTTTTATTTGACTGATATGCGTTTGTTTTCTGAGCATCCTGCCTTACGAGAATTTTCCCGTTGAATACTGCAGCAGCATTATCGTCAATAATTCCTTTGTAGAGTTCGTTGCTGTAGCAGTTTGGTACGGCGTGGTCTGCGAGTGTGTGGTTATCAATTAACTGTTTTCCTTTGCAGAGATAAATACCATTCATAAAGCACTGGGAATCTTTGCCATTGAACAGAGTATTGAAATTATTTCTGATAAGTTCTCCGCCCCAGCTTATTACATAGGATTCTATAATGCTGTTTTGGTTCTGCAATACCTGAGTTGTTCCGATATTAAATGAATAATCGCTTTCGTTCTGTATTTTATAATGAGATACTTTGGAATTTTCAGCAAGTGAAATCTCAGTTACTGAATTCAGGAAAGATACTTTTTTACCAACGGTTTCAGATATTTCAATAATTTCAGATGTTGAGAATTTACCTGCATTGATAATAATTCTCGGCTGAGAGATAATTTCTTCTTTATCTGAGCCGGTGAGGTGTAGAATAAGTACGGGATATTTCAGCTTAGTATCCTGCGGAACTGAGATATATACGCCGTCATTTGCAAATGCAGTATTTAGTGCGGCGAATGGGTCTTTTTTATAGCCGGCAATTTTAGCATAGAGATTACTCAGTTCGGCGTAATGTGTGTCAAGAGCAGATTTAAGACTTCCGATATAGCCGCCTTTGATATCATCTTTTATTTTGGAAAGTTTATTGTCATAGATTCCGTTTACGAGTACAACAAGATTTACTTCGAGTTTCGGAATCAGATATTTTTCAAGTTCAGATTTACTGATTTTAATCTGTTTAAAAAACCCATCGGGGTTGAACGGATATTTTACAAGTTGATTTACGTGAGTGAATCTCCACTCTTCGATTTTTCTGTGAGGAAAGCCGAGTTCATCAAATGTATTGATAGCATCTTTTTTAATATTTTGCAGTTCGTGGTTAGCGCTTCCGTTCAGTGATTTTTCGAGTTCTGAGAAATCTTTCAGTAATTTTTCTTTTAAATCAGTTTTAGTATTCATTTTTTCTATGCGATGTTAATTTGTTCTGATTCTTTAATAAAGTCATAGCCGTTTTCTTCGAGTTCGAGAGCGAGCTCTTTACCGCCTGTTTTGATTATTCTGCCGTTGTATAGAATGTGAACAAAATCAGGGATTATGTAATTGAGAAGCCGCTGATAGTGTGTAATAACGATGAAAGATTTTTTACCATCTTTGATTTTATTTACACCATCGCCGACTATTTTCAATGCATCAATATCGAGACCTGAATCAGTTTCATCGAGGATTGAGAGTTTGGGGTCGAGCATAGCAAGCTGGAAAATTTCATTTCTTTTTTTCTCACCGCCGGAAAATCCTACATTTACAAATCTGCTTATCATTTCCGGGTTGAGATCAACAAGCTTTGCTTTTTCCTTCATCATTTTAAGAAATTCAGTGGATTTGATTGGTTCCAATCCTTTATATTTTCTGATTTCATTGATTGCGGTTTTCATAAAATTAGCATTTGATACTCCGGGAATTTCAACGGGGTATTGGAATGCAAGAAATATTCCTTCTGCAGCTCTTTCTTCCGGGTCGAGTTCAAGGAGATTTTTTCCTTCGTAGAGAACTTCTCCGCCTGTTACTTCGTATCCTTCTTTTCCTGCGAGAACAGAGGCAAGAGTGCTTTTACCTGAGCCATTTGGTCCCATGATTGCGTGGATTTCACCGGGTTTTACTTCAAGGTTAATTCCTTTAAGAATTTCTTTATCTTCAACTTTAGCTTTTAAGTCTTTTATTATTAGCATATTGTTTTTAGTTTTTTAATCATTTTATAAAATTATCCTACACTGCCTTCGAGTGAAATGGCAAGGAGTTTCTGAGCTTCGACAGCAAATTCCATCGGTAGATTATTCAACACTTCTTTGGCATATCCATTAACAATCAAAGCGATAGCGGCTTCTTCGGAGAGACCTCTCTGCTGGCAGTAGAAGAGAATCTCTTCGTTGATTTTAGAGGTGGTAGCTTCGTGTTCAACCGTTGCAGTGCTGTTGTGTATATCAAAATAAGGAAATGTATGAGCACCGCATTTATCTCCCATAAGAAGCGAATCGCATTGAGAGTAATTTCTTGCGTTGACTGCGTTTTCTGAAACTTTTACAAGTCCTCTGTAACTATTCTGACTGAAACCTGCAGATATACCTTTGGAAACAATTCTGCTCTTTGTGTTTTTTCCAAGGTGAACCATTTTGCTTCCGGTATCTGCCTGCTGATAGTTATTAGTAAGAGCGACTGAATAGAATTCGCCTATGGAATTATCACCTCTTAAAATGCAACTTGGATATTTCCAGGTAATGGCAGAGCCGGTTTCGACCTGAGTCCATGAAATTTTTGAACTGAATCCGGCACAGAGACCTCTTTTAGTTACAAAGTTATAAACTCCGCCTTTACCTTCTTCATTGCCGGGATACCAGTTTTGTACAGTTGAATATTTTATTTCAGCGTTATCAAAGGCAATTAATTCGACTACTGCAGCATGGAGCTGATTTTCATCACGCATCGGAGCTGTGCATCCTTCGAGATAGCTTACATAGGCATTGTCATCTGCAACAATAAGTGTTCTTTCGAACTGTCCTGTATTTTCAGCATTGATTCTGAAATATGTTGAGAGTTCCATAGGACATCTGACCCCTTTAGGTATATAGACGAAGGAGCCATCGCTGAATACGGCAGAGTTAAGTGCTGCGAAATAATTATCCTGATAGGGTACAACTGTTCCGATATATTTACGGACTAAATCAGGATGATTCTGGAGTGCTTCGCTGATTGAGCAGAAAATAATTCCGAGGTCAGATAGTTTTTCCCTGTAAGTGGTAACGACTGAAACGGAATCGAGCACTGCGTCAACAGCGACGCCAGCAAGGAACTGCTGTTCAACGAGAGGGATTCCGAGCTTATCATAGGTTTCCTTGATTTTCGGATCGAGTTCATCGAGTGAATTGAGTTTGCCTTTTTTAGGAGCGGCAAAATATATAATATCCTGATAGTCAATTTTGGGGTAATTAACTTTTGCCCATTCCGGTTCTTTCATAGTTTTCCAATGCGCAAAAGCTTTCAGTCGCCATTCGAGCATCCATTCGGGTTCATTTTTCTTTTTTGAAATGGCAGTAACGATATCTTCGTTTAATCCTTTTGGGAATGCTTCCATTTCAATATCGGATGTAAATCCGTATTCATATTCTGTTTGAATTTTTTGCGTTATGATATCTTCACTACTCATAGTTTTTTTGTTTATGTTTATTACCGTTTTTTAAAATTAGATTTTGCCACGGTGTTATAATGATAAACAAAGAGGTAATTTATAAAATTCAAGAAACGGGAACTTTTATTATTTTGAAATAAAAATAGCGATTAAAAAGTTGAGAAAATATGTATTTATTTTGTATGAAAAAATTTTTAGAAGGTGAAGTATATATTCTTTTTCTACAAACGTGTTATCCCTACGGGATAAAAAAACCTTTAAGAAAGTGACCCCGTCAGGGGTCAGATGTTTGTAGGAAAGGAAGATATATTCTTTCTCTACAAACGTGTTATCCCTACGGGATAAAAAAAACCTTAAGAAAGTGACCCTGTCAGGGGTCAGATGTTTGTAGGAAAGGAAGATATATTCTTTTTCTACAAACGTGTTATCCCTACGGGATAAAAAAACCTTCCCAAGCGGAGTGCCTGGGAAGGTTGCGGTGGAT